>Ga0265798_10003593_pt1 | contig 21919 bp, 20 predicted proteins | sample P3T30metagenome_FD_192430 | JGI IMG/M metagenome (GOLD analysis project Ga0265798, IMG submission 192430) | Plant litter microbial communities from East Loma Ridge, Irvine, California - P3 T30 | ecosystem: Environmental > Terrestrial > Plant litter > Unclassified | place: USA: California... | reverse complement strand
GGGCGCCGTGACCAGGCCGGCCAGCTTGGCCGGATAGCCCATCAGGCCCTGCAGCATGGTCGGCATCAGCGCGCGGGTTGCGAACAGCACCATGCCGACGATGAAGATCAGCAGCAGGCCGGTGACGTAGTTGCTGTTCTTGAGCAGGCGGAAGTCGACGAAGGACTGGCCGGCCGGGCGCGTCAGCGTGTGGCCGATGAAGTAGGCGGTGGCCAGCAGCATCAGCACCAGCTCGACCCAGGTTTCAAGCGACTGGAACCAGTCGTTCTGCTCGCCGCGGTCGAGCAGCATCTGCAGCGCGCCGATCGCCAGCGACAGCGTGACGAAGCCGAACATGTCGAAGCGTACGCGCCGTGCTGCCGCGGTCGGGTGGATGTAGCGCCAGATGCCGTAGAAGGCCACCGCGCCGATCGGCAGGTTGATGAAGAAGACCCAGCGCCAGCTGTAGCTGTCGGTGAGCCAGCCGCCCAGCGTCGGGCCGAGGATGGGGCCGATCATCACGCCCATGCCCCATACCGCCATCGCCGAGCCATGCTTCTCTTTCGGGTTGATGTCGAGCAGGACCGACTGCGACAGCGGTACCAGGGCCGCGCCGAACACGCCCTGCAGCATGCGCGAGACGACGATCTCGGTCAGGTTCATCGATATCCCGCACAGGGCCGAGGCGATGGTGAAGCCGGCCACCGAGACCAGGAACACTTTTTTCAAGCCGAAGCGGTCGACCAGCCAGCCGTTGAGCGGCGTGGCGATCGCGGCGGCGACGATGAAGGAGGTCAGCACCCAGGTGATCTGGTCCTGCGAGGCCGACAGCGCGCCCTGCATGTGCGGCAGGGCGACGTTGGCGATGGTGCCGTCCAGCGCCTGGATGATGGTCGCCAGCATGATCGACACCGTGATCATGGTGCGGTTGATGGGCGGGCTGGCCGGTGCCGTGCTGATGGCGGCCGCGCTCACAGCTGCTCCTCGATGCGCTTGCGCAGCAGTTCCAGCAGCTCGGTGGCGGCCTCGAGCTGGACCGGATCGATGTCGCCGAGCAGGGCGCCGCGCACCGCGTTCGCCTGTTCCTTGACCTGCTTGTAGAGGGCGGTGCCGGCCTCGGTCAGGTGCACCAGCTTGACGCGGCGGTCGGTGGGCGAGGGCGCGCGCGTGACCAGGCCTTCGCGTTCGAGGCGGTCGAGCATGGACACCATCGACGGGCCTTCCACGCCGACCAGGTCCGCCAGGGCGCGCTGCGACATCGGCTCGGGGGCCTTGGCGATCATGGCAATGGTCATCCAGCCGGCCTGGCCGATGCCAAGGTGCTTGAGTTGCTTGTCGATCAGGAGGCGCCAGCCGCGTGCCGTGTTGTGGACGGCGGCGGAAAAGCGTTCCCCCATCGGGGAGTCAGGTAGATCACTCATCGTTAGCAGTCGAATCGATAGGAATCTATCGAGTTTAGATTATGCAAGTTGCGTTGTAAAGAGTGCGCTCCTCTTTACGGTCGTGTCAGAATCGTCCTAAAAGGAGGCTGTGATGGCGCAAACCGCATTGGTGACCGTGCACGGGATGGGGGAGACGCCGCGCGACTATGCCGACAGGCTGTTCCACGCGGTGGCGGGGCGGCTGGGCGCATTGGCGACGCAGGTCGATTTCCGCTCGGTCTATTACCAGGACATCCTGAAGCCCAACCAGGAGGCGGTATGGGCGAAGGTCGGCGAGACGACCCACCTGCGCTATGCGGACCTGCGCCGCTTCCTGCTGTTCGGCTTCGGCGATGCCGCCGGGCTGGAAAACCGCAAGGAGATCGATGGTTCGGTGTACGAACTGGCGCAGGAGGCGATCGCGCGCCAGCTGCTGGGCGTGGCCCGGCACGATATCTCGACCAGCATCGTGTTCCTGGCGCAGTCGCTGGGCTGCCAGGTGCTGTCGAGCTATATCTACGATGCGCAGAAGGCTTTCGGTGGCGGACAGGTGGGGGCCGGCATCTGGAAGGACATCGACGCCTGGGCGCTGCGCGCGCTGGGCGAGCGCCTGAGCGAGCCGGAGAAGCGTTTCCTGGCCGGCGCCACCTGCTCGGCCTTCGTCACCACCGGCTGCAACATCCCGATCTTCGTCGCCGCGCACAAGCAGATGGACATCAAGCCCATCGCCCGTCCGACCCAGCGCTTCGAATGGATCAACCTCTACGACCCGGACGACGCGCTGGGCTGGCCGCTGCAGCCGCTGTCGCCGGGCTATGCGGCGCTGGTGGACGACCGCGCGGTCAACGCCAGCCAGGGTGCGGTGAACTGGCTGCTGAAGAGCTGGAATCCGCTCTCGCACTCGGGCTACTGGGGCGATGCACAGGTGCTGGATCTGCTGGCCCAGCGCCTCAGGCTCGAAGTCGCCTGATTACTTGCCTTCTGCCTTGCGCTCGGCATCCTCGCGATGCATGCGCTCGCGCACGCCGCCGTCGACGCCGGTCCCGCCCGGCATCGGCTGGTAGAGCGAGCCGCTGGTCGGCGGCAGCACCTTGGGCGCGTGCTCCATCTGCGAGGTGTGCGAGACGTTGCCGTTGATGTACTCGGCCACGTCGGGTGCGATGCGGTGCGACCAGTAGGCGCTGCGTGCCTTCCAGCCGGTCAGCACTTCCTCGTGCGGATGCACCGAGGCGTAGACGATGTAGTCGACCACCTTCTCGGGCGGGTCGAGCATGGGCTCGCGCGCCGTGCGTCCGGTGTAGTTGGCGGCGTGGTCGAAGAAGGGCGTGTCGGTCCCGTAGGGCATGATGGTGCTGACCTTGATGCGGTCGCCCACGCCGGTCAGGCGCAGTTCCTCGTTCAGCGCCCGGTCCAGGCCGAGGATCGCGGCCTTGGTCGCGCCGTAGGAGGCGTGATAGGCGAGCGGCACTTCGCTCTCGACCGAGCCGAGGTTGATCAGCACGCCCTGGCCCTGCTTGCGGAACTGCTGCAGCGCCAGGTGGCTGCCGTAGATCACGCCCTTGAGGTTGACGTCGACCACGCGCGCATGGTCTTCGATCGGGATGGCATCGAACACGCCGATCGCGCCGACACCGGCATTGTTGATCCAGACGTCGATGCGCCCGAAGCGCTGCAGGGTGGCGTCGCGCAGGCGCTGCATGTCCTCCAGCTTCGAGACGTCGGTGGTGACCACCAGCGGCGTGCCGCCCGCGGCCCGGGCCTGCTGCGCGACTTCCTCCAGCACCGCGGTGCGGCGCGCGGCCAGCACCACGTTGGCTTTCATGGCCGCCAGCTTGAGGGCGACGCCGCGCCCGAAGCCGCTCGAGGCGCCCGTGATCACATAGGTCTTGCCGGCCACGCTTTGCTGGTCGTTGTCGGAAAGGGTTGTCGCACAGCCGCCCAGCAGTAGCGCAGGCAGCAGTAACAGCAGGCAGATCGCTCGCATCGAATTCTCCTCGGGGTGTCGAGGCGATTCTACGTAAGCGTGGTCGCGGCCGGCGTTCGATACTTCCTGAACACTTGGGGCGGATGAAACTCAGCCCGGCTGCAGCGTGAACACGGCGCGCACCTCGCCGGCCACGTTGCCGCGCGCATTGCGGATCGCCGGCGCGCGCCAGGGCTCGAGCAGTTCGCGGCGGCGCGCGTCGAGCAGGCCGAGCTGTTCGAGCGCGCTGAAGACGGAGGGGTGCAGGGCGCGCACGGCGCCATCGGATACCTTGATCGCGATGCCCAGGCCGGCCGAGCGCACGCCGATCGCCTGCACGGCGTCGGCGCCGATCTTGGCCACCCAGTCGCCCTGGCCGGCCGTCATCCAGGCGAGGTCGGTACGCGCCTCGCCCGAAACCAGGTCGGGGCGCTTCGTCATCGCATCGAACAGGTCGCCCAGCGCGCTGCCCAGGCGCGCATCGCGGCTGCCTTGCGCCAGCCGTGCGTAGAGGTGGGCCAGGCGCGCCAGCGGCATCGCGTAGTTCGGCGCCGAGCAGCCGTCGATGCCGGTCGGCAGATTGTCCTCGCCGATCTGCACGGCCTCCGACAGCGTGGCGCGGATCGCCCGTTGCAGCGGGTGCTGCGGGTCGACGTAGCCCTGGGTCGGGACGTCGTGCAGCCGGCACCAGGCCAGGAAGCCGCTGTGCTTGCCTGAGCAGTTGTGGTGCACGGTGCGCCAGCGCCGGCCGCTTGGTGCCGGCAGCCCGACCGCGTCGTAGTACAGCGGGGTCGCGCAGCCGCATTCGAGATGCTGCTCGTCCAGGCCGATCTTGCCGAGGATGGACTCGACGCCCGCCAGGTGCTTTTCCTCGCCCGAGTGGCTGGCGCACAGCAGCGCCAGTTCGTCGAGCGTGAGCCCGAAGCGTGCCGGGCCGTCGGCCAGCACGAAGGGCAGGGCCTGGAAGGGTTTCAGTGCCGAGCGCGTGAAGACCATGGCATCCGGATCGCCGCTCGAGTACAGCAGGCGGCCGGCGGCGTCGACCACGGCGATCGAACCGAAGTGGATGTTCTCGACCGGATAGCCGGTGTCGGGATAGCCACGCGAAGTGGCGGCAAGGGGAACTGGGTGCATCGCCCTAGTCTAGCGGATCGCGCACAGCCGTGGTGCACGCCTTTTTTTGTATGTATTGCCAGCAATCCGGCGCCGCTTTTCGACGTTTCATCCCGCGTTTTCGACGCTCTAGCGGATACCCGCAGACGCTTGCAAACGGGCTGCCTACACTAGCATCACTCGCCGCACATTTTGGGATGCGGCGATATGAAAAACGGTGGACCCGCCGCGTAGTCGACAATTGTTTTGGTTAAGCGCAACTGGTCCGTTATTTATATCGAATAGTGAATTGGAGCAATCATGCGTATCAAACAAGTCCTGGCTTTCCTCGGCGCCGTTGCAATGTCTTCCGCGGCTTTCGCCGAACCCGCGCCGGTCTCCGTCAGCGCCGATGGCAATACCGTGTACGTGCAGGGCGACCCCAGCCCGATCATGCGCCTGAGCGCGAGCCAGCTGGCGGACCTGCAGGGATCGTTCAAGCTGGACGATGGACGCATGCTGAAGCTGAGCAACCAGAACAGCAAGGTCTTCATGGAAGTGGATGGCCATCGCGAGGAACTGCTGCCGCTGTCGCGGACCGAGTTCGTGGCCAAGCACAGCGGGGCCCGGCTGGCGCTGGACGAGCCTTCGTTCACCGACAAGATCCTGCTCACCCAGTTCCGCAAATAATCCGGACGGGGCCATCGTGAAAGAACGCTGGCCGGCCTGGCCGCTGGGACCGGGCCGGCTTTTTTATTGTCAGATCGGCGCGCCGAAGCGACCGGCCTGGTAGTCCAGGATCGCCTGGTTGATTTCTTCGCGCGTGTTCATCACGAAGGGGCCGTGCGAGACCACCGGTTCGCGGATCGGCTCGGCGTGCCCGAGCAGCAGCACGCAATCCTGTTCGGCGCGGATCTCCAGCTCGTCGCCTTCGACGTCGAATTCGGCCAGGTGGAAGGGGCTGATGGTGTCGGGCGCGATCTGGATCACGCCGCGCACCACGTACAGGAACACATTCCGTTCCAGCAGGTTGTCGAGGTAGAGCAGCCCGCCGGCCTTCATCTCCACCGTGCTCATGAACACGCCGGTCAGCGATTCGACCGGGCCGGTGACGCCGCCGTAGGTGCCCGACACCAGCTGCATGCGCACCTTGCCGTCCTCGCTCTCGATGACCGGGATCTGGTCGCGCTGCAGGCCGGTGTAGCGCGGCGCCGTCATCTTCAGGGCCGGAGGCAGGTTCACCCACAGCTGCAGGATCTCGAGCGGGCCGCCGTTCTGCATGAACTCGCGCGGCGACACCTCGGCGTGCACCAGCCCGCGTCCCGCCGTCATCCACTGCACCCCGCCTGGGCCGATCACGCTTTCGTGGCCGGCGCTGTCGCGGTGGGCCAGCAGGCCGTCGAGAATGAAGGTGACGGTTTCGAAGCCGCGGTGCGGATGCGGACCGAAGGGCAGGCCGCGGTTGTGCGCCGGGTAGACCTGCGGGCCGTGGTGATTCAGGAAGAGGAAGGGGTCGATCTGGTCGATGTGCGGCCCCGGCACCGGGCGCTGGGTGATCAGGTCGCCGATGTCGTCGCGCATGGCCGGGTGCAGCCGCTGGATGGTCTTGTAGCTCATGCCTGTCCTTTTTCGTGTTGTTCGCTTTGCCTTCTACGATAACCGATTCCCGCATCGCGGCGGCGCGCGCCGCATGCCGGTCGCATGCTAGACTCCTTGCGCTTTTGCAATAGGAGACAAGCTGACCATGAAAACGAAAACAAGACAGTCGCTGGCGGCTCTGCTGCTGGCTTTCGGCGCCGCCGCCGCTGCATCGGCCGCGCCGGCCGGTTCCACCGTACCGGGCGAGGCCGCGGTCAAGGCCGCGAAACACGCCGTCAACGCCTACCGCGACGAAGTCGTCGACACCCTCGCGAAGCTGGTCAGCTACAACACGGTGGCCGACAAGAACATCCCCTTCGAGCGCAATCCCCAGCACACCGGCTTCAAGAATTTCCTGAAATCCGAGGCGGCGCGCCTGGGCTTCGATTTTGCCGACTACGGTCACGTGGTCGTGATCGGCCTGGGCAGCCCGGACGCCCAGGAAAAGGTCGGCATGATCGCGCACGGCGACGTGCAGCCGGTCGACCCGTCCAAATGGAAGAAGTCGCCCTTCGAGCTGGACCGTACCAGCGAGCCGGGCAAGCTGCTGGCGCGCGGCGCCGAGGACGACAAGGGCCCGATCGCCACCGCCCTGTACGCGATGAAGTCGCTGAAGGACCTGCAGCTGCCGCTGTCCAAGCGCATCGAGCTCTACGTCTACATGGCCGAGGAATCCGACTGGGAGCCGCTGGTTGCGTTCGTGAAGACCCATCCGCTGCCGCAGGTGAACATCACGCTCGACGCCGAGTACCCGGCGGTGACGGCCGAGAAGGGCTACGGCACGGTGGCCCTGACCTTCCCGAAGGCGGCGGTCGCTGCGCCCGCGGGCGACGCCTGGGTGGCGCAATTCGGCGGCGGCTTCTTCGGCAGCCAGATCCCGGAAGACGCGCAGGCGCTCATCGCGAATGCCAGCCCGGCGCTGGAGGCGCAGATCAAGCAGCGCGCCGCGAAGCAGACCGGCATGCGCTATACCTTCGAACGCAAGGGCAATGACCTGGCGATCGTCGCCAAGGGCGTGTCGGCGCACTCGTCCAAGCCGGAGGATGGCCTGAACGCGATCAGCATGCTGGCCGATGCGCTGGCCGTGCGCACCTGGCCGGACACCGCGGAGGGCGCGATGGTCAACTTCCTCAACGAGATGGTCGGCACCGGCTACCTCGGCGAGAAGTTCGGCAACATCGCCTACCGCGACAACTTCATGGGCCCGATGACCTTCGCGCCCACCGTAATCCGCCGGAAGGAAGCCGGCGGCGAGCTGGCGATCAACATCCGCCGTCCGCAGGGCAAGACCGCGCAACAGCTGGGCAACGAGATCAACGCCGCGCTGGCGCAATGGCAGGGCGCGCACCAGGCCGTGCAGCTGGCCGACGTGAAGGTGCAGATCGGCGATCCGTGGCTGCAGCAGGATGCGCCGCAGCTGCCGGTGCTGATGAAGGTGTTCTCGTACTTTACGGGCGTGAAGGATCCGAAGCCGGTGGCGGTGGGCGGCGGCACCAATTCGCGCCTGTTCCCGCATGCGGTCAGCTTCGGTCCTGCCATGCCGCGCGCCGTCTATACCGGCCATTCCGAACACGAGTTCATCACGCTGAAACAATTGCTCCTGAATCTGGAGATGTACACGGCCGTCCTGGCCGAGCTCGCGGAGTAAGCCGCCAGGCGGCGGTCTACCCGGCCTGCTGCCTGCGTTTCACCCCTCCGTCCCGTTCGATCCCGCGGTTTGCCCTGTAGGTCGAATTCTCGCCAAAACCAGCGATTTTTTCTAATCGTTCTGTAGTCCTACGCCTACATAAGCCCTTGCTTCATAGGGAAAATGTCCTGTCTATTTACGCTCTCCCTAGGAGGACGGGCGCCCGAGCCTGTCGCTGCTTTTGCGACTGCGCATGAGCTTGTTGATGCCTGGAAAAGCTCGCGCTGACACGCGGAAAATGTGTCGAAAACGCCATGATAGGATCGCTCACCGACCCGATATGCGGACCCCAATCATCGCCATGCACATCCAAGAACTCGTAAAACCAGACGGACGTCCACTCACTCTCTACAGTAACCAGCCGATCCCGGCCGGCCTCGTTGCGCCGAGCCCGTTTCCCGACCCGCAAAACGCGAATCCGCACCTGCGCTGGCATCCGCTGCGCGGCGAGTGGGTGACCTACGCGGCTTTCCGCCAGAACCGGACCTACCAGCCGCCGCCGCAGTACAACCCGCTGGCGGCAACCAGCGATCCGGCGCATCCGACCGAGATGCCGGCCGGCGACTACGAAATCGCGGTGTTCGACAACCGCTTTCCTTCGCTGGCGCTGGATTCGCACGATCCGCCCACGCTGACGGTGCCGACCGCGCCCGCCAACGGCCATTGCGAGGTGGTGGTGTTCACCCAGGATCCGCAGGCCGCGCTGAGCCGGCTGCCGCTGTCGCGCATCGAGCTGCTGCTGCAGGTCTGGGGCGACCGCACCACACGCATCGGCGGCAAGCATCACATCCAGTACGTGCTGCCTTTCGAGAACCGCGGCGCGGAAGTTGGCGTGACGCTGCACCATCCGCATGGCCAGATCTACTGCTATCCCTTCGTGCCGAGCGTGCCGGCGCGCCAGCTGGCGCAGGAGCGCGAGTACTACCTGCAGCACGGCACCAGCCTGTTGTGCGACATGGCGCGCGACGAGGCCGCGGACGGCAAGCGGGTGCTCTACCAGGACGAGCACGCGATCGCCTTCGTGCCGCCGTGCGCGCGCTACCCGTATGAAGTCTGGGTGATGCCGACCGGCCCCTGCAAGGACTTCGCCGCGCTCACCGAGCCGCAGCGCGCAAGCCTGGCGCGCGCGCTCAAGACCGTGCTGCTCAAGTACGACAAGCTGTGGGACCGCCCTTTCCCTTACCTGATGGCCTGGTACCAGGCGCCCACCGACGGCGCCGAGCATCCGGAAACCCAGCTGCACTGCCAGTTCTATCCGCCGTACCGCACCCGCGACCGCCTCAAGTACCTGGCCGGCACCGAGCTGGCGGCCGGCATGTTCGCGATGGACGTGCTGCCGGAAACCACCGCCTACGAGCTGCAGCAGGTCGAAGTCGACCTGGAGGGCCAGGCATGAGCGTCACCGCGGACCCGCTGGCGCTGCGCGGTGCGGAGGCGGCCGCCAAGCTGGCGCTGCTGCGCGAGGCGCTGGCCCAGTCGGGGGCCGGCGCGCTCCGCCTGCGCGGCGAGGACTGGTTCGCCTGGGCCACCGGCGGCGCCGAGCTGCTGGCGCCCGGCGGATGCGAAAGCGGCACGGCCGAGCTGCTGGTGACGGCGGACGAAGCCTGCGTCCTCACCGACGAGGTCGAGGCCGAGCGCCTGCGCCAGGAAGAAGTGCCGCCGGGCTTCACCTTCCACATCGCGCCCTGGACCGAGCCGGAACTGCACCAGACCTATACGCTGGGCGCGGCGCGCGGCGGCGCGGTGCTGTCCGACCGCCCGCACAACGGCGACCAGCCGCTGCCCGCCAGCCTGAAGCTGCGCCGCATGGTGCTGGGCGCCGAAGAACAGGAACGCTACCGCACCCTGGGGCGCGCGGCGGCCGAGGCGATCGGCGAAGCCCTGCGCGCGGCCCGGCCCGACTGGACCGAATACCAGCTGGCCGGGGAGGGCGCGCGCGCCCTGCTGCGGCGCGGGATCCAGCCGGCGCTGGTGCTGGCCGCGGGCGAACGCCGCAGCGCGCAGTGGCGCCGGCCGACGCCTTCGCACGCGCCGCTCGGCGGGCGCGCGACGCTGGCCTGCTGCGCGCGCCGGCACGGCCTGGTGGCGCGGCTGTCGCGCTCGGCCAGCTTCGGCCCCGCACCGGCGGCGCAGGACGAATTGCTGCGCCTCGAATCGACGGGGCTGGACGCGGTGCGTCCCGGCCAGTCGCTGGCGGCCGTGTACCACGCCTTCGACGCCGCCTACCGCCACGCCAACCGGCTGGATGCGATCCGTGAGCGGCGCCAGGGCGGCATCGCCGGCTACCAGGCCTGCGAGCTCGCCGCCAGCCCCAGCACCGCGACCGGGCTGGAGATCGGGATGGCGTTCGCCTTCAACCCCGGCTTCGAGGGCATCGGCATCGAAGACACCTTCCTGCTCGGCGGTGCCGGGCTGGAGAACCTGACGCTGGACCCGCAGTGGCCGGCGGCGAACATCGGCGGCCGCGCAAGGCCGCTCTGGCTGGAGTTGACATGACAAGTGCAGAAACCTTCTTCGGCGGCGCCCCGGAGGCGTGCGCTACGGCACCCGGCCGGGTCAACCTGCTGGGCGAACATACGGACTACAACGACGGCTTCATGCTGCCGGTGGCGACGCCGCAAGGCACCACGGTGGCACTGGCACGCAGCCAGGATGACCAGCACCATCTGTACTCGGGTACGCTGGACGGCAACGTCACGTTTGCCGCGAAGGGCGGCAGCCCGGCGCAGGGCTTCGGCAGCTACATCGAGGGCTGCATCCGCCTGGTCGAGGCGCTCGGTGTCGAGATCCCGCCGCTGCGCGTGTTCGTGACCACCAACCTGCCGGTCGGCTCCGGCCTGTCCTCGTCGGCGGCGCTGGAAGTGGCGACGCTGCGCGCGCTGCGCCAGCTGCTCGGTTTCGAACTCGACGACGTGAAGCTGGCGCAGATCGCCCAGCGCGCCGAGATCGAGTACGCGCACGTCAACTGCGGCATCATGGACCAGATGGCGTCCAGCCTGTGCGACGAACAGCACATGCTGTTCATCGATGCCCGCACGCTGGAACACCAGCTGGTGGCGATGCCCGAAGGGACGGAACTGATCGTGATCGATTCGGGCATGCCGCGTACCCTGGCCGCCAGCAAGTACAACTAGCGCCGCGCCGAGTGCGAGGAAGCGTCGCGCAAGCTGGGCGTCAAGGCGCTGCGCGACATCACCGATCCGCAACTCGTGGAGCAGCTGCCCGAGCCGCTGCGCCGGCGCGCGCGCCACGTGGTGCTGGAAGACCTGCGCGTGCTGGAAGCGGCGAAGGGCGTCTCGCCCGAACGCTTCGGCGAGCTGATGAACGCCTCGCACGACAGCCTGCGCGACGACTACGAAGTATCGATTCCCGAACTCGACAAGCTGGTGGCGGCCCTGCAGGCTGCCCCCGGCGTGCTGGGCGCGCGCCTGACCGGCGCCGGCTTCGGCGGCGCCTGCGTGGCCCTGTGCCGCGCGGGACAGGCCCAGCAGGCAGCACAAACCGCACTCTCCAACTACAACAAAGAGGGACGCAAGGGACGCATACTGATCCCGGTTCCCGCCCCAGGAAAGGAAAACAATGAGCCAGTTTGAGTACCCCCGTCCCCAGCTGGTACGCGACAATTGGATCAACCTGAACGGCAAGTGGCGCTTCCGTTTCGACGACGAGGTATGCTGCAAGATGCCGGCAGGCGTGACCGGCTGGACCCATGAAATCAATGTGCCCTTCGCGCCCGAGACCGAGCTGTCCGGCATCCAGGACACCGGCTTCCACCGCTTCTGCTGGTACGAGCGCGATTTCGAGCTGATGCCGTCCGAGCAGCGCACGATCCTGCACTTCGGCGCGGTCGATTACTCGGCCAAGGTATGGGTCAACGGCCAGCTGGTGGCGGAGCACGAGGGCGGCCACACGCCGTTCTCGGCCGACATCACCCAGGCCCTGAAGCCCGATGGCAAGCAGGTCGTGACCGTGTTCGTCGAAGACGATCCGGCCGACCTCGCCAAGCCGCGCGGCAAGCAGGACTGGCTGCTGGAGCCGCACTCGATCTGGTATCCGCGCACCACCGGCATCTGGCAGACGGTCTGGATCGAGCAGGTCTCGCGCACCTTCATCCGTTCGCTGCGCTGGACGCCGATCTTCGAAACCTTCGAGATCGGCTGCGAAGTGTTCGCCGGCGGCGACATCCAGGAAAACATGTTCGTCGAGGTCAAGATCTGGCACGGCGAACACCTGCTCGCGGACGACAACTACAAGCTGCTGCAGGGCGAGGCCAACCGCAAGATCGCGCTGTCCGACCCCGGCATCGACGATTCGCGCAACGAGCTGCTGTGGAGCCCCGAGCGTCCGACCCTGCTGGACGCCGAGGTGATCCTGCGCTGCGGCGACAAGGTGGTCGACCACATCAAGTCCTATACCGCGCTGCGCGCCTTCCACATCAACCGCGACCGCCTGCTGCTGAACGGCCGCCCGTATCCGCTGCGCCTGGTGCTGGACCAGGGCTACTGGAACGAGTCCTTCATGACGGCGCCAAGCGACGAGCACCTCAAGCGCGACGTCGAGCTGGCCAAGCTGATGGGCTTCAACGGCGTGCGCAAGCACCAGAAGATCGAAGACCCGCGTTACCTGTACTGGGCGGATAAACTCGGCCTGCTGGTGTGGGAAGAGATGCCTTCGGCCTACCGTTTCAGCCCGCATGCGATCAAGCGCATCGTCAAGGAATGGACCGAGGCGATCGAGCGCGACTACAGCCACCCCTGCATCATCGTGTGGGTGCCGTTCAACGAATCCTGGGGCGTGCCGAACCTGACGCTGACCCAGGCGCACCGCAATGCGGTCGAGGCGCTCTACCACCTGACGCGCACCCTCGACGCGACCCGCCCGGTGATCGGCAACGACGGCTGGGAAGCCTCGGCCACCGATATCCTGGGCATCCACGACTACGACGGCGACCCGGAAAAGATCAAGGCGCGCTACGAAGTCAGCGACCCCGTGCGCACCCTGTTCGACCAGCGCCGCCCGGGCGGACGCATCCTGACGCTGGACGGCTTCCCGCACCGCGGCCAGCCCATCGTGCTGACCGAATTCGGCGGCATCGCCTTCGACCCGAACGCGACCCCCGAGGACGGCACCTGGGGCTATACCCGTGCCCACACGGCCGAGAGTTATTTCGCGCTGTACGAACGGCTGCTGAAGGTGGTCAACGAGACCTTCATGTTCAGCGGCTTCTGCTACACCCAGTTCGCCGACACCTTCCAGGAAGCCAACGGCCTGCTCAATGCCGACCGTACGCCCAAGCTGCCTTTCGAGGTGATCAGCGCCGCAACCCGTAATGTCCCGCTGCAGCCGAAGCAGGATGTGGAGGAGGGAGAGGGACCAGCGGCTGCCTGACGCGCTCTTCGCAGCGCAGGCGGTCGGTCCGTAGTACCGCACTTTTCAATCAACCGACCGCCCGCGCAGCAATGCGGGCGTTGAAGGAGCCAACATGACTACGATCGTCGTTTTCAGCCACCTGCGCTGGGATTTCGTATTTCAGCGGCCGCAGCACCTGCTGTCGCGCCTGGCGCAGCATCATCCGGTCCTGTTTGTCGAGGAACCGGTGCACGATGACGGCGCCCCGTTCATGGAGCGGTCCAATCCCGCGCCGAACGTGACCGTGTGCCGCGCGCACACCCCGATCCATGCCATCGGCTTCCATGACGACCAGCTGCGCCTGCTGCAGCCCATGGTGGCGCAGCTGGCACCGCCAGGCGAGCAGCTCATCGCCTGGTTCTACACCCCGATGGCGCTGCCCTTGCTGCAGGCCCTGCAGCCCGCGCTGGTGGTCTACGACTGCATGGACGAGCTGGCCTCGTTCAAGAATCCGCCGAAACAGCTGCTGCAGCGCGAGGGGGCATTGCTGAGCATCGCCGACCTGGTCTTTGCCGGCGGCCCCAGCCTGTATGAAGCGAAAAAGAATCGCCACCCGAACGTGCACTGTTTTTCGAGCAGCGTCGACGTGCTGCACTTCCAGCAGGCCCTCGACCGTACCCGCGTCCACCCGCAGCAGGCGGACATCCCGCATCCGCGCCTGGGCTTCTACGGCGTGCTGGACGAGCGCTTCGACCCGGAGCTGGTCGGCGAACTGGCCGACGCCCATCCGGAATGGCAGATCGTGCTGGCCGGGCCGGTCGTGAAGATCGACGAGGCGCGGCTGCCGCGCCGCCCCAACATCCACTACCTCGGCCAGCAGCCGTATGCCGCCTTGCCCGACCTGCTGGCCGGCTGGGATGTCTGCCTGATGCCCTTCGCGATCAACGAAGCGACCAGATTCATCAGCCCGACCAAGGTGCTCGAATACATGGCGGCCCAGCTGCCGATCGTCAGCACGCCGATCGCCGACGTCGCCAACCCCTACGGCCACGTGGTCGCGATTGCCAGCGGCGCGCGCGAATTCATCGCCGCCTGCGAAGCGGCGCTGGCCATCACGCCGGAGCAGCGCGCGCACATGGTCGAGGCCATGAACGCCGTGGTGGCCGCGACCTCCTGGGACAACACCGCGAAGCACATGCACGAGCTGCTGGAATCGACCCCCGCGCGCAGCGAAGGCACGGCCGTGCAGCGCGCCGCCGCTTCCCAGTCCGCCCCGCAGGCCGGCACTACGGCGCCCAAAGTCAATGCGTTGCGCAGCCAGGGCGCGCGCCACGTCGGCACCGTCGTCATCGGCGGCGGCCCGACGGGCCTGTCGGCGGCCTACCACCTGGGCGCGGACACGCTGCTGCTGGACCGCAACGACACCGTCGGCGGCTGGTGCCGATCCATCGAAGACAAGGGTTTTACCTTCGATCACGCCGGCCACATCATGTTCTCGAACGACCCCTACGTGCTGAAGATGTACGAGGTGCTGCTGGGCGATAACGTGCACTGGCAGAACCGCGAAGCCTGGGTCTACAGCAAGGGTGTCCACACGCGCTACCCGTTCCAGGGCGCACTGTACGGATTGCCGCCGAAGGTCATCACCGAGTGCGTGATGGGCGCGATCGAGGCGCATATCGAAGCAAAAGCGGTGGCCAACGACGCGCAGGTATCGAACGACGTCCGGTCCATCGACGACTGCTGCGCCGACGGCACCACGGATGTCTGCAACACCGGTCGCGCCGTCAAGGGACAGGTCAGGAACTTCGAGCAGTTCATCTACCAGGTCTGGGGCAAGGGCATCGCGAAGCATTTCGCCATCCCCTACAACCGCAAGCTCTGGACCGTGCCGCCGGCCGAGATGGAAACGTCCTGGCTGGGCGGACGCGTGCCGCTGCCGAACCTCGAAGAAATCGTCCAGGGCGCGCTGGAGCCGGTGCCCAAACCCGTGGGGCCGAACGCCCGCTTCGGCTATCCGCGCAAGGGCGGCTTCCAGGCACTGATGAATGGCTTCCTGCCGCATATCAAGGGCAAGGTCGAGCTGGGCGCGGAAGTCGTGCAGGTGCTGCCGCGCGAACACATCGTCGCACTGGCCGACGGACGGCGCTTCCGCTATGACGACCTGATCTCGACCATGCCGCTGCCGGAGCTGGTCAAGGCAATCGGCGACGAAGCGCCGGAGCCGGTGCGCAATGCGGCGAAGGGCCTGCGCCATGTGTCGATCCGCTGCGTCAACATCGGCATCGACCGGGTCGCCACCGACAAGCACTGGATCTACTATCCGGAGGACACGATCTTCCACCGCATCTTCGTGCAGGGGAATGCTTCGCCGGGATGCAACCCGCCGGGCGGCTTCGGCTTCACCTGCGAGATCTCGTATTCGCCCACGAAGCCGCTGACCCTCGAAGGCCAGGAGCTGATCGCGCGCGCGATCGAGGATTGCCGCCGGGTCGGCATGATCCAGGACGGCGACCGCATCCTCGCGGCGAACCAGGTCGACATGCCTTACGCCTATGTGCTCTACGACCACCAGCGGGCGCGCAATGTCGAGACCTGCAAGGCCTGGCTGAAGCAGTTCGACATCACCCTGGTCGGCCGCTACAGCGAGTGGGAGTACTACAACTCCGACCACGCCCTGCTGGCCGGCAAGCGCGGTGCCGAGACCGTGCTGGCCAAGCGCAGCCGCGCGCAGAAAGTCGGCGCGGAGTAAGCGATGGGGCCGTCCGCCTGGCGCCGCCGGGCGGCGGTCATCGTGGCCAGCCTGCCGCTTTTGGCCTGCACCCTTGCACGGGCAGGGGAACTGGCAGCAGCCTATTTACCTTATGGTTCGGTGGCGGATAATCCGGGGCCCGTGGCGGCGCCGCACCAGGGCGGCCTGTTCCGCGTCAGCCATGAAGGGCGGGTGGCCTATCTGTTCGGCACCGTGCACGTGGGCACGCGCGGTTTCTATCCGCTGCCGCCCGAAGTCGAGCGTGCGCTGGGCGGCGCCAACCGCATCGTCGTCGAACTCGACACGCGCGCCGACGGCGATTACCTGCGGGCGCTGGCCCTGCACGGCAGGTATGCGCCGGGCGACGACATCCGCAAGCACCTCCCGCCAGACACCATACGGGCGTTGACGGCCGTCCTGCATGCGCAGGGCATCAGCATGGCCAGCATGGCAGCCTATAAGCCCTGGCTGGTCGCGAATCTGCTGCTGAGCATGGAGCTGGAGCGCATGGGTTACCGCCGCAGCGAGGGCGTGGAGCAGGCGCTGCTGACCCAGGCCCGGAAGCACGGCCTCAAAGTGGCCCAGCTGGAAAGCGCCGAATACCAGTTGGCCCTCTACGACACCATGAGCGAAGCGGAAGGGGCGCGCTACCTGCAGGAAGTACTGGACGGGCTGGGCGATGGACGCGCGTTGCGTACCGCCCAGGCCGTCATCGAGGCATGGTCGTCGGGCGATGCGCGCGCCCTCGACATCGTGCTCCAGGAAAGCACGGCGGGCCCCGGTGTGGTGGCCGAGTTCACGCGCCGCGTGTTGCTGGGGCGACGCAATCCCGACATGGCAAACCAGATCGCGCGCCTGATGCGCGAGGACAGCGTGACCTTCGTCGGCGTCGGCTTGCTGCACCTGCTGGGGGCCAATGGCTTGCCCCAGCTGCTCGCACAGCGGGGCTACCTTGTAGAACGCGTCTATTGAGTCAGTGCTGGATCGCGCCGCCGCTCAGGTTGACCCTGTCGCCGCTGCGGAAGTCCGGCGTGGTTTCCTGGGTGATCACCTGGGTGCTGCCGTCGTCCATGCGCAGGGTGATGCGATGGACACGGTCGCTCGAGGAGCTGCCCGTGGTGCCGGTGGCGCCGCTGCCGCCCACCGCCGCTGCGCCGACTGAACCTGCGCCGGCAACGCCGCCTGCCGTGCGCGGTACGACTTCGACCGCGAGGACCGTGGCGTTCGGGCTCGAGCCGGCAGCCGTGGATGCGCCGGTGCTGGACGCGCCATACCCGTCCTGGCCGCTGGTGGTGCTGGCCGTGCCGCCGCTGGTGCCGGTGGTGGAGGTGCCCATGCCGCTGCCGCTGCCGCTGTCGGAGGTGCCCGTGCCGGAGCTGCCCGAGCTGCCGCTGGTGCCGGAGCTGCCGCTGGTGCCGGAGCTGCCCGACGACCCGGAGCTGCCGGACGTACCGGAGCTGCCCGAGCTGCCTGAAGTGCCGGTGGCCGAGGAGCCGGTGCCCGAGCCGGACTGATCGTAACCCGAGCCGGTGGCGCTGCCCGAGCTGCCGGAGCTGCCCGAACTGCCGGTGCCGCCGCCCCAGCCGGCCGAGCCGCTGGTGCCGGTGCCGGCGCCGGTGCCGGACATGCCGCCGCTGCCGCCGCTGCTGGTGGAGGTGCCGCTTTCCATGCCGCCTGTGTCGCCCTGCATGGACTTACACGCGGACAGCCCGAAAGCCAGGGCCAGCAAGCCTGTCAGGAGCACGCTCTGGTGTTTTAGCTTCATGATCAACTCCTTCTGATGGGATGGATATGTCAGGTATGTGCGTGACGATGCCGCGTGCCACTCGGGTAAGAGGCGCGTTCGGGAGCGACGTTCAGGCTGACTCGGGTTGGGCATGAGCCACGTCAAGGCCGTGGCAGGATGGGGGAATTCCGCGCGGGGCTGGCCTCAGCGCTTCGCCGCGGCGAGGCTTTTCGGCAGCACGGCGCACAGCGCCAGCACGGCCAGGATGGCTGCAATGCAGTCGACGGCCCAGTCGTGCACGTCGGCACCGCGGTAGGGAAAGAAACTCTGGATGAACTCGTCGCCGGCGCCCATCAGGGCGACCGCCAGCACGGCCTTGGCGGCGCGCCCGGCCATGCTGCCGCTGCTGCCCAGGAAACACAGGCAGGCCAGAACCGCGTAGGCGCCGCCATGCAGCACCACCCCCGAGGCATACTGGCCGATGTCCGCACGCGCGCCCGGAACATTTCCTGCAACGACGATCATGAGGTACATCAGGGCGGCACAGCTGATACAGGCGGCGCGAAGGCGGGGGTGCAGCAGCAACTGGGACAGCATGGCGTTCATGGCAAGCGATCTGGCAAAAGATCTACCTTACCATGACGCATGCCGGGAGGTTCGCAAGGGTGGTGTGGCCCCTGTACCGGCGTACCGTCTTTACGGAACGTCGGCCAAGGGCGGGGCCGCGTCAGATCGTGAGCGCGGGCGTCCCGTTGGGGTAATGGGCGTCGAAACAGCTTTCGCAGTCGGCGCAGAAAAGATGGGCGACGCGAACGGTCTGCTGTCGCAAGACGAGCTTGAGATGATGTGTGCGGCACTTCGGGCAGATCTCGCGGACGCTGCCGAAAGTCAGTACGTGAAGCGGCTGGTCTTCATCGTCGAGGTGGTCGATGACCATGCGCGGATTCAATTCGCTGAGAACCAGGTAGTCGTCGGCGCTGTGGTGCTGGCGGCGCGATGGCTGCTGGTCCTGCTGGGGTGGCGACATCGTTTGAGGTAGATTCATAGGGATGGCTCCATGAAAAAACGCAAGCGCGAAATTCATCATAGCGAAATCCCAGACCGGATCAAGCATTGAGGCGGATTTTTATTTGCGACGTTGCATTCGTGCTAGTCGCTGTGGGAACAAAAAAAAATGCCCGCCAACGGAGGACGGGCACAACCCAAGATAGGGCCAAGAGACGCAGAATCCGGTGCGGCGCACCGCGTTGCGGCACGCCTTTCTGCGATCACGCATATCGGTTGCGTGTATGCAGATGAACCCAGTATAGAAGCTGAATATGACCCCGGTATGACACTGCTCAAGCGAACGCAGGTTCCTTGCGAACGATTTCGGCTGAGGCCGGTCTACCAGCGATGCGGGACAAAAAAAAGCCCGCTTTGGGAGCGGGCTTCAAACTATTTTCTTGGAGGAGAATAGTGGAGACAGGTGAGATTATGCTGCGCCGCGATATATACGTCCAATTTTGATTTTGGATAGCAGACATTCATCCCTGTGATAATTGCTGAGCCTGGCTTATTCCTTCACCGGCACCGTGTAGTTCAGGGCCATGCGGCCGCCATCGGCGTACAGGGTCTGGCCGGTCATGTAGGACGCGTCGTCGCTGGCCAGGAAGGCGGCGATGCCGGCGATCTCCTCCGGCTCGCCGCAGCGGCCCAGCGGGGTGCGCGACAGGATGGTGTGGCGCGCCTCGGGGCTGCCCATCACCGCATTCTTCGCCAGCTCGGTCAGGATGGTGCCGGGGCCGATCGCGTTGACGCGGATGCCGTGCTCGGCCAGCGCGATCGCCGCCACGCGGGTCAGCTGGTTCACGCCGCCTTTCGAGACCACGTAGGGAATCTGGTTCGGGATGGTCAGCTCGGCGTTCACGCTCGACATGTTGATGATGCAGCCGCTGTTGCGCTTGACCATTTCACGCGCCACCGCCTGGCTGCACAGGAACATCGATTTCAGGTTGACGCGCAGGACGCGGTCGAAGTCTTCTTCGGCCAGGTCGAGGAAACTGGCGGCATGGGTGACGCCGGCGTTGTTGACCAGGATGTCGACGTGATCGAAGGCGCCCAGGGTGGCGGCGAGCATGGCGTCGACATCCGATTTCTGGCTCACGTCGGCGCAAAAGAAGCGGGCGTTGTCGCCGAGCGCTTCGGCGGCCGCCGCGCCTTCCTGGCGCACGTCGACCAGCATCACGCGGGCGCCTTCGCGCACCAGGCGCTCGGCGCAGGCATAGCCGATCCCCCGGCTGGCTCCGGTAACGATGGCGACTTTCTGGGCAAGTTTCATGGCAGGCTTTCCTGGATGGCTAAAACGCCATTGTACTAAGCCTGCGTTTGCTATAGCAGCTAGAGCATGAGCGGCTTGTCCGGCAGCTCGTTCGGCCGCGTACCGTTCGAAGGGAAGTGCTGGCGCAGCAGCGCATTGACCTGCCCGATGGCTTCCAGGGTGGCGTCATGGAAGCGGCCCTGGGCGAAGCCTGCCGTCAGCGTATTGCAGATCGCCTGCCAGGTGGCGGGATCGATGTGGCGGTTGATGCCGCGGTCGGCCACGATATCGACCTTGTGGTCGGCCAGGTTGACATAGATGAGGACGCCGCAATTGTCTTCGGTATCCCAGATGCCGTAGTCGGCAAACAGGGCCAGCGCGCGCTGGCGGTTGCTGACGCCTTCCCACACCGCGGACAGCGGCAGCGATTTTTCGACCACCAGCCGGACTTCGCCGCGGTGGGTCTGCTCGCCGGCCGTGATCGCCTCGGCGATGGCTTCCAGGGTCGCCGGCGGAAATACGCGCGCGGCTTCGGTCCGGGTGCTGAGCAGGTGGCGCAGGCTGCGCCTGAGGCGGCCCGGGTTATGTTGTGCCTGATCCATTACCAGTCTCCCGAAGCGCCGCCGCCGTCGAAGCTGCCGCCGCCACCGCCGGAAAAACCGCCGCCGCCGGAGAAGCCGCCGCCTCCCGAGAAGCCGCCGCCGCCGCGGTTGTTCATGTTGCTGAGGATGCTGCCGAGGATAAAGCCGGTCGCGCCGCTGTTCCAGCCGTTGTCGAAGCGACGGCCGATGCCCGGCTGCGACAGGCGCGAACGGCGCGGGCTGAAGATCGAGCGCAGCACCGTCAGGCCGATGACGATGAAGAAGATGCTCATCACGATGCCGGGGCCACCGTCATCGCCCTGTGCCTGAGCTTGCGCCTGCCCCTGGCCGGGCTGGGCCTGCGGTGCCGGGAATTTTTCCTGGTTGAGGAGGGCGGAAATCGCGCCGACCCCGGCCACCAGGCCGCCGTAGTAATCGTTCTGGCGGAAGTGCGGGGCGATCGTGTCCTGCAGGATGCGCTTGGACTGGGCGTCGGTGAGCACGCCCTGCACGCCGCGGCCGGCTTCGATGCGCAGCCGCCGCAGCGAGGACGGGTTGTCGCGCGCGACCAGCAGCAGCACGCCGTCGTCGACGCCCTTGCGGCCCAGCTTCCAGGCATCGGCCACGCGAATGCTGTACTGCTCGATGACCTCGGGCTCGGTCGACTTCACCAGCAGCACCGCGATCTGGCTGCCGGTCTGGGTTTCGTAGTCGGCCAGCACGCGTTCCAGGTTCTGGCGCTGTTCCGGCGTCAGCATGCCGGCCTGGTCGGTGACGCGCGCCGTGTATTCGGGCACGGGCTTGAGCTGCGCCTGTGCCTGCCCGGCAAGGAGCAGGCTCAGGAGCGGGGCGAGCGTCAGGGCCCACAGCAGGCGCAGCAGGAGTTTCATGACGGATGCCTGCTTACTTGCCGAAGTCGACCTTCGGCGCGGTCGAGATCGCGCGTTCGTTCTCGACCGTGAACGAAGGCTTGGGCGCGTAGCCGAACATCTTCGCCGTCAGGTTGGTCGGGAAGCTGCGCGCCAGCACGTTGTAGTCCTGGACCGAGGCGATATAGCGCTGGCGCGCCACGGTGATGCGGTTCTCGGTGCCTTCCAGTTGCGACTGCAGGTCGCGGAACTGGGTGTCGGCCTTCAGGTTCGGATACGCTTCCGACACGGCCATCAGGCGCGACAGCGCGCTGGACAGCTCGCCCTGCACCTGCTGGAATTTCTGGAAGGCTTCCGGGTTGTTCAGCACTTCGGGCGTGATCTGGAAACTGGTGGCGGCGGCGCGCGCACGGGTAACGGCTTCCAGGGTTTCACGTTCGTGGCTGGCATAGCCTTTCACGACATTGACCAGGTTCGGGATCAGGTCGGCGCGGCGCTGGTACTGGTTGACCACTTCGCCCCAGGCAGCCTTGGTGGCTTCGTCCTTGGCCTGGAACTGGTTG
>Ga0265798_10003592_pt1 | contig 21925 bp, 26 predicted proteins | sample P3T30metagenome_FD_192430 | JGI IMG/M metagenome (GOLD analysis project Ga0265798, IMG submission 192430) | Plant litter microbial communities from East Loma Ridge, Irvine, California - P3 T30 | ecosystem: Environmental > Terrestrial > Plant litter > Unclassified | place: USA: California... | reverse complement strand
CGGCCGAAGTGGGCGCCCTCGTCAGCGCAGGTGTCGACGTGGTGCTCGTTAAATAAACTGAACCATAAGGGCGCGGAAGGCGCCAGGCGGAGAATGCAATGAAATGGCTGATGACCTTTATTGTTGGTGTACTGGTGGGCGCTGGGGTGCTGTTCGTGTTGCTGCGTACGGTGCCTGATGCGCCGGCGCCCGAGGTCGTCGCCACCGCGCCGTCTCAATCGAGTCCGGGCGGCATACCGGCCGCGCAGATCGAAGGCCAGCTGCCACCGGCGCCGGTGGTCGAACCTGACCTGAGCGACGCCGACCTGCCGCTGCGACCCGAGCCTGTCGCCGGCCAGGCAGCAGGTGCGGCGCCAGGCGGGGCCGATCCGCTGGCCGCATTCCCGAGCAAGCTGCTGGTCCCGGTCAAGGGCATCAAGGCGGCCCAGCTGACCGACACCTTCTATCAGCCGCGCGGCACCCAGCGCCAGCATGAGGCGCTCGACATCATGGCGCCGACCGGCACCCCGGTGATCGCGGTCGCCGATGGCAAGGTGGTCAAGCTGTTCCAGAGCAAACCCGGCGGCCTGACCGTCTACCAGTTCGACCCGAGCGAACAATACGCCTATTACTACGCCCACCTGGACCGCTACGCCGATGGCATCAAGGAAGGCATGGAGATCAAGCGCGGCGACCTGATCGGCTATGTCGGCGTGACCGGCAATTCCGACCCGAATGCGCCGCACCTGCACTTCGCCGTCGTGTCGCTGACGCCGGAGAAGCAGTGGTGGAAAGGCACGCCGCTCAATCCGTTTCCGCTAATGTCCGACCAGTAACCGAGGTGGCAGTCGGTTCCGTGACCAGTTCGTCGACATCCACCCCGACATTGATTGCGGCGTAGGCGCGCTGCACCGCGATCACTTCGCGCCCGCCGGCGCCATACAGCTCGGCCGCGGCCTCGATCATCTTGGTGCGCGCGTCGGCATAATTGGTGCTGGACGTGAACTTGGTCGTGTTGGCGCGGAACCAGATCCGATACGCCTTGTCGGTGCCGATGCCCGTCATCGCCAGCGGCTGCTTGACGAGGTAGCGGCTCCAGGCATCGTTGCCGTTCTCCGCATTCGAGCCCTTCGCCAAAAAGTAGAACATGCGGTTGTTTGGCCCGCTGCTGTAATGCACGTCGAGGCGGCGCAGCGTAGTGCTCCAGGCGTCGCGGCTGCTGCCATCCTTGCTCGGCTTGATCATCCAGCGCAGCGGCGCGCCGTTGCGGCCGATCTCGCTGCCCAGCATCCAGTCGTTGCCGCTGTCAGGGATGAGGTCGCCTCTGCCGCCGCCGCGCGCATAGGCTTCCACCACCTCGCCCGCGATGTCCGAACTCGATTCGTTCAGGCCGCCCGGCTCGCCCGAATACACCAGGTTCGAAGTGGCGGCCGTGATGCCGTGCCCCATCTCGTGGCCCACTACGTCGATCGCGCCCAGGTTGGTGAAATAGGTGCCGTCGCCGATGAACATGCAGCGGCAGGTGTCGCTGTAATAGGCGTTGTCGTAGCCGCGGTTGACGTGGACCGCGATGTGGGTGGCGGTGTCCTGGCCGTCGAGCGCCAGCCAGTTGAGCACATTCTTGTGCGCGTCATAGGTGTTCATCAAACCCCACATGGCGTTGACGGCGGCGGTCTGGCCGTTCACGCCCGTGGTGCTGCCGCCCTCGACGAACTGCTTGCCGTCGCCCCACGTATTGACGCTGCTGGTGTAGACGCGGCCACTCGCGGTACCGTGGTTGGCGTTGGTGATCGCCATCGCGCCGAAACTGCCGCCCTTGCCGCGTTCCGGGTCCAGCATCTGGTAGACATTGTCGGCGAAGGTGGTGCTGAGCGGGACCACGCCGTTGTACTGGCTGTTGCCCACGCCCTCCACCGTCTGCAGCATGCTCCAGCGGTCGATGATGCTGCCGTCCAGCGCGCTCACGACCACGTCGTAGAACAGCGGCTGTTCGCCGCTGCGCATGCGCAGGCGCACCAGCCAGGCCAGCGCATAGCGGTCAACGGTCTCGACCAGGTCGACCGCGTTCAGTTCGGACTCCGGCTTGCTTGCCGCGCCAGGCACGCGTTCGTCGCGCATGATCGGATAGATCAGCAGTTCGGCGGTCGGCGCGGCCACATTCGTCAGCCCCGTTGGCATATCGCGCAGCGCCGCACTGATCGCGGCCTTGCGCGTGAGGTTCGACGTGGTGCTGAATGATGCGGTGGCGGCGCCGAGGCGGTTCGAGGCGCCACGGCCCAGGTGCAGGCGGCGCGGGGAAGCGCTTTCGGACACGATCTGGCGCCGCGCGTCGAGCACCACCACCGATTCAGAGCCGAAGATGCGCAAGCCCTTGTACAGATGGGCCGCGCGCACGACATGCGTGCCCTGCACGCCCGGATGCTGGGCCGCCACTTTATAACTGTGGTCCTGGTCGAGACCAACGGCCGAGCGCCGCGCCGCGAGCTGGCTGACCACTTGGGCCTGGGCCTTGCTGTCGAGCTCGAGCGGCGGGCCCATCATCGGGGCCGCGTGGGCGATGATTGCGGTAAACGGTGCTGACAGGACGGCAGCGGCCAGCAGGGCTGCCTTGAGAAACGCTCTCGGGATCATCTCGGCTCCATCCGGTAAGCCGGGCCAGGTGGCGCCGGTCATCGACCATGATGGACGAGCTTGTAAAGCTGCATTTGCTTAAGAACAATGACCGCGTTGCCAGAGCATGCTGACAACGCGGGTGATCCGCAGGTCAGCGGTAGCGGTCGCGCCGCTTCATCAGGTAGCAGGCCGCGCCGATGACGGCAGCGCCAATGGCAACCTTCTTCGCCAGGCCGGCCGGGTTGTGCTTGAGCTCGGCTTTGATGCCCATCTCGGCCAGCACGTTCGGCACCTTGCCCCGCGCCAGGTCCTCGCCGATGCCCTCGACCATGTTCACGCGGTCGGCCAGCAGCAACAGCAGCCAGTGGCGCAGGTCATTCTCGGTATGCTTGAAGGCGCTGCGGCGGATCGCGCCGGACAGGCCGGACGGCGGCTGCGCCGAACCGAACAGCGGCGTGCGGCCCGGCCGCTCGTTCGAGACCAGCACCTCGACGTTCTGCTCCTGTGGCACCGGGTCGCCTTCCGGCACCTTGATGAAGCGCGGCGGGGTGCGCTCCATCGGCACGCCGGGACGGTTTTTACGGTCAAGGTCGGCGCCCCAGCCCTGGATATGCTGCAGCTGCGCGCGGGTCGGGCGGCGCGGCGTGATGGGGCCGTGCACGTGGCCGACGTGGCCCGTGTCGTCATGCTCGCCGGGAGCGTGCTCCCCGTCGTGCTGGTCGTTCGCGGTAACGATATCGTTGCGTGTTTCCATGTTCTCTCCTTTTTAAGTCCTATCCGGATTCTTATTGCGCGGCGCTGGCCTTGACGGCGCGCACTTCATTTGCGCGCGGCGGAATCAGGATGGTCTTGATGCAGTTATCGAGCTTGCTCGAGAAGATGTGGTACGCGTCCGACACTTCTTCGAGCGGCACGCGGTGCGTGATGATTGCCTTGGGATCGATCCGCCCTGCGCGAATGTGTTCGATCAGACGCGGCAGGTGGCGCCGCACGCTGGCCTGGTTCATGCGCAGGGTCAAGCCCTTGTTCAGCGCATTGCCGATCGGGACCGCATTGAAGGTCGGGCCATACACGCCGACGATCGAGACATTGCCGCCCTTGCGCACCGAGTTGATGCACCAGTGCAGCACGGTGGCCGAGCCGGCCTGCATCATCGTGTAGACGCCGGTGATGGTCTGCATGGTGTTACCGGCCGCTTCGCAGCCAACCGCGTCGATGCAGACGTCGGCGCCCATCCAGTCGGTCATCTTCTTGATGTGCAGCGCCATGTCCTTCACTTCCTTGAAGTTCACGACCTCGCACTGGGCGTAGCGCTTGACGAATTCAAGGCGGTACTCGACCTCGTCGACCACGATCACGCGGCCGGCGCCCATCAGCCAGGCCGACTTGGCGGCGAAGATGCCGACCGGGCCTGCGCCGAACACGACCACGGTGTCGCCCTCGGCGATGTCGCCCATCTCGGCGGCCTGGTAGCCGGTCGGCAGCGCATCGGTGAGCAGCACGGCGTCGTCGTCGTGGATGTCGTCCGGGATCACCATCGGGCCGACATCGGCCATTGGCACGCGCACGTATTCAGCCTGGCCGCCGTCGTAGCCGCCAGCCGTGTGCGAGTAGCCATAGATGGCGCCGACCGCGGTCGCCTGCGCATTCGTGTTGTGGCAATTGCCATACAGCTCGTGTTTGCAAAAGAAGCAGGAGCCGCAAAAGACGTTGAACGGCACCAGCACGCGGTCGCCCACTTTCAGGTTCTGGACGCCCGTACCAACCTCTTCGACCACGCCGATGAATTCGTGGCCGAAGGTGTGGCCGACGCGGGTGTCAGGCACCAGGCCGTGGTACAGGTGCAGGTCGGAGCCGCAGATGCAGGCCCGGGTGACGCGCACGATGGCGTCGCCGGGATGTTCGATGACAGGATCGGGCTTTTGGTCAGCGCGCACGCGGTAGGGTCCGCGGTAATTCATTGCCAGCATGAATACTCCTTCGCAATAAGTGACGGGGTTCGTCTGACGACGAGCTCGGATGACACAAACTTATGTCAAAACGTCGCGAATTGCGATAGGCGCACGGAAAGAAACCTGCACTTTTGGTGAATTCGACGAATAAACTCCGCCATTTATGTACTACAGGCAATTAAACGATGCTCATTAGAGCTGCTTGGCATCGAATGTATTGCAGGCAGCTACTTGACCGCTGTCCAGGCCACGCTGGAACCAGCGCACGCGCTGGGCCGAGCTACCGTGGGTGAAGGAATCCGGCACCACCACGCCGCGGGACTGCTTCTGCAATGCGTCGTCGCCGATGGCGCTAGCGGCGTTCAGTGCCGTTGCGATATCGCCCTGCTCCAAGATCTTGGCGCGCTGGTCGGTGCGCTTGGCCCAGACGCCGGCAAAGCAGTCGGCCTGCAGTTCCAGGCGCACCGACAAGGCATTGCCCTGGGTTTCGGAGGCGCGCTGCTGCGCCGCGTGCACCTTGTTCGAGACGCCGAGCAGGTTTTGTACGTGGTGACCGACCTCGTGGGCGATCACATAAGCCTGGGCAAACTCGCCCTCGACGCCGAAGCGTTCCTGCATGGTGCGGAAGAAGCCGAGATCGATATAGACCTTGCTGTCGGCCGGGCAGTAGAACGGCCCGGTCGCGCTCTGCCCGGTGCCACAGGCGGTGTCGGTGCGGCCTTCGAACAGCACCAGGCGCGCCGGCGTGTACTGGGCGCCCTGCTCGGTGAACAGCTGGCTCCAGGCGTCTTCCGTGTACGCCAGCGTGGTGCGCACGAACTGCGTTTCGCGGTCGTTGGCCGGTTCGGTGCGCGGTTGCGACACTTGCTGGGGCGGCACGCCGCCGCCCGACAGCAGGCTCAGGATGGTGGTCGGAGAGATACCCAGGAAGTAGCCGCCAACCAGGGCAACGACCAGGGTGCCGATGCCGATCGAGCGGCCGCCGAAGCCGAACCCGCCGCCTCCACCACCGCCGCCATCGCCACGGCGGTCTTCTACATTATCGCTCTGGCGGTCGCCTTCCCAACGCATCGTTTCTCCTTGTTCGTGTCAATACTGCCCGGCTCAGCGGCCGTGGCGTTTCAGGTTGCAGGTATCGGCCCGCTCGCGCGCATCCTTGCTGCGCAGGTCGTCCAGCGTGCCCAGGCCTGCGCGCAGCTCGTCGTGCAAGGCGCGCTCGCGCCGCTCGCGGGCGATCTCGCGCGCCATGCGGCCGCGTGGCACTTCGTCCAGTTCGTTGCTCGTCATGATTTCTCTCTCTGCCGTTCATCGTCGGTCGATTCGGCCGCACTGCCGGGCGTTAAGCCGGCGCCAGCGCGTTTATTCGATGGAATACATAATGCCTCAAATCGGGCCACGCACGAACATCTTGTGCGTGCGCAGGCGCACCGAGCGCTGCATTTTGGTGTGCGACGCTAACAGGATGAACCCATCCAACGCCAACGCCCTCCTCGCCCTGGGCCACGCCCTGCGCCAGGCCGGCTACCACTTCATGACGGTCACCCCGTCGACCCACCGCCGCATCAATAACCGGCCCGGCAACGAGCGCGCGCAGGACTTGCGCGGCGTGTTCGGCTGGAGCCGGCCATTCGCGCCTGGCCTGCTCTCTGAAGAGATAGTGGCCATGATGCGGGCAGCCGGCGTGCTGGCTGGCGAAGGCGATCAGATGCGCTCGACGGTGCGCCTGTCGACGCTGGGAGACATGCTGGTGTTCCACTCGGCGTGGCCGACACGCGACGACGATTCGGTCTTCTTCGGTCCGGACACCTACCGCTTCGCGCACGCGCTGCGGCGCGGCTTTTCCTGGGTCGGCGCGGGGCCGGTGCGGGCGGTGGATATCGGTTGCGGCGGCGGCGCGGGCGCGCTGACGATCGCGCGCGCCTTCCCGCACGCCGACGTGGTCGGCGCCGACATCAATATCAAGGCATTGCAGCTGGCTGAGGTGAATTGCCACCTGAACGGCGTGGACAATCTGCACTTGTGTGAAAGCGACCTGTATGCGGGGCTGGAAGGCGACTTCGACCTGATCGTGTCGAACCCACCGTTCGTGGTGGATCCCGACGCGCGGCGCTACCGCGATGGCGGCGGCGAGCGCGGCGCCGAACTGTCGCGCCGCATCGTCGAGGAAGGCATCGATCGTCTGCGCCGGGGCGGCAGCCTGATGCTGTACACCGGTGTGGCCGTGAGCGGGCCAGGCGACCATTTCCTCGAGAGCGTGCGTGCGACGCTCGAAGCGCGCTGCGATACCTGGACGTACGAGGAACTCGATCCCGATATCTTCGGCGGCCAGCTGGGGGAGCCGGGGTATGAAGATGTCGAGCGCATTGCGGCGGTGTGGCTGCATGCGGTCAAGCGCTGAGTCGTCCGAGCCTTTTGCAGTGTCGTAATAAAAAAGCTACCTTGCCGTCGGATGGCGTCAGTCACGTAGGGTGGATGCGGCCGGCGAGGCGGCTTTGCCGTCCACGCGTTCAAACACATTGGCCCTGAGGCGGAGCACATGTTGTTTGAACGCGTGGGCGGCAAGCCGCCCACCCTACTCCTCTATAAGGTCCCGGAATGAAAAAAGCCACCTTGCGGTGGCTTTTTTCATGCTGCTTGGCGGAGAGGGTGGGATTCGAACCCACGGTACGGTCGCCCGTACGCCTGATTTCGAGTCAGGTACATTCGACCACTCTGCCACCTCTCCTGAATCGGTGTTTCATGGTCGCGTAAGCGAGGCCGCATTATAGCGGAGGCCTGGCGAAAGTTGCAAGGAACGCGCGCCAACTTTTTTCTTTACGCCGGCGGACCGTTCAGGCGCATGCGCCAATCCTCGATCTGCCCACTGGCCAGCCTGCGCTCGAAGGTCGTGCGCCAGCGCTCGGCCAGCGGCGCCAGCCTCGACGCGCCGAGCCATTCTTCGCGCAGCGCGTCCGTTGCACCGTCCGGAAACATCGCCGCGATCACGCGCGCCAGCGGCCACGCCGGACACGGCCGGTCCACCAGCTCGAACACATCGCCCGCTGCCAGCCAGCCTTCGCGCAGCACGCGGTAGTACCAGCCAGTGTGGCCGCTGGCCTGCATGGCCAGCGCCGCATCCGGCCGCCCCAGGCGCAGGTTGAGACGGAAGCACGGCTGGCGCCCCTGCGACACCTGCAGCAGCGTCTCCCCGGCCTGGAACACATCGCCCACATGCACGTCGCGCTCGCTCATGCCGATCGTCGACACGTTCTCGCCAAACGCGCCGGCCGCGAACCGCACCGGACTCGCAGGATGCCAATCAAGCCACTGCGGATAATGCTCGGCCGCGTAGTGATGCAGCGCCTTCTCTGGCCCGCCGTGATAGATGCGGTCGCCCTGCTCGTCGCCTTCGAGGCCGTCGAGCGACAGCCACAACGCGCCATCACACGCATGCTTGTCGATGCCGCTGACCACTTCCGGCGCACCCGGTGCGCTGATCACGCGGGCGGCGCCAGTCATCAAGGCCGCGATCGGGCGCGGCGCGAATGCATCCATGAGTATCCTTCAGACGAACGTAGCCCAGTTACGCTGCTGGGTTACGGCATCGGTCGGCTCGTGCTCGGCGCAGTCAATGCGCAGGAACGAGATCGGCAGCGGCGCATTCACCAGCGCGCAGTGGTGCGGCACCGCAGCGCCGGGATACTTGTTGGCCTCGAAGTGACGGCATGACAGGCAGGCGCGCAGTTCGGGGAAACGGTCGGTCTTTTGCAGTTCGGCGATCAGCTTGAACAGCCCCGTGAGCATCTGCACCTGCTGCTCCGCCGCCAGCCGCGACGCCGCAGTGTCGGCGAACGACAGCGCATGCCCCAGCCGCTCGGCGACCCGCTCGCCCTCCGGCGTCAGGTGCAGCGCGGTGGCGCGGCCATCGTCCTCGGCGCGCGCCTTGCGCACCAGGCCCTTGCCCACCAGCGCGGCGACTGAGTCGCTGGCGCTGGCCGCCGAAATCGACAGCTGCCTGGCCAGCCACGACAGGCGCACCCCACGCGTGCGATGCTGCAGCAGATGCAGGATCTCGGACTGCGCGGGATTGAGCCCTTCTCCCGTCGAGACTTCCCACATGCCGGCGCGCAGTACGGTGGCGATGCGGCCGATCGCAGTGACGATGCGCGCCGAGACGTCGGGCGTACTGTCCCAGGGGGTTTCCGGTTGAATGTCCATGCCCTTGAGCATAGCAAAGCGCGCAGCTTTGTCAAGGACTCCTAATTAGAGATCATCGACAGTACGATGCAGCAGGTCCAGGCGGCGCACGAAATCGCGCAGCACGATGCGGTACAGCTCGTCGCCCAGCACGCTGTCCTCGGCGCCGGCGTCGATGTTCGGGTTGTCATTCACCTCGATGACGACCGGCCCGCGCGGCGTCATCTTCATGTCGACGCCATACAGGCCGTCGCCGATCAGGTCTGCTGCGCGCACAGCGTACGCCAGCAGGTCAGCCGGCACCTGCTCGAGCGGCACCGCCGCCGCCATCCCGAATTCGGCCTTGCCATCGGCATCGCGCTTGGCGACCTGCCAGTGCCCCTTCGACATGAAATACTTGCTGGCGAAGATCGGCTTGCGGTTCAACACGCCGATGCGCCAGTCGAAATCGGTGTACAGGTATTCCTGCACCAGGATCAGGGCCGATTGCCGCAGCAGCTCGGCCGCTACGCGACGGAATTCAGCGCCGTTCATCACCTTGACCACGCCGCGCGAGAAGGCGCCATCAGGAATCTTCATCACCATCGGATAATCGATCTGCGCCTCGATCGCGGCCAGCTCACGGTCGCCGGCCTGCTGCAGTGTCAAGGTCAACGGCGTCGGGATGCCGTGCAGGCGCAGCAGGTCAGACAGGTACACCTTGTTGGTGCAGCGCAGGATCGAGGACGGATCGTCGATCACCACCAACCCTTCCGCCTCGGCCTTCTTTGCAAACAGATAGGTATGGTGGTTGATGGCCGTGGTCTCGCGGATGAACAGCGCGTCGAATTCGGCCAGGCGCGCCACATCGTGGCGGCCGATCGGCGTGACCTCGACGCCCATCGCGCGGCCGACCGCGCCAAAGCGCGCCAGTGCGCCTGGATTGCTCGGCGCCAGTTCCTCGTGCGCGTCGTGCAGCACCGCGATCCGGTAGCGGTAGCGGCGCGCGACCGGCCGAGGTGGCGGCAGGCCCTCGTACGCGGCAAGTTGGGCGCCGAAGGCGAGGCGCTCATGCCCGCCCAGCGCGCCGATGCCCAGCATCCGGACCGCCGCGATATGCCAGCTGCCGTCCTGAGAAAAGTCGACGCGCATCAGCGGCGCCGGGAAGGTCTCGAAAATGCGCCGCGCTAGCACCTGCAGGGGCGTGTAGCCGGTCTGGCCGAAGCAGATATCCATCGAGAACCCGACCGGCATCGGCATGTTGCCCTGCGCGCCAAGCAGTTCGTCCAGCGCGCGATCGAGTTCGCCGGTATCGAGCTTGTAGATCGCCTTGCGCGACAGGTCGTTGATGGTCTTCACCGAGGGCAGCACCTGCAAGCCGCGCGCCTGCGCCATCAGCGAACAGTAGTAGCCGACCGACAGATATTTGTGGCTGCGGCACAGGTTGATGACCAGCGCGCCAGCAGCTGGCACGCGGGCCGCCAGAAAGTCGTTCGCTTCGACCACGATGCAGTCGGCATCCGGCGTGGTCCAGTCGCCCGCGTGGTCGACAACGACCAGCTTGCGCCGCGTTCGCGGCTCTTCGACGTCGGCGTCGACCGGGGTAGTGTGGGCCGCGCTGGCGGCGGGAGGAATCAGGTGAAGCGTCGTCATGGTGGGCTGGCCGGAGTTGATCGGGGCGCGCCAGGCGCGGTGGCCGGCGCAATCCGGACTCTAGCCATACCGCCGTAAAAACCGCGTAAAGAATCCCGCTATGGCTGGCTACCCGATGTAAACGCCCATAGGTCGACATCGCGCGCCATACCGCCAACGCACCAGCGAGCGTGCAGTCTGCCCTCACGCCGAAACCCCAGCCACGCCAGCACGGCCTGCGATGCGCCGTTATCGGGCGCGACTTCGGCTTCGATGCGCCGCAATCCGAGCGCTTCGGCGCCATGCGTGACGATGGCGTGCAGCGCCTCGCGGCCGAATCCGTGTCCCCAGTGCTGTCGCGCCAGCAGGTAGCCGACGCTCGCGCGCCGGTGCGCCGGCACGACGTCGAACAAAGCGCAACTCCCCAGCACACGCCCATTGGCACGATCGGCGATCGCCAGGTGCAGCGCCAGGCCGGCGGCGAGGTCGCGCCGCGCTTCTTCGATTGCTGCCAGCGCCTGCGCCGGCGCGGTCCACGGCGGGTGAATCCAGTGGCGCATCACTTCCGGGTCGCCATACAGCGCCAGCAGCGCCGGCGCATCGTCATTGCGCAAAGGACGCAAAACCAGGCGCCCGGTGTTCAAGACAGTGAATGTACAAGGCATCATGAGAAGTACCGGGATGATCGACGGGCGCGCAGCTTAACCTGCTTGCGCGCTGCGTGGTGGCGCGCGTTTACACGGCATTGACCGGCCCAGCCGCGTCTTATTCATTATTTTTACGGCGGGCTTGCTACGCTGGATTCCATCGCATCCGCACCTGGAGTCTCTATGATCATCGCCATCGTTAACCAGCATAGCAATCCGGACCGCACCATCATCGCCCGCAACCTCGCCGTCCTCCGGGCGCGCAGCGGACGGCGGGTGTGCCTGATGAGTACCGACGCCGCGCGCAACGGCGACTGGGGCAGTGAGCGCAGCGCTGCCGGCGCCCGGCCCTGGATCGACACCCGGCTGGTCGGCAGCCGCGCGGTCAAGACCCGCCTGGCCGCCCTGCGTCCCCTGTTCAACGATATCCTGGTCGACGCCGGCGCGCGCGACAGTGAGGAATGCCGCTGCGTGCTGGCCTCAGCGCGGCTGGTGGTGGTGCCGGTATGCGGCAACGCGATCGACCTCGATAGCCAGTACCGCCTGCTGGCGCGCCTGAACGCGGCGCGCGTCTTCAATCCAGGCATGCGCGTGCTGTTCGCCACCGTCAGCGGCGCGGCCGGCCCCGGCGCCGAAGAGCGCGCGGCGGTGCTGGCCCATGTGGCGCGGGTGCAGGATGCGACCCTGGCCACGACCGTCCTGCACCAGCCGGCCGCCTGCGACTACGGCCCCGGGCGTTGCGTGTGCGACGCCGAAACCTGCGATCCGGTCGCGGCGGCCGAGATGCATGCGCTGTACGACGAGGTGTATGCCACCTTGCCGCGCCTGACCACCCTGCCCCAGGCGCAGCTCGGCGCCGGCCACGCACTGTGGGGCTGAGCCGCGCAGGTATCGGCATCCGGCGCGCCACGCCGGCTGATATCGCGGCGCTGGTCGACATCGAACACGCCAGCTTTGCCGGCAACCGGCTCGACCGGCGGCGCTTTCGCTACCTGCTCGCCACCGCGCATGGCGTGCTGCTGGTCGACGCTGAAGCCGGTCGGCTGCGCGGTTATGTCCTGCTGCTGTACCGGGCCAACTCGACCATCGCGCGGCTGTACTCAATCGCGACCCACCCCGGCCACATGGGCCAGGGCGTTGCCTCCAGCCTGGCCGACGCCGCCGAACGCGAGGCCAGCGCGCACGGCTATACCTGCCTGCGCCTGGAAATCCGCGCCGACAACGCGGCCTCGCTGGCGCTGTTTCGCGGGCGCGGCTACCGCGAGTTCGGGCGCCACGCCGCCTACTACCATGACGGCATGGATGCACTGCGGCTGCAAAAGGCGCTTACTGATTGACCTTGCCCGGCAAGCTCAGGTTGCCGGAGGCGACCTTGAACACATCCGCCACGCACACCAGCGGGCTGTGCACGCTGGCATTGATGCGCAGCGCCGCGGTAACGCCGTCGAAGCTGGCCGATGTAAGCACGCCGATATCGTCGAACGGCACCTTCACTTCCAGCGTGTCGCCCTTGAATACCGGGCTGTAGGCCGGGCTGTCGATCAGGATCGGCAGGCCGGGCCAGGTCTTGGGCAGCTTGGGCTTGGCGCCTTCCGGAATGTCGACGATCTTGAGCGCGTCCTTGCCGCAGGCCGCATCCTTTGTCAGCACGACCCAGTGCGAGTGCCACAGGTCGCCGTCGTTATCGAGCTTGCCGTCGCCGTTCTCGTCGTACAGCGGGGTATCGTCGAAGTCCGGATGCGCCGTCACGGCAAAAGCCAGGATGCCGGCGCCCCGCTCGAAACCGACCGCCGACGGATCCATGGTGGTCGGCCACACATACGAAAACACCTGGCTGCCGGCCAGCTTGCCGGTCCTGGCGGGCCGCGAGGCGCCGGCCTTGCCCGAGACGGCGACGTGGAAGGTGGCGATATTTCCGTCGGTCGTGATCCTGGTGTGATGGATGTCGAACGGCGCCTTCACGGCCTTGGCGGGCGCGCTCTGGATGCCGCCTTTGTGCTGACCCTGGTGAGCCTGGACGCTGAACATCGTGAGCGCCAGCGCGGCGGCAATGGTGGTCTGGATGAGTTTCATGGCAGGTTCGCTTTCTTGTTGTTGTCGTGATGGGTGCGCGCTGCCCATGGCAGCGCGCCCTTGATTACATACACCGCGTTCAGCGCACGCTGCAGGCGTCGCCGTCGCAGCCGCTAGCCAGGCCTGCGTCGTCCGGCTCGGCCAGCAGGCGCCCGATCAGCGCGCCCACTTGCAGGTCCTCGGCTCGGCCAAACAGGCTGTGGCGCAGCACGCCGCGGCGGTCGAACAGCAGCAGCGTCGGCGTGCCGCGCAGGCCATAGCGCTCCATCGTGCGCGGCACCGGGCCGCTCTCGCCCGGCCGGTCGATCCCGACCGGGAAGCCGATCCGGTACTCATGGACGAAGGCCGCGAGTGCGCCTTCGTTCATGGCGTCGTGGTGCTCGAACACGGTGTGCAGGCCCAATACCGCAACCTCGTCGTGCCCGAACAACTGGCGGATGCCCTTGGCCTGCGGGATGCCGTGCGATACACACCCCGGGCACAGCATCTGGAAGGCATACACCGCCACCACCCTGCCGCGCAAGCCGGCCAGGGTCGGCGCCTGGGTCGCATTCAGCCAGCCGCTGACCTCGAACTCGGGCGCGGGAGCATTCAGCGTGAGCGCGTTCATTTTGCGCGCAGCTTCACGCCAGGGAAGTCGACCGGCACATCGAAGGCCACGTTCACGTAGTTGGTGAACAGATTCAGCGCCACGTGGGCCATGATCTCGACGATCGCACCGTCGTCGAAGCCGGCGTTGCGCAAGTCCTGCACCTCGCTTGCCGCGACGTGACCGCGCTTGTCGACCACGGCCAGCGCGAAACGCAAGGCGGCGGCAGTCTTCGGATCGGCCGACTGGCCGGCCTGGGCTTGCGTCATCTCGTCCGCCGTGGCGCCGGCCTTGCGGCCGAGCGCGGTGTGGGCCGCGAGGCAGTAATGGCAGTCGTTGCGGTCGGCGATGGCGACGGCGATCTGCTCGCCCAGGCGTGCGCCGAGCGTGCCGCCACCAAGCGCGCCGAAGGCGCCCCACATGCTGGTCAAGGCTGCCGGCGAGTTGGCGACGCCCCGGAACATGTTCGGCACGACGCCGAATGCGCCCTTGATGTCTTGCAGCAGTTCGCCGCTGGCGCCTTGGGCAGTGGCCGGATTCACGAGTTCGATACGGGACATGATGGTTCCTTTCAGTCGACTAGCCAGGTCGGCCACGTCGTTTATTAAGTAGGAATCCTAAGTATAAGAATCGCTCAGGAGACAGTGAGGCATCCGGCGCCACCCGTTGGTGACTGCTCGGCTGCCATGGACACAGAATATCAGCACCAAAAATTATGTCAAGGAGTCCTAAGTATAATCATTTCTATCAGGCCGATAGCAGAGTCCTACGCCCTTCCCATTCCATACGCAGGCAGAGCGGCATCCGCGTAGCATCGCCGAAAAAATTCACCAGACCCTGTAACGAAATCGCCATTCACACGACTTAACAGCACCCACCATTCACACAGGATCCATCATGAACAAGCATCTCGCCCCCGCCGTCCTGGCTCTTTGCGCCAGCGCCGCCCAGGCCCAGGCCACAATCGACACCAGCCCGGCGGCGCTGGTCGACGCCCTCAACGGCACCTTCGGTTCTCATGCCGGCATGCGCGCCTCGCATGCCAAGGGCTTCTGCGCCGTCGGCCAGTTCATCCCCGCCAAGGGTGCCGGCAAGATCGTGCACGGCCCACTGTTCACGCAGGCGAGCGTGCCGGCCAATCTGCGCTTCTCGGTTGGCGGCGGCAACCCGAAGGCGTCGGACAAGAGCCGCAGCGTGCGCGGCCTGTCGATGCGCCTGGCCGCCCAGGGCGAAAACTGGGACCTGCTGCTGATCTCGGAGCCGGCCTTCTTCGCCGCCACCCCCGCGTCCTTCGTGAGCTTCCTGCAGGCGCGCGTGCCCGACCCCGCCACCGGCAAGCCCGACCCGGCCCGGGTCGCCGCCCACAACGCCGCGCATCCCGACGGCACGCGCCAGCCGGCCCTGCTCGCGGCGCACGCGGCACCGAGGTCCTACGCCACCACCCCCTACTTCTCGAACAACGCCTTCGTGTTCCGCGACCGCCGCCAGCGCCTGCAGCACGCGCGTATCGTGGCCGAGCCGGACAACCAGGTCCAATACCTGAGTACGGACGACGAAAAAAACCTGCCCGACCTGTTCTTGCAGGACGAGCTGACGCAGCGCCTGGCGTCCGGCGGCGCAGGCTTCACCCTGTACGCCCAGCTGCCAGCGGCAGGCGACTCGCTGACCGATCCGAGCACCGTGTGGCAAGGCGCCGGCAAGGTCGAACTGGGGCGCCTGGCAATCAAGTCCCTGGCCGCGACCGACGCCTGCGACGGCGTGGTCTATATGCCGCTGGCGCTGCCGACAGGGATCGCGCCGAGCGACGATCCAATCCTGCATGCACGCAATGCCGCCTATGCCATCTCGCTCGCACGCCGTACCAGGTAGCCCGGCGGAAGCCGATCCGGGGCAGGCGCTTGCCGCCGAGCGGCCATTCCTGATCCGGCTGGCGCGGCTGCAGCTCGGATCGCAGGCTGACGCCGAGGACGCGGTGCAGGAAACGCTGATCGGCGCCCTGCGCGGCCGGCAGGATTTCGCCGGCCGTTCCAGCCTGCGCAGCTGGCTGACCGGCATCCTGCGCCACAAGATCGTCGACCTGCTGCGCGGCCGGCGCCTGCAGGTCTGCGTGGATGTGGACGACCTGGCCGGCGGCGCTGACAGCGGCAACGAGTTCGACGCCCTGTTCACGCTAGAAGGCGCCTGGCATCCCGACACCTTCGTCGACAGCATGTGCGGCGCGACCGCACTCGCCCAGCGCCAGCTGCTCGACATCGTCGAACTATGCATGCGCCGCCTGCCCGAGGACACGGCGCGCCTGTTCCTGATGCGTGAGTACCTGGGCATGGAATTGAAGGAAATCGAAGAGCACTGCATGCTCACCAATGCCAACCTGCGCGTGGTGCTGTACCGCGCGCGCATGCGCCTGCGCGAATGCGCGGTGCGCAGCTGGGGAGAACACGAATGACCGAACCGACCGTACCGCTTACCTGTCGCGCCACCACGTGGCTGGTGTCCAGCGCCCGCGACCAGCCGCTCACACAGGGCGAAGCGCGCCAGCTGGCGGCCCACCTGGCGCTCTGCCCCGCCTGCCGCATCGCCTCGACCCAGTTCAAGCAACTGTTCGCCCAGCTCGACGCGGTGCTGGCGCGCGATACCGCCACCTGAAGGAAACGACAGGCTTTGAACGCAGCGCCGGATACACGGTGACGGCGCTACCGGTTCCATAACTTGGTCAAATCGGCACCCGCGCTTACACTGGCAGGATGAACGCTATCGACGCCCGCAAGAGCAGCCTCGTGCTGGTCGACTACCAGGCCAGGCTGATGCCCGCCATTCACGGCGCCGCCGACGTCATCGCCAAGGCGCTGGTACTGGCCCGCACGGCCCAGCTGCTGGACGTGCCGGTCATTGGCACCGAACAGGATCAGGCCAAGCTCGGCCCGAACACTGATGCCCTCGTCCGGCTGTGCCGCCACACCGTCGCCAAGACCCACTTCGACGCTTGCGAGGATGGCTTGCTGGCGGCGCTCGAAGCGCACGCCCCGTCACGCCGTCAGGTCGTCGTGGCGGGCTGCGAAGCCCACGTCTGTCTGCTGCAGACGGCGCTCGGCCTGCTGCGCGCCGGCCTGGAAGTGTACGTCGTGGAAAACGCCTGCGGTTCGCGCCGCCCGCTGGACCACGCGGCCGCCATGCGTCGCCTGCAGCAGGCAGGCGCGGTGGTCGTCACCCATGACATGGTGCTGTTCGAATGGCTGCACGACTGCCGCCATCCGCGCTTTCGCGACGTGCTGGCGCTGGTCAAGGCGGAACCTGTGGCGGGTCACCAGTAGCCGGGATTGTCGACGAAGCGCTATCGTCGCTTGACCGCTGCCAGGGATGACGCTCAGCGCTTCGCGCCGGCTGTCAGTCCACAAGCATTCACTGGCGCGTCTATCCCGCATGGAACGCCTGCACAGCAATTCTCCGTAAGGAAGCCGACCAGCTCGCTCATGGTGTCGAACTGTGCGGTGTAGATGACGAAGCGCCCCTCCTGGCGTGGCGTGACCAGCCCGGCGTGGGTCAATTCCTTCAAATGGAACGACAGGGCCGACGAGGTGATAGCGAGTTGTTCGCCGATCTTGCCAGCGGGCAGACCGGATGGGCTGGCCTGGATCAGCAGGCGGAAGATCGCCAGTCGCGATTCCTGGGCCAGGGCAGCCAGCGCCGCCAATACGTGTTTCGTTTCCATGCCGGTTGCCATCAAAAGTCGGATTGTACTGGACTTCTCTGCAGGATCATTTCAGTTGCTCGATCTGGCCCACTCGATTATAGTGGCTCGTCATCTCAATATCTATTGAAATGTTGAGATTAACCCCGACCCTCGGCCCCGATGAACTTCCTGTTCCTTTGCACCGGCAATTCCTGCCGCTCGATCCTGAGCGAAGCCATTGTCAACCATCTCGCGCCGCCTGGCTTCGCGGCCTTCAGCGCCGGCAGCCAACCCACCGGGCAGCTCAATCCGGGCGCCGTGGCCCTGTTACTACGCAAGGGCATTGCGCTCGATGGCTACACGAGCAAGTCGTGGCACGATGTGCCGCTGACACCCGATGTGGTCATCACTGTTTGCGGCAATGCCGCCGGCGAGACGTGCCCTGCCTATCTGGGCAACGTCGTGCGCGCCCACTGGGGACTGGAAGACCCGAGCCTGGCCGAAGGCACTGCGCCGGAAATCGCCGCAGCCTTCGAGCACACTTACCAGATCGTGCTGGCCCGCACCCGTGCATTGTTCGCGTTGCCGCTGCCTGCGTTGACCAGAGACCGGACGGCGCTGCAGCAGGCGCTGGCGCGCATTGGCGCGCGTGCGGATTGAAACGCGGCCGTCAGCATCGTGACCGCAGCGCTCATCTTCCTTGCCACGCTGGTGCTGGTGATCTGGCAGCCGCGCGGCCTGGGCATCGGCTGGAGCGCCACTGCCGGCGCACTCGCCGCGCTGCTGGCCGGCGTGGTGCACATGTCGGATATCCCGGTGGTCTGGGCCATCGTCTGGAACGCCACCGGCGCCTTCATCGCCGTGATCGTCATCAGCCTGCTGCTCGACCGCGCCGGCTCCTTCGAATGGGCGGCGCTGCACGTCGCGCGCTGGGGCAAAGGCAATGGCCTGCGCCTGTTCGTCCTGCTGGTGCTGCTCGGCGCAGCCGTCGCGGCGCTGTTCGCCAACGACGGCGCCGCGCTGATCCTGACGCCGATCGTGATCGCCATGCTCGCCGCGCTGCGCTTTCCGCCGCGCGCCACGCTGGCCTATGTCATGGCGGCCGGCTTCGTCGCCGATACCGCCAGCCTGCCGCTGGTGGTGTCGAACCTGGTCAATATCGTGTCGGCTGACTACTTCGGCATCGGCTTCGCGCGCTATGCGGCAGTCATGGCGCCGGTCAACCTGGTCTCGGTGGCGGCCACGCTGGCCATGCTCTACCTGTTCTTCCGCAAGGACATCCCGGCCAGCTACGACCTGGCGCAATTGCGCCGTCCCGCCGAAGCGATCCACGACCGCGCCACCTTCGTCGCAGGCTGGTGGGTCCTGGGCCTGCTCCTGGCTGGTTTCTTCTGGCTGAACGCCTTCGGTGTTCCAATCAGCGTCGTCGCGGCGGCCGGCGCAATCATCCTGCTCGCCGTCGCCGCGCACGGCCATCGCATTCCGACGCGCGCGGTGCTGCGCGGCGCGCCGTGGCAGGTGGTCGTGTTCTCGCTCGGGATGTACCTGGTGGTGTACGGCCTGCGCAATGCGGGACTGACCGATTACCTGGGCATCCTGCTCGAACGCTGCGCCACCTATGGCGTGTGGGGTGCGGCGCTTGGCGCCGGCTTCCTGAGCGCCATCCTGTCATCCATCATGAACAATATGCCGACGGTGCTGGTGGGTGCGCTGGCGATCGACGGCACGACCACCCACGGGGCGGTGCGCGAAGCGATGATCTATGCGAACGTAATCGGGAGCGACCTAGGTCCGAAGATCACGCCGATCGGCAGCCTCGCCACCCTGCTCTGGCTGCATGTCCTGTCGGCCAAGGATATTCGCATCTCGTGGGGGTATTATTTCAGGGTTGGCCTGGTGTTGACCCTGCCGATCCTCCTGCTCACGCTGTGCGCACTCGCGCTGCGCCTGGGCTGAACCGACATGACTGCTATGGACAAGCTACCCGACCTTCCGAACATCGACCCGGCCCGCCTCGAGATCCCAGAGCGGGAGCGCCTCGCTCCTGAGGGCGACAACGACCACCAGCCACGCATCCTGATGCTGTATGGCTCCTTGCGCGAGCGCTCCTTCAGCCGCCTGCTGACTGAGGAAGCCGCCCGCATCCTGCGTCACTTCGGTGCGGAGGTCAGGATCTTCGACCCGACTGAACTGCCAATGGCAGGCAGCGCGCCCGATACGCACCCCAAGGTCGCCGAGTTGCGCGCGCTGTGCGCCTGGTCCGAAGGCCAGGTGTGGTGCAGTCCCGAGCGTCATGGCGCAGTCACTGCGGTCTTCAAGAACCAGGTCGACTGGATCCCGCTCGAGTCGGGCTCGGTGCGTCCCAGCCAGGGCAAGACGCTGGCGGTGATGCAGGTCTGCGGCGGTTCGCAGTCCTTCAATGTCGTCAACACGCTGCGCCTGCTGGGCCGCTGGATGCGCATGTTCACCATTCCGAACCAGTCTTCGGTGCCGATGGCCTACAAGGAATTCGACGACAACGACCGCATGCGCCCTTCCGCGTATTACGATCGCGTGGTCGATGTGATGGAAGAACTCTATAAAATGACGCTCTTGATGCGCGGCCGCAGCGACTACCTGCTCGATCGCTACAGCGAACGCAGCGAATGCGCCAACCAGGCCATCAATCGCCAGCTTGCCAAACTATGACCGACATCCGTACCGCTACGCCGCATGACGCCGTGTGCATCTGCACCATCCATAACCATTACGTTAGCACCACCACGATCTCGTTCGAAGAGTCGCCGGTGACCGAGGGCGAGATGGCGGGCCGTATCCTTGAAGTGACCGGCGGCGGCCTGACCTGACTGGTGCTCGAAGTAGACGGCATGGTCGCCGGTTACGCCTACGCCACCAAATGGCGCGCGCGGCCTGCATGCCGTCATCGGCGGCATCGCCCAGCCGAACGAGCGCAGCGTCGCGCTGCACGAGCGCCTGGGGTTTCGCAAGGTGACGCATTTCGCCGAAGTCGGCCTGAAGTTCGGGCGCCGGGTGGACGTCGGTTACTGGCAGCTGCTGCTGGCCGATTGGCCCGGGCCGGGTCAGGCCACGGCCTGAACGGACTGCTTCGGCGCGCAGCGCAGCATCAGGCAGGCCAGCGCGGCCGAGAGGAGTGACCCCAGCAGAATGCCGATCTTGGCCTCCTCGACGAACTCGGGGTGACCAGGGAAGGCCAGTCCGCTGACGAACAGGCTCATCGTGAAGCCGATCCCGCACAGCATCGCCATCGCGTAGATCTGCAGCCAGGAAGCGTCCTGCGGCTTGGCGGCCAGGCCGGTTTTCACCGCGATGACCACGCCGCAAAACACACCCAGCTGCTTGCCCAGGAACAGGCCTGCGCCGATCCCCAGCGGCAGCGGCGCCAGCGCGTCCGCCGGCGACAAGCCGGCGAACGACACGCCGGCATTCGCGAAGCCGAACAGCGGCACGATCAGGAAGCCGACCCACGGCGCCAGCGCGTGTTCGAGCCGGTGCAGCGGCGACTCCGGAGAATCCCGCCCGTCCTGCGACGCGACACACGGAATCAGGAAAGCGCCGACCACGCCGGCGATGGTCGCGTGCACGCCCGACAGCAAGGTTGCGTACCACAGCAGCGCGCATCCAATAAGGTACGGCCACAGCGTCTTCACGCGCATCCGATTCAGCGCGAACAGCACCGCCACGATTGCGCCGGCGGCGGCCAGCGCCACGCCGTCGATGCTCGCCGTATAGAACAGCGCAATGATGACCACCGCGCCCAGGTCGTCGAGGATCGCAATCGCCAGCAGCAGCAGCTTGAGCGACAGCGGCGCATGCCGTCCCAACAGCGCCAGTGCGCCCACCGCGAACGCGATGTCGGTGGCGGCGGGTATCGCCCAGCCGTTGGCCAGCAGCGGATCGCCCCACGTGAAGAAGGCATAGATTGCAGCCGGGAACGCCATCCCCATCAGTGCGGGCAAGGCCGGCAGGCGGCGCTGCTGCCACGAGGACAGTCGGCCGTCGACCAGCTCACGCTTGATCTCCAGGCCGACCAGCAGGAAGAAGATCGCCATCAGGCCATCGTTGATCCACAGGTGCGGCGTCATGGGGCCAAGCTTGTCGCTGAGCACCTGGCCGGTGTGGAGGTGCAGGAAATGCTGATACGCGTCCGCCAGCGGGCTGTTGGCCACCAGCAACGCGCACGCGGCGGCAAGCATCAGGAGCACGCCGCCGGCGGCTTCGCTGGAAAGGAAACGCTGGAGTGCGGATTGCTTGATGGGGGAAGTCGGAATGGGGGAATGCATGCGTTATCAGCCTCACGGAAAACGAAGGGGTCGTTCTCCGTAATGGGGGATGTGGTCCCCCGGCGCACGCAGCACACGCCGTGCCCTTATTCTACCCAGTCCAGGCCGGCAATTCAACCGCGCACAAGCTGCTTCACCGCCAGCGAGGCCCGCCTATGCCCGCGCACAGCAGCGCCGTGCCGTGCCTGGCGAGGCGCGCGCCGGATGCGGAATCCGATCCGGCGCTTTCCCCACCATTCAAGCAGGGCCACTTCCAACATTCGAGCGGAGGTACATCAACTCAAGCGGAGGCGCAGCTGAACGCGTGGATGGCT
>Ga0265798_10003590_pt1 | contig 21932 bp, 18 predicted proteins | sample P3T30metagenome_FD_192430 | JGI IMG/M metagenome (GOLD analysis project Ga0265798, IMG submission 192430) | Plant litter microbial communities from East Loma Ridge, Irvine, California - P3 T30 | ecosystem: Environmental > Terrestrial > Plant litter > Unclassified | place: USA: California... | reverse complement strand
TGAGCAGCGCCGGCGGGATGTTGAACGAGTTCGAGGTCGCCACGAACATCACGTCCGACAGGTCGAAGTCGACTTCGACGTAGTGGTCGCTGAAGGTGTGGTTCTGCGCCGGGTCCAGCACTTCCAGCAGTGCCGAGGACGGGTCGCCGCGGAAGTCCGCACCCATCTTATCGATCTCGTCGAGCAGGAACAGCGGGTTGCGCACGCCGACTTTCGACAGCGACTGCAGTACCTTGCCCGGCATCGAGCCGATGTAGGTACGGCGGTGGCCGCGGATCTCGGCTTCGTCACGCACGCCGCCCAGGGCCATGCGCACGTACTTGCGGCCGGTCGCGCGGGCAATCGACTCGCCCAGCGAGGTCTTACCCACGCCCGGAGGACCGACGAAGCACAGGATCGGCGCCTTCAGCTTGTCGACGCGTTGCTGCACCGCGAGGTATTCCAGGATGCGTTCCTTGATCTTGTCGAGGCCGTAGTGGTCCGATTCCAGCACCTGCTGGGCCTTTTCCAGGTCGATGGTGACCTTGGATTTCTTTTTCCACGGCAGGCCGACCAGGGTGTCGATGTAGTTGCGCACGACGGTGGCCTCGGCCGACATCGGCGACATCATCTTCAGCTTCTTGATCTCGGCCTGGGCCTTTTCCATGGCCTCCTTCGGCATCTTGGCTGCGATCACCTTCTTCTCGAGCTCTTCGATGTCGGCGCCGTCTTCGCCCTCGCCCAGTTCCTTCTGGATGGCTTTCACTTGCTCGTTCAGGTAGTACTCGCGCTGCGACTTTTCCATCTGGCGCTTGACGCGGCCACGGATGCGCTTTTCCACCTGCAGGATGTCGAGTTCGCCTTCCAGCTGGCCGAGCAGGTGCTCGAGGCGCTTGGAGACGTTGAAGATCTCGAGGATGACCTGTTTCTGCTCGAGCTTGAGCGGCAGGTGGGCGGCCACGGTGTCGGCCAGGCGGCCGGCGTCGTCGATGCCGGCCAGCGAAGCCAGGATCTCGGGCGGGATCTTCTTGTTGAGTTTGACGTACTGGTCGAACTGCTGGACGATCGCGCGGCGCATCGCCTCGACTTCCGAATCGTCGCCGGTTTCGGAGTTGATCGGGGTCAGGTCGGCGACGAAGTGGCTCGGCGCGTCGGTGATGTGGTTGATACGGGCACGCTGCGCGCCTTCGACCAGGACCTTCACGGTGCCGTCGGGCAGCTTCAGCATTTGCAGAATATTGGCCACGCAGCCGATCTCGTAGATGTCTGCGGCGGAAGGTTCGTCCTTGGCAGCGGCCTTTTGGGCTGCGAGCATGATGCTCTTACCCTGTTCCATCGCGGCTTCGAGCGCCTTGATCGATTTCGGGCGGCCGACGAACAGAGGTATCACCATATGCGGAAACACGACCACGTCGCGCAGAGGCAGCAGCGGCAAGGTCATCTGTTCAGTAAATTTAGTAGTGGTCATGGCATACCTTATAAAAAGCGTGTTGACGATGTGGGGCGCACAGCGTCGGAACACAAGACCGGCCTCAAAATTATTTTCCGCAATAAATGCGGCAATCTAATATAGCCGTTCCGACAAAAGCATGATTCAAATAAAAAAGCCACTGCGCGATCGAAATCACGAGTGGCTTTCCGTTTGAAGCCGTGGTCTTTTGTTGAGATAAATTGTACCGCCAAGAATCAGCGTTTCAAGACCTTTTGTGGTGTTTGCGCGAGGAAATTTTAATTTTCCCCAGCGGCTTTCGGCGTTTCGCTATAAATCAGCAAAGGTTTCGCGCCATTCGTGATCGTATTTTCATCGATAACGACTTTGACGACATTTTGCTGGCTTGGCAGTTCATACATGACGTCCAGCAGAGCGTGTTCCAGGATCGAACGCAGGCCGCGTGCGCCGGTCTTGCGCGCCAGTGCCTTCTTGGCAATCGCATGCAGGGCCGCCGGGCGGATTTCGAGTTCCGCGCCTTCCATGTCCAGCAGTTTCGAATACTGCTTGATCAGGGCATTCTTCGGCTCGACCAGGATCTGGATCAGGGCTTCCTCGGTCAGTTCGGCAAGCGTTGCCACGACCGGCAGACGGCCGACCAGTTCCGGGATCAGGCCGAACTTGACCAGGTCTTCCGGCTCGGCTTCCATCAGCACGTCGCTGACCGAACGCGAGGTCTGGCTCTTGACGTTGGCGCCGAAGCCGATGCCCGACTTTTCCGAACGGTTCTGGACGATCTTGTCGAGTCCGTCGAAGGCGCCGCCGCAGATGAACAGGATGTTGGTCGTGTCGATCTGGACGAAGTCCTGGTTCGGGTGCTTGCGCCCGCCCTGCGGCGGCACCGAGGCCATGGTGCCCTCGATCAGCTTCAGCAGCGCCTGCTGCACGCCCTCGCCCGAGACGTCGCGGGTGATCGACGGGTTGTCCGACTTGCGCGAGATCTTGTCGATCTCGTCGATGTAGACGATGCCGCGCTGGGCCTTCTCGACCTCGTAGTTGCAGCTCTGCAGCAGCTTCTGGATGATGTTCTCGACGTCCTCGCCCACATAGCCGGCTTCCGTCAGCGTGGTGGCATCGGCAATGACGAACGGGACGTTCAGGGTGCGCGCCAGGGTCTGGGCCAGCAGGGTCTTGCCCGAGCCGGTCGGTCCGACGAGCAGAATATTGCTCTTGGACAGCTCGATGTCGTCCTTCTTGCCCAGGTGCTTGAGGCGCTTGTAGTGGTTATACACCGCCACCGACAGGATGCGCTTGGCCGTCTGCTGGCCGATCACGTACTGGTCGAGCAGTTCGGCGATCTCGTGCGGCGTCGGCAGGTCGGACTTGGCGCCGCCAGCCACCGATTCCACGTTCGAGGTCTCGTCACGGATGATGTCGTTGCACAGATCGATGCACTCATCGCAGATGAAGACCGACGGTCCCGCGATGAGCTTCTTCACCTCATGCTGGCTCTTGCCGCAGAAGGAGCAGTACAGGAGTTTTTCACCGCTGGAGGATTTTTTGTCAGACATGGGGCAAGTTTCTGTTGAATTGCTATGAATATAACGCTAATACGGGTGCGCAACAAGCACGCACGTCTCCATGCTACCCGAAATAAAAAAAGAACGCCCGATCCGCTGTTGCGCTCGGGCGTCTTTTCAGCAACATCTTATATGGAGACTTATGCGCGGTTGGTCAAGACCCGGTCGATCAGACCGTATTCCACGGCTTCCTCGCTCGACATGAAGCGGTCGCGGTCGGTGTCCTTGTGGATCTGCTCGATGGTCTGGCCGGTGTTGTCCGCCATGATGCGTGCCAGGCGCTCGCGCAGGTACAGGATTTCCTTGGCCTGGATTTCGATATCCGATGCCATGCCCTGCGAACCGCCGGACGGCTGGTGAATCATGACGCGCGAGTTCGGCAGCGAGAAACGCTTGCCCTTGGCGCCCGCTGCCAGCAGGAAGGCGCCCATCGAGGCAGCCAGGCCCGTGCACAGGGTCGACACGTCCGGCTTGATGAAGTTCATCGTGTCGAAGATGGCCAGGCCGGCCGACACCGAACCACCCGGCGAGTTGATGTAGAGCGAAATGTCCTTGTCCGGATTTTCGCTTTCCAGGAACAGCAGCTGGGCCACGATGAGGTTGGCCATCTGGTCGTTGACAGGGCCGACCAGGAAGATCACGCGCTCTTTCAGCAGGCGCGAGTAGATGTCGTAGGCGCGCTCGCCGCGGCCGCTCTGCTCGATCACCATCGGCACCAGACCGAGGGCTTGGGTATCCAACGCAGGATTACGATTCATACCTGTCACTTTCCTTAAAGAAGAGTTAAAGAAGCCCGGGACCAGCGATCGCCGGCGGCCGGGCTTCAGCGGACTAGCTTACACCGAAGCTCAGGCTTGCGGCGCGCTGCCCATCAGCTCGTCAAAGGCGATGTCCTTGGTCGTCACCTTTGCCTTGCCCAGCACATAGTTAACGACGTTTTCTTCCAATACAAGAGCTTCGATCTCGCCCAGACGACGGCGATCGCTATAGTAATACTTCAGGACTTCCTTCGGGTCTTCGTAGCTTTGCGCGAAGTCTTCGATCTGCGACTTCACCTGCTCCTGGGTCGCCTGCAGGCTGTTTTCCTGCACCAGCTGCGCCAGGATCAGGCCCAGGCGCACGCGGCGCTCGGCCTTGGTGGCGAACAGGTCGGCCGGGAACGGCAGGCTCTTCACGTCCATGCCGCGCTGGGCCATGTCCTGGCGGGTCTGCTCGGCCAGGCGCTGCGAATCCTGCTCGATCATGACCTTCGGCACGTCCATCTCGGTGGCCTTGACCAGCGCGTCCATCACGGCTTCCTTGTTGCGGGCCTTGATGCGGGCGGTGACTTCACGCTCCAGGTTGACCTTGATGTCTTCGCGCATCTTCTCGACGCTGCCGTCTTCGATGCCCAGCGACTTGGCGAACTCGGCGTCGACTTCCGGCAGGTGCGCCCACTCGAGTTTCTTCAGGGTGATGGTGAACTCGGCGGTTTTACCGGCGACGTCCTTGCCGTGGTAATCCTCCGGGAAGGCCAGCGGGAAGGTCTTGCTTTCGCCGACTTTCAGGCCGACGGTCGCGGCTTCGAATTCCGGCAGCATGCGGCCTTCGCCCAGCACGAATGCATAGTTGTCGGCCTTGCCGCCGGCGAATTCGACGCCGTCGATGCTGCCGACGAAGTCGACGGTCACGCGGTCGCCGTTGGCGGCCACCGGCTCGCCGCCGTCGCCGTGCTCGCCTGCCTCACCCTTGGTGTGGAAGTGCACGCGCTGCTTGCGCAGGATGTCGATGGTCTTGTCGATTTCGGCGTCCGAGACGTCGGCCTTGGCGGTTTCGACTTCGATGCCTGCCAGGTCAGGCAGGGTCACTTCCGGGTAGACTTCGAAAGTGGCGTCGAAGGCCAGCATGCCTTCCGGCGCATCCTGCTTCGGCTCGATTTTCGGCATGCCGGCAACGCGCAGCTGGTTTTCTTCGGCAGCCTGGCCGAACGCCTGGCCAACCTTGTCGTTCAGCACGTCGGACTCGATCTGGTAGCCGTACTGAGCCGCAACCATTTTCAGGGGCACTTTGCCCGGACGGAAGCCCGGCGCACGAGCGGTCTTGGCCTGCACTTTGAGGCGCTTTTCAACTTCCGTACGTACGTCGCTCAGCGGAAAAGTAAGAGTCAAGCGACGCTCGAGTTTACCCAGGTTTTCGACTGCAGTTGCCATTGTTAAAATCGTCCAAAAAAATAATTATTCGTGGTGCGAGGAGGGGGACTCGAACCCCCACACCATTGCTGGCGTCAGGACCTAAACCTGGTGCGTCTACCAATTTCGCCATCCTCGCGCGGGATTGCATTCTTGCCGCAAAAACAAAGGGCGCCCGTGCGTAAAACCGGTCGCCCTGCACTCCGCTGTTTAGGGGCTACAACTTCAACCAGTTATTTTACTGGATTTTCTGACACCATTGGGGAATTTTGAAAAGTGCGCAATGGATGAGCTCATTGCGGCTTCTTCACCCTGAACCAGGCCGCATACAGCGCCGGCAGGAACAGCAGCGTCAGCGCCGTCGCGACCAGCAGGCCGCCCATGATCGCCACCGCCATCGGGCCCCAGAATACCGAGCGCGACAAGGGAATCATCGCCAGCGCCGCCGCGGCCGCCGTCAGCAGGATCGGGCGGCAGCGCCGCACCGCGCTTTCCACGATCGCATCCCAGGCTTCACGCCCTTCCGCGATGTCCTTTTCGATCTGGTCGACCAGGATCACGGAATTCCGGATGATCATGCCGAACAGCGCGATCACGCCCAGGTTGGCGACGAAGCCGAAGGGCCGGCCCAGCAGCAGCAAGGCCATCGCCGCGCCGGCCACGCCCAGCGGCCCGGTCAGGAATACCAGCAGCGAGCGCGAGAAGCTGTGCAGCTGCAGCATCAAGAGCGTAAACACGATGAACAGCACCAGCGGCACGTTGGCCGAGATCGAGGCTTCCGCTTCCGAACTGTCGGCCGCCGCCCCTTCCAGCGTGATACGGTAGCCGCCCGGCAGCCTGGCGCGCAGCGCATCCAGCTTCACCCCGACCTGGGTCGACACGGTCGGGCCCTGGATGCCTTCGACCACGTCCGACTGCACCATGATCGCCCACTCCCGCCCCTGGCGCCAGACCACGCCCGGCTCCCACACGAACTCGATGCGCGCCACCTGCGACAGCGGCACCGCGCGTCCGGACGGGGTCGGGATATTCGTGTTGGCCAGCACCGACATGGTCGAGCGCTCCTCGACCGGCTGGCGCACGGCGATGTCGATCAGGCGGTTACTTTCGCGGAACTGGCCGATGGTCGTCCCCGACAGCACGGTGGCGACGGTGCGGCGCACGGCCTGGCTGGTCACACCCAGCGCGCGCAGCTTGTCCTGGTCGAGATCCAGGCGCAGCACCTTGACCGACTCGTTCCAGTTGTCGTTGACGCCGACCGCGTTCGGGTTCGCGCGCAGGATCTCCTTGACCTGGTCGGCCACGCCGCGCACCACGGCGATATCCGGGCCCGACACCTGGAACTGCACCGGATACGGTACCGGCGGCCCGTTCGGCAGCAGCTTCACGCGGCCGCGCACCTCCGGAAAGTCGTTCTTCAGCACAGTCTGGATCTTGGCCATCAACGATTCGCGCTCGTGCGCGGACTTCGGCAGCACCACCATCTGCGAGACGTTCGACTGCGGGAAGATCTGGTCCAGCGGCAGGTAGAAGCGCGGGCTGCCGGTGCCGACATAGCTGGTCACGCTCTCCAGCTCCGGCTGGCGCCGGACCCAGACTTCGAATTTCTTGACCAGCGCCTCGTTGGCGGCGAAGCTGGTCCCTTCGGGCAGCCACATCTCGACCATCAGCTCGGGGCGGCTGGAATCCGGGAAGAACTGCTTTTCGATGAACTTGAAGCCGAACACGCCCAGCGCGAACACCGCCAGCGACAGCGCGATGGTCGTCATGCGGAAGGTCACGCACCAGTTGACGATGCGGCGGAAGCGGTTGTAGGCCGGCGTGTCGAACACGTCGTGGCCGCCGTGCTCGCCGGCCGGATGCGGCTGCACCTTCAGCAAAATGAAACCGATGTAGGGCGTGAAGGTCACCGCCACCACCCACGAGACCACCAGCGCGATCGCGTTCACCGAGAACATCGAGAAGGTGTATTCGCCGGCCGCCGACTTGGCCAGGCCGATCGGCAGGAAGCCGGCGGCCGTGATCAGGGTACCGGTCAGCATCGGGAAGGCGGTCGAGGTGTAGGCGAAGGTGGCCGCCTCGAAGCGCGACATGCCCTCCTCCATCTTCCGCACCATCATCTCGACCGCGATGATGGCGTCGTCGACCAGCAGGCCGAGGGCGATGATCAGCGCGCCCAGCGACACCTTGTGCAGCGAGATGTCGAAGATCCGCATGAACAGGAAGGTGATGGCGAGGACCAGCGGAATGGTCAGCGCCACCACCAGGCCCGGACGCACGTCGATGCGCCAGCGCGGCTTGCTGTGCAGGCCCAGCGACAGGAAGGACACCACCAGCACGATCACCACCGCCTCGACCAGCGTGTGCATGAATTCGGAAACGGACGCCGTGACGGCGGCCGGCTGGTTCGACACCCGTTCGAGTTCGATGCCGACCGGGAGCTGGGAGCGGATCCGCGCCACGGTCTCCTCCAGCCCCTTGCCGAGCTGGATGATGTTGCCGCCCTTTTCCATCGACACGCCCAGGCCGATCACTTCCTTGCCGTTGAAGCGCATCTTCTCGCGCGGCGGGTCCTCGTAGGCGCGCTGCACGGTGGCGAAGTCGCCCAGGCGGAAGGTGGTATTCCCGGCACGCAGGCTGAGGTTCTCGAGCTGCTGCACCGTCTTCAGGGCGCCGGTGACGCGCACCTGCAGGTTCTCGGTTGGCGTGACCAGCACGCCGGCCGACTCGACCCCGTTCTGGGTCGCGATCTGGTTGACGATGGCGTCGAAGGGCACGCCCAGCTGGGCGAACTTCTGCTGCGAGAAGAGGATGTTGACTTTCTCGGCCTGCACCCCGAACTGCTCGACCTTGGCGACCAGCGGAACATTCAATAACTGCTGCCGCACGAAGTCGGCGTAGTCGCGCATCTCCGCGTAGGTGAAGCCGTCGCCGGACAGCGCGAAGATGGAGCCGTAGGTATCGCCGAACTCGTCGTTGAAGAAGGGCCCGATCACGCCCTGCGGCAGGGTCAGCGCGATGTCGCCGATCTTCTTGCGCACCTGGTACCAGGTCGGCGGGACTTCTTTCGGCGGCGTCGACTCCCTCAGCTCGAGGATGATGGTGGTTTCGCCCGGCTTGGAAAAGCTGCGGATCTTGTCGACGTAGGGCGTCTCCTGCAGCTTGCGCTCGAGCGGATCGGTGACCTGCTGGGCCATCTGCACGGCGGTGGCGCCCGGCCAGCGGGCCTGGATCACCATCGCGCGGAAGGTGAAAGGCGGGTCCTCGTCCTGGCCCAGCTGGTTGTAGCTGAGGATGCCCAGCAGGAGCAGGACGGCGATGAGGTAGCGCGTCAGCGGGATGTTTTCCAGCGCCCAGCGCGACAGGTTGAAGCCCCTCATTTACCGGCCCCACCCGCTGCTTCGGCTTCCGCATCGGCGCGGCGCGCCACGTCGGCGGTCAGGATCCTGACCTTCTGGCCGGGCTTCAGCAGGTTGACGCCGGCCGTGACGATGGTCTGGCCCGGCTTCACGCCGCCGGTGAGCAGCACGTCGTTGCCGGCCACGCCGCCGACCTGCACGGGTTGCAGCCGCACGGCGTTGTTCTCGACCACCCAGACTGCGCTGGCCCCCTTGTTCTGCACCAGGCTCGAGAGCGGCACGCGCAGCTGGCTGCCGGCGGCCTCAAGCCGGCGCTGAATCTCGACCACGGCCGTCATCCCGAGCCGGACGTCCTCGCTGGCCGGGATCGACACCTTGACGGTATAGGTACGGGTGGCGGGATCGGCCACCGGCGAGACTTCGCGGATCCTGCCGGGGATGCTGCGGTTCGGGTCGGCCCACAGGCGCACCTTCACCTCGCCGGCGTGGCGCAGCTCGTCGACCTGGTCTTCCGGCACCCCGATCACGACTTCCTTCTCGTCGGTACGGGCGACACGGACCACCGGCGTCCCGGCCTGCACCACCTGGCCGACTTCGGCATCGATGCCGGTCACCACGCCGTCGGTATCGGCTTCCAGGCTCGCATACCCGGTCTGGTTGGCCTGTTCGCGCGACTGCGCGCGCGCTGCCTCGACGCTGGCCTGGGCCGACCGCGCCGCCGCGACTTTCTGGTCCAGCACCGCCTGGCTGACGAAGTTCTGGCTGCGCAGGTCCTGGTAGCGTTTCAGCTCGGCGCGCGCCAGCTCGTAACTGGTCTGGGCCGCGCGCAGGCTGGCCTGGGCCTGGGCCTGGCCGAGGCGCAGGTCCTGGGGGTCGAGCTGCATCAGCAGGGTGCCGCGCTTGACGCTGGTGCCGACGTCCACCTTGCGCGCGCTGATCTTGCCGCCCACCCGGAAGCCGAGGCGCGATTCGTAGCGCGGCCGCACATCGCCGGAAAACTCGGTGCTGGTGCGTACGCCGCCGACGGCCAGCGTCAGCGCGCGCACCGGGCGCACGTCCTCGGGCGGCGGCGCATCCTTCGAACAGGCGGCCAGCAGGGACAGCGCGAGCGCCGCGGCGACCAGGGTGCGCGGGAGCGGAATACGGGGTACTTGCACGGTGATTTCCTCTCGGAGGGGGTCCGTAGTCATGCCGGCGACGGCGGCGATGTTCTTTTACTAAATCCCAGCAATTATAATCATGCAAACACTGCCAGTAAATGACGTTAGAGTCAGTTCTCAATGCCCGCTTAATGTCCATCGACCACTACGAAAACTTTCCCGTCGCCTCGATCCTGCTGCCGCGCCGCCTGGTGCCCGCGGTCGAGGCGATCTATGCCTTCGCACGCAGCGCCGACGACATCGCCGACGAGGGCGATGCGCTTCCCGCCGAACGCCTGGCCAGCCTGGACGCCTACGATGCGGGGCTGGACCTGATCGCGCGCGGCGACACACCCGCGGACCCGATGTTCGCGCGCCTGGCCGAAGCCCTGCGCCGCCACGCCCTGCCCCTGCAGCCGCTACGCGACCTGCTGAGCGCCTTCCGCCAGGACGTGGTCACCACCCGCTATGCCGATTTTCCCTCGCTGCTCGATTACTGCCGCCGTTCGGCGAATCCGGTCGGCCGCCTGATGCTCGGCCTGTACGGCACCGTGGACGAAACGAGCCTGCGCGAATCGGACGCGGTCTGTTCGAGCCTCCAGTTGATCAACTTCTGGCAGGACGTCGGCATCGACATCGGCAAGGGCCGCATCTACCTGCCGCAGGAAGACCTGGCGCGCTTCGGCGTGAGCGAGCAGCAGATCGCGCAGGGCGAGACCAGCCCGGCCTGGCGCGCGCTGATGCGCTTCGAAGTCGAACGGGCGCGCGCCCTGATGCTGGAAGGCGCGCCGCTGGCCACGCGGCTGCCGGGACGGATCGGCTGGGAGCTGCGCCTGGTCGTGCAGGGCGGGCTGCGCATCCTGGAGGCGATCGAGCGCGCCGACCATGACGTGTTCCGGCGCCGGCCGCAGCTCAAGCGCCTGGACTGGGCCGTGCTGCTGTGGCGCGCCGCCAGGATGTAAGGCCGGGATGTCACTCGGCCGGCGCCGGATCGGCTAAGATAGCGGACTTGCACCACGCCTCACGACTTATTTATCTATGTCTCCCGACGACTACTGCCAACAAAAGACCGTCCAGAGCGGCTCCAGTTTCTACTACAGCTTCCTGTTCCTGCCGCCCGAGCGGCGCAGGGCGATCACGGCGCTGTACGCGTTCTGCCGCGAGGTCGACGACACCGTCGACGAGACCCATGACCAGTCGGTGGCGCGCATCAAGCTGGCCTGGTGGCGGACCGAGCTCGCCGCCATGTACAAGGGCGCGCCGACCCACCCGGTGACCCAGGCCCTGCAGCCGCACCTGGCCGCCTACAAGCTGCAGCAGGAGCATCTGCAGGCCATCGTCGACGGCATGGAGATGGACCTCGACCAGTCGCGCTACCTCGATTACGCGGGCCTGCGCAAATACTGCTGGCACGTGGCCGGCGTGGTCGGCATCCTCTCGGCCAGCATCTTCGGCGCCAGCAACCCGCAGACCCTGCAGTACGCCGAGAAACTGGGGCTGGCGTTCCAGCTGACGAACATTATCCGCGACGTCGGCGACGATGCGCGCAAGGGCCGCATCTACCTGCCGGTCAACGAACTGCAGCAGTTTGGCGTGACCGCCGCCGACATCCTGAATTTCCGCCACAGCGAGAAGTTCGAGGCGCTGATGAAGTTCCAGGCCGACCGCGCGCGCGCCGTCTACGAGGAAGCCTGCGCCCTGCTGCCCAAGGAAGACCGGCGCGCCCAGCGCCCCGGCCTGATGATGGCGGCGATCTACCGCACCGTCCTCGACGAGATCGAACGCGACGACTTCAAGGTCCTGAATCAGCGCATTTCCCTCACGCCGCTGCGCAAGCTGTGGCTGGCGTGGAAGACCTACATCCGGGGCTGAGCGCCGTGGCCAAGCACATTGCGGTAGTCGGCGGCGGCTGGGCCGGCTGCGCGGCCGGCGTCGAGCTGGCGTCGAAAGGCGCCCGAGTCACGCTGTTCGAGGCCGCGCGCACGCTGGGCGGCCGCGCGCGGGCGGTGCAGGCGAAGGAAGCCCTGCTCGACAACGGCCAGCACATCATGCTCGGCGCCTATGCGGACACGCTGGCGCTGCTGCGCCGCGTCGGCGTGCGCGAAGCCGATGCCCTGCTGCGCCTGCCGCTGCAGATGCGCTATCCGGAGAAAAGCGGCCTGATGGACTTCGTTGCGCCACGCCTGCCGGCGCCTTTGCACATGCTGGCGGCCCTGCTGCGGGCGAAGGGACTCGAACGCGAAGACAAGCTGGCGCTGGCCCGCTTCACCACCAGCGCGCGCTGGATCGACTGGGGCCTGAACACCGACTGCAGCGTGGCCGAACTGCTGGCCCGCTTCGGCCAGACGCCGCGCCTGACCCGCCTGATGTGGCGCCCGCTGTGCCTGGCGGCCCTGAACACGCCGCCCGAACGCGCCTCCGCCAATGTGTTCCTGGCGGTGCTGCGCGACAGCCTGGGCGCGAAGCGCAAGGCCTCCGACATGCTGCTGCCGCGCGTGCTGCTCGACGCCCTGTTCCCGGAAGCGGCGCGCCGCTACATCGAGGAACGCGGCGGCAAGCTGCTATGCGGCGCGCGCGTCGACTCGATCGCGCCGCAGGGCGCAGGCTGGCGTGTGGCTGGCGGCAGCGATACGACGGAGGTCGACGCCGTGGTCCTGGCCACGCCCGCCTGGCAGAGCGCCGCCCTGCTGCGCGACCTGTCCGGCCTCGACGCCCTGGCAGCCCAGCTGGATGCCTTCGACTACGAGCCCATCTCCACGGTCTACCTGCAGTACGGGCCGGACTTGCGCCTGCCGCGGCCCTTCTGCGCCCTGCTCGACGATCCCGCGCACGGCGCCTGGGGCCAGTTCGTGTTCGACCGCGGCCAACTGGATGCGGGCCAGCAGGGCCTGCTCGCGGTGGTCGTCAGCGCCGCCGCCGAGGCGGCCAGCCTGGACCAGGACGCGCTGGCCGCCGCGGTTGGCGCCCAGCTCGCAGCGGCTTTCCACCAGCCCGGCCTGGCGCAGCCGCGCTGGACCCGCGTATTGACGGAAAAGCGCGCCACCTTCGCCTGCACGCCGGGCCTGGCGCGCCCGGCAAACGCCACCGGCCTGCCCGGACTGGTCCTGGCTGGCGACTACACCGCCGGCGACTATCCAGCCACCCTGGAGACGGCGGTGCGCAGCGGTACGGCGGCTGCCCGCCTCGTCGTCGGTCGAGAAGCGTGAGCCGGACCATCGTCCCCAGGTGCAGCCTGCCCCGCGAAAACTGCAGCCTGTCGCAACTGCGTGGCGGTATGGACCCGGGACGCGTACAGTAGCACCATCGAAACAAGTGTTATCGGATTTGCAAATGAACAGCCTGTTGGCCCTGCGCACCCTGCTCCTGCTTGCCTTCGTCGCCATGGCGACGGCGGTGCTGCTGCATCACGGCCTGGGCGCCTCGGGCGACCCGGCTGCCGACGCCATGCCGATGGTCGTACGGACCTGAGCCGGAGCATTCGATGGGAAAGCTGGAATACCTCGAGCTGCTGAAACGCGCCATGCTGGGCCTGCCGCCCGAGCTGCAGGCCAAGACCCTGGGCTATTACGAGCAGCGCTTCGTCGACGGCCTGAACGCCGGGCGCAGCGAGCAGGACGTGGCGACAGAACTCGACGACCCGAAGAAAATCGCGATGACGCTGCGCGCCAACAGCTATAGCGCGCAACTGGGCGCGCAGGCCGCGGGCGCGTTTGGCGCGCAGGCCGCGACCGCCGGCGGCCCGCAGGCGGCCGCACCGCAGTTCAGCATGCCGGAAAAGCGCAATCCGGCCGGGGTGCTGCGGGTGCTGGTGTCCGGCGCCGGCCTGGCCATCTTCAACCTCTTCATGATCGTGCCGGCGATGGTCTTCACGGCCCTGCTGATGGCGCTGTACGCCGCAGCCCTGGCCTTCTACCTGAGCGGCATCGCGATCACCGCCAGCGGCCTGGCCGGCAACAGCGAGCTGCTGCTCGACCTGCCGACCCGCTACGTCCAGATCGACGCCGACGATCCCGACGCGAAGCGCCAGATCCGGGTCCAGATCGACGAAAAGGGCATCAACGTGCACGAGGAAGGCGATGCCCCCGACGGCGCCGAAGAACGGCCGGCCTCGCGCCTGCGCCGCGGCGCCGAGGTGGTGGCCGGCAAGCAGCTGCACATCACGACCGACATGGACGCCGATTCGCGCACCACCCAGACCCTGTTCGGCTTCGGCATGGTCCTCGGCGGCATCGCGCTGTTCCTGCTGTCGCTGGTGGTGACGCGCTACGCGGCGCACGGCATCAAGCGCTACTTCCAGATGAATTTCTCCCTGCTCAAGGGACATTGAGAGGGACACCATGCGCGCATTGATCAAAACCGGATTCGCCCTGCTGCTGCTCGCCCTACTGCTGATCGGTGCTTCCTACAGCATGCTGCGGGCCCAGGGCACGGGCGGCGCGGCCAGCGCCGGCAGCCGCCTGGTCGACACCGAAAAACGCACGCTCGGCGCCAGCGTCGACGAGGTCGAGGTCAGCGGTCCGATCAACCTGACCCTGCGCCAGGGCACCAACGCCTCGCTCGAAGTGCGCGGCGAGCAGCGCCTGCTGGCCAACGTCGACACCACGGTCGAAGGCAACACCCTGCACATCGGCCCGCGCGGCATCCTGCTGCGCCACCGCCAGCCGATCGAGGTCATCCTGGTGCTGCCGACGCTCGACAACCTGACCGTCAGCGGCAGCGGCCAGCACAGCGTCAGCGGCTTCTCGGGTGACAAGATCGACGTCACCGTATCCGGTTCGGCCGGCCTGCGCTTCCACGGCCGCTACCGCGACATCAGCGCCGACCTGCAGGGCAGCGGCGAACTCGAATTCACCGCCGGGAACGCGGAGCGCGTAACGGCCGATCTCAGGGGCTCGGGCCACGTGACCCTGGTGGGCGCGGCGCGCGAGCTGCATGCCGAACTCGCCGGCTCCGGCGAAATGGACGCCCGCCACCTGCGCGCCGAGCAGGTCGAGCTGCAGCACCAGGGCTCGGGCAGCAGCGCCGTGTATGCGAGCAAGCGGGTGCAGGTCGAGATGACGGGCAGCGGCGACGTGACCGTCTATGGCAACCCGGACAACCGGGCCGTCAGCCGCAATGGCGGCGGCAGCGTCAGTTTCGAGGACTGAGCGGGTTCAGGCCACGCGCGCCAGCCAGTCCAGCGCGCCCTGACCGGCGGCACGCCCGCTGCCGAAACAGGCCGTGAGCAGGTAGCCGCCGGTCGGCGCCTCCCAGTCGACCATCTCGCCGGCCACGAACACGCCCGGCAGGGCGCGCAACATGCCGGCCGGGCTGGCCAGGTCCTCGAAACGCACCCCACCGCCGCTGCTGATCGCTTCAACGATCGGACGCGGTCGGCGCACCATCAGCGGCAGCGCCTTGATGGCCCGCGCCAGCCTTGCGGGGTCCGCGTAGTCGTCCTTGCCCAGGCATTCGTGCAGCAGCCCCGATTTGACGCCCTTGATCCCGAGCCGGCTTTGCAGGTGGCTGGACATCGACCGGGTGCCGCGCGGATGCGCCACCTCGTCCGCCACGCGCTGCGGATCGTGGTCCGGCAGCAGGTCAATCCAGACCGTGGCCTGGCCATCGCGCAGGATGCGGTCGCGGATCTGCGCGGACAGCGCGTAGACCAGGCTGCCCTCGATGCCGCTGGCGGTGACCACGAACTGGCCCTTGCGGTAGATGCGCTTGCCATCGGCGTCCTCGACCGCCAGGCCCACGGTGGTGAGCGGCGCGCCGGCGTGGCGGCTGCTGAAATGTTCGCTCCAATCGGTATCGAAACCGCAGTTCATCGGCACCAGCGGCGCGACGCCGACGCCGCGCTCGCCCAGCAGCGGCACCCAGGCGCCGTCCGAGCCGAGACGCGCCCAGCTTGCGCCGCCGAGGGCCAGCACGGCCGCATCCGCGGACGCCAGTTTCTCGCCGTCCGGCGTCGCGAACACCAGCTGCCCGTCGCGCCAGCCCAGCCAGCGGTGGCGCATGTGGAAGCGCACGCCGTTTTCGCGCAGGCGGTGCAGCCAGGCGCGCAGCAGCGGCGCGGCCTTCATATCGGCCGGGAACACGCGGCCCGAGCTGCCGACGAAGGTCTCGATCCCCAGGCCATGGATCCACTCGCGCACCTGCTGCGGGGTGAAGCCAGCCAGCCAGGCTTCGACCTCGGCGCGGCGCTTGCCGTAGCGCCCCACAAAGGCGCCGAACTCCTCCGAATGGGTGATGTTCATGCCGCCCTTGCCGGCCAGGAGGAACTTGCGGCCCACGGAGGGCATGGCGTCGTACAGGTCGACCTGCACGCCGCCGGCGGACAGGGTCTCGGCCGCCATCAGGCCGGCGGGGCCGCCGCCGATGACGATGGCGCGGCGTTCGGGAATACGCGATTCAGGGTGGAAGCTCATGGGCCGGCATTGTAGTCGATCCGGGTGCTCGAAAATATATGTAAAGGGTGCTTGACATGCGAAAAACGGCGGACTAGGATGTCAAGCATGCTTTACATGACAAGCGAACTTTACATCATAAGGAGGTGGTCAAATGCATGAAAAACGTGTCGCCCGCGCCTACGTCGCCGAAATGATGCTGGCCTTCGTGGTTTATACCGTATTACTGTTGGCCGCGATCCGCTACGGCCGCCCGATGCCGGAAGGCTGGCTGCGCACCCTGGTGCTGGTCACGCCGATGATCGGCTTCGTCATGGCCTTCCGCGCCATCGCCCGCCATGTCGCGCGCATCGACGAATACCAGCGCATCCGCCTGCTGGAAAACATTGCGGTTGCCGCGGCGATCACGCTGGCCGGCACCTTCACCTACGGCTTCCTCGAAACCGCCGGCTTCCCCAAGGTCTCGATGTTCTACGTGTGGATCGGCATGGGCCTCAGCACCGCCGCCGTCACCCTGTTCCGCAAGGTGACCGCCAGATGAAGAACCTGATCCGCGACCTGCGCGGCGAACGCGGCTGGAGCCAGGCCCACCTGGCCGACCTGCTGAGCGTCTCGCGCCAGACCGTGATCGCCATCGAGACCGGCAAGTACGACCCGAGCCTGCCGCTGGCATTCGCGATTTCCAGACTGTTTGCACGACCGATCGAAACCATCTTTTTCCCGGACCAGGAGCCTGTATGACCCCCTTCGCATGCAAGAAACCTTTCGCGCTGTTCCCCGTCGTCATCGGCGTTCTCGTGGCCATGCTTTCCAGCGGACCGGCCCGCGCGGCGGAGACGGCACCGCTGCCGGCCAACCGCTTCGCCGCCACCATCGCCCCGGCCGAGCGCTTCGAGATCGACGGCGTGCTGGTCGAACGGCATGGGAGCAAGGCGGGCAGCGGCAAGCGCCCGCTGATCCTGATCCCGGGCCTGGCCACCGGCGGCTGGGTGTGGCAGGAAACGGTGCGCGCCTTCAGCGGCGAGCATGCCGTCTACGTGCTGACCCTGCCCGGCTTCGACGGCCGTCCCGCGGCCCCGGCGAAGGCCTTCGACGCGGCGCGTGCGGCGGTCGAAAAGCTGATCGAACAGCGCCGCCTGGACAAGCCGGTCATCGTCGGCCACAGCCTGGGCGCGACCATGGCCGTCGCCGTGGCCGAGGACAGGCCGACGCAGGTGGGCGGCGTGGTCGCCATCGACGGCCTGCCGGTCATGCCCGGCACCGAGACACTGCCGCCGGCGGAACGCAGCCGCTACGCGCAGACCATGAAGACCCGGCTGGCCGGCGCCAACCCGGCGCAGTTCGCGGCCCAGCAGCAGGGCTACATGCGCACCATCGGCGTCATGGACATGGGCAAGGCCGACGACATCGCCCTGCTCACCGGGCGCAGCGATCCGGCTTCGGTCGGCCAGTACGCGGCCGACGTGCTCGAACTCGACCTGCGCCCCGGCCTGAAAAACATCCAGGCGCCGGTACTGGTGATCTCGCCCTTCTTCGATGTCGACGGCGGCCCGCAGGGGCTGACCGCCAGCGCCAAGGCCGACTACTACCGCGCGCTGATGCAGGGTGCGCCGAAGGTCGAGGTGGTGACGGTGGCGCCAGCGCGCCACTTCGCGATGATCGACCAGCCGCAGCAGGTGAACGACGCGATCCGCAAGTACCTGTCCTCGCTCTAATTGATATATCCTTGCTGGCGCGGCTCGATGGCGGCCGCGCCGATTCCGATCTTTACGCAAGGAGTATCATGCCCTGTCTCACCAAGCTGTCCCTCGCCCTGCTGCTCGCAGGTACCGCTTCCGTACATGCCGCCGCGCAGTCAGGCGCACAGGCAGCCGACCGTCCCCTGCCCGCACGCCAGGCCGAGATCGACGCCATCGTCAAGGAGATCTCGCCGCAGCGCATCCAGGCCTACGTGAATAAACTGGTGAGCTTCGGCACCCGCCACACGATGTCGGACACCACGTCCGAGACGCGCGGCATCGGCGCCGCGCGCCGCTGGATCAAGTCCGAGATGGAGCGCTGCGGCGCCGGCCGGCTCGAGGTCCGCTTCGACGGCCACCTGCACCCGGTCGACAACCGCATCGACAAACCGACCGAGATCGTCAACGTGGTCGCCACCCTGCCGGGCACGCAGCCGGCCTCGAAGGACCGCATGTACGTGGTCAGCGGCCACTACGACTCGCGCGTCACCGACGTGATGAATTACACCGCCGACGCGCCGGGCGCCAACGACGACGCCTCCGGCACCGCGGCCGTGATCGAGATGGCCTGCGTGATGGCGCGCCACAAGTTCGACGCCACCCTCGTCTTCATGACGGTGGCGGCCGAGGAACAGGGCCTGTACGGCGCCGGCGACTTCGCGAAGAAGGCCAAGGCGGCCAGGCTCAACATTGCCGGCATGCTGAACAACGACATCATCGGCAGCTCGCACGACGAGAACGGCAAGAAGGACGCATCGCGCGTGCGCCTGTTCGCCGAAGGCGTGCCGCCCTTGAAGGAAGCGCCCTCGCCCGAGCTGCGCACCCTGCTGGTGACCGGCGGCGAGAACGATTCGATCACGCGCCAGCTGGCGCGCCACGTCAAGGAGACCGGCGAGCGCTACGTCCCCGACTTCAAGGTCGACATCATCTACCGGCGCGACCGCTACCTGCGCGGCGGCGACCACAGCCCCTTCCTCGACGCCGGCTATGCCGCCGTGCGCTTCACCGAGCCGGCCGAAGACTTCAAGCACCAGCACCAGGACCTGCGCGTGGAAAAAGGCGTGAAGATCGGCGACTACCCCGAATTCGTCGACCCCGAGTACGTGGCCCAGGTGACGCGCGTGAACGCGGCCTCGCTGGCCTCGCTGGCGCTGGCGCCGGCGGCGCCGCAGGAGGTGAAGGTGAAGACCGCGGCCCTCGACAACGGCACCGACCTGGTCTGGAAGGCGAATGCCGAACCGGACCTCGCCGGCTACCGCGTGGTCTGGCGCGAGACCACCTCGCCGCTGTGGCAGGGTGCGCGCTTTGTCGGCAACGTGACCACCGCGCGCATCGACATGTCCAAGGATAACGTGCTGTACGGCGTGCAGGCGGTGGACAAGGACGGCAACGTCAGCCCCGCCACCTACCCGCTGCCGATGCGCTGATACGCCTTCACCCGCTCCGGGTAATGACTTACGCCGCGGCGCAGCATGCCGCGGCGTTTTCTTTTTTGCGCCCCCGGTTTCCGCCACTCTCCAGCGCAAGCTCAACGAATCCTGCAAACACATGGGTAATACTCAGGCCGCATCGTGCATTTTCGCTATGCGCTGCAGCATATTTTGATGAGCAGGAGCACAACAATTGTCTTGACTTGTAGCCTGCTGAGCATATTCTTATGCGTACAACAAGATCTTCAAAGATCTGGAACGAACGACATACGCCTCTATAGCGGTGGTAGTCAGGGGAGTCTGCGATTCGTCTGGTAGTCCGTATCACATTCTTGGAGGATGTAAATGTCGGCAATGACACGTAGGACATTGCTGGGCGCAATCGCGACCAGTCCGCTCTGGCTTCAGGCTGCATGGGCCCAGCCCACGAATCTCAAGATCTCCCACCAGTTCCCCGGCGGCAGCGTTGCCGAAGGCGACTTCCGCGACCGTCTGTGCCGCATGTTCGCGGCCGGCGTCGAGCGCTCTACCCGCGGCAGGCTGAAATTCTCGATCTATCCGCACTCCTCGCTCATGAAGAGCGAAGACCAGATCCCGGCCCTGACCCGCGGCCAGCTCGACATGTCGCTGGTGCCGCTGAGCTATGCCGGCGCCGAAGTGCCGGAACTGAACATCGGCCTGATGCCCGGCCTGGTGACCTCCTACGAACAGGGTTACGCCTGGAAAAATGCCGACATCGGCAGGGAATTCAACCGCATGCTGGCCGACCGCGGCGTCATCATCCTGAGCTGGATCTGGCAGGCCGGCGGCGCGGCGTCGCGCGGCAAGCCCATCGTCAATCCCGAAGACGCGGCCGGCCTGCGGGTGCGCGGCGGCTCGCCCGAGATGGACATGATCCTGAAGGAAGCCGGCGCCAACGTCGTCAGCATGCCGTCCAACGAGATTCGCGGCGCCATGGAAAAGGGCCAGCTGGACGCGGCGATGACCTCGTCGTCTTCGCTGATCTCGTTCCGGCTGGACGAAGTGTCGAAGTACGTGACCACCGCGCGCGGCGGCGCCTACTGGTTCATGCTCGAGCCGCTGCTGATCTCGAAGGCCTCCTTCGACCGGCTGCCCAAGGACCAGCAGGCCATCCTGATGTCGGTCGGCGCCGAGCTGGAAGCCTTCGCGCGCAAGTCGGCACAGATGGACGATGCGGCGGTCGCGGCACTGTTCCAGGGCAAGGGCGGCCGCACGGTCGACCTGACCGGCGATTCGCTGCGCAAGTGGCAGGAGGTCGCGCGCGCCACGGCGTGGAAGGATTACGGATCGCGTAACGAAAATTGCGCGAAGCTGCTGGCGCTGGCGGAGAAGACGCTGGCCTGATTCGCGACAGAGCGTGGGCACGGGGTGCCCACCCTACCACGGATCGTAGGGTGGGCACCCCGTGCCCACGTTTTCCGTTAACCGCCCGTCACCGGTGGGAAGAAAGCCACCTCCCCACCTTCACGAATCGCCGTCTCCGGCTCGCACATCACATGGTTGAACGCCATGCGCAGCGCACGCTCCGGCCCCAGGGTCTCGGCCCAGGCGCCGCCGCGTGCGATCAGGAACTCGCGCACCGCGCCCACCGTCGTCACGCCTTCGGGCAGGGTCACTGCTTCGCCGGCGGTGCCGACTGCCTCGCGTACGCTGGCAAAAAATCGCAGATTGATATTCATGTGAACCTGTAAAAACTCAGTGTTGCAGGAAGGCGAAGGGAATGAAGCGCACCATGTCGCCGCGCGCGATCGCCTGGCCCGGCGGGCAGTCGATCAGGCCGTCGGCCCAGACGGTCGAGGTCAGCACACCGGAACCCTGGTTGGCGAACAGTTCCAGCCCGCCCTGCCCGTTGATGCGGGCGCGCAGGAACTCGTTGCGGCGGTCGGGTTTCGGCCAGTCGAAGTCGGCGCGCATCGGGATCGCGCGCGGGGAGACGTCGCCGCTCATGCCCTGCAGGCGCAGCAGGAAGGGCCGCACGAACAGCAGGAAGGTCACGAAACTGGATACCGGATTGCCCGGGAGGCCCAGGAAGAACGCCGGGCCTCCCGCTGCGCGATTCACTTCGCCGAAGGCCAGCGGCTTGCCCGGCTTGACCGCGATCTGCCACATGTTCAGCCGTCCCTCGGCTTCCACCGCCGGCTTGATGTGGTCTTCCTCGCCGACCGAGACGCCGCCCGAGGTGATGATCAGGTCGTGGCCGCGTGCCGCTTCGCGCAGCGTGTCGCGGGTCGCCTGCAGCGAATCCGGCACGATGCCGTAGTCGGTGAATTCGCAGCCGAAGTTCTCCAGCAGGCCGCGCAAGGTAAAGCGGTTCGAGTTGTAGATCGCGCCCGGAGTCAAGGGTTCGCCCGGCATCGCCAGTTCGTCGCCGGTAAAGAACACCGCCACGCGCAGGCGGCGGCGCACCGGCAGCTGCGCCAGGCCCACCGATGCGGCCAGGCCCAGCTCCTGGCCGCGCAGGCGGGTCCCGGCGGGCAGGATCACGGCGCCGGCGCGCACGTCCTCGCCCCGGCGGCGGATCCATTCGCCCGGCTGCGGCGCGTGCTTCACGGTGACGATGTCGCCATCGAGTTCGCACTGCTCCTGCATCACGACCGCATCGGCGCCTTCGGGAATCAGGGCGCCGGTGAAGATGCGCGCCGCGGTGCCCGGCTCCAGGAAGCTGCCGACATGGCCGGCCGGGATGCGCTGGGCCACCT
>Ga0265798_10003588_pt1 | contig 21945 bp, 1 predicted proteins | sample P3T30metagenome_FD_192430 | JGI IMG/M metagenome (GOLD analysis project Ga0265798, IMG submission 192430) | Plant litter microbial communities from East Loma Ridge, Irvine, California - P3 T30 | ecosystem: Environmental > Terrestrial > Plant litter > Unclassified | place: USA: California... | reverse complement strand
ACTTTCTACTTCTATTTATTATATTACTACTCTAGAGTAAGTAATATAGAGTTTACTTTTTTCTATATTAGTACTATACTTTTAGTAATATATATTTATAGATCTTTTAGCTATCTATATTATTATAATATAAAAATCTTTTTAGTAGTTAATATATCTAGCTTTATTATTATAAATAGCTAACCTACTATAAAGATAGTAACTACTAACTATCTCTTATACTAAAGTCTATCTAAGATAGATCTACTCTTAGACTTAAATGTTATACTTAGTAATACGCGTATATACTTAGTAGTATATAATATTTACTCTATATAAAGAAGAACTATAGTTTTTATAGATAGTATTATATTCTAGTTATAGTAATAGTTATTTATTAGCTTATTCAACGTAGTATATTTTACTTACTAGATTATTAGGTAATTTATAAAGAGCGCGCTAAAAGTAACTACTTTAGTAGTAGCTATAATAGTAGCCTTTATATTAGCAATAAAGTTAGAGGTAGATATCTTTAAGAAAATATTAGTTAGTATTAAGTTAGAGAGTAGTACTTAGGTAATTAGAGTTTATAGAGATTTAAAAAGTTCTTAGAGATATAAAGTTTATTAAGATAGACAGTTATTAAAAAAAAAAAAAAAAAAAAGTATTCTCTATATATAAAGCTTTTTATAATTCTCTTTAAGCTACTATTTTCTATACTATAGTTTACTTACGTAAATATATTTTTATATTTTATAGTAGTACTATAATTTAATTTTATTCTAAGTCTAAAGTTTACTTATACTATGTTACTTAGACTTCTACCTATCTACTTTTATAGCTAAGAGAAAGGCTATATTATACTATACTCTAACTTCTACTCTAACTTCTATTCTTTCTAGTAATAGCTTTCTATTCTTAGATTAGAGATATTTTAATATTTCTATAGCTTTATAGCTTACCTTTTACTACTTCTAAGTCTACTTTTAAGCTTATCTTTAAGTCTACTAAAGAAGCCTCTATAGTATTACTATTACTTTCTATAAGTATATTATCACTATCTATATCTATAGTAAATATTAAAAAAAGGGTTTTATTAATTTCTACAGTTATACATAGCGAGTATAAGGTAATTAGAAAATATACCTATATTAAGATTACTATATAGAGTTACTAACTACGTTTTGTTACTCTACTCTATATTAACACTTTACTATAATATATATATCTATAGCTATATAGCGTAGACTAATAGAAAATAAGTAAGCTAAAAGATAGTAAGAATATCTTTATAAAGTTATAGAATAATCTAATAGAAATATTAATTATTTAGAGTAGCTAGTAAATAATAAGTAATACTTAGCTAGAATTTATATAGGCGCTAAAGGTATAGAATAGTCTAAAAAAGTATTTTCTTCCTACTTAAGTAGTATCTATAAAACGCGTAGTATAATATACTAGTTAAGTATTATATTAGTATAGATATTTATATATATATATAGTAGAGTAGTAAGTAGTAATAGTAATAGTGTTATAATATTACTAGTTATAGTATTTCTAAAAGAGTAGTAAAATATAAAAAAATATTTAGTATATTAGTATATATATATAATATATGTAGTAAATATAAGAAATAAAGTATTATATAGTATATAAGGTAGTATATAAAGTAGATATAGGTAGGTATATAGGTAAGTATATAAGTTTAAATTTAGATATAGTATAAAGATACTAGCTAAGTAGCTACCTAAAGTAGTAAGTGTCTAAAATACTATACAGTCTTAGTAGACTTAAAAGCTCTAGAGCTATATTAAGTAGGCGTTTAAAAATAAGTTATTTTAACTTAGACTAAAGAGTCTAAGTTAAAAGCTCTTGTTATTAAATAAATAAATAAAGTAATTACTTAAAGCTTTAAATACTATTATTACTTTTAAACTTAAATATATATCTATCTACGCGCGTATTTATAACTATAAGTAAGTAGTAAAGCACTATAAGTGTATAATATATATAGCTATTAAGCTATAGTAAGTAAATAGTATATATACTTATACTTTAATAGTGCTAGTATTTATAGTAGTAATAAAGTATATATAATATAAAGAACTTTATTATTAAAATTCACTTTTAAAGTTTAAAATACTTAAAACTATCTAGAAGATAAAAAGTAAGCTAGAAGTATAAGTAGTGTAGTTACTAGACTAGTAAGCTAAGAAAACGTAGTTATAAATAGTTTAAAATAATTTAAGTACTAATATAAAGTATAGAAACCTATAGTAAGAGCTAGAAGTATATTAGTATAGATAAAAGATAATTAGATAAGTTATAGCAAATATAAATAATAAGTAGTAGTTATATAACATAGCTATTTAAGTTAATAGGCCTATAAGGTATTACATATAAAATAAAAGTTACTAGTAATTATATAAGTACTGTATAAATATTTATATATACCTTAGATTAAGTTAGAAGCTTCATACTAGTAGTAGACCTACTAAGTTAATTTTTAGAGATATATAACTATATAGAGCTAGTATTAGTGCTAGTTAATAGTCTGAATAAATATTAGAATTATAAATTAAATATAAAGTAGCTAGCATATTACAATTACGTTTATAGTAACTATAATATTAGTTATAATTATTATAGTAGCAGTATAGATATAAGTATTTTAAGTCATAAGTTTAAACTTATGTTAAAGATAGCTTAAGTTTAGTTTTAAATTTTAATATAGTAAACGTCATTTTCTAATTACGTAATCGCTTAATTATTAAACTCTAGAAATAGTACACTATAACCTCTTTCTCTTAGGCCTAGAGAAAATTTACGAGTAATTATAATTTACTAACTACTTTATATTTAGAATATAATATTAATAGTTATATAAACTATTACCTAGTAGTAATAAAGCGCGTTTTCTATAAGTACTAATACTATAGATAAACTTAGTAATTTTATAGTATAGAGCTTCTAAAATAATCTAGAATAACTTAAAATACGTACGTAAAATCTATACTATTACTAGTAACTTACATTTTGTATATAATAACTTATAAGTCTTACTATATTAGCTACTATATTATTTAATATTCATAGCTTAATACTATACTTTTAATAAATTTAGAAACTTCTTAATTATCTAAAGTACTCTATACTTATAAGCTATAATTCTATTACTTACTATAAAATAGTTTTTTCAAGCTAGAAAGATAATTAGTAGTTAGAAACAATTAAGTCTATATAAATTAAGTACTACCTTAAAAGGTTAATATAAAATTCTAGCTATATATCTAAGAGCTAAGTAATTATATATATTTAGAATTGTGCAAATATAAAGACTCTCTAACTTTAATATACTCTTTAGAGTAGTAAAAAGTGTTAATCTACTTTACTAAAACTAGTTCTATTAAACCTACTATGATTAGTATACTCTAGTAGAGTCTAGACTAAAGAATTTAAAGTAAAGTAATAGATTATAATTTAATCAAGTATTTAAATATACTTTATACTAATAATAGTAAGCTCTTACTTATTCAAACGCAGCTTAATACCTTGAAAATTAATCTTAATAGATCAAGAATTACTTTATAATAGACTAGAATATAGCTAATAGCTATAGAAATCTAGGTATCTAACTAGTAAAAGATAATTCTAACAGTAAAATTTAAGCTTTTAATTTCTTTTAGATAATATTTATAGTATAATTAATAGCTTAGTAAGCGACGCTAGTCTTTTATATAAGTATATACTTAACCTAAATTAGAAACTTTATTAATATTAATAGGTTCTCTAGATCTTCTCTTTTTTACTATAATAATCTACTTTTCTCTATTATTATTAGAACGCCTAAGTCTTTCAGCTAATAAGCTAACTATTTAGTTATTTTATCTACTTAAGATTTACTACTTTTAAGCTTTTTTACTTTAAAGCTTCTACGCCTAAAACCTTACTTTACTTAGTACTTTACTCTACTTCACTTTTTATTTTTTGTATTACTTTAGTAAGTTCTTACTTTTATACTTAAATTAATAGCTAACTATTATAATTTAGTCTACTAATTTGACTTCTAACTCTAATAATAGCTTTAAGTATTAGTAATCTAGTTTCTACTATAATAGTATCTTACGTAATAATTTTAGTAGTAGTAATTAAAATATATACTTTAGTATCTAGTATAATAGCGCTCTAAATACTAGCGCACTATGTACTAGTACTTAGCCTCTACTATACAAGTAGCTTCTAGTAGCTACTTATTAATATCTACTTCTTTTTTTATAATAATAACCTAGACTATAAGTACACTAGTAACTAAAAACTCTACAAGAAATAATAATACTTATATATATTAATTATAAACGAAGTCTTATAAGCGCGTAGAATTTAACTACTAAGCTTTTTATTTATATTATAAGCGCACTTACTAATTTAGTGACTTTACTAATAAAGATATTTATAAACTTATAAAGAAAGAATTTAGTAGTATTTTTACAACTAATTATATTTGTAAGTATAAATATTTAAATCTTAAGTAATCTAAGTAACTCTAAGAGAGAAGTAATTAAGATTAAGAAAAGAAGAGGTTTCTTAATAAAAATTATAGTTACTTTAAGAAATACTCTAAGACTAAAACTTTTGAGTTTATAATCTAAATCTTCTAAGTTATCTAAAAAGAAACTTAAAGTAATATTTAAGTAAAATTATAGTATAGTATTAATAGAGAGTAGAGTAATAATATATAGTTAGTAACTTTATATAGTAATCTTATAGTATATATATTTTCTAAATATCTTATACTTACTATATATAACTATAGAAATTAAAAAAACTCTCTCTATAATATTCACTATAAATACAGTACTTTAATAATAATTATAATATACTTATAAGGAGTATTAGTAATAAAGACTATTGTAGTAGACTTAGAAATAAACTAAGAAATAGTAATAAGTAAGCTATAAAGCTATTAGGCTATAGAAATATTAGAATTTCTCTAAAAAAGTCTTAGTAAAAAGATTTATAGCTAAAAAAATAAAATATAAAGTAAAATATAAAGTAGAATATAGAGCGTAGTATAATATTAAATTAGAGCTTTTCTATTAGCTAAAGTACTAAATAAGTAACTTTAGTACTACGTAAGTAGACTCTAGATCTAAAGTAATATTAAACTATAGTCTTATAAATTTAGAGATAATTACAAAGTTAATATATAGTTTAGAAGATTAAAGCTTCGAAGAGATTATATAAAACTTTATTTACAAAGAATACTTCTCTCTATTTTATATCTTTTTTAATACTTATACGTACTTAAAAACTTCTAAAAAGTTATTAATATATCTATTAAATATATCTACTAAATATAGAGAACTTTTTATACTAAACTTCTTTTTTTAAACTTATAATAGAAGCTTTAGTTTTTAAAATAATAATAATGACACTTAGAATAATAGAACATACTACTATAGTAGATATTACTAGTTATACGCGTAATATATTTAAGTTTATAGATCGTTCTAAAAACTTTAAGTAAATAAACTTATAGAATATAGCTATAAAAATAAAGTTAGAAAAGAGCTTTTATTAGAATAGTAAGAAGTAAATAAAGAAAACTACTATTAATAGAAAACGCTTTATAGCTTTATATATTATAAGTATATACTTTTTTATCTAAATAACTCTTTCTTATAATAGTATAATAGTTATAGAAGAATAGTTTAATTAGCTTGATATATTAGATAAAAAGCTAAGAAGTCTATAGCTAGTAACCTAAAATAAATTTTACTCTATTAAACTTATAGTAAGTAATACTTTCTTTAGCTAAGGGTAAGTAGTAATTTACTAGCTATATTAAATAGTATACATATAGTGTAGTATTAGACTGTACTAATAGACTTGTAATAATAAGTAGAATAAACAAGTAGTATACTAAAGAATAGTATAATATAGCTACTTATATAGCTAAGCTAATAGATAATTATATATAAAATATAGATTACTAGTAATTTTATAGATCTTATACAGGTATCTAAAATTAGTTTAAAATCTTTCTACTAGTATGTATAGCTAGACTTACTAAGTTACTTTTTAGAGATACGTAATTATATAAAACTAGTGTAATAGGCTACGCCTAGAAAGGTTCTTAGCTAGAAACCTTAGAAACTTAGTCTAGTTTTATCTAAGCTTAGAAAACTCTTCTAAAGTATATAGCTACTTAGAAAGTTATTTTTTTAAGGCTAGTAAGCTTATCTAATATTTTTAAGTACCTACCCTTAGAGTTAGCTTTTTACTATTTAATATAATTAATACTTTAAGAACGTTTACAAAAACTCTTTTACTATAGATATATTCTTATATACTTTAGTAGAGAACTTAACTTAGTACACTATTACTATAGTAAACTAGAGCTATAGCTTAAGTTAAATTACTTAAAAGCCTTAATTTATACTAAACTTAAAATTAGACGCTAAAGAGAAGTAAACTAAATCTTAGCTGGCTAAGAAAGTACTAAAGTTATAGACTAAATAGATAATATTCATTTTCTTCTTAAATATATTTAATACTAACTAGTTTTTAGAGAAGAATACTATTTCTCTAAAACTACTTATAAGACTTAGAATTATTGAAAAAATACTAGGTCTTATTTATAATAATATTTTCTAACTTAAAATCTAATATATAGCGTACTTTCTTTTTTTCTCTAAATACTTATACCTCTTTTTTGTTTATAATTCTAACTAATATCTATATAGTAAAAGCTAGATAAGTAAAAGCCGAACTTTTAAGGCTATTAAATATTTAATCTAAACAATTATAATTTACTAAGATTCTAGACCTCTAACTCTGCACTAAAGACTATAGTAACTATTTAAAATTTAAGTTCTAGATAGTAAATAATCTATAGTATAATAAAATAAAGCTTGAAAGCTAACTAGAATATATCTTCTTTAATTAAATATATAGAGTAGTAAGTATTATACTATTATAAATAAGTTACTTTAATAAATTTAGTAATATAATATATTTTAGAAGCTCTTAAACTAATACCTTTTAGATAATATACTAAAAAAAAATCTTTTAGAAAGCTAATAAATTTTAAGTAAAGTAGTAAAGTACTCTTAGATAAATTTAATACTATCTTGATAAAGCTTTCTATTAACGTAAGATAATTACATAATATAAATATTAGAAATATAGTCCTTCAGTATCTTAAGACTAGACTTTAGATAACTTAGAATACTTATAGTTTTTTTAAGTAAGTATACTATTACGTAACTAATAAACTATATAAAAATTAGTTTAAACAACTAGTACTCAATAAAGCTAGAATAGAACTCTAATAACTTAATATTAGAGTACTTAATAGATAAAAGTAATTCTATAAATTAGAAACCTACTAAGGTATATATAGAAAGGGTTAGTAAGAATTTCTAAAATAAGGTAAGTATAAAGTAGATAACTAATAAAAAATAGAAATACTAATAAAAGAAGTATTTATATATGTACTTTAGTAAGAATAAATACTATACTACATAGTACTCTTTACTACTAGCTATAAGACTCTTTAGCTATACTTATATTGAGAAAGTAAGCGCTTTATACGCTAAAGTAAAGAAAAATAGTAGTAATAAATATATTTTTAAATTAAGAAAACAAAACTTATTTATCTAAAGTTAAAGATAAAAGGATTAAAAGTTAGAACATGTAAAGAGACTAGTTAGTCTTTAGAAGAGATAGCTTAATAGAACTTCAATAATAATATACTCTCTAATTAATACTGCTAAAGTCACTTCTACTAAAATTTATACTAGTTATCTTATATTTAGATTAGCTTTTACTAAGTTTATAAAGTAAGCTAATCTAATATATATAAACGTTCTCTAGTATTCTAAAATTAGAAGTAGAAATAAAGTAAAACAGATAACTTATATAGTATAAGTATTTATAGCTATTAATAAATATAAGAACTATATCTAGTTAAAGAAGTTTTATAATAGAAATATATATAATATTATTTTTAGCTACTTTAAAATAAAAAGAAGTAATACAGTCTTATTACTAGCTAAGAAGTTACTCTTTATATACTTAAGTAGTACTTAAGTTTATAGTAAAGAAGAAAAGAAGCTATAAAATATCTCTTTCTCTATTTCTACTAGTACCTTTATAGTATAGAATATAATAATTCTAAGAAAAATAAAGTAGTATAAGTAGATATAGCTTTGTTAGCTGATATATAAAGAGCTCTAAAAAGAAAACTAACAAAGAAATATAGATATAAGCTATCTAACAACTTATAATAAGAATATTGTATATTTATCAAGAAGTAAGTAGATAATTTAGTACCTTTATTTAGATTTTTGTAAATTATGTAGTGAATATTATAAAAAAGAATAGAAAGATAGTAGAGATTACTTGAAAACTTCTTGATAATGTAGAAAAAAAAAATCTAGTCTTAAGAAAGACGTTAACTATATATTTAAACTAAGAACTTAGTACAGTATATAAATCTTATTCTACTACTTCTATATTATTAATAAAAAAGCTAAAATAAAGGTTATACCTTTATATAGACTATTACACGCTTAATCTAATAATATATTTTTTAATCTATAAGACACTATTCTAGATTCTAGAAGCTAAGTAGTTTATAGAAATAGAAATTATCTTAGTCTTTTATAAAATTTATATTGTAAAAGGTAATAAGTAAAAAATAGTCTTCTACATATAGTGAAAGTTCTATAAGTAGTTAGAAATACTTTTTAAACTAATTTATATACTTAGTACTTTTGAAAAGTGTATTAACTATACATTAAGGAAGTACTTAGATAATTATAGTAGAGTAATAAAAAGAAAGGGATATTTTTATAGTTATCTTTTCTAAAGTTAATTATCTTAGCAAATAGAGCAGGAAGACAAGAACCTTTTTTAAATTAGAATAGAGAGAATCCTAATATTATTAATATAAACTAAGTAGGCTATCTTACTAAACTTTTTAGCAATTATTAATTAGCTTAAAGATTAGCTTAAAAGAATAGCTCTTTATATTAGAGTAAATCTTTTTAGATAGTAGAAAAAATTTAGTTTCTTAATTTTAATAGATTTTATATAGTCTTACTAATCTAATATTTAAATTTTTGAGTAGTAGCTGTTTTTAATATTTTCAAAATTGACATTTTAGATTTTTAATTTAAAGCTCTATAACTTACTTAAACTTAGTTTGAAAAAATAACTTTAATGATAAAAGTTTTATAGTTTTAGCATGGAATTATAGTATAATCCTAAAACTAGTAATATCTAATTTTTAGTAGTTTATTAAACTCTAATAAAGTTAAAATAGCTATAAAATTCTTATTATAAAGAATAAGATAAAGATTTTTAATAAAGGTAGTTTATACAAGTATCTACTACTATTTTATAGAAAAAGGTTTCTTAAAATAAAAACTTAATATTTTAAGAATTTTAGATAGCTTTATATTTAGCTACTCTTATAAAAATACTATTACTCGTAATACTATAATACTATTACTATTACTATCTACTACTCTAGTATATATATATAAATACTTAGACTACTATAATACTTAACTAATATATTATACTACGCGCTTTAGCGCTTAGATTCTTAAGTATAATACAAGACTATTCTACGCCTTTAAAGTATTTATCTAGATTCTCTAGTTACTAGTTATTTTGTTTTTACTTATAGCTATACTACTACTCTTTAAATTTAATCTACCTAGTACTCTTTTTACTAGCTTCTTTAGCTACTTTAGCTACTTACTCATAAAGCTATTATTATATATTATCTCTACTTACTATTAGCTTCTATTTATTACTACTATATACTTTTCTTACTATACTTATATACTCTACGCTTTAATATCCTTTAGAAACTAACGAAATAACTCTATAAATTCTATATTTAATAGATTATTTACCTTTTACTTATAACTTAAGAATTTGACTTTCTATTACTTTTTAACATATTTAATATATTAATATATAACTACTTTGCAATTAATTTAAGAAAACTAAATTAAAGAAAAGTTTTTTAATTAACATATAGCTAGACATTAAAAAGCTTTAGAAAATGCTTATTCTATATAAACATATAAGTATATTTTATTAAACTTCTTGTAGTATAATTATAGACTAAAACTATATAATACTACATAAAGCTTTAGAGATATTAACGTAGTAGCTTTTGGACTACATATATAAACTAAGGTTTTAATATTATAAGAACTATAGAATTATAAAACCTAAGTATTTTTAGAAATCTAGTTATTTAATAGTTCTACTTATAGGTCTAAAGTAAATTACTATTAAGATCTACTTTTATAATCTTATTATTTTTATTCTTTTAGCGTTTCTTATTTCTATAGAGTATTCTAGCTAGAGAATTTAAGTTATTCGAGTATAATTCTAGATTAAGTATAATAAATAATAGTTTACTATTTTCTTAAGTATATAAAATTAGTTATAAATTAACTTACTATAGGTAATTTTAAATACTATAGTAGAATTATAGAAGTAATTTTAATTCTATTCTAAGCTTTTAATCTATACCTATGTCTATATCTATCTAATGTAAATCTAAAGTTTAATTAAATTGTATAGTGTCTTAAACAATTTTCTCTTTAAGTAGGTACTTAGCTAGTACTTGTCTAATATTCTTATATCTATATCTATATCTATTGTCTTTAGACCTAAGAGATAAGACCTATAGTATAGTTTTATTCTTATATAGTAAATATAAAACTATATACTTATAAAATGTTATTTTAATATATTACTTTAGACGTAGATTAGAAAATGCTAAATAAAAGTATTAAGTGGAATATTAGAATACCCATATTTGCACTCCTTCTACTAATATAACATTTACTACGTATATTTAAAAGTTAGCTAAATATTCTATATTTCTTATACATTGCTAATGGCTATTTAGACTATTAATTAGCACTATTACTAGCTTTGTATAAATATTAGAACTCTAATCAAGACTCTAATAAGTATATCTATACTAGTACAAAGTCTTTTAACTAATATGAGATATCTATCTAATATATATATATAATTTATAGAAATACTAGAAATCTATACTCTATTTTATAATTACTTAAAGGTATTACTTTATTAGCTATGTTACGCTACTCTATAGTCTATAAACTATATATTCTACTTATTATTATAAATTAATTAGTATATTTTAATTCTATACTATGTTAATGTAACTTTTTATAGTTAAGAAAGTTCTACTTTTCTTAACCTAAAAAGAAACTTATTTACTATATACTATATAAAGTAAAGCTTATATTTAGTTACTAGTATATTAAAATAACTTAGATAGCTACCTAGCTAATTTGTTCTATTGAGTAAAATACTTAATAAGAAATGATAGAACTAAATAGTAGTATATATCTATTGTAAAAAAGCTATAAGATATATTTGTAATTGTAGTAATTACTTATATATTCTTTCTATTATTTTTATAAAAAAAATAATATAGTTATAATCTTTAAAGCAAAAGTATTAATAATAAAATATTTCTTCTTTTATTTTCCAAGTTACTACCTTTGAGAATAAAAGAATATATCAATAATCTTAGTAGCTTAGATCTAATTCTAAACGCTATATAAGTTTCAAAAGCTATAAGTCTTTCTATCGCTTATTTTAGTAATAATAATGTTTTACAAGATATATTATTTTACTACTAACTAGTACTTAGTTAAATTATTTTCTTAATTATTATTTACCTTTTGTTAAATTGTTTTATTATTACTAAAAATAATCTTTCTAAGCTACCTAATATCTATCTAACAAACAATTATTAAGAAAGCTATTATATCTAAAATAATAGTTGCTATAAAGTAAGATATTATTAATATTATAATATCTAATTCCTTAGATACTCTAGAAATTATTCTAAAATCTATAAGGGTTTTTTTTATATACACTATTAAAGCTTCTTTTCAATCTTTATCAAAGCTAATATTACTACTATCTTATATTTGTATTTACTAAAGGTAAGACTATTTACTATTAAGTAACTTTTTATTTCTAATATATATATAAGCGTTTTTACTAACTAAAGCTTATTATATAAAGAAGTTAAACAAATCTTAGTATTAGAAATATAGTAGAGGTCTAAGCTACTTATCTTTATATCTAGATATACTAACTAGTACTAACTATAAGATATTTATTTAAGTATATCTATAATACTATAGTTTTCTAGATAGGTAATTAAAATATAATTTTAAGTTATATTAACACAAAATTTAATAACGATAAAAAGTTGTTTAGAAATAAATATAACTTATTACTATAGTTAAGTAAATAAAAACTAGAATAGTTATCTTAGATAATTATACAGCTTTAAGTAGGTAGTTATCTTCACTAGTTACTAAGTATCTAGATAGTAAATACAGTGCTATATAAAAGCTAATAGAAGATGAATATAGCTAGTTCTATTAATAGTATATCTATTACTATTTAGCGTTTTAATTATTTATAGTTATTTCTAGTTATCTTTTATTACTTTTTGTTCTGCCTAGTTATCTCTGTCTATTTCTAGTTATTTCTAGTTTTTTCTAACTATAGTTTCGAAAAAGTTACATAGCTAATTATATAAAGAGTTTATATTAGAATAACTATAATATTATAGTAATATTTGCGAAATCTTTCTATTATAATTGTATTATAGTTTATAAAGAGACTAGCTTATAGTCTTTTAATTTCTCTTGATATCTTTTTAATATATTTGAATTTTATCTTACAATTAGTGTAGTAATAAAGTAGATTTAAGATACTATATTAGAGAAGTAGATAGAAATATTAATAGCTTCAAAGAATTTACAATTCTCTCTAGATCTAAAAGATAGATTCTATAGTGTACCTTTTAAAGAAAGTAATTTTGTAACTATAGAATCATAGAATAATATATTTCTATATTAGACTCTAAATTAGAACTTAAGAATCTCTAATTATAGCCTAGATTTAAAATTTATAATTCTTATAACTATACTATTTATACTTGTATTATAATTACTATATATAGAATTATAATCTACTAACTCTTTTCTATTTATAATATATAACTAATAGCTATTTAGAGTATTAATTATAAGTATTTAAGTATATTTTACTCAACTACTAATACTTAAAAGTAATCTAGTATACTATAATAAGTCTACTACTAGTATAAAGCCTTTGTAATAACTTAATAATACTTTTATAATACTTATATAATTACTAGTATCTTATATTTTATACGTAATTATCTTCAAGTTTAGCTATATAAAAAGCTATGTTATAAAACTATTTATTATTATCTATCTACTTATTCTCTATCTATACTAATAAGTTCTTAGCTTTTATATAGAAAGTAGTTAAACTTTATAATAATACCTAAATAATTTTTAAAGTTATCTTTTTACTATTCTTTATACTAATTTATAAATATATTCTTTTTACTTTTAAAGTTATATTTCTAGCTATATATGTACAAAGTAGTACTACTTACTTCTAGCTAAAAGTTTAGCGTTTCTTTTCTCTTCTAGAAAGTTTTTCTTATAGTAGTTTAGTATATAGCTATACTATTATAAGTTTATAAGTAGTGTTTTAAGCTAGATAAGCTAATGAGTTATAATTTTATAAATAGTAGATAGATAATTTTTATAGTATACCTATATAGAAATATTTACTTCTCTCTAGGCCTTAAAGATAAGGCCTAATACGTTATATCTTATAATATTCTACTAAATTTAAAATAATTAATAAACTTTCTAACTATTAATACTAAACCTAATAGGCTTAAACGCCTCTTACTACTTACCTGCTTATCCTTTCTTTTCTTATATATTTATAATAAAGACTTATAATTCTATATTAACTTATTCATTACTACTAATTATATATAGATAATACTTAGTAGTACTACTATATTGTACGTAGTTTTTCTTTTTAAGTTAGCACTACTACTACTTTTATTATACTTATGATTACTTAAAAGCTTAAGAAAATTCTAGAATTAATAATATATCTATAGTATTATAAAAGAGTTACGCCTTCTCTATAGCATATTACCTTAGCTCTAATCTATTAGAATAGCTTTAAAGGCGCTTATAATTCTCTACTAGATCTATTATATATTATACTATAAGCTTATTAATAAGGCACGTATTCTAAGTTACTATATTAATTAAATTAATTTTTTACTACTCTATCTAACGCTTACTATATTTTATATATTACTAATACTTACCTTCTATATCTTTAGTATACATAATATTAAAAGCTTATGAAATCTTTTTTTTAAAGATATAATACTTTAGGTATTAAAAGCTTATTAGAAACTTTCTCTTCTTTTCTAACTAATGTATACTTTACTTAAACCTATTATTTGAAAGTAAACATTATACTAGCTATATAAAGAAGAAAGTGTCTTGAATAAGTATAAGACTAGAAGTCTACTTCTTATACTTAGCTATAAAAAGAAAAAGATTACTTACAAGCTTATTATATTCTAGCTACTTTATAGAAGAGCTTATACTATTATTAGAGAAATTCTAGAAGTAGTTATTATAGCAAGAGATATAGTCTTTTATAATTAGCTATTTTTATTTTTTAAGTCTAGTATGAACTTATTCTTCTTATATAAGGTATTATTAAGAAAAAAAGTAGACTATGTATTTTATAGTACTAGAAACTTAAGCTTAGACTTATTTATAAACTAGGTCTTATTATAAGTAGCTATATTAAATAATTATACTATAGGAAAGTAAAGAAAATAAAAAAATATAAGAAACAAATAAATAAAGAAATAGTGAGCTATTAAGTAGAAGTTATTACTTACTTCTTTACTCTTTATAGTAAGAATTATAGTATACTTTTATATAGCGTTCTACTTTATAAAACTTTATTAAGTATTAAGTATTAAGACTTTATAGTCTTAAAGTCTTATAGCTTTTATAACCTTCTCTAGGCCTAAGAGATAAAGCCTAAAGTGTACCTTTTTTAAAATTAAGTAATTACATAATTATATAATTACGTAATTACGTAATAACGCGTTACTATATTAGACTTTAAAAGTAAACGTAAAAAACCTCTAACGTAAGCCTACATTTATAACTTATAATACTTATATCTATACTACTACTAATATAATATTTACTATACGCGTAGTTGTAACGCGCTAACTACTTTATATTTATCATATATTACTAATAGCTATCTAGACTATTAACTAGCAGTACTAGTAGTAGTACTAGCACTAGTCTTATATAATTACGCAATACTAAAAAGAAACTAAGTAAATCTATTACTAGTATAAAGCCTCTAAGATAATCTAAGATACTTATATAACGCCTATATAATACCTATATAAATACTAGTAACTTATATTCTATACGTAATTATTTGTAAGTCTAGCTATATTAGCAATATTATATAACTACTACTTACTATCTATATTTACTATTACCTGCCTACTTATTCTTTATCTATACTAATAAGTCTCTAGCTTTTTTATAGTAGCAGCCTAAACTTTATAATAATACTAAAGTTATTCTAGAGCGCCTATAACTACTATATTTTAGCTTACTAGCTCTATTACTACTATACTTATACTTATAGCTTATTTCTTATCTTTTTAATAATTCTAAGCGTCTTTAACTTCTAAAGTAAAGTTTAGAGATAAAGTCTATTTAACTATATTTACTTTTTTACTACTACTTATACTAGTACTATTATTATATTATATATTACATCTACTCTTTTCTAAAGCTTAAATTTCTTTAAGATAAAAGTCTTATCTTTCTTTTTTCTTATAGTATAGTATATAAATAACATATTTATATAGAATAGCTTAATAATAAAAAGTACGTTTATATAAAAATAAGTATAGAGTTCTTTATCTTCTAGATTTAATTCTCTTAGTAGAATAATATCTATAAATATTACTATTATATTTTTAAAGTTATCTTTATATATCTATACTTAGAAGTATAAAATGTTAAAAGTTATATTAGTATTAGTAATACTAACTTTATAGAAAACTAAGCCTATTAGTAGTACTAAGTAACTATTACTTATACTAGGTACTAAAGAGTTAGAAGTATTTACTTAGGTAGTAAGTATAAAAAGAAAGGCATTTAATATCTTTAAAGTAATATTAGTATTAGTATTAAGCTTAGAAGTTATACTTAAGTATTTAGAGTTTTTAGAAATATAAAAAGCTCGTAAAAATATAAGAAGCTTTTAGAGATATAAGAAGTTCTTTAAGATAAAAAAAAAGAAAAAGAAAAAAATTATTCTTTATATATAAAGCTTTTTATACTTCTTTTTAAGCTACTATTCTTAGTACTATAGTTTACTTACGCGAAGATTATTTATATTTTATAGTAGTATAGTACTATAATTCAATATTACTCTAGACCTAAAGTTTACTTATACTATCTAGACTTTTGCCTATCTACTTCTATAGCTAAGAGAAAGGCTATATTATACTACGCTTTAACTTCTACTCTTTTTACTAAGACCCTTAGAGCTCTGCTAAGCGCTTTCTCTTAAAAAGCTTCTATATTAACTTTTAAGAATATTTTAATATTTCTATAGCTTTATAGCTTACTAATTACTATCTCTAAGTTTACTTCTAAGTATACTAGAGAAGCTTTTATTACTATTACCCTCTATAAGTACGTTGTTATTATTATTATTATTAAAGTACTATATCTATAGTAAATATTATAAAGAAAGTTTTATTAATTATTATAGCTATATGCAGGAAGTATAAAGTATTTAGAAAATATATCTATATTAAGATTACTATATAGAGTTACTAACTACGTTTTATTACTTTACTCTATATTTACACTTTACTATAATAACTTTTATAACTTTATTAAGACTTAAGAAAAATACTTACTATAAGACTCTTAAGACTCTTTATTAAGACTTAAGAGAATATTTACTTTATAACTCTTATAACTCTTATAATTCTTTTAAAATATTAAGAAATACAGTACTATTAGACTCTTTAGCACTCTATATAGAATTAAGAGAAATATAGTATCATAGCTTAAACTAAGTATCTATTTAAGACTTTAATATTATAAGTACTTCTTAGACTATATAAAATTATATAACTTTCTAATTTATTTATACTTTAGTATAAGGCTTATAGACTAAAAAAAGCTTATCTACTTAAGCTTATTCTTCTAAACTCTTAGTATAAGCTTATAAAATACTAAAAGCTTAGCTATCTTTACTCTCTTTTTTTAAATAAAGCTTATAAACGCTATAAACATTATAGCTTACCTTTTGTAACTAGATTTTAATTAAAGATATATACTACTATATACTAGTAATAAAAGTATTTAGAAAATATATCTATATTATAATTATATAATATATTACTTAGCTGCGTTATACTTATATTATAGAACTAGCACGTTTAATAAATTTTCAAAACATTTACCATAGTTTAGACTTTAAGATAACTATTAACTATATTAATTATATCTATTAAAACAAAAGAATTTAAATCTTAATATTTACGCTAAGCGTATACTTTTTCCTATATGTAATACTAGTAAAGTACTATATAAATTAACTAGTATTAAGGAAAAGCTACTTTAAAAAATCTTTTAATTTTCTATAAAGGTCTATAGCTATACTTACCTTTACTTAATAGCTAACTAGTAGTTTTTTACTTTCTTAGACATTATAGTAGTAATAAAAGTAAATAGTATATTAAGTTAGACTATTTTAATATTATTAATATTAGTATAGTTATAGCTATAGAGCTTGAAGAGAAGTTTTTAAAAAGTAGATAAGAATATAAAATAAAAAGAGAATAAGTTTATAGAAAGTAAAAACAAATCTTTTCTATAAATACTAAAAAGAGTAGTATAAGAATAAAAAATATTAACTCTTTGTAATAATTTAAAGATTTATAAGACTATAGTTTATTATTATTTTAGACTTAGAGTTTATTTATGTAGTACTATAGTTACTTATATAGTTCTAAAGCTTATTAAAAGGCTTAAGTTTTATATAATACTACGCTTTATATTCTACTCTCTTAGCTAAGATTTTTACTACTAGGATTTTTCTATTATTACTAATAGTATTTATTTTAAAAAGCTTATTTCTACTTTAATATATAGATTAGAGATATTTTAACACTTTTCTAGCTCTATAGCTCTACTACTTATCTATTCTTATTTCTAAGTATGTAAGAAAGGCTTTTATAACTATTACTCTTATTAAAATATTATTATTATACTAGATATATAGTATATATTACTATAAAAGTATTATATATAATACCTACTATTATATTATACTATATATAAAGTATTAATAAAATATAATATTATATTAAGATTACTATATAGAGTTACTAGACTATATTCTATTACTCTACTCTATATTAATATTCTACTATAATATTAAGCTATAATAAAGTTACGAAGCTAGTAATAAAGAAGTTAAATAACTAAATAGATACTAGATCTTTAAGAAGATAACTTGGCTTATATATAATCTTTTTAAACTTATTTCTATTAGTTATAAAATCTTTTATAAGTTTAACTTCTCTATTCTTTTTCTCTATAATATCTTTTTAGTTAGTAGTATATATACGCTATAATAAAGACTTATCTAGAAATAAAACTCTTTCAAAGCTTCTATGTTCTAAACTTTTAATAATTCTTTAAGTATAGTCTTTATTTAACAAAATATACTTTAAATTAAAAGCTTCTATTTCTAAGTAGTAGAACTAGAGTATTGTTTTACGTTTAATAAGTATTATAAAGTTTAAGTAAAGACATCTTATTTCTTATTTTTTTAGAGTATCTTGATTAATTGTAAAAGAACTATATTCTAGATCTTTATAAACTACTTTAGTAGCTATTCTATAAATCTTAGTAAACGAGCCTAGTTTAGACTTTAAACGAGTAGTTAAAGTATTTTTTTTCTTCTTAATATATTCTTATAAAGTAGACATCTAAATCTTAAGTAGTAATACTAATAGCTTAAAGAGCTACTAATTCTAAGAAGAGAAAGACTATTATTAGTACTCGAAAGAATATATAACTAAATACTTTATCTTATTTTAGAAGTATAGTATTAAGTAAGCTAATACTTAAAGCTTTAGCGCTACTTTTTCTTAAGTAGTTAAAGCTACTAAATTTTCTAAATCTATAAAATAGCTACTTTAATACTATATACTTAATAAAAAACTAGTAGTACTAAACACTTTATAGAAGAACTTTATAAGAAAGTTATTATTAAAATATTTATATTTATAACTAATAGAGAAAAAATTCTAAAGCTCTAAAGTTAGAGTATACATACTAAAAGTCTAGTAAAAGCGCGTAGTTTCTATCTTCTATATTTATCTACCTATATTGTAGATTAAGCTAAAGATATAAGTAGCTTAAAGCTTATACTAAAAGCGTTACTACGTAGATAAGCTCTTAAGTTAATATAATATAGAGTATTTGTAATAAACAGAAATACTACTCTAGTGTAGTACTAATAGTACTAGTAAAGTACTAATAGTACTAATTAAGTACTAATAGTACTAGTTAAGTATTATTATAAGAATAGAGTATAAAATAATATCTAAAATATAAGAAGTTCTCTTAATATAGACAGAATCTAGAGATAAAGAAATAAAAAATTATATACAAAAAGATATTTAGAAAAGACTACAAGAAGCTTATATAATATTAGTTTCTTTTTTTAGTTTTTTTATCTTTTTCTTAAAATTATCAAGATAATAGAGTATTAGTAAGTTTTTCGTCTATATTAATGTTGTATTATGTAGTGTTATATAATATCTTTTTAATAACTTTTATATACTACTTTGAAAGTTATAGCTAGATTAGACTAAGTTTGTTTTTATCTCTATCTAATATAACTTTTTTTTTCTATTTACTTACTAAGTAGAAGTATAAGAAGTCTAACTTAGATTGAAAGCTTTTAGCTTTTAAAAATACTTAAAGTGTTTATTTTAGCTAGTCTAGTTATTAAGTTAAATAGCTTTTTAAACTAGAGATCTTGAATATTTCTTTCTTTTTATTACCTTACTATATAATATAAAGTTTTATTTTCTTTAAAGTACTAGTAATAGTTTTTACTTCTTTATAATAGGTAGCTCTTTTATACTATTAGTATTACTACTTAAGATTTTAAATCTTACCTTATATTTATTTTTTCTCTTCTAGTAAAATTAAATATATACATATTTTTTGATAATTATTATTCTACTAGCTATAATTTCCAAAACTATAACTACTATAATAAAAGTAGTAATACTAAAAATATAAGACCTAGACTATAGAATACTTATACTTATAAATCTAAGCTTAACATTCTATATATCTATAATATATATATTTATGTCTTTAGCTTAATAGTGTTTTATATTTATTCTTATGAATTCTATTTAATTTAAAGAATTCAAAAGATACTTAGCTATTAGTTTAAGAACTAGTAGTAGATTTTAATAGATTTAAAGTATATTACTATTAGCACTAAGAATTCTAACTAATACTATTTTCTATTAATATAACTTCTAAGCTAAGATAGTAATTAAAAACTAGAAGAATAATATAGTAGTAATTATAGTAAAGTGTTAATATAGAGTAGAGAAATAAAACGTAGTTAGTAACTCTATATAGTAATCTTAATATAGGTATATTTTCTAAATACTTTATACTTACTATATACAACTATAAGTATTAATAAAACTTGCTCTTTAATATTTACTATAAATATAGATAGTTATAATATACTTATAAAAGGTAATAGTAATTAAGGCGTCTCTAGTAGACTTAGAAGTAGACTTAAGAGTAGTAATAAGCGTATAAAGCTATAAAAATATTAAAATATTCTTAAAAGTTAATATAGAAGCTTTCTAAGAGAAAGCTCTTAGTAAAAAAATTAGAAGTTAGAGTATAGCGCCTTTCTCTTAGCTATAAAAGTAGATAAGTAGTAGTCTAGATAGCTATATAGGTAAACTATAGATTTAGAGTAATATTAAATTATAGTACTATACTACAGAATGCAAATAATATTTGCGTAGATAAACTATAGTATAGAGAATAGTAGCCTAGAAAGAATTATAAAAAGCTTTATATATAGAGAATACTTCTTTTTTTCTTCTTTTTTTTCTTCTATAACTTTCTATCTTTAAAAACTTCTTATATCTTTATAAACTCTAAATATCTAGGTACTACTTTCTAACTTAATACTAACTAATATCTTTAAAGATACTTAACTCTAACTTTACTAATAATAAAAAGGCTGCTATTATAGCTACTACTAAGGTAGCTACTTCTAGTGCGCTTTCTAATAATTACTTAATAATCTAGAATATAGAATATACTATATTAAATAAGCTAATTATTAGGTTCTAGCTCTAGAGAGTCTAAGCTAACTTAGCACTAGCTATAAATACCTTAGAATCGCTATTATAGCTTAGTAGCAATTTGTCTCTAGTCTTTTTAGAATAATATACCTAATTATAGGCTAATATTATATATCTAGTATTTAAACGGGACTCTATTATTTAATACTAATAAATAACTATTACTATAATAAGAATATAATACTATTTACTATAACTATAGTTCTTCTTAATAAAGAGTAAGTTTTATATACTACTAAGTATATATACGTAAAGCTAAGTATAACTTCTAACTTTAAAACTAAAGTAATTTTAAATACACTTTATTATAAGAGGTAGTTAGTAGTTACTATCTTTATAGTAGGTTAGCTATTTATAATAATAAAGCTAGATATATTAACTACTAAAGAGATCTTTATAGTATAATAATATAGATAGCTAAAAGATCTATAAATATATATTACTAAAAGTATAGTACTAATATAGAAAAAAGTAAACTCTATATTACTTACTCTAGAGTAGTAATATAATAAATAGAAGTAGAAAGT
>Ga0265798_10003587_pt1 | contig 21946 bp, 31 predicted proteins | sample P3T30metagenome_FD_192430 | JGI IMG/M metagenome (GOLD analysis project Ga0265798, IMG submission 192430) | Plant litter microbial communities from East Loma Ridge, Irvine, California - P3 T30 | ecosystem: Environmental > Terrestrial > Plant litter > Unclassified | place: USA: California... | reverse complement strand
CCTGAACAGCCCCGCGGTCGTTTATGGAACCTTCTTTGCCGTCCAATTGATCTAGCTTAGTACCTGCTTCTTGAATAATCTGTTGTGGTGTCTTGGCTTTGTCTTCTTTGGTAAAGGCCCAGTAGTAGTGAGTATCGACTATGACCGGGCATTGCGGATGAGAATACACCGAGTTCTTCTGCAGGGACCAATCAACTGCCTCGGCGAGATTCCAGCCGTCGGATATAACAATGGGCAAGCTGGAATCGATGGCGGAGACGGCTTCAATACACTCGTCGTACCATTCGTACATACGCTCACACTTCCATTCAGCCTCGTTAACGAGCTGGAGGCCAACAATCTCCGCGCCTGCTCTCGTATCATGAGCGATGAACTGACAGCAACGAACACCAAGTGCACGATTCATAGGATTACACCACAATTCGGCTCGTCCACTATTGGTGCCAGAATGCTCTTGTGCGTTTCCACCTCCTGGGAGTGCGTGTAGGTCGATCAGAACGCCAATCGAGTGTGCGCGCAGTCGTTGAATCAAGGACCGAATACTGTTCCAAGCCCCGGTATAGACTTCCGCGTAGGGTTCGAAAGGCGTACCCTGGGTGAAGACTGGCCCGGGGAGGTCATAGTACCCAATGGGCAGACGGATGGTGGTGCATTTTGCTACATTCTTAAGCCACCCGATTGCATTGTCGGTTACGATGTTGGCCCAATGCTCTTCGAACTTTTGTTTCGTACCGGCAATGCCAATCTTGTCGACCCATGCTCGAACTGCGGCAAGTTCACTTGATCCTTCGGCGCCCTCGGGAAATCGTGATGGCTGAAGCCAGCGTTCAATGACGTAAACGGAGCCAAGGTTTGTACCATGGTGATAGCGGTAGCGGAGGATGTCTAGGCTTGTTGGGTCGCTGATACCCTGTTGCGGATCCTGAGCCTGTACAGGCCCTCCGTGGTGGTGGGGTGGGGGAAAGTGATGTTGATGTTGTCCTTGAGAATTGACAGGATGGATCAAAGTGCCATGCTGGCTATCATGCGGAGAGAAGCTTTTCAGCTCGGCCTTTGCTTTTTGAAGGAAACCCTTCATAATGAGGGGCTAGAGCGCGTAGGTATCCTAGCAAGGCAGTGCACCGCAATAATAGACTTGCGATATTCGCACAGTTGGCTTTCTTAGTGAAATAGACACAGTCCAGGCTTACGCTCCGATCACTTTCAGGTATAGATGAACATGGATGTGGAGGGGGGAACTCTCGAACGTTGTGTGTAGTTGTACAGCGAAGACGCGGACAGTGGAGCCGCGTAACCGTGCATCTGCTTTTCATTCATGACGTAACGCGCGAGCTCGAGGATGCATCTTATCGTGCAGCAGTAGGCGGGGTTATCTATGTTGGAATACCACTGGGGATAAAACACTTTTCAACAACACAGTCACGTGCGTTGGGGTGAAATTTGATGCCCCGGTAGTCCCTGAGGTCGTAGTTTGGACAGCGCACAGCAAATTGACGTGGGGTGGGCGCGTGAAGCCATGGCCGGCGCATCACGATGTGCGGAATTGTTTGCAGTCTCGGATTCACATGCTCGAACCTACACGCAAGATTCACAACGCGATGCAGGAGAAGGCCATGTTTTGGCTCACAAGTGCTGGAATGCAGTCAGACGGGTGTCTACCTAGTCCAGCCCGCCATTCATCCCGCCACCATCCGCCAAGCTGGACCCTTGGACATGCCACCAATCGCGTCGCCTAACGTCCGTGATGCGACTGCCCCAACCACGCGCGCCTATCACCGCAGCCGCACAACAACTACTGTCCTTCTCTCGTGTCTTTTGCTTGTCTTTCCTAAACACCTCCCCCCAAAAAAGACACACCAGAACCCATTCCTATATAGCAATCATCATTCCATCCTGCATCACAACAGCGCATTTCCGCACGTCCCTGGGCTCGTTTCATCTTAAACGCGTCACCGAACACGATAGATGCCAGCGATAATATGAACGCCACCATAACACAGCAAAGACATAGTATGGCGAGTCAGCATAGCCCTTCCAAAACACCGAATCGACGCGTGCTGGGCCATCTCGCTCCAAGTGCCATAAATACACCCCCGAACCAGACCAAGGCATACGAGCCATCCGGACTCACTCGCGCTCAAAGCCCACTAAAGCACGTTACCACACACACCCCGCCAAGCTTCCAGAACAAAGAGAACTTTGCGACTCCAGACGCGTCGTCCAAGGGCAAAAAGAGGGGTATAGAAGAGGTTGATAGTGCCGAAACAGTCGAAAGTTTAAAGATGCTTGCTCGCTCTGGTGACGGGGGTGCCGTGGATCCTGGCATGCGCCTCACCACCGAAGCCGTGCAAAGACACACTGTAAACTCTCTTGCCACACTTTACGCGTCGTCACGTTACTAAAACACCCCAGCAAAATAACCCCATCGGCCTCGCAGACCCTGGCTCGCCCACCGAGCGCGCCACACCTTCACCCGAACCAGAACCGATGCAAACCTCCCAGAAGAGTAACCAATCCTTCTCCGACCTCCTCAATTATGAAATGTGCGCTAGCCAGAAGAGCGAGCATGGCATAATCAATCATGCAATGCCACCACCCGCTGCGCCCGCCCCGATATCCTCCCAAGAGAAGAGACGATCCCGTGCAGAACAGTTGCGCACGCGTCTCAAGTTCGGATTGTACAAGGTCAAGACGAACCAAGTCACCAAGCGCGACGCCGACATTATTGGGACATATGAGACTATGACACACGAAGCCAGCGCGCCTCACATGTACTCATACTCGTTAGACGCGCTCAACGCGTCGAGGTCAACAGCTATCACATCGTCACGAGACTCTCTCGACACTTGCCGCGTGCCCAACATTACAATTTCGTCTCCTCGACGCGAACAAGCGCCTGCCTTTGTACAGGCGAATCTCGATCCATTTCGTCCCATTGGTAAACTCGGGCCCGCGCCAATCCAATTTGCCTTGCCCAAAGATAATTTCCAAATATCATCACAAACAATCCAAGCTTACGAACCATCGTCTTCACCTCCCGGTGTCGCATTACCTAATTATGGCGCATCTGATCAACACGTATCACCCGTCCGTCCGAGGAGTCATTACCAAGCACCCGCAGCATCCATGGTGCCAATGACAGGATACGGAGCGAGAAACGACGTGAGGGAGGAGAATGCACATGAGAGACTGCAAAGACTCAAACAACAACACTATATGGATGGCAGTATAAGTAGCGGCCTGCAAGACAATGCGGCCGAGGGTCTCATCCAGCTAATGCAAGGAGGGCGGTAGCAGCCTTCTTCAGATAATCATACCCAGCCAGACCACGTCCCCATGCTGGGATGGAAGTGGTCATGGGTACCATAGAAGCACTTCATTCTTAATCAATGATTTACGACAATCACATCATCAATACCACTCTTCCAAAGCCTTCTCGTGTGTTTTCGTTTCTTCGTGCACAACTGACTTGATATTGTTGCATTTGCACAAACCGTCACCACGGAGTATTCTATTGGCGAATTGGCCCTGGTCTAAGGGGTAGAAGATAGTATCAATGGCAGGTTCTTCCTGTTCTTTTTTCCTCTACTCAAGATATACTCATATAGAATGTTATAACACAACATCTTCGACAAAGATCGGACTATACATAACTAGTGTAGTTATAGCTAGCAAGCACATGCATACTTTCTCAAAGAGCAAACCACGATAATCACCCAAGTTTTCCAGCACGCAAGCAAACTTCCAATTCCCTAAATACAACTTTACTCTTCCTAATATCTCTTTAACCACATACACACACACATACACCATCCGACCTATCGCCCCTAAGGGAGAGATAAAAGAAATACTACTTACAAAACCAAACCCGCCAAAGAGAAAATTAGACTACAGCTACAATGCAGCACCCCCCAAACAATCCATCGGTTATCCATCGCAGCCCCCTCCACGGCCTCCACCTCCACATCGCCAACCCGAACCCTAATGCCTCACCCACAAAGCTTCTCAGATCCTACACCAGCCCATCCCAAGCACTTACAGTAACATGTTCAGAGCCCCACTGCACTAACTTTGTCACTGTCACCCCTCATGGCACTAGCAGCAACAATACCAGTATGCAAAGTGCTAGTGCGGAAAGTGTCATGTACATCAAGGCACGGTGCAACGACTGTGAACCACCGGTTCTAGTTGTCGATCTCTGGGGTATTCGGATTGGTGAGGAGAGGGAAGAGGGAGAAGAAGAAGAAGAAGAAGAAGAAGAAGAAGAAGAAGAAGAAAAGGGGGCGAATGGGGTGCTACTGGGTGGGATGAAGAGCAAGAAGGACAAGGGAAGATGGGATGGTAGGCAATGACAGGATAGATAAGAAGAGATTAGTGGACCATCATAATAGTGAGGATGAGGAGACTGGCAAAATTCATACATGTAGACAAGCGGGGTATCATCCATTTCATTCGTCATGACAAGTACATCAGTATGCGCTTTGAACAAAAAGTCGTCGTCATCGTTGTCGTGCTATAACTCCATCATATCCCATATTCATTATTGCATCTCCATTTCAACCATGTCCTTCTTCGCTTCCGGGTTGTGGCTGGGCTTTCTACTTCTACTCCTATTCTCCGCTTTCTTCTCAACAACCTCCACTTCAAGACCTAAGCTGATGTCTTGCGCTGCCTCCTTCTCTATCGCCTGCTCCACACTTTTATCCGCATCTATATCGGCACTCTTTTCCACAGGCTGTACGGTGCTCACATCCTCAGACTTTGTAGCGTCTTTTGCCTTTTGATCCTCACTGACGTTGACGCCCAGTTGTGAGCTCGGCTTGACTGCTTCTCGCGCAACATCATCCTCGCTCGGTCTGTTACTTTCCGCAGCAGGACTGACAGCCCTGTTTGCATTCCCAGTGATTCCCAGTTTCTCAAAGCTTGCCATAACGCCCTGCCTGAGATCCTGCCCAAGTGTAGCGGCGGCATCAAAAGGCTTCGGAGCGCTGGCGAGCTTGGGCGAGCGATCACCGATTGCATGAGTGGGAGGGAGATGCGCCGTCGTGCCCACACCAATGGCTCCGTCCGCCGTCTCTATGCCCGTGACAACAGGTTCCTCGGGTATTGGCGTAGTAGTACCACTCCTTGCGTTGCTGGTGTTGCTGGTCTGTGGTGTAAGATTTGGTGGAGCCTGAGGCCCAAACACATTCATTTCTTCATCAGTGCGGCCAAAGCATTCAGCCCACCAGCGTGCCTCTCCTTTTCGAGGGAAGATTATGCGCTCTTTTCCGCGGATAGTGTCGTCAGTTTCCGGATCGTACTTTGGGTTCATAAATTCATGTTTCCGGCAAAGGAAGTAGTCCCACACGCTCCTCGTCCGCTCCTTTGCCCTCGAATCCACTCGCTCCTTCTCATTGTCGAACAGGAAGGTGCCGTACTGGCACGAGTAGAGATGGTACAGCAGGCGTCTCAAGAAGCGCTCGCTAAACTCAAAGCGTGTTGGGTGTTGGTAATGCAATTGGTAGACACAGTCAAGAAACTGGTGGAAGACAGGTGACAGTTCATTCACCTTGGTGACTCGGTGTTCTTCTGCCGCGCCAATCTTTTCAGGCTTTGGTACAGTAGTGTCTGCAATATCTGTAAGATTATCACCGTTGGACTCTGGAAGCTGATTCAATGACTCGTTCGACTCGTTGTGACGATTGAAGAGACCCCGTGCACCGCGAAGGGCATTGTCAAAGGCGTTGCCACCCCCCGGGCCGTCCTTGCGTTCAATCTTTTCGTTCTCAATCGTGAACCATTTTTCATGGCTCAGGAATCCCGACCGGTGCCGGAACATGTGCCCAAAGGATAGCCAGTCCTTTTCTACAAGAACGATGAAGCCTTCCAGTGTCCGATAGTAGGGATCCAGGAGTATCTGACTCAGGGCACTCAGCTGACTTGTGCGGTCCCATCCGTCCGAGCAGTGGATGAGAACGTGTGAGTGCATGATGCCCACAGTGCGAGCTATCAGTGCAGTTCCGTCTAAAATGTTGGCAATGTGCTTGATCCAGTTGCTCTTGGCCAACAACTGCCTGTTTGGAGGGAACGATACAAGATCAGATTCTTTCAAGGCGTCGATGACAGTGTCCAGCGACTTCCGCATGACGTGAATGTTGTCAATTCCGAGATACGCCTTTTCTGCGCCAGGGTAATAGTCCATCTTCTCCGAGCCCAGTCCCACCGCCTGCATCGCGTAGGCATTGATTGTTGGCCTGGCATCAACAATCAGGTTCCGCTGCTGAGCTCCATATACCTTGGGTAGGTCGGGATCTGTTTCCGCGGACCCGGTCAGGTCGTCCACGGTGGTTCTTCCCACATTCCCGGCGTCGTCCACTGCACCCACAAAAGAGCTGTTAGCACTGAGTTCGTTCAAGTTCACGATGCTTGCGTCTGGAGTGAGGTCTGCAGAGCTAGTGGCAGGTGCATTCGCTGCTTTCCACCCACGATTGGTAGACCAGATGGCGGCGACAAGCCTCTCATCTTGGGGGTTTCGGTTTCCACGAAGGCCAGGTGTTGGCTGTGAGCTTCGGGTTATAGAGCAGTTGTTGATAGGATGGCGGTAGACCAGGGCCGGAATGCGTTGTCGCGAGCGGTACTCGCCAGCGTATCGGAGGACGCTGTCCGAGACATTGGTAGGCACCACGAGTAAGGCGGGGTACGTCGCTGAATACTGTTGCACTCGTCAAGATATTTCGAAAGCCGTGAATGTCGCGTATCATGTACCTTGTATTCCACATTGATTTCTGATATCCGCCAGCCCTTCTCCGTATCTTTCGGACTAATGCCTAAGCGTTTCCACTCTCGCCGCGCATCATAGATGTTCCACCCATCCTGTTGGTCTTCTGGTGGCTTTGGCTGGTAGCTAAAAGCTAGCAGCTTGTCCAATCTTCCTATCTTGCACGATAATGCACGAATACTGTCGTACACATCACGCGCCTTCTTCTCATCCGGGAAGAAGAAGGCGAAGAAGGTAAAATCACGACACCGTATGCGGATCGAGGACTCCTGGCGGAGAATAGGTGGGCAGGGCTTGAGGCAGCAGTGGTTGATCATTGGATACGTTATCCATACTTCCTTCTGCCTGGGCGGTTTCACGTCTGCGGGCGCGTCTGCGGGCGGGCTGGGTAGGTAGCTGAAGACGATATGGTGGGGCATGAGATGAAGTGTGCCATCGAAGCGTGTACCTCTGCGGAGGAGATAGACACCTTCTACCTGGGACAAAATGAGGACGTCTATCGGTTACTGCAACTTTCTCAGAGCGCATACCTTGCTCACGCGTATCCGCTCCATAGCGACTGGGGATGCGCGCAATCCGGCCTCGGTGACTTGTGGGTGGCGAAGAGCGGGGTTTCGTGGTGCTATAAAAATGAGCAACTATTTGCTGCAGGCATCGAGAAGGAGCAACAAAGGCAAACGAAGGCGTTGAGTCGTCAAGCCTGTAGCGGGCGAGTTTGTATGGTCAACATGGGGCTCGTCTGTCTGCATGTGCCCGCCCTGTCACGCTGCTGTCCCGACCCGGCGCTTGTGCTAGCAACTAGCATCATCTCGGCCATGAACGTCATCTGAGAAGTTACACTTTCCACGTGCGTATAATATCTCACTTGCCAAAATACATGCATGTTTATGGGCACCACAGTCACACATCCATGTCCGAATGTCAAAGAGAAGGCGCATTGATTGTCACGCTCAAGCACAACGTTGCTAGGTACTTGTGAAATAGCCGACATGGCACTGAATATCCAAGCAAAATCGAAGCATTCTAGATACTTGGCCTGAACAATATGCTTACCTGTGTAATCTAGCAAGAGCCATATACTAGCTACACTCGTCCATTACATTTACAAACCATTCGAAAGACCACCATGTGTGCGCTGTCGAGCGCCAACCAATCCCGCTAATACCGTCCGAGAGACGGGCTGCAACATATGCTGCTACGCTTGCAGTACGCCTAAGCTGGAGGTGGGGGTGGGGGTGGCACGTCGCTAGGCGGGGGAGGAGGAGGGGCATCACCCGGAGGAGGCGGAGGAGGGACTGACCCAGACGGAGGTGGTGGCGGCGGGCTACCAGCAGCGCCGTAGGTCTGGAAGAGAGGACCAAGACCTGGTGGAGGACCAGCGGGAGGAGGAGCACCATAGCCAGGAGCACCAGCGTAAGCACCAGGAGCGCCCGCGCCAGCAGACTGGTCGTAGCCATATCCACCGTATCCGTACCCACCAGCAGCAGCAGCAGGAGCAGCAGAAGCCCAAGGCGCAGCGCCGTTGCCGGCACCATAGCTCTGGTCGTAAGACTGACCGCCACGTCCACCGCTGCCGCCGCCAGCCCAAGGGGGAGGGGCTGCCGAGTTGCTGTCGCCGCGACCGCGATCGTCGTCATTGCGCGCCCAGGGTGCAGCGCCGCCTGTAGGGCCACGCTCCCAAGGCTTGACAGTGCGCTCGCCACCGCCATAGTTGTCTCCGCCTGCAGCACCACCGGCGTTGTACTCGATAGCGGCACGAGGCTGTCCACCAGTACCGCCCATCTCGGCCATGAAAGCATCGAGCTCGTTCTCGGGTGCGCCCCCGATACGGGGTTGGCCTGGCTGACCGCGGTCGCCGAGCCGGTCGTTGCGCCACGGCTGGCCAACCTTGCGCTCGGGGCAGTCGCGAGCCATGTGGCCAGCTTGGCCACAGACGCGACAGATGATACTGGCCGTGAAGTTCTGCTTCTGGGGGCAATCGTACTTGCGATGACCGATCTCACCGCAGTTCTGGCAGGCCTGGTTTTCGTCGTCGCGAAGAGTACCGTTGAGGGCGGCGAGCTCACGGAGCTGGTTACGCTTGAGTTCGTTCTGACCTTCAGGAATGGAGGCAGCCTACGGATGTTAGTAATGATACGTGCAGATTAGGGGTTGGGGCGACTTACAGTCTCAATAACGTTGTGGATGAGCTTCTTGGCCTTGTTGACCTTCTCCTCGGTGTCGGCCATGATCAAGCAATGAAGGTCCTCCTCCTGGTTGCTGGTATGAGCCGCATCAGAGCGTCCCTTACCCTCTTTGACTGAGCCCTTGCCACGGATCGCAATCTTGGCCTGAGATTCTGTCTCCATCTTCTTGAGCGTGTTTCCACGGGGGCCAATGAGTAGTCCAACTGTTAGTGCAAAAAGCTGTAATTAGTGAATGATCAAAAATGTATGATTAAAGTGTTGGGTTAGTGACACAGCCACGCTGCAGATGCCACTAGATGCACGTAGACATCGAGCAATATGAGCAGGCTGGCCAAGATCAAGGAAGGGGAGGAAAGCAAAGATGTAGAGGGAACGCAAGGGAGGGGGGTTAGTCTCGTACTAAAGTTAATCTCCGGGTAGTCATTGACCGGAACATAGACCTTCTCCTGTGTCTTAGTAGGACGCCTGTAGTCGGCGGGTGGGTGGTAGTTAGGGAGCGTCTTCATAGCCTTCTCGACAAGCTTGTGACGCTCATCCTCAAGGCGCTTTCGATAACGGAACTCGCGTGTGTTGACACGACGACCAAAGTTGTCGTACTGCGGCGGGGGTGATGGAGACCTGTAACTGTTAGTATCTGATGGAATTGGAAGGATAGATGACACGTACCGATCGCCGTCTGCAGGAACGACATCGTTGATCTTGAGCTTCTGGCTGATCTCCTCAATGCGCAGATACAAAGTGTACGCGTCAAGCTGCTCAGTAGTCATGGGGGCCTGGATGTGAGTAGGCAAGCCCATTAAGCCAGCAGCCTTGTTGTCTTTCACATCTCCCCATCGGTTGCGCTTCTTGCGCTGTCGCGGGCCGTCGGTGGAGGCTGTGACATGTTTGTTAGTATAAGCTGTGTTTGTGTGGGAAGGTCAACTTACTGCGCTCTGGGCTGCGACCGCGCTTCAGCTCAGACAGGCCCTCAGCGGGAGCTGCGGGATTGTAACCTCCATCATCGTTGTCGCCTCCGAAACGACGGCGATTTCCTAGAGGGATATTGTTAGAACCGGTGATGCCCTGATTGCGCCACGACATGATTGCGAGGTTCGAGGTTGCGGCTGCGGGTTGAGGTTGATGGTGGGAAAGTAGAGTTGGTGTCGCGACGAGGCAAAGTTTGGGCTAGTCGGGAGCGGCACTAGTCTCGTATAGGCAGCAGTGGTTGTATCACGTGATAAAAAGCTGGGCAACCATTCTTTCTGTCGCTCCCTTTAGCTACATCAGGCGCCGCTTTAATGCTGGCGGCATATGCAGATCAGATCCAGGCCACTTTCAGGCCAGAATTCATACTACACATTAGGCCATCAGGTACTGAAGTACTTTTATACGAGTACCTTTCCCGCGGTGTACCATGCAACATATTGGAATGCAGGGCTTGCCGCAACTGAGATGGTTACCAATCATCTTGGCATGATTTTTGTCTTGCCCCTCTTCAGGGTACAGTCTCTACCAAATCACCCCGATACGAGATCTAGCAGTTCCCAACAACGAAACACAGTGCACCTGATATAACCCAAATCAGCAGGAGCTTGCATATTAATATGCGAAGCATTGCGTGCTTGTACTCAACCCGTCAAAGATACCTGGCATCGCTGTGACTAGCTCAAACAAAGGCATATGCCAATGCAACTCGGCGGTACTTTCCTGTGTGCACATGACCCAGCAGTGCCTCGATCATATTGAAGCCTTTCCGCATCCTCGTATTCCGATCATGAACTACAATAGATGTAGACAAGCCGATTGCCCTGCGTCTTACCAAGCCTCGGCGCTTCTAAGCAAGTGACCCCGGAACCAGCTCGTCATAGCTCCAGGCCATACCCCACATCAACACAGCTGGATTACAAAACCACGACAGAGTACCGGCTTCGGGAGAAAACGACGCACGACTACACACTCATTATTTCCCTGACGTTACTTACACATTCACCGCTACCGCAATCATGTCCCAAAACCCGGATATCACGCTTTACACCACTCAGACGCCGAATGGTATCAAGATAGTAAGTCCGATGGCGGGGCTCGCTAGAACCAACATCGTATCTGACGCATGGTTATTGTAGTCCATCACTTTGGAGGAACTGGGGTATGTATACATCGGCAGTTGTCTCTGATCGTATCTATCGTTCCAGTCTGGCTTTACTCTGTATCGTTTTGCTCGTGTCTTGCGGTACCGCGTTGTTGATTGGCTGTTACACCCAAGTTCCCTACGATTCCTCCTTGGATTTAATACATCATGTAACAATGGAGGGCGTACGTTCCTACATCCTGCTCTTTGAAAGTCTGTGGCACCTGGCTCAAGGCCAGACCAACGCCACAAGTCCCTTGACTGAGAGACGCACATATCATAGCTCCTCGTTCAAGCCACTAATCTCGTCTAGTATCCCCTACAAAGTTCAAAAGATTGAAATCTCCAAGAACACGCAAAAGGAAGACTGGGTTAGTCCCTTACTTTGCACATCTACCCAGACCGCCTTTCGATTCTCATTGTGACATGTGCTGACTCAATCAAGTTCCTTGCCATCAATCCCAACGGGCGCATTCCAGCGCTTACCGACACCTTCACCGATGGCAAGCAAATCAATCTCTTTGAATCGGGAAGCATCATGCAGTACCTTGTCGACCGTTACGATCCAGAGTACAAGATTAGCTTTCCCAGGGGAACAAGAGAATGGTATGAGATGAACAACTGGCTGTTCTTCCAGAATGCTGGTGTGGGTCCCATGCAAGGTCAAGCCAGTAAGTATGATTCTCCTGCTTACCGTGGAGTACCCGTGTTGGGAGCCGAGTACGCGAAAGAGGTGATTGTGGAAAGGGACTCCACATGGTGAAGACTGATGATCCCAATATACTCGGAGTAGCGACTACTCTTCCGTCACACGTCATCCGTGTGACGTGTACAGTAGCCATGACATGCTAATCCTGCTCGTAATAGATCATTTTTCGCGTTACGCACCCGAGCACATCGAGTACGGAATCAACAGATATCAAAACGAAACACGCCGTCTCTACTCTGTGCTCGACAAGCACCTGTCTTCTGACAACCGCCCCTATTTGTGCGGTGAAAAGTGCACAATTGCTGGTTCGTGCTACCCCCAATTTCCTCCAAGCCTGAAAATCACGATATGAACACGGCTCCCTCAAATCCGACACAAGCCGTGCGTAAACAAGCATAGGCCCCCTATATGTGTTTGCACACGAAGCAATCCACATGTCCAAAGCAAAAGCGTGCCCAACTGACCCACTCGAATCTAGATCTCTCGCACTACGGCTGGGTAGCAGCTGCAGGGTGGGCGGGCATCGACGTTTCCGCCTTCCCCGCGGTCTACGCATGGGAGGAACGTATGACGGCCCGACCAGGTGTGGAGAAAGGCCGTCACGTCCCAGACCCTCATACCATTAAAGAGATGCTCAAGGACAAGAAGAAGACGGACGAATATGCGGCCAAGAGCAGCAGCTGGGTTCAGGCGGGCATGAAGGAGGATGCAGAGAAGTTGGCAAAGTAAGTTTTTTTTGAACTGCTTCGTCGTGTTTCCAAGCGTGTTTGGTGCTTGGTGGAGGGGGGTGAGATTGGTGAGATTGGTGTTGGCAATAGCAGCGATGATGGTGGCAAAAGAAGAGACGAGGGAAATTATCGTGTTGGGACTGATGGGTCCGTTTCACGTTCCTGGGTTGCTTCCAAATCTCAGCTCAAAGTGCAAAACTACTATCCCCCTCTGCTAGTAGTAGTAGTAGTACTACCTAGCAAAGCATCATCATCATCATCATCAATACGAACATGTGGCACCCTAGTCCAACACACTTGAAATCATCACAGAAACCACGCCCAAGAAAAGCTGAAGCTGACACACACACACACACACACACACACTCACACATACCCCAGCGTGAAAGCTATAAATGGAATTTTGCTTCCCAGACCGCCTCTCTTTGCCAGCTAGCTAGCGTGCTACCTGGATTCGGGTACCTAAAAAGCTCGTCGATTCGAAAACCAACCGGCTTCGTGTCTTTTCCATTGTCCGGATTGCCTCTCTTCATTCACGCTCAAAGCTCAAAATAACTAGTCAGCGCCCAGCAGCATGTTCATTGGTGGTGAAATTATTCCCAACCAACTACATGGACCGTGTGTAACGTTTACGTTTGCTTTTTACGACGAGTTCAGACTAGGCCCCATCTTTTTTTTTCCTCCTCTCCTCGTCTTCTTCTTTGGTCAGCCCGGCAAGTAGGTCCATGTACAAAGGAAATGTCGGTCAAACTTCGGTGGGGAAGGGGGGGAGAGGAGGGGTTTACGGATCGGAAATGTGTGGTTTCCAGAATGTCGCATTTTGTCTCGCACTAAAGACGGTGCTGGGTGCCGGGAAGTCTAGACTGGAAATAGGGCGGTGCGGTAAAGTGGGCGCGGTGGTTTGTGCTGAGAAGTGAGAAGGATATGTGGGAAGGCAAGGCATAATGCTGCGTCTTATAGGGGGGGGAAGAGGGAACAAGTGTATTGCGTACATACTATATAATAGATGATTTATGCAAACACTAAATGAGTAGAGATGGTTTTTGCCACCACGATGAGGGATGGAAAGCCAGGAATAGCATCGTGGGCCATGATGCTCTCTCTCTCTTTCCACTAGCCGCAGCATATGTACTCCACCCATACTCACCCGTCGCACGGCAGATGGATGATCCCAAATCGCCCAGAAAAAGAACAAACCTCCGATGCCAACCCTCGTCCAGTAGCTGTCGCGGAGACAAGGAAAGAAGGATCTGCAAAGCTCCGGTTCTAACTAACGATCCGCTAGAGCAAGCAGTCGCACCGCAGACGCCCCGAATCACGGGTCATGTCGTTTGTCTGAAACCGTTTTTGGGAGCAAGTCTACTGACCGCCAGTTTGGGAGAACGGATTCCCATTGTTGGGCTGGGATAACGTGGACGGCTGCGGGTGTTGCCGTGAATCGAGGGTGATGTGGTTATGCGGTAGTGACGCTGGTTCGAAACGTTGCAAGAGGGAAATCGTCCGACGTTTTCAACTCAGGCAGAAAAGGCAGGGCCAAAACGACCAACAATCTGTGTGTGTGTCATGGGATGCTGACTGGCGCTCGAAAGAAAGAGTGAAGCCGCGGCGGTATGGTATATCATCAACCCAGGACATTTTTCTTGCTATGCCCTGAGCACCTGCATCACATCGCAACGGCACCCATAGTGGCTCCTGCATTTCATCAGCTGGACAGGTCCATGTTAAGAGCAAGGCCGATGCATGTTCGTTTGCGTTTGATTCCAACGTTTTGCTGCCCTTTGCCTTGTCCGTCAAGCTGGCATTGACCTGCGTCTTCTCCCCCCTGCCACCCCCCACCCCCCAGCATGATACTTTCCCCGCATTAATGCTCGATACGCCAGGCTGCATAATCGCGACGGGCTATATGGACGCAACGGGCGAATATTGATGCTTCATTCCCCCAAGCCCATGGCGGGTTAGGCGGAGCTTGATTTCCCCAGCTTTGAGGCTTCAGGCCGTAGTTGTCAGACTACGGCTATTTTGCTCTTTGGCACAACCGAAGCGGTAGGCGGCCGGCGGCGGCACCCCGCTACGTGTCAGGGTTTGATGTCAGCGGTAAATGGTTTGCTAGCCAAGGCATGGTTGGTGTGGTGGAGGAGGATCATAAGATTGCCAGGGAAAATTAAGCATACATGGCAAATGTCACGCAAGCGCCATCCGCTCAGCCGAAGCTGACGGCGCCGCCCCCCCCCCCCCTCCACTCAGATCTTGGTGACAGGGTGTGCAACCTGGAATTACTGACGGCGCTCGCAGAAATCCGGGGTACATGGGAAAAGCAAGACCGGGTGTACCGACAGGCAATGCGACAGCGAGAGCGAAGAAGCCTTGGGTTCCTAGATCCTATTAACCGGCTGTTCCCCAAGCCGGACAGGACGGGTAGGCCAATTTAGCTGTCCTGGGCTTTGAGTGGTTATGATGCTGGACCCTTAATCTGGCAATTCGAGTAGCGCACACTCCTAGTTTTATGTCTTGATATTGAAACCAAGGAGTTTTTCTCTTGGAATCATGTCGCCACGCACACACACGTATGCGCACACGCATACACACCACCCTCGATGCTGCGCAATGTGTAGCAGGGTCATGTGGGGATCCGAGCGAGGAGGAAGAGCCGTTTGCGTCTCGGAGAGCGAGGCGTATCGCTCTCCCTCTTGCTGATGGGTGGATCTGCGCAGGATTGTTCAGAATGGGTAAGCTACGAGCGAAGGGCTTGGCTTGTGTGGAGAAGCGGAGCTCGCAAGCCCAGTAGTTCATGAACCCCCGAGCAGACGGGCTTCCTAGTGGTCCATGACTCTTGACCATACCGAGTGTGTACATCATGACTTGGGGCAAGAGATAGCAAGGGGCCAAGACGACCGAGTCACAAAGTCACGGCCGTCTACAAGTCGAGGCGACAACGCAGATGGTTGCACCGCTTGCACGCACGAGGCAGGACCTGGGTAGGCGTAGATTGGTGGGCGTGTGTCGAGCAGAGGCAGAGGTGTGGAGGGGAGGAGGAGGAGGTGCCGCCGCCCGTGTGCATGTTCAGTTCACAGTGCATGGCCGCCCTCGTGCTGGGGGCCGCCAGGCTGCAGACGGCAGATGGCAGATGGCAGACGTGTCGCGCGCGCCCTCGTGCTGGCAGCGGACAAGGACTCGGAAAGAAGCAATTCCAACGTCTACCGGCGAACCTGTCACTTTGGTGTAGCTGAAGCAGCCAGCCATGTTTGAGCTAGTGCAACGGGCCGGCAAGTGCTGGCCAGATGGCGAGGCCTGAGACTTGCTTCGCATTCGCATGTGACGACGAATCTGGAAGAAGATTGCGAAGATCATGGCACGGAGGTACAAGAGGCACAAACCTGTATGTGATGACGCTTTCTGGCGGCGAAGGGTTTCAGTTTGGGCGAGTGTGGGTGTGGTGAGAGATGATGGGGGGTGGGAGGGTTATAGATTGCGCCCATTCTTCTAGAAGCTGGCGTGTAGCGTGTACCGGTACCTGAGCAGCATGCCTGGCTATACGTGGGCGGAAGTGGTTATAGAGATCTGTTGTCATGTGTGGCCGTGTCGATCGCAACTCATGCGAGCTGGACTTGTCCGCGCTGTTGGTGTGCTGGCAGGGGTGGGGGGGAAAGGAAGGCGGCCAGTTTGCGCTGTTCCGCATATAGACGAGAAACGGTGACGTTGGGCCGACGACACATCGGAGGTGGGTTTGCAGGGCCATTTGGCGGCTTCGCTTGCACATGTGCAAATGTGCGGATGTGCAGAACCAGAGCGACAGCAGAGTTTGGCTACTAGGGGGGCTCCGGCGCCGCAACCCTGCCAAATGTCTTGTCGCGCGCGGTGTATACCACAGTGAGCAGAGTGTACAGCTAGCAGGCAGGTGGGTGCCCATGCGGTGCGTGCTAGAAGCTCCGTGGTGGATACTTGAGTGTGAGTGTGTGTGTGTTTTCGTTTGGGCCTCGACTCTGAGCCAGTGGGTCCGAGGGCAGCTCGCGGTCGGCATCGGGTTTCATCTTGGACATGGCATCCTAAACATGTACAATGCCATGAAACGGGATCGTCTGCGTGTGTGTGCAAATCATGACAATGGCTAAGCAGACGTCACTCGGAAGAAAAAAGGTCACGGCGCGAATGGTGGTGGTGGTGATGATGATGATGATGTTGATGCTGACGCTCCTCCTGCTACTGTTCCTGCTTACTGCTACCCACCTACCAGAACTAACAACACCACTAATACAGCTACTGCTACTGCTACTACCACTCCACTACCACTCCACTACCACTCCACTACCACTGCTACTGCCAACTGAGGCTCGGGACCGTTGTTTGTCACTAGACTAGTCGTGCGTCAGGCGCTATCCATAAGCCACAACCTGGAGAAATGTCAGTGCCAGGTACGTACGAGGAACTTGGTAGAGAGATGCGAGACTAGCACCAGTCTCCGTATTGGTATTGGTAGCCGGTGCGGGATGAGGGAGGGGGGGGGGAAGGACTAGGATGCAGGCGGCGTGTGCCTGCAATTGGCGGGAAAGCTGGCGTGCGGTGTGAAGAGCGTGAACAGACGGCGTGGCGCTAAGGAGCGAACCGCGTGAAGCCCCGCTCCCCATGGCCACAAAGTGGACTCTCCTCTCCTTCACTCCCACCGGCTAAATTGGGCTTTTATCCTTTGTCCAAAATCACCAAATCATGCGCTTCGCACCGCGACGAACCCCGGCTCCGGCCCCCGGCCTTGTCAGTGCAATGTCGCTCTCGAACCCTTGCCACGCCTTTGCCCCAGAGCCTGGTCGCCCTGGCCAATGGGTCGTAGCTCGCACATGTCCATGGGTGCTCGAATTAAACATTGCGTCGTCTGATATTGCGCTCCCCGTTGATCTCGCTTCTCGAAGCCCGCGTGGACGCATGGAATCTTCAAGCCACAGATCGTCACCCTGACCCTGGGAGCAAGTCTTTTGCAGCCTAGGACCAGACAAGTCGCCCTGTACCCTCGGCACCTAAAGCCTTGTCGGAGGCCCACATATGCTCCCCAAGTATCGCATGACCCGTGGTCGTCCCCAGATTTCCGGCAACCGACTCCTTCGTCCTCAAGTACTCTTGCGACATCACCCGCCTACTCTTTCTCTCTCTCTCCCTTGCCGTTCGCTGCCTATTGTCTGATCACAGCTCGACTGTTACATCGCCACTAACCCTACACTAATCTTCTGCCCAGTACGTCGGCCAATGTTCGGTGCGGGGGGCGGCAAGTGCTGATCTCCAACGTTAGGAAAACAAAGGCACCCACTTGCTGCTGAAAGTCACTACGAGCCCAAGTCATGGAGGCCACAACCACCACCGAGACTCCCAAGCTGGAACGTCGAGGCTCAGCCCCAGTCAAGCGGAGAGTGAGCCGGGCGTGCGACCATTGCCACCGAATGCGAACAAGATGCAACGGCCAGGCCCCGTGTTCGCGCTGCATAGAACTCGAATACGTCTGCCAGTACAACCGTGAAAAGAAACGACGAGGAAAAGTAAGCATGCCGACAACACTACCGCAGCTGTACATGCCTTCATCTAGCTAACGCGCTCTAGGTCCCGAGGCACATCCAAAAGCAGAGGGAAGAAGCCGCCGCTGGTGGCGGTAGTCCTCAAACTCCCACTGGAATGACTGGTTACTTTGAACGGCCTGGTGTCATGACTGAAATGGATGAGGATGTCTGGTCGCAATCAGAAGCAACGCCCGTCGTTCAACATTTCCCCCAACCCAAGCAGCCCGGTTTGCCCACCGGTGACTGGCAGGCCATGAACCCTGGCGCGACCTTCGACCCACCTGTCAACCACATGATGATTGACCCCTTGCTCCTTGGATCTGGTGCTGCTTATCCTTCTATGCATGCTGAGATGCCTCGCGAAGAGTTGATGTATGCCATGAATGGTACGTAGTCTCGACAGCCCACCGTCATCTTGAGTGATTCCCCCCATGTCGTGTACAAGAAAAAAAATTCTGGCAACTAGGCGATTGCGGAACGCGGTTCGGAACTTGCTGACAGCTCTAGGCATGCATCTCATCGGCCCAAAAGTTACTCCAGTGTCGATTCCCTCCGAGTACGCCAACATGGGTTATCCAATGCATTACCAACAAACCGGCAGACAGTCATCGCCGCACAGCTACGGGTCCGCCGACACCGGGTCGCCACAGTCGGGAGTCAGCGTCAATTCTTCGCAACAGGGTGGTGGCATGGTTGCCTGCAGGTACCCGGTTCTAAAGCCCCTCCTGCCACATCTTGGCGCCATCATGAACGTTTCCACCGCCTGCGATTTGCTCGAATTCTACTTCCAAAGCTCCTCGTCCGTCTTCATGGAGCCACGCTCGCCATACATTCTCGGCTCCGTATTCAGGAAACGAAGCTTTCTCCGCCAACACAAGCCAAGAAAGTGCAGCCCAGCCTTGCTTTCCAGCATGCTCTGGGTGGCGGCCCAAACGAGCGAAGCGAGCTACCTCACCTCCTCACCCTCAGCAAGAGCCATCATTACCCAGAAGATGTGGAATCTGACTGTGGACCTACTGAAGCCTCTTGTTCATTCGCCTTCCTCGCACGGATTCGCCCCTGGAGCTGGACTTTCATCTGCCGCACACGACGCTTTCGGAGTCGACCGAGCAATAGGAAGATACGACGGAAGAGCAGATAGTGCAATGGCGCCCACCAGCACACTGGACGATGTTGCAACATACATTAACCTGGGAGTCGTCACGTCGGCAAGCGAGTACAAGGCGGCTTCGTTGCGGTGGTGGAACGCAGCATGGTCGTTGGCGAGAGAGCTTAAGTTGGGCCGAGAGCTGCCCCCGGGATCTGCCAAGGAGCGGGAAACAGCCGCCATTGACGGAGAACTTGATGTGGGCATGTCGGATGGCTCCAGTGCGCAGGCGCCCGTAGGCACGCCATCTGCAGCGCTCATCGAGGAGATGAAGGAGGAGAGACGCCGGCTGTGGTGGCTGCTCTACATGGTCGACAGGCACCTTGGACTCTGCTACAACCGCCCGCTTGCCATGTTGGATAACGAGTGCGAAGATCTGTTCCAGCCAGTTCCAGACACGCTCTGGCAGGCGGGAGAGTTCTACACCGGACACCCCGGACCCCGGAAGCGCGGACTCAGCTTCCAGTGCACATCGTATGTATTACCGCAGGCGTCGACTGCATATTTGCTAACCGGTACAGACATGACATCTTTGGCTTTTTCCTGCCCCTAATGACAATCCTTGGAGACATTGTGGATTTGAACGCCCAGAAGAACCACCCAAGATTCGGTCAGCGAACTTCCTGGGACCTACACGAGGCCGAGATTACCCGCCAGCTGGAGCGCTACGCCTACAGCATCGAGGAGTTCAAGGCACAGCATGGCTGCGGGTCAAACGAGGATACGCAAGCCAACGGCACACCGGACCCAGTGCGAGGCGAATGGATTCACCAAACTAGGAAAGTTGCCGCATATGCCACCCACATCATGTACGTGCTGCACATCCTTTTGCACGGCAAATGGGACCCAGTGGCACTGCTCGAAGACGACAACATGTGGATATGCTCGCAGTCGTTCCTCGCAGCAAGCTCCAACGCGATTGCAGCCGCGCGTGCAGTGGATCAGATACTGGATGTCGACCCAGATCTGTCCTTCATGCCCTACCTGTTTGGCATGGTAAGTCATTCCCCATGTTCAGAATGGGCCATGCCGGCATTATCCGCAGTTCCAAGGCGGAACGTGCAGAGAAGTGCCGGAGCGTCCAGACGTCCAGACCCGTCTGCAGGAGTTACGAGAAGATCCGCGCTAACCCAAAACAGTATCTCTTACAAGGAAGCCTCATCCTACTTCTCTTGGCCGACAAGCTATCGACCGAGACCAACGACAGCGTGATTCGGGCGTGCGAAACAATTGTCCGCGCCCACGAAGCCGCCGTGGTGACTCTGAATACCGAGTATCAGGTAAGCAATGCTGCTGGACGAGTGTATTCGTGGGCACACGACTAACGAAAAGTGTAGAGGAATTTCCGCAAAGTAATGATATCGACACTAGCGCAAATCAAGGGCCACGGCCACGCAAGAGAAATGACGCCGGCAAAGCGACGAGAAGTGCTATCCTTGTACCGATGGACGAGTCTTGGGAACGGTTTGGCGATCTGAGATGAAGTGGCGCAGAGGAAGTTAATGGGGTTTCATGATACGGGGTGGGGCGACAACAAAAAAATCTAGGCGTCTGGGAGTCTTTTTTGAACCGCATAAGCACTGGTTGGGGGTTTTTTTCTAACTTCTGGCCAAGTGAACAATTGGAATGATTCGGGTAGGGTTGTACAAGTATATTGTTTATTGTGGGATCGGAGTCATTTGGGTTGGTTGGTTGGTTGGCATTACTCTTACGAAACGAGACGCAAATCATATGAGAGGAATGGCGCAACAAACGGACTGCTATAGCAGGTAATGTTTGACCTTTTGGTCGGTCGTCGTCGCGCCGCCTGAAAGTCACGAGAGATAAAAGATAACATATTATCAAACAAGACATATTGTCTTGTACCTGTACATCACACACACACACATATGCTTCGATCCCGTCCATGGCTCCATGGCTCCGCAACGGCCCGAGAAGTGCCACAACGCTCATATTAAATCTCACCCGTAGACACCCGTGGAGAGAGAGACACACCACCAACAACGCGCGTAAACCGGTGTCTTTTTTTTTCGGTCAAACTTGCGGCTTTGTCGCGGACGGATGGGCGGCGGCCGGATTCTTGCGCCAACTAAGTCGACGAACCGAATATGCCCCCGTTTCGCGCCCTGTTGTTTCCTGTTCTCACACACAGGCAACAGGCAACAGGCAACATACACACAAGCAAACCCCAAACCCTTCCCCCCCTCCCCCCCCTTATCTGCAGTGAGAGAGCATTGTAAATGCCAAAGTAAAGAGTACGGCCGCTGTGACAGGGATATATGTGATGACGAACCAATTAGAGAGAAATAAGTGACCATCACGGGTTGGCAAGCGTGTCAGCAATTATTATTTTTTTGGCGACAAGGAGGACGAGGGGTTGTTTTTGGCAATGTTCATGTCAGGCCACTTTTGGGCAGCCATGTAGGATGCGCGGGTACAAGTGCCGGGAATTGTGGAGTGAGAGAGGATGATTGAACAAAGTGGGTTTATGCAGACATTTGGTTTGATGGGGCTGGGGCTAGGGCTGCGACTTGCGACTTGTGACTTGTAGGTTGCAAAAATAAATAAAAAAAAAAGGATGAAAAACTTCAAGGTCTGCACGGTTGGTTGTAGGGTAGGAGAAGTGGCCAAGGTCGTGGGGACTCGACTGCGACACGCCAGGTATGGCATCATCATCATCATCCTCATCATCGGTGTGGCGAGAGCATGCTGTGATGGGGAAAAGCACAGACATGGGATTCGCATATCAGGTAGAATGTCACTGTAAGATGA
>Ga0265798_10003586_pt1 | contig 21947 bp, 23 predicted proteins | sample P3T30metagenome_FD_192430 | JGI IMG/M metagenome (GOLD analysis project Ga0265798, IMG submission 192430) | Plant litter microbial communities from East Loma Ridge, Irvine, California - P3 T30 | ecosystem: Environmental > Terrestrial > Plant litter > Unclassified | place: USA: California... | reverse complement strand
GAAGCGACGGATACCGGTATCGAGATCGTGGATATCGAACTTGGCCGTTACCAAGCGCAGCAGGGGCCGTTCGACCTGCACGAGCCACGTTGGTTCGCTGCGGACGGATGGTCGCAAGCAGTCGGTTACTTCCTCACCGGCTTCCTGCGCAAACACGCGCTGAGCGCCGCCGACCTGGCCGGTATCGACTCGCCGTGCCTGGACACGGCGTTCATCGACGCCGTCGCTCGCGTCGCCGGTTTGCCCTTATCGGCAGGTACGGGCGGGTTCGTTTCGTCGGTCGATCCGATGCTCGCATTGACTGTGCCCGCCAGCGACGATCAGACATCAGGTTATGTCTTGAGCTGGAGCGTCGGCTTGAACGGGGAAATGGGTGCTTGCCTCCAGCACCGAGGCAAGCGCGCGTCAGCGCCAACACGGGAGCAAGGCTGATGAACGATACGACGATGTGGATTGGCATCGAGCATGCCGCCTATGTCATGTCGGGCGAGGATGCCTGCATGCGCCATTGGGTCGAGTCCAGGAAGGTATCGCCGGAAACGTATGAGCGGATGCGGCAGGGTGGGCACGAGCGTCATTTCCCCGGTACTGGGCAGTCGGTCGGCGCCATGTGCGTCGACGCGGTGCGCCGCCTGCTGGACGAGTCCGCGCTGCAGCCTGGCGAGGTCGACATGCTGATCCACGCCCACACCCTGGTGACCAGTGTCGACGCACCGCCGCGCAGCATGGTCGCCTCGCTGGCCAAGGATCTGGGGATGCACCGTGCGGACGCTTTCTCGATCTCGAACCTGCACTGCGCTTCGATGATCGGCGCACTGCGCATCATCCGCAACCTGATGGCCGTCGAGTCCAATTTGCGCAATGTGGTCGTGGTGACGGCGGATACGACCCGGGGACCGGAACTCTGGCATGGCAACGTGACCAATGTTCCAAGCGAAGGCGCGGCTGCGATCTGGGTCAGGCGTGACTGCCGGCGCAACCGCATCGGTGCCATCGAAATCGAAACCGTTGCAGACCTGCATGTGGGTTACTCGACCACGCCCGAGCAGCGTCGCATGATCGACATGACGTCTCAGATTTCGACATTGCGTGGCATCAAGAGCGCCATCAAAAGGTCCGGCCTGGCGCCCGAGAACATCGTGAAACTGGTGCCGCACAACGTCAGCCGCCCCGGATGGCGCGAGGTCGGCAAGCGTTTCAGCACCGCCGAGGATTTCGTGTTCGACCGCAACATCGCCGAGAAGGGACATGCGTACTGTTCCGACGTCATCATTAATCTGGTCGATGGCGACTTGCTCGACCCCCGCGGCAGCGACGCGATCGTGGCATCGGTGCGTGGGGCGGCCGGCATCTATGCGGCCTTTGTTCTGCAGGCGGCGAACTGAGCGACAGGTGCGACAGGCGTGCGCCTGAAGCAAGTACCACATTTTCAGGAACGACGACATGAGTATGGATTTGGCCAACAGGATACAAGAGGCGATCATCGAACTGCTCCAGGGGGGGCAGAGCGGCGTCGTAACCCCAGCCTACATCTATTCGGTGGAACAGGTCGGCGCGAACTACCGGGACCTGAAAGACGCGCTCGGCACACCGCTGGTCGTGTCGATCAAGGCGAACCACTGTCCCGAGCTGACGGCCAAGACCGCTTTCAATTTCGAAGACGGTTTCGAGGTGGCATCGCTCGGCGAGTTGCGCCTGCGCTCTGGATCGCGACGCAAGATCTATGTCAACACCCCTGCCTATACCAGGAAGATGGTCGAAGTCGCGTCCCGCTACGACACTATTTTCATCATCGACCACATTGCCCAGCTGGACATCATCAACCAGGTCAAGCAGGCAGGGATGTTCAAGAACAGCGTGTTGTTGCGTCTGAATTTCGACATGATGCGTGGCGCGGACGTGCAGCCGAAGGATCACTTCGGCATGGACCCCGCGACCCTGTCGAAGGCGGCCGCAATGGCGCGCGACATGGGTGTGAAGGTTGCCGGACTTCATGTGTTTTGTGGCTCGAATGGCTTCGTTGGCAAGTCCGGCGCCTGCGTCGAGGCTGTCGAGGGACTGTACGACGCGGTGAGCCACATACTGGGTTATCCGCTGGAAGTCATCAACCTCGGCGGCGGCATTCCAGCCGACTGGCGCGAGAAGGACATTGATTTCGCCAGCTACCGGAGCATCCTCGAGCCGCTCAAGCGCAAGGCCACCGTCATCCATGAATCCGGCCGTGCGATCTTTGCCTCCGCTGGGTATTTCGTCACCGAGGTAGTAAGCGTCAAATCCATCGGCGCGAAGCATTTCGTGGTCTGCGATGGCGGCATGGCGCAGAACTTCCTGTTGGCCAGGACCGAGCACGTGATCCGCAAATACGACCAACAAACCGTAGTCGGCGCGCGCCTGGCCGATGAGCGCCGCAGCTATAGCTTCGTTGGCGCATCGTGCAACCGCGACGATGTCATCGGTCAGTACAAAGACTGCCCGTATGACATCGCCCCCGGGGACCGGCTGGTGTTCAGCAATTGCGGCGCTTATAACGCGCTTTATACGGTGAACAAGTTCTTAGCGTTAAAAGACTACAGCGAATACGTTATTTGAACGATACACGGGGTATGGCCCCGTGCCGGAACCAATGAACAACGGAGCACTATGCGACTCGATCAAAGCATTATCGCGGGATTGGCAGACCTGGGCGAAGTGCCGGCATTCCTGAAGGACATCGTCCGGGCCGGTGTAGTCTCGACCGTCGATACGGCGATGATCATCGACGACAGTGATTACGTCGCCGTCGAGCAGGGCAAACCCCTTGCGGGCGGTACCGCTGCGCCGTTCGGTCCGATCGAGGAACGCATCGAACGGATCCAGGCGACCATTGCCGCCGAAGGATTTGCAAACGGTAATTTTCATGGCCTGGTGCGCGAGTTCGGCGGCCTGTTGTTCGGCATGATCGCAAGCGCCGAGCAACAGGCGCAGGTGGCGTCCTGGCATGCGAATGGGACTGCATCATTTGGCGGTTTCCTCATGTCCGACGGCGGCGGCCCATCGATCCAGGATTGGAACACCGCCTTCATCAGCGACGGCGACATGCTGACGCTGCATGTCGACAAGGTCTGGATCATCGAAGGCCACCGCCTCGATTATGGCTCGGTCGCGTCCGCCTCGACGCAGCGGCTCTATCCAAGCTCGATCCTGGTTCCGCCGGAAGAATTCGCCAAACTCGAGAAAGCACCTGTCGGCGCGCCATTCCTCGACGGCAGCCTGCAACTGGGCAATGTCAGCGGCAAGGTCACGGTGTCGAAGTCGTGCCTGCTCAGCGGTGGCGGCTTGGCTGCCACATCGGTGTTCCTGTCGAAGGCCCGGCCGCGCTTTGTGCGCGCCTTGATGGCCCATGTAGGCTGGCTTGACAGGACCGGCAGGATCGTGCTCTCGTCGCAGCAGCGCGACAGCGCCGTGGCGCTGGAAGCAATCGCCAAGACCTTTTACCACGCACTGGTCGAAAGAAAACCGAGCCTGCAGATGGCGCTGGCCATCAAGTTCGCCTCGAATCGACTGCTGCTGGACCTGGTGGCATCCGGCGCGGCCGCCGAGCCGGCCGTCGCGCGCGACCTCATGGCCTTCACCCGCATGGAGGGCAGTTCGTACCGCTGCCTGTTCGAGATCTACAGCAAGGTCAAGGTGCGCTGAGATGAGCGCACTAGTGATCAGGTGCATCGAGATCTACGGTAGCGCCTTCCTCAACGGGATCGCGTCGGACGCGTTCGTCGACTTGTTGGCGGAAAAGCTCGCCGGGTTTGTCGGGCGCACCATGTCCGGACAGCGCAGCGGTGATTTCTCGCACTATGTCTGCAGCTCGACCTTCGACATCACGTGCTCGGGCGGCTGGTTCGAGCCACTGGCGCTCACGCGCAAGGTTCATGCGGCGTCCGGCTTGCGCTGCTCTTACTCGAACGCGATGCAATGCGCGACCTGGGGATTCCTGGTGCGCCAGCACCTGGCCAACAAACCCGGTGTCCGTAACATCCTGGTTTCGGTCGTTGACGGTAATCCCCTCGGTATGCGCTTCTGGGAAAACAATACCGCCTGGGGCAAGACCGGTCATCGGGTCACCCTGGTCCATCTGGAGATTCCGGAGCGTAGCGGCGCCGCCAATGACGTTCCCGGTCACCCGGTCGACATCATCATGGTCGGCAAATGCAATCCAGCTGCCGTGCTCTATGACTACGCACTCGAAACCCAGCGCGCGATGGCCCGTCATCCCGACCATACGCTCGCGATTCCCTATTTCGAGGAAAAGATGCGCAAAGGGCTCAAGCGCAGCATGGGCAATTACGCCTACCTGCCCGACCTGTACGAGGAGTTCGGACACCTGTGTGGTTCGGATCCATGGATGTCGATCGCGCGCGATGCCATGCGCGCCCCTGTCGGCAAACGTTATCTCGCATCGTCGTTTGCGTCGGAAGGCTACTGCTGTTTCCTGTCCACGAAGACCGATGAGCATTCACGAATCAGCATCGAAGGCCACGTATGAACATGATCAACGAAGGTTTCCAGGGAAGGCTGGAGATAGGCAAGCGCAAACGCGAGATCATTCCCGCGCTGTTGGGCAATGCCTTGTTTTCCGAAGACGAATTGCATATTCCGTTGCAGTTCCGATTCAACGAGGAGTTACCACTGGTGATCTCGTTTTTCGAGTACTACCGCTTTGTCGACCGCCTGGTCGGCACTGTGCTGCGCGAGCAGATTGCGAAGCTGGTGCTGGTGCGGGTAAAAATGCCGGCAGTCATGGCGCTGCCTCCCATTTTGCTCGATCCACGGGTCGCGATTTTCTACGACCTCGCTTCGGAGAGCAAAGAACTCATTGCCCGCGGGACCGAGCACCTGTGCGTGGACGCGGACTTCAAGCTCTATTCCTGGTCCGCCGGCGACAACGCCTTTTCGATCCGCTGGGTTAGTCCTGCAGGCAACCGGCTCGGCGACAACGCGCTGCTGAAGATCCGCGACGTGGTCAGCACGCTGCCGGCGACGTTCGATTACTTTGCCGACGTTGCGCTCGAGGAGGATTGAGCAAATGTTCAGCTTGACGGATGTCAGCAAGGAATACATGAATGGACAGGTCCGATCATTTGCCGTTCGCGACGTCAACCTCGAGATCCGCCGTGGCGAGCTCGTCTGCCTGACCGGCAAGAGCGGCAGCGGCAAGAGCACATTGCTGGGGATCCTCGGCCTGATTAATGTTCCGACCTTGGGTGAGGTGCGCCTGGACGGCCAGCGCGTGAGCAGCGCCTCCGACGCCGAACTGGCGCACATCCGGCGCCACAAGATCGGCATCATCTTTCAGCAGTTCAATCTGCACCCGGCGCTGACGGCACTCGAGAACGTGATGTACCCGCTGTATATGCTCAGGGACGGACAAGCCAGAAGCAAAGCGCTGCAAGCGCTTGCCGAGGTAGGCATGGATGCTTTTGCTGACCGCAGGCCCAAGCAACTTTCTGGTGGGCAGATGCAGCGGGTATCGATCGCACGCGCGTTCGCGAAAAGCCCCGAGCTGATCATCGCTGACGAACCGACCGCGAATCTCGATGTCGAGAATACCCGGATCGTCTACCAATTACTGCAGCGTCTGAACCACGATAAAGGCGTCACGGTCGTCATCGCCACACACGACAACGACTTCTCCAACGGTACCGTGCGCAGGCTGGATATGCGCGACGGAAAAATTATCTAACACAAGGTTAATGCCATGTCGAACCCACCACGTTATTCAGTCATCACGCTTGCCGTCGCGCTGGCGCTCAGTGCTTGCGGCCAGGCCGCAGGCGACGCCGTCGCGGCACCGGTCAAGGTCGAGGGCGCGCTTACCGAAGCGTCCTATAAGCAGGCTGGTTCCCAGGCGCTGGCGCAAGCGCGCCAGGTGATGTCGGACCGTACAGTGACCGAAGAGCGCCTCGACGCGGCAGTGGCGAAGATCGAACAGTTGCTGCCGCTCGCTGACAAACTTAGCGTGGACAAGGCCAAACTGGACGAGGCAGAACTGGTGTCGACCCTCGGCGCCCTATACGCCCGCAAGGCCGTGTTTTACGCCAACCAGGCGCAGCAGGCTGGCATTTACTCGGCCAAGGGATTCCGCTATCTGGACCGTGCGATCGCCAAGTATCCCGACAACCTGACAGCACGGCTGAACCGTGGGATGACGTCGGCAAAAGTGCCCGAATTCATGAATAAATCCACCGTGGCCCGCGACGACCTGCGTTTCGTCCTGAACCTGCCCGAGTTCGCCCAGCTTCCGCCAGGCCTGAAGGCGAGCGTGCGTACGGCGCTCGATGAAGTCGAGCGCCGCCTGGCCAGCGGCGACAGCCAGTCGTGATCGCTGGTCCTACCTTTTTGGATGTTTGATATGCACGTGATATTTTTCGCCAAGCTGATCATGCTCAACGTCTTTCGCGACTGGCGGAAGAACTTGATCGCGTGCGTCGCGATCCTGGTTGGCACGGTGAGCCTGATTCTGTTCGGCGGCTATATCGCGCAGATCTACCAGGGTATCCGCCTCGGCAGTATTTATTCGCAGCTGGGGCATTACCAAGTGTCTTCCATTGTCCAGGCCGACGAAGCGTACTCGAAGAGTCTGCTAGACGCCGACACAGCCGGGCGCATCGAGAAGAACCTCGAGGCGCTTGGCGAGGTCAAGCTGGTCAGCCGGCGCATCGAGGCGCAGGGACTCGTCTCATTTGGCAGCAAGTCGGTGGGCGTGCTGGCTTATGGCGTGGAGGCCGATGAGGACGCCGAGATCAGCAGCGCGGTCAAGGTCGTTCAGGGTACCGGGCTGTTCGCCGAGAACCCGGAGGGGGCACTGGTCGGCCGCGAGCTGATGATGGAACTCGGGGCCAAGCTTGGCGACGTCTTGACGATCCTGGTCACCACGTCGGAAGGCGCGATCAATGCTGTTGACGTGGAAGTCACTGGCGTGATGGACACAGGCGCAAAAGAACTGAATAAACGGTTTATAAAGATTAACCTGCCGAAAATGCAGGAGGCGTTATATTCGCATTCAGTGACCAATCTGGTGACGTTGCTCGACGAGGACAAGCAAACGCCGCAGACGGATTCGCATATTCGGGCGGCCATCGCCAAGGCAGGCGCCCGACTGCAGATCAAGTCCTGGTCCGACATGTCGGATCAGTACCACCAGATCGTGGCGATGTTCGACAACATCTTCGGTTTCGTCACCGTGCTCGTGGCCATCATCATCTTTGCCGCGATTTTCAATACCATGACGATGGCGGTAATGGAACGGGTATCGGAACTATCCACGATCCGCGCGCTCGGCGCATCGCGCGCGAACCTGTTGGTGATGGTGCTCTCTGAGGGCATCGTGGTCGGAATCCTTGCCATTATTCTGGGCACCGCCTGCGGCGTGGGCATCGCACAGTTGATCAATTTTGCGAATATCAAAATGCCGACACCGCCGGGATCGACGTTCTCGTATCCCCTGCGCATCCTCCTCACCCCGAACATTCTTCTGCTACCGGCGCTGCTATCGCTCGTTGCGACCCTGGTAGGCGGGTTCTTCCCTGCTTACCGCGCGGGAAAATTGCCCATCAACGAAGCTATGCAGCGCTAACAGTGTGACGTATATGACTCATAAGACCATGAACAAATTATTCATCACACTGGCGCTGGGGGCCTCGTGTGCCAGCCTTTCCTGCGCTGCCGTATCGGCAGAGAGCCAGGACGCGACGGCGCCCGTTTCCGACGTCACGCCACAGACTACGGCCCGGATCCTCGGCAACATGGAACACCTGCGGGGATTCCAGGGGACCGGATTCAATTTTATTGCCGAGGTCATCGGCGTCGAGAACGGCGCAGCGTCCGAGCAGCATAAGCTCGAAGTGAAGATCAGCGAGCAGGGGTATGCCCTGGTCGAGGTGCTCGAACCGAAGAACCAGCGCGGTCGCCGCACCCTGCTGCGCGAACGCGACCTCTGGCTTTATCTGCCGAGCAGTGCGAATGTCATCCGGATCGCGCCGCTGCAACGGGTGTTCGGTGCCGCTTCGATCGCCGACGTACTCAACGTCTCTTACCTCAGTGGCTATACCGTCGAGTCAAGCCGCACAGCTGCAGATGGCAAGCTGCTGAAACTGAACTTGAAGAGCAAAGATGCCGACAGCAGCTTCGCGCGCATTGAGGTGGACTACGACCTGGCCGCCGACCGGCCAATCGAGAGCCGTCACTACACCGCTTCGAGCCGCCTGCTCAAGACCATCCAGTACAAGACTTTCTATAACTACGGCGGCAACCCGAAGGTGGAGAAGATCGTGATCGTCGATGGCATCCGCAAGTCAAGCGCCGTGTGGATGAAGATGGGCCAGTACAGCCGCGCCACCTATCCGGACGCGATGTTCGCAAAAGCTTCACTACCGGGAAAGTGAAGACAAGCGATGCACGTATCTGAAGCCGAATCGGCGCGCCTTATCGAGGGCCTGTCGCAGGCGGTACCGTTCCGGTTCGTGGACCGGGTGTGTTACCTGGATGCCGCCAGGGTGGTTACTGAACTGTACGAGCGTGGGATGCCGCTGCGTTTCGCGGATGTGGACGGAGAAGATACTTATATGGTGCTGGAGTACGCGGCGCAGTCCTCTGGCCTGATCCTGCGCAACCGCAAGAAGGCTGGTTCGCGCGGTCTCATCGCGTCGTTCCGTGGCGTACAGAGAAAGAGCCACGGACCCTTGCGCTGGCCGCTGCGCCTGGAATCGCGCCTGGTCGGAGAGCGCTGGACCTTGTTCGAGTTTGATTTCGAGGTATATGGCGGGGCGGAACTGGCCCTGGTCGGCAGTATCGGCATTGTGATTGGAATCTGAGATGCAACGTATCGACCCCGATTTATTCCTGAGGCAAATGGCGCCTTTCCGCTTCGTCGACGAGGCCGCATTTGACGGCGACGACGGCATCATCAGGGCATCGTACCGCTACACCGGCGACGAGGCATTCTTTACCGGCCACTTCCCGGGAGAGCCGATTGTGCCGGGTGTAATTTTGATCGAGAGCATGGCCCAGTCCTGCCGAGCCTGGCTCAACTGGCAAATCGGCAGGAAGGCCGAAGGCTTTATCGCCTCGATCGAGCGGGCCAAGCTGACCAGGCCAGTGCGGCCGGGCGACCGCGTCGACATGGAAGCGAGGCCGCTGAGCGTACTTGAGGCAGACACAACCTCATCCAGGTTCTGCCGATTCTCGTGCGTGTCGAGATGCGGGGGCGAAGAAGTGGCGAAGGTCAGCGTGACGCTTTATCAAAGCATCTGATCGCGTGGCCGGCGGCGAGCGATCGTCGTGCGCCGACCGGCCCGTTTTCGCAAGCGCGGGGTGCACGCTGGGCCCTGCAATGAGAGCAGGAACGGCGCGTCGGCACACGGCGCCCGCAATGAAATTTACTAAAAACGAGAGAAAACTATGGATACCGAACGTAAAGAGATCATGGATTACCTCATCAACATCGTGCTGCTGGAGCGCCTCGAGCTCGTCGACGCGGGTTACAGCGCCGCCGATTTTACGGAAGACACCGAGCTGCTTGACGGGAATGGCCTGAACCTCGATTCGGTGGATGCCCTGGATCTGCTGGTCGGCATCGAGAAGAAGTACAACCTCGAACCGATCGAGATCAACGGTGACTTCATCGAGGACAACTGCAGCACGATCTCGCGCGTCATCGACATGGTGCAGTCGCGCATGAGGGCCGCGTCTTCGGCCGTATCGGCGTAGACCAAGAGAACGCCACATGTCGACTCTGATCATTAATGGAGGCGGGCGCATCGCTACGGCGCTTGCCGCGCGCTTTGCGGCGCACGGCGGCGCGGTACAGAGCTTGCCACTGTCTGCAGGCGTGGATGGTGGGAACGAACTCAAGCTGCACTTCGAGGCGTTCGCCGCGTCCGGCGCGCACTACGCCAATATCTACGTCAACTTGACGGAAGGCTTCGACGAGGCCGCGGAATTCGAAGCCGATGCCGGCATCGCGCGCAGCGCGCTGGAACGGCGCCTGAAGGACATGCTCAAAGCGCTTAAATATGGGGCGCAGCACATGGCCAGGGGAGATGGTGGACGCATCTGGGTCTTGTGTTACGACCATAGCGTCAGTTTCAGCGTCCCCGCACCATCGAACCCTGTCACCAATTACGCGGCGATGGCTGCGGTGCAGTGCGTCGCCAAGGAAGTTGCACATTTCAACGTGAAGATCAACCTGTTCATGATCCATCCTCCCCGCGAAAGTGCCGAACCAGCGCAGTGGCGGCAGGCGCGGGACAGCCTGCACGTCTACGGGCTCAAGTACAAACCGCAGCCGGTGGACCACGTATCGGAACTGCTCCACATGTACGCAGGATTGGCGCATCTCTCCACAACAGGCGGCGTGATCCCGGTAGGTAACGGAATCGCCGTGTGCAATATCTAAGGACACTATGAACGCGATTATCGTCACCGGCGGCACGCGCGGCATCGGCAGGGCCATCGTCGACGCGCTCGTGGCCCGGCTGCTGGCCGGAGATCCCGATCTCGGCGCGGCGCGCCTCGTCGTCACCTACCGCAGCGACACGGCCCAGGCCGAGGCGCTCGGCGCCGAATTGCAGGGCAAGGGTATCGCGGCTGACGTGCTGGCGATGGACCTGGCGTCAACTTCGTCGGTCGTGGCCTTCGCGGGCCGTGTTCGCGAGCGCTATGGCGCGGTGCGCGCCTTGGTCAACAATGCCGGCACAACCTACGATGGCTCGTTCCTGGCGATGTCCGATGACGGCATCGGCCAGCTCATCGAGGCGAACCTGTGCGGAACCATTCATCTGACCGAAGCGTTGCTGCCATTGCTGAAGGCGTCCAAACCGGCTGCAGTCGTGTTCATGGCCTCGGCCGCCGGCGTCTATGGCAAGGCGGGCCAGGTGCCGTATGCCACCACCAAGGGCGGGCTCATTGGCTATACGCAGCTTCTGGCCAGGCGTTGCGTCGGGCAGAACATCTTCGTCAACGCGGTTGCGCCGGGTTTCATCGCCACCGACATGGTGGCCAAGCTCGATCCGATCATGTACGAGCCGATCCTGCACAACGCCGCGCTCGGAACGATGGGGAAGCCGCAAGACGTCGCTCACGTGGTCTGCGGACTGCTCAAACCCGGATATGTTCAGGCAACCACAATCAAGGTTGATGGCGGTCATTTGCGTTGAGGACAGGAAAACATGAAAACACCAGCATCGAACTGCCAGACCGTCGTCATCTCCGGGCTAGGACTCTTTACGCCACTGGGCCGCAACGTGGACCAGGTATGTGACGCCGTCCTCGAGGGTGGGTGCTCGATCGCGCCATCCATGAATATCGACCAGAACGAGCTCTTTTGCTTGACCTCGGAATTTCGCAGCGACGATACCTTCGGCTTGCCTGCGTCGCTGACGCAGGATACCGACCGCGGTGTCTGGTTCACGATCAAGGCGCTGGAGGAAGCGATGGCAAGCGCGCGCCTGACGAAGTCCGATCTCGACCCCGCCCGCACCGCGGTCGTCGTCGGTACCTCGCACAGCGGCATCCAGCATGCCGAGAAAATCCTCAAGGCGGCCGCGCAAGGCCGTACCGGGGATATCTCACCGAACGATTTCTACGCGGCGCTCACCGACCATGTGTCAACCTTCATCTGCCAGTTCCTCGAACTGACCGGCATCAAGGTCACGATTTCGTCGGCCTGTTCCTCGAGTAACACGGCGATCGGCTACGGCCGTGATTTGCTGCTCAGCGGCCAGGCCGACCGCGTCATCGTGGTCGGTACCGACACCTTGTCCGAGACCATCGCGGCGGGCTTCAACAGCCTGAAAGTGATGGGAAAAGTTCCTGCCGCGCCGTTTTCGAACCCGTCGGGCATCAGCTTGGGCGAGGGAGCAGGCGTGCTGATTCTCGAAAGCCTGGAGGCGCTGCAGGCTACAGGCCGCGGTGCCGGGCATCGCGGCGAAGTGCTCGGCTATGCGCTGTCTTCCGATGCCTTCCACCAGACGTCGGTCGACGAAAACGGCGAAGGCATCGAGACAGCGATCATCCATGCACTCGACAGCGCCGGGATTACCGCCGCCGATGTCGAGTACATCTCCGCCCACGGCACCGGCACCGATAGCAACGACGTACCGGAATCGATCGCGGTCGCGCGCCTGTTCGGTAACAAGGCCAGGATCGCCAGCGTCAAGTCCAGTGTCGGCCATACGCTGGGGGCGAGCGGTGTGGTCGAATCGATCATCAGCCTGGTGTGTGCGGAACGAGGTTATTACGCTCCCAATAATCATTTCACCGAGATACGTCCGGGCTGTGCGGACCTGGACTACGTGCATGGGCCACAGGTGCCGGCACAGATCAACACGATTCTGTGCAACAACTATGGTTTTGGCGGCAATAACTCATCAACGGTGCTGTCGCGCGAAGCCGGCCGTTTCACCAGAAAGCCGTTATCTCTGCAAAAAGTATTCGTCAGCGCCTACGGCAACTACACCACGCATTCCGAGACACAGCGCGATTGGACCGAGCATATCGGCGAGGGTGTCGTCTTCGCCTGCAACGAAGAAGCCCTCGGAACCTACATCGGCAAAACCGCCGCGCCCGAAGGCGACAAGAGCAGCGCGCGCAGGAGTTCGCCCAGTATCCAGTTCGCGGTGCAGGCGATGGAGAAAGCCGTCACCGGCTTCGGCCTGGAATCCGTGGTCGCCGAAAAGCGCTACGAAACCGGCCTCGTGTCTGGCCTGCTGCATGGGGCGCAAAAGGCGGTCGAGAAGTACATGCTCTCCGTCTACGAAGACGGTTTGCGCTATGCGAGGTCGATATTGTTTCCATTGACCACCCTGAACGCAGCTGCCGGCGAAGTGTCGATCAAGTTCGGCATCAAGGGTTTCAACACCACATTGTGCGGACCTGTGGGCGCCATGAAGTTTGCCTATGACACCGTCAGGCTCGGACACCAGCAACGCATGTTCGACCTGTCGAGCGACGAGCTGACGCCGCTGGTGCTGGAGCTGTGCGCGCGTTTCGGCGTGCTGGGCACATTTTCCGGAACACAGAAGGGTCCCGGCTTCTACCTCAACGACGGCGCCAGCGTGACGGTACTTGAATCGGAAGGGGGCGTCGTCCGGCGCGGTGGCAGCAAACTGGCCGAAGTCCTGGCCCTGCGCGTAGCACAGGAAGGCATTGGGCATGGACTGAAGGGCAATGGTGTGGCGCTGGCAGCGGTCGCGGCGAGCGCGCTGGACGAGTGCGGCCTGACGCCGGGTGAGATCGATCTGGTTATCGGCGTCGGTCAGGGTCCGCAAGTCTTCCTCGACGACGAGCGCTATGCGCTCGAGTCAATCTTCGGCATGGGCCGGCCCGCCGTTACCTCCGCCGCCATGCATCTGGGCTACTCACCGACGGCGATTTTCCCGCAGATGGTCAACCTCGGCGCAGCCATTCTGTCCGGTGCAGCGTGGCGCGAAGCCGATCGCAGTGGCGCGATATGGACGCCGGGTGACCTGAAGATGGCCGACGGCGTCGCGCGGATCCTGGTGTTGTTTACATCGGTGACCTTCGAACATTGCGCGATGGTGCTCGGAAGGGGAAATCAGCATGGTTGACTACCTGGTCTGTTATGCGGACACCGATGCTGGCGGCGTGCTACACCACGCAAGGTACATCGAGCTGGCCGAGCATGGCTACCACGGCTGGCTGAAGCACCGCGGCCTGTCATTCGGCAAATTGGGACGCGACCACGACCTGTCGCTGGTGGTCTACGACATCGCTGCCAGGTACAAATCGGCGGTTTTCCTGGAGGACGAGATCCGGATCGATACACGCTTGCATGCCCTCGATCGCAAGGGGCTGGAATGGCAAACGCGCATCCTGAGGGGCGACGACCTGGTCTTTTCAATCGCGACAAGGATGGCATGCCTCGCTGGTGCGGCACGCTCGCTCGTCTCGGTTCCCGACTTCTTGCTCGAGCGTCTTGCCCCTGAAGTCGGGGCTGCCATGTTCGCCTGCACAGAGTAGACGATGCCCAAGATCATATTGAAAGACGCATTCTACACACCGCTCCCGGACGAGTTCGTTGGCAAGGATGCGGCCGAGAGCGCACATGAGATCGACGTCGTACTACGCAAGCACATCGCCATCATCGGGGCCGAGCGCGGCCACTCTTATGTATCAGCGCAGCACCATTATTTGTGCAGCACGATCATGGATTCGGCGTTTTCAGGCATGGCGATGAATGCGGTGCGCCGACTCGGTGACAACGATGCCGTTCCGCAGAGCTTTACGCATGCCTACGAATGCGCCTGCTGGGGCTATTGCATGCAGTATCACGTCGAGCACAAGCGCGATCAGGCGTCGTTTGTCATCTCCATCATGGATGTCAATTCGATGGAGATGCGGTACTGGTCATCCAACGACCAGTGGGGAAAATCAGGCTTCGGCATTACGACCCTCTTCCTCGAAATCGACGAAGCGGGTGAGCAGGGCGAGTTGCTGCATACAGGGGTTGCCACTGGGGGCAACAACATCATCGCGTTCGCGAGCGTGGCCAAGCAGGTAGTCAGGGATTTCCAGGCGCGTCGGCTTGCCTTACCGTTCTTTCCAGACAGCATGTCGATACCGGTGCGCCGCTCGCTCAAGGGCGTCGAATTGTTGAGCGAAAGGCATGCTACCTACGGCCATGCCTTCGGCAGCGATCCGTGGATCTCGTTCATTCGCGACCATGAGCAGACTGGCCTGGGTGGGCAGCAGATCGTATTCGGCTCGCTGGCGCTGCGTGGGTACTACTGCTTTGCGCAGATCCATATCGATGCCGACGTCAACGTACGTCATTTTTGAACCAGACCACTGACCCGCATCGCCATGAACACGTCAACTTTCCTGTCCTCCCGCACGTCGTCGTTTCGGCTCGATGAGCGCGACCTGCACTTTCAATTGTTTAACGTACTCGCTGTCGACAAGACAGTTCTCGACACGCCGGCGTTCCGCCATGTCGACAAGGCGATGTGCGTCCAGGCGCTTGACCTGTCGATCAGGTTCGCCCGCGAGTATCTCGGACGCAGCTACCAGCTGGCCGACAAAGCCGGGTGCGAGCGCGTTTCCGCCACCGACGTACGGGTACCCGAGATTTATCACGCCGTATGGAAGCAGTTCCGCGAACTCGGCCTGTGTGGGATTTCCGCGCCCCTCGAGCTGGGCGGCTTCGGCACGCCTTACGTCATCAATCAGGCAATCTACAGCGTACTCTATGGGGCGGACCCGGCGTTTTGTGTCTATCCGGGTTTTAACGTCGGCGCCATCTACCTGTTGAAGAAACACGGGACCGAGCAACAGCAGCGCGACTTTTGCCAGGCGCTCGCCACCCCCAGTATGACTGCATCGATGGTAATGAGCGAACCGGATGCAGGCTCGGACGTTGGGGCGATCCGCACACGCGCCTTGCGTGAAGGGGACGGACGCTATCGCATCGAAGGCGACAAAGTCTTCATCTCTTCGGGCATGCACGACCTGACCGACAATATTGTTTACTTCGTGCTGGCCAGGGTCGAGGGCGCGCCGCCAGGAACGCAAGGCCTGAGTTGCTTCGTCGTCACCCGACGGCGCCTGAATGAAGACGGCAGTCCGGGCGAGTTCAATCACGTGACATGTGGGGCGGTCGAGAAGAAGATGGGCTTGCGCGGCAATGCGACCGTGCAGTTGTCGTTCGGACAGGACGGCCCCTGTTACGGAACGCTGCTCGGCGCCAGCGAGAATATGGGGCTTACGCAGCTGATGATGCTGATGAACCTGGCGCGTGTCGCTACCGGCACCTATGCGCTCGGCATTGCGACATCGGCCTATTATGCCGCGGTCGATTATGCCGGACAGCGGGTCCAGGGCGCGGGCATCCGTTCGATCGCCGCGGCCAATGCGCGACGACTACCGATCATCGAACACCTCGACGTCAAGCGCATGCTGCTCGATATGAAGGCGAAGGTCGATGGCATGCGCGCGCTGGTGTTCAAGGCCGCCAAGTACTCGTCGCTGGCGATGACCCTGCTCAATGGCCCCGAGGAAACGAAACCCCTGCGTCGTCGCTACGAGCTGCTGGCGGACCTGTTCACGCCGGTAGTCAAGGCCTACTGCTCGGACCAGGCATGGATGGTATGCGAGAGTGCAATCCAGGTGCACGGCGGATACGGTTACATCAGCGATTTTCCTGTCGAGCAGTATTGCCGCGATGTGAAGATCATGAGCATCTGGGAGGGCACCAACTACATGCAGGCAGCCGACCTGTTGCGTTCGAAGCTGTCGCTCGGGAAGTCGTCCAAGGCCTTTGCATTTCTGAAGGAAGAGATCACGGAATTCGTCGACGGCAAGGACGATTATCCGGAGCTAGCCGAGCAATTCGTCGCGCTCGCTACCGCGCTCACCGACATCGAGGGAGCGCTCGCGAACTTCGGACGCTGGCTCTCCTCGGGCGAGATGGAACAGATTTATCTGGTGGCGACACGCTTTCTCAATGCCTTTGGCGACGTTGTCGTCGGTTGGTTGCTGCTCGAAAACGCGACCGCGGCGTTGCGCGCCATGCGCGAGGGCGAGCGCGAGTTCGGTGCCGATTTTTGCAATGGAAAGCTCTACGTAATGCGCTTCTTCTACCGCAACACGCTGGCGCATTTGCCGTCGAAGCTCAAAGCGATCTCGACGACTGACCAAGACTTCAAGGACCTCGGTGCACAGCATTTTCCTCAACCCCGCTAGGATTCGGCTGGTGCGTGCCTTGATCTTGCCTGGCCTGTGTGTCTGTGTCGCACTGGCCGCGTCCAGCGTCGTTCGCGCGCAAGATGCGGCCGTGGCAACCCAGGCTCCAGTCCAGGCCGGTACGCAGGATGCGACCGCATTCGACCCGTTCGCCGCTTCGGAAACCCTGAAGGCATCCAGGCCGTCCCCAGCGACGTCAGCCGCGGCGCCTGCGGCTGCGGCCACGCTGGACGCCAGCGCGCCGCGGCTCGCCACCTCTCTCGACCTGCTGTACCAAGGTAGTTACATTCCAGAACTGATCAGCATAGGGGGCGTGGATCGGACTGAACAGGACGTCTTCATCGACGCTGCGGCCGGCTTCTCCCTGAGTCAAGACGCGACCCTGGGCGCACGGGTCGTCGCCAACCATGAGCGGCGCAAGGCCGGAACGGCGTCGAGCCGTCGCAACGACGCTACCGCGCTCGAGTATTACTACCGGCAGCGGTTCGCAGGCGGCGCACAAGCGCTGACGGTCGGCAGAAGGCTCGTAGGCTGGAGTTCCGGCTTCCTATGGCGTCCTGCAAACCTGATCGACAACGGCTTTTCGACGAAAAACATCGAGATCCAGGACCCGTATCGCTACCGGGGGGTCGATCAGGTCCGCTACGAGCTGATCGCATCGCGTTTTGACGCTGTGGTTATTGCCTCGAACCACGACAAAAAATTTTTCGGTGGCGAGCAATTCGCGGCAAAGATCGGTATCAAGGGCGCTGTGGACGTCTCCTTGATGTACGCCGTCAACGGCAGCTATTCACGCAAATACGGGACGATTATCGATGCCAGCCTGCCGTGGGGGACGACCTTCGCGCTCGAGGCGGTCCATGTCGACGTCAGCGAAAGCCGGCTGGACGATCCTGCCCATTTCGGCAAGACAATCGAGAGCCTTAGCGGCATCGGGCACTACGAAGATGTCTACCTCAGCCTGACCAAGTTCATCGACGACAAGCGCCGGCTGAGCGCCGAGTATTTCCATAACGGACGCGGGATGGCCGACGCTTCCTTCCGCAACCTGCCGGCCGCAGCCAGAGCCGCCGCCACGGCCGCCGTCGCCGCCGGCAGGATGCAGCCGGTCATTGACCCTGCAATCTTTTCGCAGCAATACCTGGGCCGGAACTATGCCTACCTGTCTTACACCGGTTATGTGGATGCGTGGAAGCTGCAGTTCAGGACCAGTGTTCTGATGAACACCGGCGACGACAGCTCGATGCGATCAATTTCTGTCAAACGCGAACTGGGCAGCGGTTCGGAACTGACCTTAAATATAAACACTTTCCACGGCAGCGCCGGTTCCGACTTCGGTTCCGTCACTAATGGGGTAAGTGCCGGTGTGTCGTATGTAGTTCATTTACTTTGAAATTGGGAACAACAATGTCCAACGAAAAAATCATGCCTAACGAAAATACCAAGCCGCTTGAGCATCCTGAATGTCTGGCCGAATTGATCAAGGTTACCGCCGAGGCGCTGCAGCTCGAGAGCGTTGATCCCGACGTACCGCTCGCCGAAATCGGGATCGACTCGCTGAACATCGTTGAAGTCATCATTGCCTGCGAGGAGATCTACAGTGAGTTTCAGATTAATCCATCGGCGCTGGAATTCGATGAGATGACGTCCCTGCGTGATATGCATAATCAGATGATTGCCTTCGAACGAATGCCTTGAATCATCGTTTGGAAACATTCTTCGAAAAATAATTCGAAAAGGAATTCATGCAATGAGCATTATCAGGGTGACCGGTTTAGAAAAGAAATACAAACACGAACCAGCGTTAAAAGGGATCTCGTTCAATGTCGACCACGGTGACATCTTCGCCTTGCTCGGCCCTAATGGATCCGGAAAAACCACAACGCTCGAGATCTTGATGGGCCTTCAAAAGCACGACGCGGGCAAGGTCGAATATTTCGATGCGAACGGAAAAATTATCCGGACACCGAGAATCGGCGCAGTGTTCCAAAGCCGGGTTTATTATGAGGACCTGACCGTCCGCGAGCTGATCAAGTACTACTGCAACCTCTACCGCGAGCCGCCGCGGGACATCAGCCGGTATCTGGGCATGGTCAACTTGCAGGATAAGTTGGACTGCCCGTTCAAGCACCTTTCCGGCGGGCAAAAGCAGCAGATCAGCATTATTCTGGCCATGGTCAACGATCCTGAAATAGTGTTTCTGGACGAACCGTCGAATGCGCTCGATCCACAGGTGCGACTCAAGATCTGGGACCTGATGCGCGTCCTGAAGGACGAGGGCAAGACGGTCGTGTTCACCACCCATTACATCGAAGAGGCAGAGGCACTGGCCGATCGCGTTTCCATTCTCAGGAAAGGGGAATTGGTGATCACCGACACCCCGCTCAACATCGTCCGCAAGTACAACGAAAACTACACCGTCGAATTTGCTTTCGAAGACAATGCCGGCGCCGATGCGCTCGACAGCTATGGTTTCGGGGACGTGAACTTCCATGATGGCGTGTATTCGTTCAGCGTCAACGCCATCAACGGTGGTCTGATGCAGGCGGTGCAGGAGATCTCGTGCAAACACAGGCTATCGCGGGTCAACATTGGCAAATCCTCGTTGCAGAGCGTCTTCGTCAAAATCACGGAAGAGAGCTTCGCATAATGAAACGATTTCTCAACTTTTTCGCCATGCAATGCGTCATCGCTTCCAGAAGCAAGATCGCTCTGTTCTGGTCATTCGTCTACCCGGTGGCCATGCTGCTCTTGATGCTGTCGGTCTTTGGCAACACGAACAAGTCCGGGGCCTCGGGTGCCGATCCACGTTTGGTCACGGTCACCGGGGTCTTCGTGCTGACGATCATGTCGGGCGGCATTTTCGCGCTTGCCACCGTGTTGGCATCGGATTTCCAGTCCGGCGTGTACAAGCGCCTGAAGCTCACCGATCTGCGACCGGGACATGTCATCGTTGCGCTGATGCTCAGGCAATTCCTGATCATCGTCATTGGCGTCATCCTGGTGCTGCTGGGAGCCCGGCTGTTGTTCGGCGTGACTCCGAACGGCAACATCGGTTCGGTCGTCTTTCTGACCGTCGTGGGCACTGTCCTGTTCTGTTCGATCGGTTTCATCGTCGCTAACCTATGCAGCCGTCCACCGACCGCCACGGCGATCGCGAACATGCTGTTCCTGGTGATGCTGTTCCTGAGTGGATCGACATTCCCCAAAGCGTTCTTCCCGGAGTGGCTGCTCAACGCGGTCCAGGTTCTGCCGGCGAGCCACCTGTTCGATCTGGTGGAAACGCAGCTCTATTACGGGGAAAGCCTGTTCGACAACATGAAGAGTCTGGTGATTCTGGTAGCGATGTGCCTTATCTTGCTCGTTGCGGCGATCAAGACGTTTAAGTGGAAATAGGAGCGTATCGTTATGGACAGCTTTTTCACATTAAAGGATTTGGTGACCGAAGTCCTGGAAGGCCGCTGGCAGGGCGCCATCAGCACCGACGCCGTCACGGACGTCTCCTTCGAGGCTGAGATGCAGCGGGCGGCCACCGATTACGCTGCCGTCGGATACCAGGAAAACGTGATCGTGCTGGTGTCGAACACCATCGAAACGGTCGCGGCCCTGCTCACTGTCTGGCATCGGGGCGGCGTGGTCGTGCCGGTCAAGTGCGACGTTGCCGACAGCGCGGTGCGCGACATCATCGACGATTGCGGCGCGCGGTATCTGCTCGATCCCGCCGCGCATAGCGTGTCGACAGCGGCCGGTTCCGGTTCGCGCAAAGCGGTAGCGCCGTTCCGCTATCGCACTGAGCCGCGCCTGACCGGTGTCGATCTGGCCCTGATCATCTACACGTCCGGAAGCACCGGCAAGCCGAAAGGCATTATGCTGACTCACGGTAACGTGCTGTCGGCATTGCGTTCCATCCTGCGCTACCTCGACATCCGTAGCAGCGACACGATTCTATTGATTTCGCCCCTATCTTTCGATTACGGCCTGTATCAACTGCTGTTCTGCCTTGCCCGTGGATGCCGTCTTGTAATGTGCCGCAAGGGCACCAACCCGATCAGCGTCGCGAGCTTGGTCGAGCAACGGGGAGTCACGGTGCTGCCACTGATTCCAGCGCTGGCCACTGGCTTACACAAATATCTGGAAAAATTCCGCAAGCAGGTGCACGGCGTGCGTCTCATCACCAGCACGGGCGGGGTGTTCCCGGCGCATACCGCGCTGGCGCTCAAACAGTTGTTCGTTGGTGCTGACGTCATCAAAATGTATGGACTGACCGAATCGAAGCGTGTGTCCTACCTGCCCGCAGCGGACCTCGAGCGAGCAAGCGACTCGGTTGGCATTCCGAAGCCGGGCCTGGACGCGAAGGTCTTCCACGAAGTCGAAACAGAAGACAAGAGCATCGTTCTCGAAGAGTTGCCGCGCGGCGAAATCGGCCAGTTGTTCGTTCGGGGTACCTCGGTGTTCCAGCGTTACTTCAACCCCGACAACAATGGCGGCGCCAAACTGTATGCCGGTACCTACCGCGACGACAACTGGCTGGCGACGGGCGACTTGTTCATGCAGGACGAGCAGGGGTTTCTTTATTTCAAGGGACGCGCCAAGGACTTGATCAAGCAGCGGGGTTTCTGTATCTATCCGCGTGACCTGGAAAGTATTGTCTACCGCCACCCCTTGGTCGAGATCTGCGCGGTCGCCGGCGTCATCGACAAAGGCGACAATGAGATTGCCAAGCTGTTCGTGACGCTGGTCGAGCAGGACAAGCAGACCCGAGACGAATTCAAAGCATGGCTGGGCCGCGAAATCGACCCGGACTACATGTTCGGCGAGATCGCGTTTGTCGAGCAGATGCCGTTGTCGGTCAATGGTAAAGTCGACGTTTCCTCTCTCGTCAGGAACACCTGATGGCTGCGTAAGCGCCGTGAGGGCCGTGCGCCAAGAGCCTTTCTGGCACACGGCCCTTTCAGGGCGAATGCTTACAGCCGCTGCAGCGAAATCGTGCTCACGAAGGTGACGCAATGCCGGGCGGGGCGTCGAGGTAATGGACGTCGTCGGGCACGGCGCGCAGGCGTTCTGCCGCCTGTTCCGGAGTCAGATCGCGCTGGGCTTCGGCCAGCATCTCGAAGCCGACCATGAACTTGCGCACCGAGGCCGAGCGCAGCAGAGGCGGGTAAAAGTGGGCGTGCAGTTGCCACGGCGCGCTGTCTTCGGGGACGGCAGGCGCG
>Ga0265798_10003584_pt1 | contig 21950 bp, 13 predicted proteins | sample P3T30metagenome_FD_192430 | JGI IMG/M metagenome (GOLD analysis project Ga0265798, IMG submission 192430) | Plant litter microbial communities from East Loma Ridge, Irvine, California - P3 T30 | ecosystem: Environmental > Terrestrial > Plant litter > Unclassified | place: USA: California... | reverse complement strand
GGCCCCTGGCGCAACGAAGGCGGCGCCTGGCGCGCCTACGGCGGCATCGCCGCGCTCGAGGGCTTCGCCAGCACCAATATCGCGGCCGGCCCTGACCGCCGCCTGTGGTTCGGCTCCGTCGGCAGCCAGATCGCCGTCCTGCGCGACGGCCGGGTGGAGAAATTCGGACCCGCCGATGGACTCGATATCGGCGCCGTGCTGACGATCGTGCCGGATGCCGGCGGCGCCTGGCTGGGTGGCGACGAGGGCCTGGCGCGCTTCGACGGCCGCCGCGCCCGGCGACTGCAGGGCAGCGACGGCGAGCAATTCCAGGGCGGCTCCGGCGTGGTCCAGGGCGTGGACGGCGCCCTGTGGATCAATGGCCCGCGCGGCCTGGCGGGGATACCCGGCGACGAAGTGCGCGCCTTCCTGCGCGACCCCGGCCACCGCGTGCGGTATCGCCGCTTTGACGAAAACGACGGCTTGAGCGGCACCGTCAACCTGATGTACCCGATCCCGTCGATGGTAAGCCTGCCCGACGGCCACCTGGTGATCTCGACTACCGGCGGGGTGTTCCACTTCGACCCGGCGCGGGTCTTGCGCAACCACCTGCCGCCGCCGGTGCACGTCACGGGCATCGTCGCCGACGGCGCCGAGCACGCACTCGCGCAGGCGAACGTCGGCCTGCCGCCGGCGCCCGACAACGTGCGCATCGACTACACCGCGCTCAGCCTGGCCCTGCCGCGGCGCGTGCGCTTCCAGTACCAGCTCGAGGGCGTCGACCGCGGCTGGCAGGATGCCGGCGACCGCCGTTCGGCCTTCTATACCGGGCTGGCGCCGGGCAGCTACACGTTCCGGGTCAAGGCGGCCAACGACGACGGCGTCTGGAACGAGGAAGGGGCGCGCCTGGCCTTCACGATACCGCCGACCCTGGCCCAGACCACCTCGTTCAAACTGGCCTGCGCCCTGCTCCTGGCGCTGGCCGTGTATGGCCTGCACCGCCTGCGCCTGGCGCTGGCGCTGCGCAAGCAGCGCCGCAGCTTCGAGACCCGGGTGGCGGAGCGCGAACGCATCGCGCGCGACCTGCACGACACCCTGCTGCAGTCGGTGCAGGGCCTGATCATGCATTTCCGCCGCATTGCCCTGCGCACGCCGCAGGACGCCCCGACCCTCCCGCTGATGGAAGATGCGCTGGCCATGGCGACCGAGGTGCTCGAGGAAGGCCGCGACAAGGTCGGCGGCCTGCGCCACGTCCACCAGGTCGCCGACCTGGCGGCCCTGCTGGCAAGCCATGGACGGCGCCTGGCGGCCCAGCATGCGGCGGCGTTCGCGCTGCGCGAGGAAGGCAGATCGCGTCCGCTGCGGCCCGAGGTGCTGGACCAGATGCTGGCGATCGGCCGCGAAGCGCTCGGCAACGCCTTCCTGCACGCCCGCGCCACCCGCATCGAGGCGCTGCTGCAGCATGGCGACCATGAGATCGTGCTGACGGTGAGCGACGATGGCGCCGGCATCGATCCGTCCCTGCGGCAGGGTCGCGCCGGCCACTGGGGCATTCCCGGCATGCGCGAGCGCGCCGCCGCGCTCGGCGCCGCGCTCGAACTGGACGCCGAACCAGGGAAAGGCAGCGCCTGGCGCCTGCGCCTGCCGGCGCGCCTGGCCTATGCCGGGCGCGCCGCCGACGCCGCGCTCAGCGGTTGACCAGCCGCGCCGGCACCACCAGCACCAGCAAGGCGCCGACCAGCATCACGCTCGACAGGATGTACAGGGCGATGTCGGTGCTGCCGGTGAGGTCCTTGATCCAGCCGACCAGGAAGGGGCTGGCGAAGCCGGCCACCTGCCCCATCGAGTTGATCAGGGCGATGCCGCCGGCCGCCGCCGCGCTGCTGAGAAAGGCGGCCGGCAATGGCCAGAACATCGGCAGGCCGGCGAGCGCGCCCATCGTCGCCAGGCACAGGCCGATCATGGCGACGATGGCGTTGTCCGAGAAGTGGGCGGCCATCGCCAGCCCCGCCAGCGCCATCAGGAGCGGCGCCGACAGGTGCCAGCGGCGCTCGCGCCGCCGATCGGCAGAACGGCCTACCAGCACCATGAACACGCAGGCGAACAGATAGGGGATGGCGCTCAGCCAGCCGACCGTCCGGACGTCGTTGAAGCCGAGCTCCCGGATGATCGACGGCAGCCAGAAATTGATCGCGTACGCCCCCATCTTGATGCTGAAATAAATAAAGCCGAGCATCCACACATGGCGGTCGAGCAGCAGCGCGCGCAGCGAATGCACGGCGGCCGCGCCGGCCGGGCGCTCGCGCTCGTCGCGCGCGAGTTCCTCTTGCAGGGCGGCTTTCTCGGAGGCGCTCAGCCAGCTGGCCTGGGCCACGCCGTCGTTCAGGTAGAACAGCGCCGCGAGACCCAGGAACACGGTGGGCAGGCCCTGCAGCAGGAACAGCCACTGCCAGCCAGCCATGCCGCCCTGGCCGCCGGCGAAGTGGCTCAGCATCCAGCCCGACAGCGGGCCGCCGATCAGGCCCGAGACGGGAATCGCCGCCATGAACAAGGCCATCACCTGGCCGCGCTTGTGCGAGGGGAACCACTTGGTGAAGTACAGGACCATGCCGGGGAAGAAGCCGGCTTCGGCCACGCCGGTGAAAAAGCGCAGCAGGTAGAACTCGAGCGGGGTGGTCACGAACAGCATGCAGGCCGACAGCGAGCCCCAGGCCATCATCATGATGGCGATCCAGCGCCGCGCGCCCAGCCGGTGCAGGATCAGGTTGCTCGGCACCCCGAAGCTCACATAGCCGATGAAGAAGATGCCGGCGCCCAGGCCATAGATGGTTTCGCTGAAGCGCAGGGCGTCGAGCATGTCGAGCTTGGCGAAGCCGACGTTGACCCGGTCCAGGTAATTGAACAGGTAGCAGACGAAGATGAAGGGGATCAGGCGCCAGGTGGCCTTGCGGTACGCCCCTTCCAACGTGGCCGGGCCGGTCCCTGTCGCGAACGCGCCTGGCCGGCTTGCGGTGTCGAGCATGCTGTCTCCGAGTTTTTTAGATAAACCCTGCCATTATCGTCTGAACCGGAGACAACCGGGGGAGGACATGCACGGCGCGCCCGGCGCCGCCCCGTCGGGAGCATCCTGCGCAAGGCAAGCCATTATTGCGCCCGGCGAAACGCTGGCAATGCACTTCAGTCGAGATGCGGGTTGGCGCGCAGATGGTCGGCCAGCAGGTCGATGAAGTTGCGCACCTTGGACGAGCCGAACTTGCTTTCGCGGTGCACCAGGTGCACCGGCCACGGCGCCTCCTCGTACTCGGACAGGACGATCTTCAGGCGGCCATCGCTCAGCTGGTCGGCGATCTGGTAGGACAGCAGCCGGCAGATCCCCAGCCCGGCGCAGGCGGCCTCGATGGCGGCGTCGTTGCTGGTCACGGTCAGGCGCGGCCGCAGGCGCACCATGGTCGGGTCGTCGACCGCGCCGAATTTCCACTCTACGCGCGGCGAGATGCCGGTGGCGGCGATGATCGTGTGGCGCAGCAGGTCGGCCGGATGCTGCGGCAGCGGGTGCCGCGCCAGGTACTCGGGCGAGGCGCACAGCACCCGCCGCACCTGGCCCACGCGCAGCGCCTTGAGGCTCGAATCGGGCAGGTGGCCGATGCGCACCGCCACGTCGATGCCTTCGTCGACCAGGTTCACGATGCGGTCCAGGAACAGCGCCGACACCTCGACTTCGGGATACTCGTTCAGGAACTGCACGATGCAGGGCATGACGAAGGTCTTGCCGAACAAAACCGAGGCCGTCACCGACAGATTGCCCTTGGGGGCCGAATTGACGCCAGCCGCGGCTTCATTGGCTTCGAGGATGCTGGCCAGGATGGCGCGCGTGTCGTCCAGGTAGCGCCGCCCCGCTTCCGTCAGCCGCACGTTGCGCGTGGTGCGCAGCAGCAGCTTGACGCCCAGGTCTTCCTCGAGGCTGGCGATGGCGCGCGTGACGGCCGCCGGCGACAGGTCCAGGCGCCGCGCCGCCGCCGCGAAGCCCTCTTCCTCGCCGACGGCGACGAAGACGTTCATCAGATGGATCTGATCCATTCATTTCTCCCTGCGAAATAGTGACTTGCGTTTCACACCGATTCCAACGCCAGCCATTATTTCGCAGAATGGCTGCCTCAGCAATCATTCGGCACCATCGCCGCGCCCCGACCGCCATGACACCGCACTCATCAGGTACCGGCGCACGCACCGGCGCACGTACCGGCATACACTCCGGCGCACCCGCCGCCGACCTCACGCAGGCTGCCGCCGGCGCCGGGCTCGACCAGCGCACCCGGATCCGCATCGACCTGTTCCTGGCGCGCCGCCGCGCGGGCGCGGGCGCGGCCGCCCTCAAGCTCCTGGCCCTGCGCGAGCGTGGCCGCGAGGCCGGCATGAACACTGCCGAAATGCTCGCCAACGAGACCGGCGACAGCCATGAAGCCAGGGCCAGCGCCTGCCTGGCCTTCGTCGCCGCGCTGCTGGCGCAGCCGGGCGTTCCGGCGCAGGAAGCGCTGCGGCGCATGGGCGACGCCGGCTACCGGCCGGCCGACATCGACGAAGTAGTCGCCCGGGTCGGGCGCGAGACCGCATGACACGATCGAACCGCAGGAGAACTCAATGAACGAAGACGCATTCCACGAACGGGGATCCGCCCCGCGCGAGCACGGCGGCGCGGCGGGTGGCGCAGCGCTTGACGCCTTCCCCGCCGGCGCCGGGCCGGCCGAAGCGGCAGGTGCGCGCGCCTTCATCGCGGCCCAATGCATGGCCGCGGTCGGCAGCATCGACGCCGAAGGCGCCGCGTGGGTGTCGCTCCTGTTCGGCAAGCCGGGCTTCCTGCGCACCGGCGACGGCGGCACGGTCCGGATCGACATGCCGCCCAAGGAGCGCGACCTGGCCGATCCGGTGTGGGAAAACATGGCGGTCGGCGCCGATCTGGGCCTGCTGTTCGTCGACTACGCCGCGCGCCGGCGCTACCGGGTCAACGGCACCGTGCAGCGCCTCGACCGGCGCGGGACCGAAGTGCTGGCGCACGAAGCCGGACCTGGCCGCCCCGGGTATATCCCCTGGCGCATGCTGCGCGAGCTTGGCGAACCGCGCCTGCCGGTGCAGACCGCGCACGGCGCACAAGTGCGCGGGGCGGTCGAGCGCATCGTGCGCTGCGCCGACACGCTGTTCGTGGCCTGCCGCCAGGCCGCCCATGGCGCCGCCGTGACCCATCGCGGCGGCGATCCGGGCTTCGTGACCGTGGCCGGGCCGACCACGCTGCGCTTGCCGGACGATCCCGGCAACGGCTTGTGCGGCAATGACAGGCTTGAAGGGCGCGCCGGCATCTGCATTCCCGATTTCGACAACGGGCAGGTCTTGCAGCTTACCGGCCATGTCCGGTCCGGAGGGGCCGGGCGCCATTGGGACTTCGAAGTCTCGCACTGGATCCTGCGCGACATGCCGCGCGCGGTGACCCTGGAGCGCTGATGCGCGAGCTGGCTCAACGCCGGACCACCGGCGCGCTCAGAAGATAGCCACGCCCGGGGACGTTCAGGATATAGCGTTCCACGCCGCCGGCGCCGAGCGCGCGGCGCAAGGCCGCGATCTGCACGCGCAGGTTGGCCTCGCCAACGACCCGGCCGGGCCAGGCGCGGGCGATCAGGTAGCGGTGCTCCAGCACCTGGCCGGGCGCTTCGGCCAGCAGCCACAGGATGTCGAAGGCGCGCGCGCCGATCGGGACGGCGGCGCCGGCGCGGCTCAGGCGCCGCCGCCGCGGCTCGATGTCGAACTCCCCGAACGACAGCGTGTAGGTTCTGGAATCGTTTCCAGTCGAATGTCCATTCATTGTTCACCGATATCGCAGGCGCCTCCAGCCACACTGGCCAGTTTGGCGCACACCATCATTGTCGTAAATACTGACAATTTAGGGAATGGATATCGCTTGAAATTCATCGTTTCGCAAATCGCAACACTCGCGCGGATATCACCGCAACGCCCGCAGCTGGCCGGCGTGGTCGAGCGCTGCACGATCCGGCCGCATGCGACAAGGGCCGGAATATCCGGCCCCATGATCAGCTGCGCACTGCCTGCCGCCTGCCGGGAGGCTTACAGCCCCAGGTCGGACAGCCCCGGATGGTCGTCCGGGCGGCGTCCCAGCGGCCAGCGGAACTTGCGCTCTTCTTCCTTGATCGGCATGTCGTTGATGCTGGCGTAGCGGTTGACCATCAGGCCGTCCGGGCCGAATTCCCAGTTCTCGTTGCCATACGAGCGGTACCAGTTGCCCGAGTCATCGCGGCTCTCGTAGGCATAGCGCACCGCGATGCGGTTCTCGGTGTAGGCCCACAACTCCTTGATCAGGCGGTACTCGAGCTCCTTCGTCCATTTACGCTCTAGGAAGGCGCGCGCCTCATCGCGGCCCTTGGCGAATTCGGCGCGGTTGCGCCAGCGCGTATCCAGGCTGTAGGCCAGCGCTACCCTGGCGGCGTCGCGCGTGTTCCAGCCGTCTTCGGCCAGGCGGACTTTCTCGATCGCCGATTCGCGGGTGAACGGCGGCAGCGGCGGGCGCACTTCATTGGACGTTGTCATGGTGGTCCTCATGGTGGTGGTGGAAAAGCAGGCGATGGATCGTCGTGGGGGTCATTCTCATGAATTATGCAAACACATGGAACCCATACAATCCGCAATTCATTATTTCGCTACAAGCAAAACTCAGCCGGATTGATGTGCGGGCGTACCAGATTCGCAACATCCCTCGATTCCGGCAAGCGATTGTTGTCATTACGGCGTGCGGCGCGTTTACACTCCTCGATTATTGAGTAGTTACACAAGGACAATTGATGAATATGAAGTTGAAGGCGGCCGCACGCGCCGTGCGCGGTGCAATGCTGGCAGGCGCCTGGATGGCGGCGGGGGTGTCGGGCGGCGCCCTGGCCCAGGATACCCAGGACACCACCACCGCCGCTGCGCCGGCGCTGGCGCCAGTGCCGGCAGCCACGCCGGCCACGATGCCGAAGGTGGAAGTGACCGGCTCCGCCATTCGCCGGGTGCTGTCGGAAACCGCCCTGCCGGTGCAGATCGTCTCGCGCGCCGAGATCGAGAAGGCCGGCGTTACCACCGCCTCCGAACTCCTGGCGCGCGTCTCGGCCAACGTCGGCGGCCTGACCGACGGCGCCAGCATCAATGTCGGCGGCGACCAGCGCGGCTTCAACAGCGCCAACCTGCGCGGCATCGGCACCTCGTCGACCCTGGTCCTGCTCAATGGCCGGCGCATGGCCAACTTCGCCTCGCCCGGCGACGACAGCGGCGTCGACCTGAACAACATCCCGGCCGCCGCGCTGGAGCGGGTCGAGGTGCTGCTGGACGGCGCCTCGGCGCTGTACGGCACCGACGCGATCGGCGGCGTCATCAACTTCATCACCCGCAAGGACTTCCAGGGCCTGGAACTGAACGCCTACGGCAGCACCACCGACGAGGGCGGCGCCGGCAAGCGCACCGCCAGCATCAGCGCCGGCAAGGGCGACCTCGAACGCGACGGCTACAATGTGTTCGCGGTGGCCGACTTCCAGCGCACCAATGCGCTCAATACCTCGCAGCGCAGCTTCATCCCGGGCCTGCGGGTCGAGGAACGCCTGGGCCATCTGCTGTCGGGCTACACCGGCCCGGCAAACATCCGCCTGACCTCGAACCAGCGCGACCACCTGCAGGAACGCGGCTTCACCCTCAACGGCCGCCCGATCACCAACCGCCTGATCAACCTGTCGGCGCCCGACTGCGCGCCGCCGGCCAACGTCTACCTGCCCGACGGCACCGGCGGCGTCGACGCCTGCACCTATAACTATATGGGCGACACCGAGCTGTATCCCAAGACCGAGAAGGCGAGCCTGCTCAGCCGCGGCGTGCTGAAACTCGGCGGCGGCCACCAGGCCTATGCCGAGGTCGCGCTCAGCCGCTCGAAATCGTACTACACCGGTTCGTCGGCGCGCGTGACCGGCTATATCGACTACCGGCTGGTGCCGCAACTGGTGGGCACCGGCCTGGAAGAGCTGGACGATGACTTCCCGGGCGAACTGGAGCTGCGCATGCGCCTGTCCGAAGCCGGCCAGCGCACCAGCGAACTGACCAGCGAAGGCGTGCGCTTCGTGGTCGGCGTGAGCGGCACCGTGGGCGGCTGGGACTACGACACCGCCTACAACCACAGCGTCAACACGGTCAAGGACCGCGACACCAATGGCTACGTGCTGTACAACGAGCTGATGGAAGGGATCATGGACGGCCGCATCAACCCGTTCGGCCCATCCAGCCCCGAAGGCCGCGCCCTGATCGACAGCATCCAGGTCGACGACGTGGTGCGCCGCGCGCGCGGCACGCTCGATGCGCTCGACGTCAAGTTCTCGCGCGCGTTGATGCCGCTGGCAGGTGGCGAGCTGGCGGTGGCGTTCGGCGGCGAGGTGCGGCGCGAGAAAAACAACTTCACGCCTTCGGCCCTGCTCCTCTCCGACAACATCAACAACGACGCCGCGCCGGAAGGTGGCCGCGCCACCAGCGACAAGCGCGACGTCGCCGGCATCTATGGCGAACTGCTGGTGCCGTTCGCAAAACAGTGGGAAGCGCAGCTGTCGGCGCGCTACGACCATTACGAGCAGGTCGGCGGCGCCGCCAGCCCCAAGATCGGCCTCTCCTACCGCCCGACGGATGCGCTCTTGGTGCGCGCATCGGCCGGCCGCGGCTTCCGCGCTCCGACCATGACGGAGCTGCACCGCCCCACCGTCTACAGCAGCACCGCGACCCTGCCCGATCCGGTCTATTGCGCCACGGTCGAGAACAACTACGCCGACTGCGCCGACAACTGGGACACACGCCGCTACAGCAATGCCGACCTCAAGCCCGAGCGCAGCCGCCAGTTCTCGGTCGGCGCCGTGTTCGCGGCCGGCCGCAACGTAAGCGCCTCGCTCGACTACTGGAACATCAAGCGCACCGACTTGATCAGCGAGATCGGCGACGACATCATCCTGGGCAACCTGGCCAAGTACGGCGACCTGGTGTACCGCGATGAGGACGACGTGATCGACTATATCGAACTGCGCAAGGAAAACCGCGGCGCCCAGCTGGCCAAGGGCCTGGACCTGGCGATCACGGTGCGCGGCGTCGACACGCCTGTGGGGCGCTTCGGCGGACGCCTGAACGGCACCTATGTGCTCTCGTCCGAAATCCAGAACGCGCGCGGCGACGCTTTTGTCAGCAACCTGAACAAGTTCGTGACCGACGGCGTGGTGCAGCGCTGGCGCCATACGGTGAGCTTCGACTGGGACCGCGGCCCGTTCTCGGCCAGCCTGCAGAACACCTGGTCGAGCGGCTACGACGACCAGAACACGGCGATCAATATCGACGACGGCTCGGTGGTGGCGCAGAACAAGGTCAAGTCGTATTCGCTGTGGGATATCTCGGCGGCGTATGTGGTGACGCCGCGCCTGAAACTGCGTGCCGGCGTGCAGAACCTGTTTGACGAGAGCCCGCCGTATTCGAACCAGGCCTACTTCTTCCTGTCGGGCTACGATCCGAGCTACACCGATCCGCGCGGACGGCGTTTCTATGCCAGCGTGAACTACGCCTTCGATTGAGCTGACGCAATCACGTGGGGTGGACGGGTCTCCCGTCCACGCGTTCAAACCACGGTTGCGCAGCCATTCGGGCGGTGGTTGGACGCGTGGGCGGGTAACCCGCCCACCCTACGTCATTTCCTTTTACCTCGCGGCGTACATCGACGCGTATTTGGCGCCGAAATACAGGACAAAGCCATAGCATGCCGCCGGCAGCAGGAACGACACCTGCACATTGAACGCATCGGCCAGCGCGCCTTGCGCAAACGGCACCAGCGCCCCACCCACGATCGCCATGCACAGGATGCCCGACGCCTGTCCGGTATGCTTACCGAGGCCGTGCAGCGCCATGCTGAAGATGGTTGGGAACATGATCGAGTTGCACAGGCCGACAGCCAGGATCGCCCACATCGCCAGGTCGCCCTGGGTGAAGGTCGCCACCAGCACCAGCGCGATCGCCGCCAGCGAGTTGAAGGCCAGCGTCTTGCCCGGGCTGACCACCCGCATCACGGCAAAGCCGATGAAGCGGCCCACCATCGCCCCGCCCCAGTAGATGCTGACATAGTGCGCGGCGTCGGCATGCGACAGGGCGGCGATGTGCGGCTCGCCGATGAAGTTGATCAGGAAGCTGCCGATGCTTACTTCGGCGCCCACGTACAGGAAGATGCCGATCGCGCCCAGCACCAGGTGGCGGTGCGCCAGCACTGAACCCGCCCCTTCGCCTGCCACCCCTATTTCATCGCTGTCGGCAATCGTCGGCAGCTTCGCCGCCCAGAACAGCCCGGCCAGCAGCACCAGCACGCCGGCCAGCACCAGGTAAGGGACGCGCACGCTCGCCGCTTCAGCGGCGGCGTCGACGCCCGCCACCGCGACCGCGCCGGCCGCCGACAGGATCAACAGGCCGCCGACGGCCGGCCCGATGGTGGTGCCCAGCGAATTGAAGGCCTGGGTCAGCGTCAGGCGGCTCGAGGCGGTACGGGCCGGGCCAAGCACCGCCACATAGGGATTGGCCGCCACCTGCAGCACCGTGATGCCCGAGGCCAGCACGAACAGCGCCAGCAGGAACAGGCCATAGCCGCCGAACGAGGCCGGATAGAACAGGGTGCAGCCGACGGCGGCGACCAGCAGGCCGGCCACCGCCCCCTTCTGGTAGCCGATGCGGCGGATCAGGGCGCCGGCCGGCAGCGACACGATGGCATAGGCCCCGAAGAAGCAGAACTGCACCAGCATCGCCTGCACATAGGTCAGGGTGTAGACCGCCTTCAGGTGCGGGATCAGGACGTCGTTGAGCGACGTGATCAGGCCCCACATGAAGAACAGGATCGTCACGATGACGAGCGCGCTCGTATTGCTGTCCAGCTGCGTCGCCGCACCCTGGTTATGGGCGGCAGGCGCCGCCTTGTATGGCATATTGGCCATGCTGTCTCCGTTATCGGTTTCTTCTATTAGTTGGCCACGCCGGCCGGTGCACGCGGCAGGTCACGCCCGCGCGTGCCCCAGCCCTTGGTATCCGGCTCGGTCGAGAGCTGATACTTGAGGGCGCCGGCCGATTGCAGCTGTTCCCAATCCAGCCACACGCGTTCCACCGCACGGCCGCCGTAGCTCACCGACTTGACGAAGCGGCGCTCGCCAGGTTTGGCGCCCGGCGCCTCGATGCGCAGGATGCGGCCTTGCGGCAGGTCGATCTCGGCCTTGGCGAAGCGCGGCGCATGCAGCAGGAAGCGGCCGCTGCCCGGCATGTCCGGGTAGATGCCCAGTGCACTGAACAGGTACCAGGACGACATGGTGCCCAGGTCGTCGTTGCCGGTCACGCCGCCGGGACCGTTGGTAAACAGCGTCTCGGCCGCGCGCACCACCGTGGTGGTCTTCCACGGCTGGCCCATCAGCGTGTACATCCATGGCGCATGCAGGTCGGGCTCGTTGTTCGGGTTGTAGCGGAACTGGGCGTAGTAGCTGTACGGCCCCACCACCCACGATTTGCGCACCGCATTCGGGTCGGCCAGCACCGCCGGGTAGTCGAAGAACTGGTCCAGGCGGCCCAGGGCCGGCGCGGCGCCGCCCATGGCGGCGGCCAGGCCGGGCACGTCCTGCGGCACCAGCCACTGGTACTGCCAGGCCGTGCCTTCGTGGAAGCCGTGGTCGCCGCGCGGATCGTAGCCGCTGCCGACGTCGCCGAACCAGCTGCCGTCCAGCAGGCGCGGACGGGGGAAGCCCTTCTGGCCGGTCTCGGCGTCGACCACGCTCGGGTCCCAGACCGCCTTCCAGTTCAGGGCGCGCTGCGCCAGCACCTTCGCATCGTCCACGTGGCCAAGCGCTGCCGCCATCCCGGCCAGCGCGCCGTCGGCCGCCGCGTATTCAAGCGTCGCCGAAGCGCCGTGGTGCGGGTCGGTGTCCATGCCCTTCGAGATGAAGCTGCGGTCGTACTGCACGAAGCCCTGCTTCAGGTAGCTTGGGTTGCCCGCACGCCCTTGCGGACGGATGCCGTGGGCCGGGATGCCGAAGGCATTCTCGCGCAGCGCGGCGTAGGCCTCGGCCTCGCGCCCTTTCAATGCGCCGAAGCGCCACAGGTCGACCAGGAATGGCGTCACCGGGTCGCCCGTCATGATATTGGTCTCGAAGTTGGCATAGCCCCAGCGCGGCAGCCAGCCGCCCTGTTCGCGGATCTTGAGCACCGAGGTGGCGATGTCGCGCGCGCGCTCGGGGCGCAGCAGCGCCAGCATCTGGTTCTGGGCGCGGTAGGTGTCCCACAGCGAGAAGAACTCGTAATAGGTCCAGTCCTTGGCCGTGTGGATGGCGTCGTCGTAGCCGCGGTAGCGGCCGTCGGCGTCGTTGCCGGTCAGCGGCTGCAGCAGCGTGTGGTACAGCGCGGTGTAGAACACGGTGCGGTCGTCCTTGCTGCCGCCTTCGATCCGCACGCTGGCCAACTCGCGCTGCCAGTTGGCCTGCGCCTTGGTTTTCATGGCGTCGAAGGTCATGGGGCGGCCGGCTTCCATGCCCTCGGCCTTCAGGTTGATGCGGGCGCCTTCGGCGTCGACATGCGAGATCGCACTGACCGCCGTCACCGCCTGGCCGTCCTTGAGGTCGAAACTCAGCCAGACGCCGTGCGGCTTGGCCTCGCCCTGCTGGCTCGGGCCGTCGACGTCCGGCCAGCCGGCGCGGTCGTCCCAGACGCCGCGCTTGGCGAAGGGCTGGTCGAACTCCATGCGGAACCAGGTGGTGTACTTGGCGCCGCCGCAGAAGCTGCGGGTAACGATCCGGCCCTCGACGCTGCGCTCGCCCACGATCCTGACTTCGCTGCCGATGACGGAATGGCGCTCGTTGGCCTGGCCGAGGTTGAGCAGCACGTGGCCGGTCTTGGTGCCTGGCGCATAGGTATAGCGCTCGGCGGCGGCGCGGGTGAGTGCCGTCGCCTCGGCCGTGATGCCGCCATAGCTGGTCAATTTGACCTTGTAGTAGCCGGCCTGGCCGACTTCGCCGTCATGCGTGTATTCGGCGGCGTATTGCTTGTGGTCGAACGCGCCCTTCTTGCTGGTGTCGAAGTCGCCGCCAGGACCGATGGTGCCGGTGACCGGCAGCACCGACAGCTGCCCGCCCTGCTCCCAGCAGCCGGCGCCGGACAGGAAGGAGTGGCCGAAACCGCGGATCTTCTTGTCGGTGTAGCGGTAGCCGGCGTAGTGGTCGGCGATCGGGCTGATCTGGATCATGCCGAACGGGGCCGAGGCGCCGGGGAAGGTATTGCCTTCGTCCTGGGTGCCGATGAAGGTGTTGACGGGCGTGGCGCCCACGGCGACGGCGGCTTTGGCAGCTGCGCCGGCCGCTGTGGCGTCAAACGCGGACAGCGGCAGCAGGCAGGCGGCCAGTGCAAAGCACAGGCCTCGGATCGCAGGCTGGAACGGGGTGGTGCGGGGTTGGCTCTTCATCACGCTACGTCTCCTTCGAGCTGTTCGAACAGTTGCTGCATGGCCGCCGGCGGCGGCGGCGTGGCGCCGGATTGCAGGCAGGCGGCGGAACCGGCGGCCAGCGCCGCGTGCAGATGCGATTGCAGGCGCCGCTCCGGATGGCGCACGAGGCTGGTCAAGAGGCCGGCTGCGCTGGCGTCGCCGGCGCCGACGGTGTCCACCACCGTCACTTTCGGCGCCTGCGCATCGCAGCGATCGAGGCCGTGGAACAGGCTCGCGCCCTGCCCGCCGCGCGTCAGCAGGCAAACCGCGGCCGGGTTGAAGGCGCGCAGGCGCGCCAGCGCGTCGTCCAGCCCGACGCCGGGAAACAGCCCGCGCAAGTCGTCGTCCGACACTTTCACCAGGTCGGCGATCGCGGCCATCGTCGCCAGCGTCGGCGTATAGCGCTCGTCCATCAGGTTGCGATAGTTGGGGTCGAAGCTGATCTTGACGCCCTGGGCCTTGAGCTGGTGCGCCAGCGCCACCAATGTCGACGCCAGCGGCTCGCGCGCCAGGCTGATGCCGCCGAAGTGCGCCCAGCGCAGGCCGTCGGCCCAGCCGGCCGGGTACAGCGCCGGCTCGAAGTGCAGGTCGGCGGAATCGTCGCCGATGAAGAAGTAGCGTGGCGGCTCGCCTCCCTCGACCACGGCCAGCAGCGGCGAGCGGTCGACCCGCTGCAGCAGCCGCGTGTCCAGGCCGACAGCTTCGCTGGCGCTCCACAGCGCGTCGCCGAAGCGGTCCAGGCTGATGGCGCCGGCAAAGGCGGTCGCCTCGCCCAGCGCCGCCAGCGCGCGCGCCACGTTCCAGGTCGAACCGCCAACGCGGCTCACCCACTGTTCGTCGCCCTGGTGGATCATGTCGGTCAGCGCCTCGCCGGCGCACAGCATGGAAGGCGCGTCAACCACGATCCTGCCCCTTCAGCACGGCCACGATGTCATAGGCGGCGCCCATGGTGTGGTAGTCGACCTTGCCGGCCGGGCTCTTCTCGTCGCTCAGCTTGCGGTTCTCGCGGTCGAGGATGCGGTACCAGGCGCCGTGCTGGTGGTCGACGAAATGCGTCCAGCTGTATTCCCACAGGCGGTCGTACCAGGTCCAGTAGTAGTCGTTCCCGGTACGTGCGGCAAGCATCGCCGCCGCCGCGGCGCTCTCGGCCTGCACCCAGAAATATTTGTGGAAGTCGCACACGGCCAGGTCCGGCGCCAGCGAGTAGCACAGGCCACCGTGGGCCGGATCCCAGCCCTTCTCCACCGCCACCTTGAACAGTTTTTCCGCCGTCGGCAGCAACCAGCCCAGGTCGTGTTCGAGCACGTCCTTGCCGCGCGCCTCGAGCTGCAGCAGCAGCTTGGCCCATTCGGTGAAGTGGCCCGGCTGGTAGCCCCAGGGGCGGAACAGGTTTTCCGGGTCGTCGATATTGAACTTCCAGTCCGGCTGCCAATCGGTGTCGTAGTGTTCCCAGATCAGGCCACCGCAACGGTCGGCCTGGCGCTGCGTGATGTTGTAGGCCAGCGTGTAGGCGCGCTCGATGTAGCGCCGTTCGCCGGTCGCCGCATGGGCCGCCAGCAGCGCCTCGCAGGCGTGCATATTGGCGTTCTGGCCGCGGTAGGTCGACAGCTCGCGCCAGTCCTGGGTCGCCTCGTCGGCATACAGGCCATCGGCCGCGTTCCAGAAGCGCTTTTCCATCAGCTCGAAGGCTTCGGCGATCCAGGGCCGCGCCTGTTCCATGCCCGCCATCGTGGCATGGGCATAGGCCAGCAGCACGAAGGCCTCACCGTACGCGTGCTGGGTGCCGTCCTCGATGACGCCCCCGTCCAGCATCCAGGCGTAGCCGTCGCCGTCCGGGGCGCGGTGCGATTCGCGCAGAAAATGGACCGCATGCGTCAGGCCCTCGCGATAGGCCGCGTCCCCGAACTGGCGGTACGCCATCGCATAGGTGAACACGAAGCGGGTGCTGCTGACCAGGTGGCGATGCTGCGGGTCGTAGACCGCGCCGTCGTCCTTGAAGTAGTGGTACATGCCGCCGGCGGGATCGATCGCGCGCGGGTGGTAGAAGCGCATCGTGTGGCGCGCGTGGTCGAGCAGCACGTCCGGGCTGCGGAAGTTCGGGAAAGTGGTCATGGTGGCTTCTGGGGTGTGTGCGTTAGTCGTCGTAGCTGCTCTCGCGCACGATCATCTCGACTGGCAGGGTTATCTGGGATGGGGCTTCGTCGGGTTTGTGCAGCAGGGAGTCGACCCCGGCCCGGCCCAGCGCTTCCTTGTCCACGTGGACGGTGGACAGCGGCGGGATGGCGGCGGCCGAGGCGGCGATATCGTCGAATCCGACGATGGCGAGGTCGTAGGGGATCTTGAGCCCCTCGGCCAGGCAGAACTTCATGGCGACCAGGGCGGTGCTGTCGTTGTAGCAGAACAGCGCGTCCGGGCGCTTGGGCAGGGCCAGCAGGCTGCGCATGGCCTCGATCACGCCGTCCTCGCCCTCGCCCATCGTCGGCACGATGACTTCCAGGCTTGGATCGGCATGCACCTTGGCGTCGAACAGCGCCTGGCGGAAGCCCCGGTTGCGCTGCTGGATGCTGTAGTGGGCCAGGGAGCCCGACAGCATGGCGATGCGCTTGCGGCCGCAGCGCAGCAGGTGCTGGGTGGCCAGGTAGCCGCCCCCCATATTGTCCGGATTGATCGAGGTGAAGCCGCGCCGGTGCATGTCCACCAGCACCATCGGCTTGCCGGTCTGCTGCAGCGCGCTCAATACTTCAGGCTCGAAGAAGCCGGCGCACAGGATCGCGTCGGGCTGGTGCAGGCGGATCTGTTCCAGCACCGGCTCGGCCGGTCCGACCACGATCAGCGACAGCGCGATGCCCTCGCGCCGGCAGGCTTCCTCGGCGCCGTGCAGCACCGGCGTGAAGAACGGGCTGGAGGTGAGCGTGTTGTGCTGGCTGTGCAGCAAAAAGGCGATGCGGCGGATGCGGCCCTTCTTGAGCAGCGAGAAATCGTAGCCCAGCCGGATGGCGGCCTCGCGCACCACGCTGCGGGTGGCCTCTGTCATGCCGCCCTGGTTCTTGAGGGCGCGCGAGACGGTGCCGATCGACAGCCCGGTCTCGCCGGCGATGTCGCGCAGGGTCACCTGGCTCATGGCAGCACCAAAATCGACTGCATGCTGTGTCTCCGTAATTTATTGTTCAACGCTGGTTTATTAAACGCACGATACCGGCTCGCCAGGTATCGCTTCAGCCTGTCAAACCTGCGTGCATCCAGCAAGTTTTATAACAGCCGCACTTTCGGCGCGTCAATCGAAGAGAGGCCCTAACGACTGTTTTTAGCGCGTTTTAGTAAACAAGCCCGGCAACACCTGTCGCCAGGTTCTGCCGACGCCTGTCCAGCGCCGGCAGAACGTACTTACTGCGTGTTTACCTGATGCTCAATGCACCGCTCGCAGGCTTGCGCACGCCCGGCTGCAGCAGCTCGAGCTCGGCCAGCTCGACCGTGTTGCCGTTATCGAAGCGCAGGCGGTATTCGCGGTAGGCGCCCGGCTTGGCGATGCCGAACGGACGCAGCTGGCGTTGCCAGTCGAAGCGCTCGCCGCTGCGCTGGTCGAGCGCGGTCCAGCCGCCCTGGCCAGTGCGGCCCTCCAGCGTCCAGCCCAGGCCTTGCGGCGCCGACGCGCCCGCGGTGATGGTGTAGTGGCTGATCCTGGTTAGCGCTGCGAACGCGAACGCGACGCTGGCGCGCGGCGGCAGCGACAGCGCGGTCGCCGCGTCGTCGTCCACCAGCGCGCCGGCGATGCGCTTGCCGTCCAGGGTCACGCTGCGCGCGCCGCCGCTGCGGTCGTCCAGGCCCGCCGGCTGCGCGCCGGGCGCCGTGAGCGATGCGGGCAGGTTCGCTGCGTCGCTGCCCCAGCTTGATGGCGCACTGCCCATCGTGAATTCCAGGGTGGCGCCATTGGCGATGTCGGCATGCTTGATCCAGGCCTGGTTCCACGGCTTGCCGTTGACCTTGAGCGACTGCACATACACGTTCTGCGGGCTGTTGTTATTCGCGATCACGCTCAGCATGCGCCCGTTTTCGAGCCGCACGTCGCTGCGCGCAAAGGCCGGCGAGCCGATCACATACTCGGGAGAGCCCATCCGCATCGGATACAGGCCTAGCATGGCGAAGGTGTACCAGGCCGACATCTCGCCGTTATCCTCGTCGCCGGCGTAGCCCTGGCCGATCTCGCTGCCCAGGTACAGGCGGCGCAGCGCTTCGCGGGTCAGCGCCTGGGTCTTCCAGGGCTGGCCGATCGAGGCGTACAGCCACGGAATGTGGTGCGAAGGCTGGTTGCTGTGCGCGTACATACCCATGCGCACGTCGCGCGCCTCGGTCATTTCATGGATCACCCGCTTGTAACGGCCGGAGAACTTCTCCTCTCCGGTTTCCGGGGTGGCGAAGAACTGGTCCAGGCGCGCCGCCAGCTTGTCGCGTCCGCCCATCAGGCTGGCCAGTCCCTCGACATCGTGCGGCGTGGTGAATGCAAACGTCCAGGCATTGGCTTCGGTGTAGTCCGCTGCCCACAGGCGCGGCTCGAAGCTGGCCGCCGGCTGGCGCCACTGGCCCTTGGCGTCACGGCCACGGAAGAAGCCCGTCGCCGGATCGAACAGGTGCACGTAGTCGGTGGCGCGGGATGCGAAATACTCGCTCTCCTCGCGGTAGCGGCGGGCGCGCGCGGCATTGCCCTTGCCGGCTTCTTCGACCGCCAGCGCCTGCCCCATGCGGGCCAGGCCGAAGTCGTTCAGCGCGCCTTCCAGCGTCCACGACATGCCCTCGTGCACCGAGGTGTCGGCGTAGCCGCGGTACATCGACTTGGCCAGGCCCTTGCGGCCCACGTTCGAGACCGGCGGCGCCACCGTCGCGTTCTTCAGTCCCGCTTCGTAGACCTGGTGCACGTCGAAGCCGCGCACGCCCTTGAGCCAGGCGTCGGCGAAGGCGACGTCGGAACTGGTGCCGACCATCAGGTCGGCATAGCCAGGCGACGACCAGCGCGCCATCCAGCCGCCGTCGCGGTACTGCTGCAGGAAGCCGTCGACCAGTTCACCGGCGCGGGTCGGCGCGAGCAGCGCATAGGCCGGCCAGGTGGTGCGGAAGGTGTCCCAGAAGCCGTTGTTGACGTAGTTCTTGCCGGGGATGATCCTGGCCGAGGTGCTGGCGGCGTCGCCGCCGGCATTGTCCTTGGACCAGCCGCTCTGGTCGGCGTGACGCCAGTCCGGCTTTTCGACCGTGCCGACGTTTTCGTGGGCCATGTTCGGATACAGGAACAGGCGGTACAGGTTCGAGTACACGGTGACCAGCTGGTCGTCGCTGGCGCCCTGCACCTTCACCCGGCCCAGTTCCGCGTCCCAGGCCGCTTGGGCGCGCTCGCGCACGGCGTCGAAACCGGCGTCACCGACTTCCATGTCCAGGTTGCGCCGTGCCTGCTCGAGCGAGATCAGCGAGGTGGCGATGCGCATGCGTACCTCGCCCTTGGCATCGGGCTTGAACTTGACGTAGCCGGTCGGGCGTCCGGTCTCGAGCGCGCTGCTGGCGGTCCACGGCTGGTCGAAGCGCGCGAACACGAACATACGGGTGGCGCCGTTCGACAGGCCGCTGCGCGTGTCGGTGTACCCGCGCAGGGTCTGGGTCGCCGCGTCCAGCGTCAGGCCGCCCCGCGCATCGACGTTGTCGAACAGGAGGTTGGCGTCGCCATTAGCGGGGAAACGGAAACGGAAGACGGCGGCGCGCTCGGTCGGCGCGATTTCGGCGCGGATGCCGTTGTCGAAGTCGACCCGGTAGGCATGCGCGCGCGCCTGTTCCTGCTCGTGCGAGAACGACAGCGAGCGGCGCTGGCGATCCGGGTCGGGCTGGCCGCTGGCGGACGAAGGCATCACCTGGAAGGTCTGGCGGTCCGCCATCCACGGGCTCGGCTGGTGGCTGAGCGACAGCGCCTGCAGGCGCGGCCGGTTGTCGGGGCCGTTCTTCTCGTTCCAGCTGTACATGAAGCTGAGTGTGCCGGCGTCGGTAACCGGGGTCCAGAAGTTGAAGCCATGCGGCATCGCCGTCGCCGGGATGTTGTTACCACGCGAGAAAGTACCATTGGCCTGGGTGCCGCGCGTGGCCAGCACGTAGTCCGACACGCGCGTGACCGCCAACGGGGCCTGGCCGGCAATCACGATGTCGTCCAGCCAGCCGCTGGCCCTTCCCTTGCCGCCGGCAGGCTGCACCTCGAGCTCGATCGACTTGATGCGGCGGCCCTGCAACCCGCCCAGGCGCACCGATTTATTCGCCCACTGCTGCGGGTACAGGGTCTGCGACTCAGCCTGCGCGGCGGCGCCGACGCGTACGCCGTGGTGGTCTGCGATGCCAAGTCCCGACAGCCGGCTGCCATCGTCCAGCACCAGGTCGAGCGAGACGCCGGTCGAGACGGCCGTGTCGCCGTCGACGATCTCGGGCAGTACTTTCCATGACAGCGTGGTGTCGGCATCGATGGCGATATCGACCGGGAACAGCTGCATGCGGCCGCCGCTGCCCTCTGCCTGGTAGCGCAGCGCGCGCAGGCCGCTGTAGCCAGCCTTGGCCTTGGCGGTATACGGGCGCTCCGGGCCGGCGCCGGGTTCGACCCGCACGCCGCCGCCGGCCTGGGTGGCGGGCATGGGCTCGCCCGCCTCGAACGAGCTCGCGAACCGGGCCGTGTCCTTGGCCGGCGCCAGGGAATCGGGCGTGGTGCTGGCGCAGCCGAGCAGCAGCGCGGCGGCGGCAACCTGGGCGGCGATGGCGCGCCGCCGCGGAGCGGTGCTGCGTGGTTGGTCGGACAGCAAATCGGCGCTGCGGGAGTCGTGAGCGGTTGCTTTCTGCGTCATGGTGCGGAAGGGCTCCTGGTCTGTGGATGGGTGGCCGGCACGGCATCGGCCAGCGCGCGGATTTGAAGGGCGGTGCGCAAGGCGTCTTCGCTGGCAGCGGACGTCACGCTCAGCGTGATGCGCTCGCCGGGCAGCAGGGTCAAGGCGTTCTCGGACAGGTCGGCATCGAGGTCGCCGAAATCGATCCAGACCGCGCGTGCGAGGCTGGATGCGGAGATGTCGAGCAAGTAGGATCCAGCGCGACTCGCGTCGTGGCGCAATTCGGCGCGCAGGCCGGCGTCTTTCCAGGCGATGTTCTTGGCCGGCGCGAAGTACACCACTGCGCGCGCGGCCGGCTCACCCTCGGCCTGCAACTCGAACACGGCGACGGTCGCTGCGGGATCGGCCGCACCAATCAGGTCGGCGTCGCGGTAGCCGGCCACCCTGGTCGCCGACAGCGGCGCCATCTCGACCGCCTTGCGTTCGTCGCGCAGCACCTGGCCGTCCAGCGTCATCACGCGGGTGCGCAGCTCGCCCTGCACGCGGCGGGGGCGGTCATTGAGCAGGCTGACCCCGGTTTGGCCTTTGGCGTCACGCAGCGCGGCCAGCGCTACCGGCGCGAAAAAGCGCCGCGAGTGGAAATGCAGCGCCTTTGGCCGGCCAAACCAGTCGATACTGGACCAGGAAGCGCCCGGCCAGACGTCGTTGAGCTGCCAGTACAGCGAACCCATGGTATAGGGGCGGCTGCGGCGGTGATGCAGCGCAGCCAGTTCGATGCCTTCGGCCTGCATGGCCTGGCTCAGATAGACAAAGCCGGCGAAGTCGCGCGGCGCGCCAAACTCGTCCTCGATGTACTTCAGCAGGCGTTCGTTGCCCTTGCCGGCCATGAACTTCTGGTGGGCGTCGATCACCGGTGATCCCAGCTGCTGCTGGTCGCGGGGCGCGAACGCATCGATGGTGCGCTGGACCGGCCACGCCTGCAGGCCGTATTCGGACATGAAACGCGGCGTGATCTCTTGGTACTGGGTGACCGGATGGGCCGGATTGCCCCATACCTCCCAGTAATGCATGTCGCCGCTGGCCTGGGTGTTGGCGACTTCCTGCAGGTCTTCGCTCGGCGAACTTGACCAATAGCCGATGCCGCCGCCCTCCTCTTGCACCACCTGGCGCAGGTCGGCGCCAAACAGCTGCACATAGCCCTTCCACACCCGGTCGGCGAAGACCGGATCGGCCTCCTTCAGCTTTTTGCCGTGCCCCCAGTATTTCCAGGCGATCTCTTGCTCGTTATTGCCGCACCATAGCACCACGCTCGGGTGGTTGCGCAGGCGCCGCACCTGGTCGCGCGCTTCGTGCACGACGTTGGCGCGGAAGGCCGGGTCGTAGGCCGGCTGCATGCCGCCGCCGAACATGAAGTCCTGCCATATCAGCAGGCCCAGCTCGTCGGCCAGGTCATAGAAGTCGCGTCCCTCGTAGTAGCCGCCGCCCCAGCTGCGCAGCATATTCATATTGGCGTCCCGCGCCAGTTCCAGCACGCGGCGCAGCTGCGCCTTCTTGATGCGCGGCTGGAACATGTCGAACGGGATCGTGTTGGC
>Ga0265798_10003583_pt1 | contig 21953 bp, 13 predicted proteins | sample P3T30metagenome_FD_192430 | JGI IMG/M metagenome (GOLD analysis project Ga0265798, IMG submission 192430) | Plant litter microbial communities from East Loma Ridge, Irvine, California - P3 T30 | ecosystem: Environmental > Terrestrial > Plant litter > Unclassified | place: USA: California... | reverse complement strand
AAACGCTATCTGCTTTTTTAAACCACATGGAAAAAGAAGGCAAATTAGCCCATACCATACTCTTTAACCTGAACCCTGCAGACAATACATTGTTTGCTACAATGACGGGCAATTTTCAGGGAGAAGGAATACGCGGAAAAATACAGTTTGGCTCAGGCTGGTGGTTTTTAGACCAGCTGGACGGTATGACCAAACAGATAAATGCGTTGTCTAACCAGGGGCTAATCAGTACCTTTATAGGGATGCTTACCGATTCGCGCAGTTTTTTATCCTATTCAAGGCACGAGTACTTCCGCAGGCTGCTGTGCAACCTGTTTGCCGAAGATATTAAAAAGGGGTACCTGCCCAATGACATTGAATGGATAGGAGGCGTGATAGCCAACATATGTTATAACAATGCAAAAACCTATTTTAAACTGTAACACCCAAACCTTAAATGCATAACGATATCAGAATAAGTAAAACGGGTAACTACAGATGGACCATTTGTGCGCTGCTTTTTTTTGGTACAACCATAAATTATCTCGACAGGCAGGTTTTGAGCCTGCTGCACCCTATTTTAGAAGAAAAATTTGGGTGGACAAATTCTGATTACGGTACCATTACGGCTATATTTCAGCTTGCTTATGCATTTTTTATGATTTTAGCCGGCCGGATGGTAGATAAATTAGGTACCAAAAAGGGTTATTCTATTGCACTTATTATATGGTCTGTAGGCGCTATAATACACGCCTATGCCATAGAGATAGGCACCGTGGCCGCCAGGGTTTTAGGGGTGCTTGGCTTTACAGGTATTTCTATATCTGTATTGGGTTTTATTGTTGCGCGTTTGGTGCTTGGCATTGGCGAGTCGGCAAATTTTCCGGCAGCCATTAAGGCCACTGCCGAATATTTCCCTAAAAAAGAACGTTCACTTGCCACCGGCATTTTTAACTCAGGCTCTAATATTGGTGCCATACTTGCACCCCTTACAGTACCGTGGCTTGCGTATCATTTTGGCTGGCAAAGCTCTTTTATCATCATAGGGTCTTTGGGTTTTGTGTGGCTTATATTCTGGCTGATATATTATGATAAGCCTTTGCAGCAAAAAAGATTGTCTGTACAAGAACTTGACTATATAAGCCAGGACACTACAGAAACGGTCTATGAAGAGAGTGCACCAATAAAAATATCGTGGTTTAAGCTGTTAGCGTTTAGGCAAACATGGGCTTTTACACTGGGTAAATTTTTTACCGACGGCGTTTGGTGGTTTTTGCTGTTCTGGCTACCGTCATACCTGTCGGCGCAATTTGGACTTAAAGGCACAGAAATTACAATGCCACTTACTGTTTTATATAGTATGACCATGGTGGGTAGTATAAGTGGAGGCTGGTTCCCTATATATTTTATAAATAGAGGATACTCATCTTATGATGGCCGTATGAAAGCCATGTTTATTATAGCTATTATACCGTTAGTAATGCTTGTGGCCCCTTATGTAGGGCACATAACATTTTGGTTTCCTGTTATCCTGATAGGCATATGCGCTTCGGCACACCAGGCGTGGTCGGCAAATATCTTCTCTACTGTATCCGATATGTTTCCTAAAGCGGCGGTGGCCAGCGTTACCGGAATAGGTGGCATGGCCGGTGGTATAGGCGGTGCATTAACGTCTTATTTTGTGGGCAAACTGTTTGACCATTACAAGGGAACAGGCGAAGTATCTACCGGTTATACCATAGTATTTACCATTTGTGCTTTTTCTTACCTGTTTGCATGGTGCATTATGAAACTGCTTGTACCCAAAAGCAAAGAAGTTGTACTATAAAACGGTAAGGTTAGTAGAATTCCTTAGTTGTATAGACGTCTCCAGTAATATGGTTTCATAAGCCGGAGCTTTATGTGCCGGGGCATCTATTAGCTCTACCAGCTTTGTCAGGGCTAAAAAGCCCATTTCTTTAGCAGGTTGCCTTATGGTAGAAAGCGATGGGTTAAGTGCAAAAGCAATATCAGTATTGGCAAAGCCTATAACGGCTATTTCTTCGGGCACTTTTACTTTTAATTCGGCAAGTATGCCCAGTGTGCGGGTAGTTATAACATCGGTAGCGCCAAAAATGGCATTGGGGCGTATGTTAAGATCTGTAAGTTCCTGCAATGAGCGGCTTATCTTTTCGTCCATTTGCGCCGTATCTTCTAAACTACAATACACCATATACCTGGTATTAAATGGTATATCTAAATTTTTGAGCGCTTTTTTAAAACCTAAGATACGTTGGTTATTATCTCCAAATTTATCGCCGGTTATAAACATAATGCGCTTGCGGTTGATGCTTATAAGGTGTTGTGTGGCTTTAAGAGCGCCTTCATATTCATTAACGCCTACCCTGGTGGTCTCTATGCCCGAGCTTATCCTGTCGAATAAAACTACTGGGCAATGGTTTTTATGGATGTAATCAAGGTACTCGGAATTTGAAGTTTCACTTACCGGCGCCATTAATATGCCATCTACCCCTTTTGATACCAAAGAATCCAGACAGGCTTTTTCCGCTTCAACATTTTCAAAGCTTTGCATTATAATAATATCATGGCCCGTCTCTGACGATGCCCTCTGGATACCGTCTAATATCTGAGCCAAAAAGGTGCTGCTAAAATAAGAGCATACTATTACCCCAATGGAGTTAGTATGCCCTATTTTTAAACTTTTTGCCAGGCGGTTGGGTTTGTAATTATTGACCTTGGCATATTCTGATATTTTTTGTTTTGTTTCCTGGCCTATTTCATGACTATTGTTAAGCGCCTTAGAAACAGTAGAAACCGAGAAGTTTAACGCCTTTGCAATGTCTTTTATAGTAATACCGCCCATGTGTTTTTATATTGCATTAAATTAAGCCTACTATAACGATTTCTAAAATAGCCTGTTTAGCACCGTAAGTGCATAACTATTTATCAGATAAGCTTATATGATTTTCACAATATTACAATTTATTTTAGTATTTTATGGGCTTGGAGGGCATTGTTTTGCACTTTTTATAATGTAAGACACGTTAATTATTTAACCTCGATTTTAAAAGGCGCGGCCGGAAGGCCTTCTTTATTGTACAAATTTGCGCCGGCAGGATTATCTGCCCAGGCATAAGAAACATGGGCCGGATGTGGGACATCATTACTATACACCTCAACAGTATTGCCCTTTATTGTGGCCGTAGCCCATACATAGTTACCGTCTGCCCCGGCAATGGCAAAGTATTTAAGGTTGCCACCCTTTGCTACTAAACCAGATCCTGTATCATTAAAACTGATGATAACCTTATTGCCTTCTTTTTTTGCGGCCTTAACGGTTGGGCCAGATGCTACTATAGCCTTATTGCCGTAGACCAGCTTTTCGGCCTGCAGGTAAAGCCTGTGGGCTACATCCTTTTTGTTAACCGGATGTATATCATTCCACTCACCCAGGTCTATGGCAACGGCCATTGCCGTATTTTTTAGGGTAAGCAGTTTTGCCTGCTGATCCCTCAACGTGGCCCAGCCGCTGTTGCCGGGATTCTTCTTTTCTTCCATATAATTTGGCAGCTGCACATAAATAAACGGGAGGTCCTGTTTCCAGAGTTTTCTCCAGTCGGCAATGAGCTCTTTCATAAGGCTAAAATACTCTTCAGGTTTTCCGGCATTAGATTCTCCCTGATACCATAGTGCTCCTTTAACGGCATAGTTTTGCAATGGCGCAATCATGCCGTTATACAACCCTGTAGATTTCCACCTGATAAAAACCTGCGGACTTGCAGGCTGCATGGTACATCCTACTTTGTATTTCCATTCGCCTTCCAGGCTAATGCTCTGGCTGCCGGCTGTAATGTCATATTCTTTATCTAACACAAAACCGCCCCGCCCGCCATTGCTAATAACCCTTATAGCTATGGTATTTTTGCCAGGTTTTAACACACCTGCTTTTAATGCATACTTTCTGGGAGGGTACTGGTAAGATGTAGTGCCTACAAATACGTCATTTATAAAAACGGAGTCGGCATCTACAATCCTTCCCAGATTAAGCCTTGCAGGTTGCACAGCCATCTGTGGGGTTACATCTATTGTTTTCCTGAACCAAACAGCACCGTTAATATTTCCGGCCGTAGTGTTGGCCCAGTAGCCCGGCACCTGCATGGTGTTCCAGGAAGTATCATTATAATCTGCCTTTTTGTAGCCTTCTTTAAGGCCTATGTCTTTTTTATTCAGTTCAGCATACCATGCGTTGCCGGCCTGCTTATTTTCTTCTTCAATTTTAGCCAGCATCTTGTCATCTTTAGCGCGCTCTGCCTCTTCTAAATACTCAGGGAATTTTTGTAATGCGGCTTCGCTCATCCATGCCTGTGCCGGCGAACCACCCAGGGCCGCGTTAATTATACCTATGGGTATGTTGTGCTGCCTGTTTGCTTCTTTAGCAAAAAAATAAGCCACCCCCGAAAAGCCACCTATGGTTTGCGGGCTTACCGATTGCCACGTACCCGAAGCCACATCGGTTTGTGGCTCTTTAAAATTGAATACATCGGGCACTAAAAATTGCCTTATGTTTTGATTTTGGGCGTTAACCTCATCCGGGTAGGTATCAAAAAGGCGGTCCATGCCCAGCTCCATATTAGATTGCCCACTGCACAGCCATACATCTCCAAACAAAATGTTGTCTAACGTAATGTTATTGCTGGCGCTAAAAGCCATTGTGTAAGGCCCGCCGGGTTTTTGTGGGGGCAGGTTAATAATCCATCCGCCGGCTGCATTTGCCGTTGCCGTATAATTTTTAGTATTAAAAAGTAACGTAACCTTTTCTCCCGGTGCCGCCCAGCCCCAAATTTTTAAGCCGGTACCGTGTTGCAATACCATGCCACTGCTGATAAGGCGCGGTAATTTTACCTGCGCACTGCACGCAAACTGCATAACAATACTTAACATAAGCATGCCCGCCAGGCTATTGATTTTAAATGTCATTTTTTTTATAAGTATAATATTATTTATAAAATACGTACCGTATATAACTGCATAACGGGTAAATAAATTACCCGTTATATAGTTTATAATGTATAAAGCAATTGCCTTAAATTTTTATTCGTAACCAGGATTCTGGTAGCTGGCCCTATCGCCTTCCATTGCATCCAGCTGGCCCTGTGGTATTGGGCGCAGGTACATGTAAGGCTGTATGGTACGCTGAATTAATTGCGGCGTATGATCGCCAACAGCTGTTCCGCAAATTTCATAAGACGAAGCAAGTTCTGTCCATTTTTGCGTGCGTACTAAATCAAACCAACGGTAACCCTCACCATAAAACTCGCGAGAACGTTCGGCTAAGATATAATTAATATCTATTACAGCAGGCGTAGCAGCTGTTAAGGCAGCACTGTTATCTTCTATCCTGGTAACATTATCATTATTATCAAAACGCCATACACCGGCACGGGCACGCAGCACGTTAACCAGGTCCCTGGCAGTTTTGCCACCCTGAGGCACGGCGCCTTTAACGGCAGCTTCGGCAGCTATAAGGTATAGCTCAGAAAACTTAGCGATATTAAACGGACGTGTACTACCGGCGTTTGGCTGGCCTAATCCGTTACCGTTATCGGTACGGTAAGGACCCATTTTCCAAAGCCCCGGATATACAAGCCTGCTTATTCCTCTGGGTTCTATTACATAGTCTTCCCTTCCCGGTAAAACACCAGCACCCACATTGCTTTTATACACACTGTTAGAATAATCTATAGCCTGAGCGGGTTGCTCGTCAAGGAATGTTAAAACAGCATCGCCGGGGCTTATCTGGGCATTATTTGCGTTATACAATGTAGCATTTGCAATGCCACCTTTGTTCCAGTTGCCACGGTAAACGGTTGTAAACGTACCATCATACCTTGAGTCTATAGCTTTATCTGTAAATGTATTTGTAATAGCGCCTATAGTAGGGCACATCCTTACCCATGGCCTTCCTAAGGACTGTGCCGCTTCACGCTGCACAGAGCTTATAAGTGTAGCCTGGTCAGAAGCTGCTGCACTCCTTACGTTTGTATAATTCCAGGTCATCATCCAGCCGGCAAAGTTATCCGGAGAAGTACCACCATAGGTAAGGCTGCCACCGTTATAAAACTCGCTTGCCTGTGTGTGGTCTGCATACAATACCATCTCCTTGTTACGGTCGTTAGCCCCAAGGTTAACATCATAATAGGTTTGCTGAAGTCCAAATGAGCCCGGGCTGTCTATACCTGCAACTGCTACATTATAAGCCTGCTGGTAATACCATTGTGCATCATGGCCGTCCGGGTCGGTACGCGGAGCCTCAGGGTATGTAGGTATATTACCAGGGTTTTCAAGCCACCAGGCATAGGTTAAATATGCTTTAGATAAATAAAGGCGCGCGGCTGTTTTAGTAACACCACCGGTAACCCTGCCCACATCGGGTAGGTTTTCTATAGCTGTTAAAAGATCAGGGAAAATTGCCTTAGTATAAACCTCCGGCACTGTGTTGCGCACAGAAGTTCTTGAAGTAGAGGTATTAAACCTCAACTCGCCTGCACCCAAATCTAACGGTACTCCGCCAAAAGTTTGTACTAGCATAAAATAATCGAATGCGCGGAAAAACCTTGCTTCAGATATTAATGATTCCGGTATGGTGCCCACAAGGGCAGCGTTTTCTATAATACCGTTTGCCGTGTTAATGTTAGGGAATGCAGTATTCCACAATACATCTGCCCGGCTGCTGCTAGCTGTAAGCTGCCCAACCCCGGAAAGGTCCATATCCTTAAAGTTACCATCGGCCTGCTGTCCATAGGTTGCCTCATCGGTACCGGTAATACAGGCGTTATAGTAATAAGCATTACCATATATATATCTAAGGTGGGCATACATTGCCGTTAAGCCCCCATTAACACCTTTTTCGGTCTGAAAATACTCCGGCGTATAAATGCTGCGCGGTGTCTCTTCTAAAAGCTCATCTGAGCACGACCCAAGTACCAACGCTAAAAATGTTGCACCTGCAAAAACTTTTATAAAATTTCTTTTCATCGTTATACTTAATTAAAATGATATGTTTAAACCGAATATCCAGTTGGTTGTAATAGGTGTGTTTGTACCTACTACCGGAAGGCGGCTGCGCAAAGCATCTGTTACTGCCTGGTTTTCGTTACCGTAAGAGTTTGTCTCCGGGTCCATGCCAGATTCTTTGTAATAAGGCGAGTAAATAATAAACGGGTTTTGCACCGTTGCATACAGCCTTAAGTTGCTTATACCGGCATCTTTAAGAAACTGCTGATTGAATTTATAGCCCAGTGTTATGGTGCGTATTTTTACATAAGATGCATCAAAATATGCCAGCGTGCTGCTATATTTAGGATTGTCGCCGCTTATTAATCCGCCCGGTTTAGGATACCTTGTATCTGTATTTTCCGGTGTCCAGTAGTCTACATCTACCTGGCCCCTGCGGCCGTTTAGCATATTAAGATAACCTGATGAACCATACAGTGTACTGATAAGTGTACCACCGCTCTGGAATGCTCCTACTACACCAAGGTCAAAACCTTTGTAAGATACATTAGTATTGAAACCACCCTGAAAATCGGGCTGAAGGTCTATAACCTGACGGTCTGCTGCGCCTATTGCCCTTGTAGGGGTACCATCTTCGTTATAATCTCCGGTATATTCTACCTTAATCATACCTACGTTACCACCCGGCTCTAAAATATCGCGATATTGATCGCCTTCCTGCCATAGGCCCTGGTTTTTGTAGTCAAACACGGCGTTTATAGGGCTGCCTACAAACCACCAGTTGCTCTCATCTCTTGTTTGCCCTGATGCCAGGCCGGTAAGTTTATTTTTGTTTGAGTACAGGTTTATACCTGCATTCCAGCTCACACCATCCGGATTATCTATAATAAGGCCGTTTAATGTAATTTCATATCCTTTATTCTGGGTTTCGCCTATGTTTGCCGTATAGCTGGTAACACCAGACGTTGCCGGAAGGTTAACGCCAAGCAATACATTATTTGTGTCCTGCACATAATATTCAACCGTACCGGTAAGGCGGTTGTTAAACAAGCCGAAGTCTATACCGTAGTTCCATGTTTCAGAAAACTCCCAGCCTAAATTGGGGTTAGGCAGTTCTGACACGTAGTATCCGGTAGCATAATCGCCACCAAAGTTGTAAGGCCTTGTGCTTAAAAGCCCTAAGGTTTTGTAAGGATCTACTGACTGGTTAGACGTTTGACCGAAACCAACCCTTAATTTAAGCAGGTCTATTTTGTTTACATCGCGAAGGAATGATTCTTTTTTGATGTTCCAGCCTGCAGAAATTGCCGGATAAGAATGCCAGTTGTGACCTTTTGCCAGCCTTGACGAACCATCTGAACGGTAGGTAGCGCTTAGCATATAGCGGTCATCATAAGAATACATTACACGGCCCATAACCGATTCAAGGCCGCTTACCTGGTATGCCTGGTTTGCAGGGTTAATGGTTATTTCGCCCTGTGCCTGGCCCAGGTTATAAAACTGGAACGCATCGGCCGGGATATTTTTTGCAGAAACAGACGAACTGTTGTATTTTGTTTGCTGGCCAGAGTATAGCGCCAGGGCATTTACCTTGTGCTTTTCGGCAAAAGTACGATCGTAGCTTATTATGTTCTCTATAGTCCAACTGGTGTTTAAAGAGCTGTTTATATTAGCTGTAGATGGCGTTGTGGGGTTGGTAGCAAACACGCCTTCGCCGGTATAGCTGCCACCGTTTGTAAGCCTAACGTTACCACCCAGGTTAAGGCGGTATTTAAGGCCTTCTACACCCGGTATCCTAACCTCGCCATAAGCAGTGTTGTAAGATCCAAATGCTATGGCCTTATCTACATACTTATCGCCAAGGCCGTTTAATATATCTCTTGAATATACCCATGGCTCGTCAAGCGGCATGGCCACTGTGCGTTTCCAGGTGCCATCTTCGTTATACGGGTTGGCTATAGGAGATAAATTTAAAACGCCATATAACCCAAGGCTGTTTCCGTTATTTATTGAGTAGTTGTTGTTTGTGGTAATACCAAAACGGAATGCGCCAACTTCCTGGTCTATTGAACCCAGTAATGAGAAACGCTCAAAATCCTGTAGTGGCACTACGGCCTCATCTTTTTGGTAGCTAAGGCTAAAGTTATAGCTGCCTTTTGTAGTACCGCCCGAAACACCAAAGTAATGGTTTTGTACGGTAGCAGTCCTGTAAAATAAATCCTGCCAGTCTGTATTTACATCATCTGCCTCGTCAAGGCCGTTTTGATAAAGGCCTGCATCAGCACGAAGTTTTACAAAGTCAGGCCCGCTCATCATTGGGTATTTTGCAAAAACATCTTTTACACCAAAGTAAGAGTTGTATGTAAAGCGGGCTTCCTGCCCTACTTTACCTTTGTTAGTAGTTACCAATATAACACCGTTTGCACCACGAGAACCATAAATGGCTGTTGCAGAGGCATCTTTTAGTATGTCTATACTTTTAATATCATCGGTGCTCAAATCGTTAATTGAGCCCGAAAAAGGAATACCGTCTAAAACCACAAGCGGGTCGTTACTGGCGTTTAGCGAGCGCACGCCACGCACACGTATTTGCATACCTGCACCCGGTTTTGTAGATGTTTGTGTCATCTCTACACCCGCAAGGCGGCCTTGTAATGCCCTTGCAATGTTAGGCGATGGCATTTCGCGAATCTGTTCGCCTTTTATAGACGCCACTGAGCCTGTTACGGCTTCTTTGCGCTGGTTACCATAACCTACTACCACAACCTCATCAATGATTTCTGTTTCTGCCTGAAGCGTTACATTGATTGAGGCGCCGGTTACTATTACCTCCTGAGGAGCAAACCCAATAGAGGTAAATACCAGCACGCCATTTTGCGGTACCGATATGCTGTAATTTCCCTCGTCATCTGCCATGGTTGCGGTGGTTGTGCCCTTAACCATAACCGTGGCTCCCGGTATACCCATGCTGTCTTCTGACGAAGTAATGGTACCAGTTACACTTATATCCTGCCCGAGGCAGAACTGTGTAGCAAAAAACAAAAGTACTACTATCACACGCCTGGATAGTATTGATATACTGTAAAAGTTCTTCATAAATACGTGGTTGATTATTTGATTAATTAGTTTGTTTGGGTTTTTAGTTTGGTTACATTCATATTTGGTATTGTTTTTTAATTGAGGTTATTCTAAACTTGGCCAATTTACTATAACGTTTTCGTAAACAACGTGTGTACTACCTTATGGTGTAGTAGACCAAAAGTAAAATTTAGTTAAAGCGGCGCATAATAAATACCCGAAAAATTACGAATACGTTGTAGTAAGTGTATAAAATATATTTAAATAAAAAAAGTAAAATAAATTTAACAACTGTTATAAGCTATATTCGCAATAAATCCTCATGCCGATATAATCGTTTCGCTAAATAAAAGAGGCACAAAAGATTTGTAAACCTCTTGTACCTCCTTATATATAAGAGCGGAATAAATTATACCTCCCTTATCCAGGTAAATGCAGTAGCCACTTTATGCTGCAGGGCATCATAATCGGGCTGCTGAAAAAGGTTAGAACCGGCCCCCACTGCACTTACTCCGGCCTTAAACCAGTTGTGCAGGTTTTCCTGCTGCATTAAAACACCGCCTGTTACCATAAATTTAAGCTCAGGAAAAACGGGCTTTACCGTTTTAACAAACGTTGGCCCCAGCACATCGCCGGGAAAAAGCTTTATAAGCCGGGCGCCCACCTGTGCGGCAAGGGCAATCTCGGTAGGGGTCATGGCGCCGGGTATCCAGCAGGTATTGTTAGCAAGCGTAAGCTGGCCTACCTGCGGGTTTACAATAGGGCTTACAATAAAATCCGGGTTAAGGGCTAAAAACTCCTGGGCATCCTGTTGTGTTTTTATGGTGCCTATACCAAGTTTTAAATCGGGCCAGGCCTGGTTTCTATAATCAACAAGCGCCTCAAAATTTTTAAGTGCGTTGACGCCCCTGTTTACAAATTCAAAAACGCGCACGCCCCCTTCATAACAGCTGTCTATTGTGTTTATACACGTTGTTATATCGTCATGGTAAAAAACAGGCACTAACGGATAGGCCTCTATGGTTTTAATTACATCCTGCATGGTTACATTTTATTTATGAAATCTCCCTTTATAAAAAGCTTTTCAAAGCCGGTAGTCGTGGCGGTATCTATAATATGCTGCGGACTATACTCATTGTATATGCCGCATATAAGCCCGGCCATAAACGCATCGCCGCTGCCTATCCTGTCTACCACTTCGTTTGTTTGCAGCACATCCGAAATGTAATTACCACCGGCAGTATGGTAAGTACCATAAAACAGGTTGTGCTTAGGGTTATCTATAAACCGAAAAGTATTCGCTACATGGCGGCAGTTAGGAAAAGCAGAAAAAATTTGCCCTGCCACTTTAGTTGCATATTCAAAATACGCTTCTTTAGTCGTGTGCCTGTTTAAAGTATCGTCTATAGTAGTACCCAGCATTTTGTTTGCCGCCCAAATATTACCCATAATAACGTGGCAATACTTAACAAGCTGCGGCATTACATCTATGGGCTGCGAACCATATTGCCACAGTTTGCTGCGGTAATTTAAATCGATCGAAATAACCATATTGCGTGCCGATGCCTCTTGCACCACCGCCAGCATAAGCGATGCCATATTAGCCGATAGCGCCGGTGTAAGGGCCGTAAAATGCAGCCAGTTGCAGTCGAGGAAAAGCGCATCCCAGTTAATATCCTGCGGTTGTAAAGCACTGAATGCTGAAAAAGTCCTGTCATACACCACATCGCCGCTTGTAAGGCCGTTTGCCGAAAGCAGGTAATATGTGCCTATGCGGCTGCCCTGCCATAGTATTTTTGATACATCTACAGCGCTGCTTTCTAAAACAGTTGTAATGCTTTTTGTAATGGGGTTATTGGGTATTGCGGTACAATATGCCACCGGAACATTAAGATAAGAAAGAGCCATGGCAACATTTGCCTCAGAGCCGCCTGCAAACACCTCTACGGCAGCAACTTCATTTTTTTTAATAAGTTCAGGCGAAGCAGCCTGGATCCTGATAAGCAGTTCGCCAAAGGTTAATACTTTATTCATAATGTATTTTACGTGAGGCTAAAATAAGGCTATAAGGGTAAGCTTACAAACTATATTGCCGTAAATAACTAATACGTTATAGTAAGGCAAACGCCAAAAGTGTTAGCCATGCAACACCATAAAAAAAGCCCCGCTTTCGCAAGGGCTCTATTATCAGAGAAACTAAAAATTATTAAGGTACTACTACCTTTTTATAAATTTAAGGTGCTGCCCGTCTACGTTAATAAAGTACATACCGCCCGCTAGGGTCTCTATATTTACCTGGGCATTATCTGTACTGTTAAGGTTACCGTGGCTTATTACCGCTCCCATAGTGTTGGTAATGGTGTACTGTGTAGATACAAACCCGTTAGAGCTTACGTTTACCACAGATGATGCCGGATTAGGATACAGGCTTACTACAGGGGCCGAGAACGATGGGGTACCTGCTATGTCATCCGCAGCGAACTTATAAACAGTGCCATTTGCTGGCCATGCATCAAGTGTTATATACTCTTCAGGAAAAGTATCTGCCGTAAACTCTACATAGGTAGGGTTTACACTGTTTCCATAAGCTACAAAAGCATTATAATCATCTGTAATTGCAGCTAAAAGCCCCTCTTCCTCGCCGTCTGCTACTAATGTCATATCGGTAACATTGTTAGCGCCGTACCTGTACTCTATAGTATTAGTACCTTCATACAGCCAAATTTGGACGTTCAGGTAAAATTCATCTTCTTCATAATCGGCAAATACAGCATTTTCAAGTCCGGCATTTTTCACCTCCAGCTTTAAAATACGGTTTGGCGCAGTACCTTCTACTTTATAGCTTATAGGCGATGTAGATGTGCCGGTGCTATAGGTTCTGTCCTGCAAATAAGCCGTAGAACTATAAAGATAATACACGCCCTCTTCTTCTTCATAACTGCCATTTGGAGTTATAAAAGCAAAATAGTCGTCATCAAACAAAAAACGGTTTACCTGCTGGCCTGCAATGGAAAAGCTGAACGGCATGGTAATTTCGCTAAAATTATCCCAGTCCCAAACCTCGCCATTATTAATAGACGTTGGTGTCTGCAAATCGGTATACGGTTGTGTAAAAGCCGAAAAAGTGTAGCTGTTTTGTGCCTGCATGCCCATAGCAGATAAGGCAAGCGTTAACATTAAAGTAATTTTTTTCATCGTATTTATTAAGTGTATTTGTATTAAGGATATGTAGCAAAACATTTAGTTGTTATTTAACAAAAATCTTGCCAGTTTTTACAGGAATATCCTGATATGATGACTTTTTTAGTCAGATGATAAAAATTGTAGAAGGTTGCGTAACACAAGCTTTAATTGCCTTTACTTTTTTTCGTGTTTTTACTATTAAAATTGTTCCCTTAAGGGAAAATATGGAGGTTGCCTTAATTATAGCTGACGCTTCAATTTTTATATCTCTAGATCTCCGTATTTATGAGATGGCAGCTTTCTGTTTCTCAACTCGCCATGACCGGGCGGATTGGGTTATATAGAATAAAAAAGCCCCCGCTTTTGCGGAGGCTCACTTCAATAATAAAACTCAAATTAATTCGCTTCGGGTGCGGGCTTGTCTTTACCGGCATTCATCATTTCCATCAGCTTAAGACCCATGATACCGCTTATTGGGCTATCGGGCCCACCGTTGCCGCTTATCATTACATCGGGTATTACCTTTATGTTGCCTTTGCCTATCTCCTCGGTAATCTTGTAGCGGGTAAAGTTATCGCCACCCATGGCAGATACCTGCAATTCATAAGCTTCGGCGGTAGATTTACCTATGGCCATAATTTTCTCTGCTTCGGCTAAACCGGTTTTAGAGATGCGCTCTGCCTCGGCACCTGCGGTAAGCCTTGTAGCTTCGGCCTGTGCACCGGCACGTGCCTTGGTAGCCTCGGCTTCGGCATTGGCACGCATTTTAGTGGCTTCGGCTTCGGCATTAACGTTCAGCTTAAGGCTGGTGGCATCACCCTCTGCCTTCTTAACTGTAGCATCGGCCGTGCGCTGGGCAATCTCTACGCTTTGCGAGGCACGCACGATTTCCTTCTGCATATCGGCAATAGCCGTTTCCTTCTCTACACCCTGGCGCTGCTCCTGTGCCATTTTTTGCGTTTGGTAAGTCTTCTGCTCTTCCTCGGCAATCTTACGGTCGGTTAGTGTTTTCATTAATGATTCGGGCGGAACGATATCGCCTATAAGTGTGTCTACGGCGTTTACATTATATTCATCGAGCACATCTTTAATATGTCTTTTGGCACTTTCCTGGCGTTCTTTACGGGTACTAAGGAACGATATTACATCGCTGTCCTGCGCCGAGTTGCGGAAGTAGTTGCCTATGGTAGGCTCCAGCACCTGGCTTACAAGGTTGGTCATGCTGCCAAAGCGGGCAATAACTTTAGGCGCCTCGTTTGCAGGGACATGTATAATTTGTGCCACATCAAGGTTAAACGGGAAACCGTCTTTAGAGCGCACGGTTATAGTGCTAAGGTTTTTATCAAGGTCATGCGACTCGCTGCGGGCATTGGCCCAGTTAAGCACCAGGTTAGTGGTAGGCACGGCCTCAAGCTTTGTAGTATACTTATTAATGGCATACTTGCCGGGGCCCAGTGGCTCCATCCATACACCACGCTGGCCTTTGCCCACTATATTACCGTGCTTAAACGTTTCGCCGGTCATGTCTTCGCCATCTTCTCCTATATATGATATAACCACGCCTACATAGCCAATGGGCACATCGGTCATGGGAATTTGCTCTACCAGCACACCCCAGGTGTTAAGGTAATAGGTACCCGCAAGCATTACCTGCGGCTGCAGGCCACGGTTGCCCCCGCTGCCCAAAAAGGAGTCAAGATCCTGAAAGTTGTTGTGCCCCTCTACAAACTTACCGGCAATCTGGCCTATGGGTATGGGCTCGCCATCAAGCGCGGTTACCACGCCCACCATGTTCTCATAGATCTTAACCTGGTCTGTTACCACAACCTCAAACAAAAAGGTGTTTATCCGGTACGATCCTGTTGTGATAAAAGCGGTCTGGCGGCCTTTTTGCCCGCCGTTATCTAAAAACGCCACGGCATCCTGAAAGTTATCGCACGCCACGCGGCGGGCTAAAATGCGGCCGGTAGGGGTTTCCTGGCCGTCCTTGCTTAGCAGGAGGCCTATCTTTCCTTCGGGGATTATTGTGAAGGGGGTCATGTCTACACTGTACTGCCATATCCACTTCATCCAGTACAGGCCCGGGGCAAGGGTTTGCGCCTGAAAACCCGCCTCGCCCTTAGTGGCCACAATGCGGCTGTCGGGCAAGGATTTGTCTTCGCCAAAGAGTACAAACTTTTTAGTAACCAGCCCAATTTTGTCTTCGGGTACTATTACCATTCCAAAAAAAACGCGGAGCACAAATTTGTACCCCACGATACCTACCAGTACCGGTAAAATCCACCAGTACTCTGCAATTGTTGTTGCCATAATTGTTGTTAAATTGATTTATGTAGTACAAAGCTATTGACGTTTTTTAACATAAATCAGCACTTTAACACTTGGCTTTTCGTAGTGCCAAACACCCGTTAAAACCCTTGTTTTAAGGCCTCTTTTTGTCAGTTTACGACATAAATTCTACCTGCGCCAACTATGACTGGCATTTTGGGCTTTAACAGTTTCTGGGGCCAATTTTACAAAACAGGCAGCGCAAACAATATAGCTGTGAATTCAGGGTTCAGGTTAACGATTAAATGTCATGACATGGATTTTGATTTTGGCCGTACCTAATCCTGATCCGAACAGGATGAAAACAAATCAATCTTTCCGAATCCGGATTCCGAAAGTGAAAAATTAACCGCGTTACCAACATTGTGATGCGGGCATACCACATAGCCGAAACCGCCTTTAAAACCAATTGAAATTGAAAATATGCAACATACAGTTGTTAGAGATGAGAAAAATTCTTAAGAAAACGCTAAAAGTCTGCCGAAAAATCGCTTTTTTTGATGTAATGTTGAAAGTTGCATTTTGTTGGCAAGAGCAAATTTAATAAATGCTTAAAAATCAGCATATTGTAATTTTGACGGTGCTAACCAATAAAAATTAAAATGCGATTGAAAAAAATTTACCTGGCAGCAGTAATTGCGTTAGCCGGCCTATGGGAAGCGGATGCCCAGCAGGACCCGCACTACACGCAGTACATGTACAACATGAATGTAATCAACCCAGCCTATGCGGGCTCAAAGGAGAATTTATCTTTTGGTTTGCTGTATAGAAAGCAGTGGGTAGATATTGAGGATGCACCCAGCACGGGCACCTTTAGCGGCCACAGCCCGGTGGGTAAAAACGTAGGTTTAGGCCTATCGGCCATAGTAGATGAGATAGGGCCAGTAAAAGAGACCAACTTATACGCTGACTTTAGCTACACGCTAAGGCTTGGCGGCGAGCACAGGCTTGCCCTTGGTTTAAAAGCGGGTGTAACGTTCCATAAAGTAGGCCTTTTTGATGAGGTGTTTACTAACGTACCACAGCCCAATGACCCTGCATTTGCACAAAACGTAAACAACACGTACTTTAACGTAGGATCGGGTGTATTTTATTACACCGATAAATACTACCTGTCATTCTCAGTGCCGAACATGCTGAAAAGCAAGCACCTTGATTATAATGGTTACAACTTCGGTTCAGAAGTATCCCACTACTTTGTAACGGGTGGTTACGTATTCCAGATCAACGACAACTTTAAGCTGAAGCCATCGTTCATGGTAAAATCAGCCTTTGGGATCGACCCGTCTATCGACGGCTCTTTAAACGCCATGTTCTTTGACCGTTTTGAAATAGGTGCTACATACAGGATAGACGACAGCTTTGGCGGTATGGTAAACTTTGCCATAACCCCAAATTTAAGGATAGGCTATGCGTATGACCACATTGTATCGGATTTGAATGTAACAACGCCGGCCTCACACGAGATCATGCTTTTGTTTGATTTGAACTTCCCGAAAAAAGTATCACGTTCACCACGTTATTTCTAACCTAAAGCGACATAAAGAAAACACATGAAGAATTTATATATCACACTTGGGTTTATACTGGCAACAGCCTCGTTATCTGCACAAAGCAAAGAGACCGAATATGCCGATAAGCTGTTTAGCCGTTTTGAGTATGTAGATGCTGCCAAAGAATACCTTAAGGTAAGCAAAAAGGGCAAGGACCCTTATGTTTATAAGCAGCTAGCCGAAAGCTACTATAATGTATACAACACTAAAGAGGCCGCTAAATGGTATGGCAAAGCCATAGAAGCCAAACAGCAGGATGCCGAAACCTATTTTAGGTATGCACAGATGCTAAAAGCAGACGGACAATATGAGGAGTACAACAAACAAATGAAAGCCTTTGCTAAAATGGCACCTAAAGACCAGCGGGCCATTGCTTTTAACGAAGACCCTGATTATTTGCCAAAACTAAAAAGCCAGACTCGCCTTTTTGAGGAAAAGATACTGGATATTAATGATAAAGAATATGGATCGTTTGGGGCAGTACTGGCTAATGACAACACGTTTTATTTTACCAGCAACCGCAACACGGCCCGCAAAACTTACGGCCGCGATGAGCAGCCGTATCTTGACATTTACCAGGCCACGTATAATGCCAACGGCAGCCTGAGCGCCCCTACTACCGTGGGTAGCCTTAACACACAATATCATGATGGCCCGGTAGCGGTATCGGCAGATGGCAACACCATGTATTTTGCCAGTGAAAGTTACAGGGAAGGCGACGCAGAGAAAGGGAAAGGTCAAAAAGTAAGCCTTATCTATTTGTATAAAACAACTAAAGATAATGGCAAGTGGGGCAATGTAGTGGCGCTTCCTTTTAATAATAAAGCGTGGAACACCGGCAACCCCAGCATTAGCAAGGATGGTAAATGGCTGTATTTTTCATCGGATAGAAAAGGGTCTGTAGGTGCTTCAGATATCTGGAAAGTAGAGGTAAAAGGCGGTAACAGCTATGGCGAACCCGTTAACCTTGGGCCTAAAGTAAATACCAAGGGCAGGGAGAGCTTTCCATATATAACAGATGACAACAGGCTTTTCTTTTCATCAGACGGACACAAAGGGCTTGGTGCACTGGATATTTTTTACGTAGACCTTGAGCGCAATGGCGATGCGGTAAATGTGGGTATGCCGGTAAACTCTGCGCAGGATGACTTTTCATTCAGTTTTAACGTGCAAAAAAACGTGGGCTTTTTTAGCAGTAATAAGTCGGGCAAAAACGGCGACAAGATGGGCGTAGACAATATGTATATGGCCATACCGGTATGTGGGGTAGATGCTTATGTTTTTGTAAAAGACAAAAAAACAGGCAAAGTGCTAAAAGGTGCACAGGTAGCCATACTTGATGAGAAAAACAACGTGATTGAAACTAAAATTACCGATGATAAAGGCGCGCTAACGTATAGCGTAGACTGTAACCGCAGCTACTCTTTACTGGCAAGCGCCGATGGGTATGAGAAGAGCAACTTTGCACTGCCTTCTAAAAGCGGAGGCTCTGTAGATATAAATGCCGAACTTGAGCCTATTGAGAGCATTATTGTTAATGGTAAAATTGTACTTAAAGACATATACTTTGACTTTGACAAGAGCAATATAACCGAAAAAGCGGCTTATGAACTGGACAAGCTGGTACAGGTAATGAAAACCTACCCTAATGCCGTTATTATGGTTAAAGCCCATACTGATACAAAAGGGAGTGAAGAATATAATATGAGGCTTAGTAATGAGCGTGCGGTATCTGCAGTGCAATATGTACTGAGCAACGGTATTGCAAAAGAACGCATCAGCGGCCAGGGCTATGGCAAAAGCGAGCCACGCATAAAGTGTGAGCCGTGTACCGCCGAGCAGGATGCCGAAAACCGCCGGATAGAATTTATTGTGGTAAAAGGCATATAAGTATACATTATATATAGTATGAGAGCCTCCGCATTAGCGGAGGCTTTTTTATGCGTTTAGCACGTTGATTATTATACAGAAAGGTGCGCCAGCGATACAATTGTATTAAATTTATGATTTTACCACTTTACAATTTAATAACGCTTTATTAAATTTGTGTTGCTAACAGGTACACATTATGCCATTACATCTCACTGCAATTGAACGTGTAAAAACAATTTCTAAAGCAGATTTTTATAATAATTATGTAAAAAAGCAAAAGCCGGTGGTTATAGAACAACTTACCGAAGATTGGCCGGCTTATGAAAAATGGCGTCTTGATTACATAAAAAACATAGCCGGCGAAAAGACCGTTCCGCTTTATGATGACCGGCCGGTATCTCACGAAGATGGCTTTAACCAGGCGCATGCCGAAATGAAAATGGCCGATTATATAGACCTGCTAAATACAAAACCCACCAATTACAGGATATTTCTTTACAACCTGATGAAGGAAGTGCCCACGCTTAAAAACGATTTTAAGTGGCCTGATATTGGCCTGAGACTGGTAAAACAGCTACCCATGCTTTTCTTTGGCGGCCAAAATGCCAAGGTATTCATTCATTATGATATAGATTTCAGTAACATACTGCACTTTCATTTTCACGGAAAAAAAAGGTGCATTCTTTTTGCGCCAAGCCAAACGCCTTACCTGTATAAAGTACCACATGCTTTGATAAGCCGGGAGGATATAGACTTTGACAATCCGGATTTTGACAAGTGGCCGGCACTAAAGCAGGCACGGGGCCTAGTGGCCGACCTGCAGCACGGCGAAATGCTGTACATGCCCGAAGGCTACTGGCACTACATGAAATATTTAACGCCGGGGTTCAGTATGAGCCTGAGGGCTTTTCCGCGGAGGCCGCTTAATTTTTTAAAGGCCGCCTATAATATAACCATAATGCGTTATTTTGATAACATGATGCGCCGCTACAAAGGCCAGAAATGGATAGACTACAAAAATGAGCAGGCCATAATACGTACCCACAAAAATCTTGGCCTGCCGGTTTAAAGGCAGAGATACCTAACGTAGCGGAATTTTTTTTTACTTTTACCTCATGGATAAGGGGCATAAAACGTATACTGTAGATGAAGCAAAACGAAAACTGGAGCATTATTGCGCCTACCAGGACCGCTACCATGATGAGGCAGTGCAAAAACTACGCAGCCTTGGCATGATTCCGCAGGCTATTGATGTGATAATGGGCCACCTTATAGAGCATAATTTTTTGAACGAAGAGCGGTTTGCACGCAGCTTTGCGCGGGGCAAATTCAGGATTAAGCACTGGGGGCGCAGGCGCATTGTGCAGGAGCTTAAATTTAAGGGCATAACAAAGTATAATATTGACGCAGCCCTTAAAGAAATAACCGATGCCGAATATCTGGAAGCCTTTCATTTAATTGCCGAGAAGCAATGGGAAACCGTGCGTGAGGGTAATCTTTTGAAAAAAAAGAAAAAAGTATCTGACTACCTTTTACGAAAAGGCTTTGAAACCAGCATGGTTGCCGAAAAAATTACCGATTTATCTACTTTTTAATTATGTTGCCTTAAAACACCCTGTATTTCATAATTATTTGTTAAATTGCCTGCTGATTTACGCTTTCACAGAAATTTTAAATGAAAGGGGACAATGCTCAGGAAAATTCACCTCATCTTACTGTTTGCCACAGCAATAACTTTTGCGCAAAAATCAGATTATGATTTTGCAAACTCTGAAAAAGAAATCCGGAAACTTATATCTTCTTCACCGGATAAGGCTGTTGTGCTTATTAAAGAAATGCTTTCGCAGCCCAACATGCACGATTCGCTGTATGGAAAAGCCTATAACCTCTATGGTATGTATTATGGTGTAACCGGCAAACCCGATTCATTAATAAAATATACCTTTAAGTCGTTAACCTATTTAGATAAATACCCCAAAATAAAGGCCAGGGCCCTTATGAACCTCTCTATAGGCTACCGTAACAAATCTGATTATCCTTTAGCTATAAGCACGCTTACCCAGGCGCTCAGTCTCCACAGGTCTAACAAAGACCAGGTGGGCGTAGCTACCGCTTATGGTGAGCTGGCCTCTAACTACAGTTACATGCAGGATTATAAAACAGCTGTAAACTATCTTATAAAGGCAATTGCCATTTTAAAAGAGCAAAAAAATACCGATAAGCTATGGGCCATAAAGCAAAAATTGGCCAATACCTATATGGCTATGGGCAATTATAAATTTGCCATAGACCTTAACCGAGACTGTGCTGCTGCCTTTAAACAAGCGGGAGACTTCAACAACTACTACCTTACGCTTATCAACTTAGGCGAATCGCTTACTAATACTGGGCGCTATCCTGAATCCCGGCAGGTACTTACCGAAGCTCTCGCCGGCTTAAACACATATGGCGATAAAGAACTTATAGGCATAGCCCAGGCCCAACTGGGTGCACTTAGCGTAAAACAGGGGCAGGATACCGGGGCGATTGCTTTTTATAAGCAATCTATAGAAAACCTCACCGCAGCAAAATCTGTATGGATAACCGGCATTGGCAGCCAGTATATTAAAGTGCTTACACGGATAAAACAGCATCCGCAGGCACTTGAGGTTATTAAAAATGTAACCGCACTTAATCTATACGATAAAGCCAACCCACAAAGCAGGCTCGATTTTAAAAATGCCGAGGCCGCCGCTTATACGGCATCGGGTAATGCAAGCGCTGCCATAGTATCTTACAAAGAAGCACTGGCGCTTATGGATACCATTAATGCCACAAGAGAAATTGTAGCGTTACAGGAAGTTCAGGCTAAATACCAAACTGAAATTCAGCGCGAAAAAAACCTGAGGCTTTCTGCAAACAATAAATATTTAAAGCAGGATATTGAGGTTTCAAAAATCAGGATGT
>Ga0265798_10003582_pt1 | contig 21954 bp, 20 predicted proteins | sample P3T30metagenome_FD_192430 | JGI IMG/M metagenome (GOLD analysis project Ga0265798, IMG submission 192430) | Plant litter microbial communities from East Loma Ridge, Irvine, California - P3 T30 | ecosystem: Environmental > Terrestrial > Plant litter > Unclassified | place: USA: California... | reverse complement strand
GATCAGCGTCATGAGCATCGTCGCCCAGGCTACGTAAATCATCGATTCGTAGGCGTCGCTCCAGGGTGCGTGTCCGGAAATGTACCAGCGCGCGACGAGCCCGAGGGTGTGAAGCGCAAACAATAACGCGATGACACCGTGGAAAAACCCTATGATATAGTTCATGAACCTTTTGCGCACGAAAATATTGGCGATGGCGAACAACAGCATGACAACGCCGAAGGTCATGTACAAATAATACAGGTTTTTGAAAATATCGTATTTGTTGTATAAAATCTCCGATTGGATCTTTTCGTCGCTCGGCATCACGTTGGAGCCGTATTTGTGCTGGAATTTATTGATGCCATTCAGATAAAAATCGGCTTCCTTATAATCTTTCGTAAGGGTCGCTTTTCGCAGCGCCATCAGGTAGATCGGGATGATCTGGCGCGTAAATGTAGAATCGATGCCTTTCAGTTTGGCCTGGTCGAGCTGCGGATACGAAACCCATTTGTAATTGACATCGTTCGGAATCGGGAAAACGCGCAAAATACCTCCGCTCAACGCCGAATTCAGCAAATTGACCTTTTTGTCAGCTTCTATGAAATCCTTCTGGAACTGGTTCGGAACTGCCGCACGATAGGCCTCGTCCAGATAAGGCGACAGTTTATAGTTGAATTCCGCATCGAAGAAATCCATGAATTTGGCATACTTCGCCTTTGGGTCAATGCCGATGATTTTCCGGATGCTGTCGTTTCCGCTTTTCAGGTAAATGATCGGGACTTCGAACCAGGCGGTCTGGAACTGCGTCATCGAAAGGAAAACCTGGTCGGAATTCATGCCTTCGAACGTATCGCTTTTGCTGACTTTGCGCAATAATTCCGACGAAAACGTATTGAGCGGCTTCATCCGGCCGCCTTCGTCCTGGATGACCAACCTGCCGAATTTGGCGGCGTGCTCATCGCTGACCTTGTATTTTTTCAACGAATCCAAAATAGCCATCGGACTCGCAGCCACCGGTTTCGGAGCGGCAGTTTCGTGTTCGTGCTCATGTCCTTCGTGATCGTGGTCGTGCTGAGGCGGTTGCTGGGCGAATGAAGATAATCCGAAGAAAAGCATCACGGTCAGCGCCGCCTTTGCCTGCTTTGCCTGTACCGATTTTAGTTTTCTCCTGAGTTCACCCATACGCGCGTTTTTGTCGAACAGGATCGCCAACATGGCGGCAAACAAAAGGAAGTATCCGATATAGGTTACCCAGGTTCCCCAAAAATCGTGGTTGACCGACAGCACCGTTCCCCTTTCGTCAGGATCGAAAGAGGCCTGGAAAAAGCGGTAGCCTTTGTGGTCGAGTACGTGGTTCATGTAAATTCTCGTATCGAATTTGTCTTTTCCGTCCAAAACGGTGACGCGGCTTTCGTAGGCCGAGTAACTTTTTTCGGTTCCCGGATATTTGTCGGCGATAAAGTCGTTAAGCCTGATCTTAAACGGCAGGTCGTATGTTTTGCTTCCGAACGACAGCGTGAATTCAAGATCGCCCACTTTGACGCTTTTGGGTTCGCCAATGCTGCCTTTGGATCCGATAAGTGTTACCTCCTGTGACTTTCCGTTTGCCGAAACCGTCAGTACCAACGCGTCCTGGGATTTTTTGTCTTTGTAATCGCCACTGGACTTATACGATTGGAAACCTTTGACGGGAGCGTCCGGAAAAACGAATTGTGCCGCTCCGACATTGTAAAGCGAGCGGAACATCAGCGGCTGAAGCGAGTCTTTCGTGACCTTTCCTTCTAGACGGTCCGCCATGCGCATGAATTGTCCGTCGAACGGCATCTGAACGGTGACGGCCCCGCCTTTCGTGTTGATGTTGATCGCGCCCTGAGTGAATTTGTTAAGTGAAAAAAGCAGGTTGTGGATATTCTGAACTTCGCCTTCCTTCAGGTAATGGTTGTGGCGACCGCCTTCTCCGGCTTCGACCAGTTTGAGATAGGTATGCCCGTCCGGATTCGGGACAACCGTATCGGTAGCGCCCATGATGTACTTTTGGGATTTGATCTCGAACGGGATATCGGCAAACTTATCCGACATCGTAAAATCGTTGTCCAGGACCGGTGAGAGCAACAGCGATTTTTCGAACGCCCGCCGGCGCAGTTCGCCTTTGTACTGGCCGTCGACCAAAGCGGTCAGGTGCAGTCTTTCAGAGAAAATACGGTTTTCACTCTCCCCTTCCCTGATAGGCATCGCGCCTTCATAGCTGATATATCGCGTGATAAAAGCGCCTATGATAATAAGGACGAACGACAAATGCATGATCAGCGTAGGCCATTTTTCTTTTTTGAGCAATCCGTATCGCTTGATGTTCCCGATAAAGTTCACCATAAAAAGCAGCATAATGGCCTCGAACCACCAGGCGTTGTAGACCAGAATCCTTGCGGTATCGGTGTTGTAATCGTTTTCGATGAAGGTTCCGGCGCCCATCGCGATGGCAAAAACGATGAACAGCGTGGCCATCAACCGGGTTGAAAAAAGAACGGAGAGGAATTTTTTTCCCATGTGAGAAGTAGTGTGTAAAACGACTGCAAAAGTAAGCAAAAGTTTAGGTTGAGCGGTCAAGCCGATGTATCACTTTCACACTATTTAACGAATAACGCGTCAGGTGCCGGCCTGTACTTTTTTGGGTAAGCGGTAACCCGGATGCACAACGGGGCGTTTCAATCCATCGGATCAGACCCATTTAAAGAGCCACGTCTGATTTTTGCAAATAGCACCTTATCTTATCAAAATCAGCATTTTAGCATTCAGATAGAAATAAACTTTCTATATTGCGGCACGTTTAGACGTTTATACCACCCTTTTCTACCTTCCAAAAACACGATTAATCTTCGCTATGCCGGTCTACCGCGGCCCAGACCGTTGCACACATTCATTTCCATGGCCGCGTCAGCTTCAGATTTCACCGCTTTTCGTTTGAATCAATAAATAGAAAATAATACATATCCAGAGTCTATGACAAACAATTCCATCGTTAAATCGGCTGTTTTGATGGTCGTCATCGTGCTTGGCTGTGTGGCCGCATACGAGGCCTTACTTCGCAGTCAGGGCGTGCCAGTCAGTTTTGACGACAGTTCCGCGCTTTGGGCCAACAGCAGGGAATCCGCTATTGAAAATCAGGAGAACACAGTGGTTTTCGTCGGATCTTCGCGCATCAAATACGATCTGGACATCCCCACCTGGAAGGCCAGGACAGGTTTAGGCGCCGTACAGCTGGCCCATGTAGGTAGCAATCCTGTTCCCATGCTTGAAGACCTGGCAAACGATGCCGAATTCAAAGGAAATCTGGTCGTCGACGTAACCGAACCCTTGTTTTTTTCCTCATTGCCGTTCATGCTTGAAAAACCGGAATCCGGCATTAAATATTACCACGACCGGACATTGGCCCAACGAGCCAGTTTTGAACTGAATTATTATATGGAATCGGGATTCGTGTTTCTCGACAAGGACAATTTATCGATGAACGCCCGTCTGGACCGGCTTCGTCTACCGAACCGCGAAGGCGTTTTTTCCTTTCCGATATTCCCCGCTGAATTTGCCCTGACCCGCTTCGACAGGCAAACGGGAATGACCGAAAGATTCGTCGGGGACACGAGCCAGGTAAATGTCGTCCGGAACATCTGGGCCGGAATGCTCAAAGGCAATATGGGCCCGCCGATGACTGAAGCCCAGATTGCGGCGGTCATCCGGAAGGTCAGGAAATCGACCGATAAGATCCGGTCGCGTGGCGGCAGGGTAATATTCGTCAGGACGCCCTCCTCCGGGCCATTCCTGCAAGGCGAAACGATGGGATTTCCTCGCGAAAAGTACTGGGACAAACTGCTCGAAGGCACGCAATGCCCGGGAATTCATTTCTCTGATCACGCCGCCCTGTCCGGATTCATGTGCCCGGAGTTTTCGCATCTCACTCCCTCCGACGCCAGAAAATTTACGGCAGGCCTTGTTGACATCCTTCAGCAAATGCAATTTATCCCGGTTCAAAAACGTCTCCTGACCAATATCTAAAACATGGTATTCAATTCTTACACGTTCCTCGTATTTTTCGCGATAATGCTGGTCCTGCACTATCTGCCGTTTTCATGGAAAACCAAAAAGATCAATCTTCTGGTCGGCAGTTACCTCTTTTACGCGGCATGGAACCCGCCGTTCGTCTTATTGCTCTGGCTGTCGACGATTATCGATTTTTTCGTCGGACGCAGATTATATAACGAGGAGAACAAAGCGCGCAAAAAGCTGTTGCTCGTCATCAGCCTTATCGGCAACCTCGGCATGCTCTGTTTTTTCAAGTACGGGGAATTCCTGCTCGACAACTTCGTATCGGTAGTCAATATGTTCGGGATGGATTTCCACCCGGCAGATCCCGGCATCATACTTCCGGCCGGGATTTCGTTCTATACGTTTACGACGCTGTGCTACACGATCGACATGTATAGAAAAGAAAGCGAACCTGTAAAATCGCTTCTGGATTTTTCGCTTTTCGTGACGTTTTTTCCGCATCTGGTCGCCGGGCCTATCGTTCGTCCGCCACAGTTGGTGCCTCAGTTCGAGCATCCGAAACTAGCCACGCGCAAACAATTCTTTGACGGATTGCTGCTGCTTTCCCTAGGGTTGTTTATGAAGATCGTCGTCGCAGACAGCCTTCTTGCCGACACCGCAAACCTTGTCTTCAACGCTCCGATGCCGCTTGCCGCACTCGACTCCTGGACGGGCGTCATGGCTTTTTCAGGCCAGATCTTCATGGATTTCGCCGGTTATTCCACCTGTGCGATCGGTGTGGCGATGTGTTTCGGGTTTTCGCTTCCGCAGAATTTCAACAACCCTTACGCCGCCATCGGTTTTTCCGATTTCTGGAGACGCTGGCACATCACGCTTTCAGCCTGGTTGCGGGATTATCTTTACATTCCACTTGGCGGAAACAAAAACGGGAAAACGCGCATGTACATGGCTTTGATGATCACGATGCTGCTCGGCGGTTTGTGGCACGGCGCAAGTTGGACGTTCGTTGCCTGGGGCGGATTGCACGGCTTGTATTTATGGATGGAAAAGTTCCTGTCCGAAAAGCGAAAATCGAAAGGTTTGCCTCCGGTAAAAAAGACGGGATTCGTCGGGTTTTCACTGGCCATGCTTACTTTTTTGCTCGTCTGCGTCACATGGGTCTTCTTTCGCGCGGACACGTTTGGCAAAGCCGGAATGATGCTGCTTTCCATGACAGGCTTTTTCGGAGATGAAGGCTTTATGATGCTCAGCACGCTTGCCATTCTCAAAGTGGCCGTCGTGGTACCGTGCATCCTGATTTTCCAGTGGATGATGCGCAACAGGCAGGTCACCGAGGAAGCGTACAGGCTTTCCTGGTGGAAACTCGGCGTGGCATGGTCATTCCTCGTGCTCATGATCGTCTGGGCGCAGGAAAGCGGAAGCGCGTTTATCTATTTCCAGTTTTAGTTGAGGCACGCCGTTGTTTTTTTGGCGAAATGAATTCCCGGGTTCGCCTTTTTGCCTTTGATTATACCCGGAATTTCGGTAGTATTGCAGACGTCTCCGGATACGGAATAATCGATCGGATGCAAAACGCTGTAACGGGCGTCGCCTACTTATGAGAAACGCCATTGTTATCCTTGCCTTGCTTTTATTTTCGGTTTTGCGTTCCCAGACGCTCACGGGAATCGTATACGACGAAAAAAAACTGCCGTTGCCCGGAGCATCGGTCTATCTTGACGGCACTTCGACAGGCACGATCACTTCGGAAGACGGGACATTCGAACTGACCGTCCCAAACCGCATCAATACCGTTCTGGTGTTCAGTTTTATCGGATACGAACCTGAAATAGTCCGCGGGCCTTTCGCCAATAAAAAGTATGAAGTGCACCTGCGTCCCAAAACGTCAATGCTCCAGGATGTCGTAATCCTCAAGGGTGGATTTTCGCGCAAAGAGATGCTCGTCGTATTCCGGGAGCAGTTCCTTGGCAGGACGAGAGCCGGGCGTTCCTGCACGATCCTCAACGAAGACGACGTCAACCTGAGGTACGATTACAAAAAGAACAGGATTTTGGCCGCATCGGACGTTCCGTTAAAAATCCACAACCTTTATTTGGGCTACGACATCGATTTCAACCTCGTCGAATTTTATGTGGCGTTTAACCAAAAAAGCGTCAGAAGCACCGATATTTCCTCGTCCGCTTACGCCGGGACCACGGTTTTCCGGCTTCTCCCCGATTTAAAAAACCAGTTCGATGAACGACGACGCAAAGCCTTCAACGGCTCCCAGGTACATTTCTTCAAAAATCTAATAGACGGAATCTGGGGAAAAGAACAGTTCATATTGTATAAGGGCAGTTATCCGACAAGTCCGGAAGAACATTTCGAAGTCATCTATAATGACGGCCTGTATGCCGTAAAAGTAATTTCGCCTGTCGCAAAGATGACTTCCTTGTCGATCGAACAACCAAAATTTTACGCGCCGTTCAACCTTCTTTTCAACGGCAGGAACCAGTCCGGGGTGATTTTCCGGATCGAAAACTTCAACGTCGATTCATATGGCAACACCAACGCGGCGCTCGATATCGTCTTTACGGGAGAAATGTCCAGGCTGAGGGCGGGCGACATGCTGCCTATCGATTATTCCCCGTGAGCATCGGGCGGCACCGACGTTTTTATTAATTTAGCGCCATGATAAAAATCAGCATCATCGGATTCGGAAACGTGGGGCGCCATCTCGCCGATGCGTTTGAAGACGGCGTCGATACGGAACTTGTGCAGGTTTTTTCGAGAAGCGGAAACTCCGGATCGCTGCCATATTCCGATCGCATCGTGACAAAATCCGAGGAACTAAAGCCTGCCGATCTTTATATCATTTCGGTTTCCGACCGGGCCGTTGCCGAAGTATCTGAAAATCTTCCTTTTTCAGATCGACTCGTCGTCCATACCGCGGGAAGCCTTGCCATAGATGTTCTCGACGGACGCAACCGCCGGGGTGTTTTTTATCCGCTTCAGACGTTTTCCAAAGACAAGGCCGTGAATTTTTCAAAGGTTCCGATATGTATTGAAGCCCAAAGCTCCGAAGATTTCCAGCTTTTGCAAACGGTCGCGAAAACATTGGCGGAACAGGTTTTTCCAATCGATTCCGAACAACGCAGCGCCTTGCACGTCTCGGCGGTTTTCGTAAGCAATTTCGTCAATCATCTGTACAAGGTCGGAAGCGATATCTGCGAGGAACACCAAATGCCGTTCGATATCCTCAAACCGCTTATCGCGGAAACGGCAGACAAAATAGTCACGCTTTCTCCTCGTCAGGCACAAACCGGCCCGGCGATCCGGGGAGATCGGAATACTATGGATGCGCATCTGAGCCTGTTGTCGGACACCAACCAGAAAAAAATATACGAACTTCTTTCATCATCTATAAAAAATGAGCGATAAAAGCTACAAAGAACTTATGAACGGGATCACCACGTTTATTTTTGACGTGGACGGCGTGCTTACCGACAGTTCGGTGCATATCACGACGAGTGGCGAAATGCTGCGCATCATGAACATTCGGGACGGTTATGCCATGAAGGCAGCCGTTGAAAGCGGTTATCATGTGTGCGTGATTTCCGGCGGCACGAACGAAGGGGTGCGCGTGCGGCTTCGCAATCTCGGGATTACCGATATCCATCTGGGCGCCCACGACAAAGTGGAAACCTTTAAAGAATACACCGAACTTTACGGCATCCTTCCTGACCAGGTTTTGTACATGGGCGACGACATTCCCGATTATCATGTGATGCAGCGCGTAGGCCTGCCGACGTGTCCCGTCGATGCGGCACCGGAAATCAAGTCGGTTTCCAGATACGTGTCCCATCGCAGCGGCGGACGTGGGGCTGTCCGCGACGTGATCGAGCAGGTGATGCGCGTCCAGGGAAAATGGATGGCGAATTTTGATGCGAAATACGACTGATTAATTAAGAATTAATAAGTAACAATTAATAATTGAGGACAAATCAGGAATGAAATATTTAAGGCTAATCCGATTTAAAAACTTGCTGATGCTGGCGATGATGCAGCTCGTCTTCCATTTTGGTTATTTGAAGCAACAGGACATCGTTCTGGCCTTGTCTGACTGGCAATTCGTGCTGTTGGTGCTCGCCACGGCTTGCATTGCGGCCGGAGGATATGTGATCAACAACGTGCTCGACGTCGCAACCGATATGGACAACAAACCCGGTGACGTCGTCGTGGGTCAAGGCATTTCCGAAGGCGCGGCATACAACCTTTATTTTGCCCTGACAGTAACCGGCGTCGCAGCCGGATTCTATCTTTCGAACCAGATCGAGCATCCCAATTTCGCCATGGCCTTCGTTGTCGTGGCCGCTACCTTATATATGTACGCCAACAGTTTTAAGCGCTATCTGATCGTGGGCAACGTGGTAATTGCGCTGCTATTGGCCGTGAGTGTTTTGATCGTGGGCATTTTCGACCTTGTCCCGGCTATTCCTTTTAACGACAGGAGCCTCGTTGCGACGATTTTCGGGATCCTTGTCGACTATGCCATTTTCACATTTTTTATCAATCTGATCCGCGAGATCGTCAAAGATCTTGAAGATGTCAACGGCGATTACAATCAGGGCATGAACACGCTGCCGATCGCCCTGGGCGTGGAAAGAACGGCAAAAATCGCGTCGGTACTGGGAGTGATCGCATTCGCCGGCCTGGGCTGGTACATGTTCGAATATCTTTTTAACCTGATTTACGTCGTGCTGTACGGCCTGATTTTCCTGATAAGCCCGCTGGCATTTTTTGCGATAAAGATCTGGTCGGCGCGAAAGCAAAAAGACTTTTCTGCCATGAGCCTGGTACTCAAAATCGTGATCTTTTTCGGGATTTTATCCATTGCCGCCATCACCCTGAACATGAAACTCCATGCTTAGCGAAAAACTGAAACATAAGAAAATCATACTGGCTTCGGGCTCTCCGCGCCGGCAGCAATTCCTGAAGGACCTCGGCCTTGATTTCGAGATCAGGATCAGGGAAATCGAGGAAATCTATCCGCCGGAATTGAAAGCGCATGAGATCACCGACTATCTCGCCGTTTTGAAATCGACCGCTTTTGACGGCGATCTGCAGCCTGAAGAAATCCTGGTTACGAGCGACACGATCGTCTGGCATGAGGGCGTGGCGTTGGGGAAACCGAAAGATTTCGACGATGCTGTAAAAATGCTGCGAAAAATGTCCGATAGCACGCACGAAGTCTTTACCTCCGTCTGCCTCAAAACGACCGAGGCGGTGACCGTCTTTCACGATGTGACGAAAGTAACGTTCGCTTCGATGTCGGACGAGGCGATCCACTATTATCTCGAAACGTGCCGGCCGTTCGACAAAGCAGGCGCATACGGGATACAGGATTGGCTCGGCCTGACGGTGATTTCAAAAATCGAGGGATCGTATACGAACGTCGTGGGGTTGCCAACCGAAAAATTCTACCGATATTTGAGCAGCTTTGCCGTTTGACATGGACTACTTCGGATTTATAAACCAATATGCGCGACAGATAACGAGCACCATCATCCTACTGGTGACGGTCATGTTCGTGCGTCTTTTTACGACGAAGGCCGTCCGGAAGTATTCCATAATCAGCGAAGTGCTGGATCACCGGGCGAACCTCGTGATCAAATACATCAGCGTGCTGCTGACGGTGATCTCCCTGGTCGCGATCATCGTGATTTGGGGCGTCGACACCGACTATATTATTACGACGCTTTCTGCCGTTATAACGGTCATTGGTGTGGCATTGTTCGCGCAATGGTCGATTTTGAGCAATATAACTTCGGGCATTATTTTATTGTTCAGCTTCCCTTTCAAAATCGGCGATATTATCCGGATACACGATAAGGATTTCCCTATCGAGGCGGAAATCGACGACATCAGGACTTTTCATACGCTTTTGAAAACGATGGACGGCGAACTGATCACGTATCCCAATAATCTGCTGCTGCAGAAAGGGATCACGATCGTCCGCAACTGGCCGGAGCACCACGAGTTCACAGATTGAGGTTTTCTATTTTTCTATCGGATCGTAGTATCAGACAAATTCCTGGTCCGAAAGGAAGCGAACGGATCAGCTCCAAATAGTCATTAAGTTAACGCCGCTTTACCACAATTTTACCGTTTTTTTGGCAGCGATTTTTTCGAGTCGTGACTAACTTTAATCGACATCTAAAAAACAAATGACATGCAAAAGAGAATCGCCATTCTGGCCACACACGGATTTGAGGAAAGCGAATTGAAATCTCCTAAAGAAGCCTTGGAAAACGAGGGTTGGCAAGCCGATATCGTCAGCCTCGAAAAGGGTTCGATCAAGGCTTGGGCCGACGGAGATTGGGGAACTGAATACAAAGTAGATTATACGCTCGATGAAATCAATTCAGGGGATTACGACGCGCTGGTGCTGCCCGGGGGCGTTATCAACCCGGATAAATTGCGTACCAAGGAAGGTGTACTGAATTTCGTCCACGGCTTTTTCAACGACAAAAAACCGGTCGCCGCGATCTGCCACGGTCCTCAGACCCTGATCAATGCGGATGTCGTAAAAGGACGGGAAATGACGTCGGTCAAGGCAATTTCAAAAGATCTTATCAACGCAGGTGCGATCTGGAGCGACCAGGAAGTCGTCGTCGATAACGGCCTGGTGACGAGCCGCACGCCGGAGGACCTGCCCGCCTTTAACAGGAAGCTGATCGAAGAAGTGAAGGAAGGCGTCCACTCGCAGGCCTAAATTTCAGAATAGAAAAAATCAAAACCGGCAGAATATAAACTGCCGGTTTTTTTATTTAATTCAAAAAGTCCAACACTTGAAAATAAGTGGAGAACGAGCATAACTTAAAATCTTATTAACGCGAATTTTCCTCACATAATGGGTTTTTAATTTTATATTGCGAATACCAAAAACCCAAAATTTAACCTAATGAAACAAATTTTATTCTTGCTTATGCTAAGTGCCAAGGTTACGGCCCAGACCAGCATAAGTGCGGGATCCGGCTTACCCAGGCCTGACGATTCCAGGATTTACCGAACCCCGGAGGTCGATGTGAAGCCGGAGATTGCCAAAGGCATGTATACGCTGGCGCTGTTCACTAGCCAAAACCTCAAAATGCCCGACGTGCACAACAAAAAAGTCAAGATTTTCGTGGGATTCGTCGTCGAAACCAACGGAAGCATTTCCGACGTGAAATTCATATATATGAGCGCGAAGGATATAGACGATGCCAAAGCCAGGTCGGTAAGCGAAGACCAGAAGAAGTACGAACTGGCGGAGCTTGACGGAATGAAAGCAGAATCGGTTCGCGTGGTTTCTCAATTTTCAGAAACGTGGAAACCGGCGCTCAAGGACGGAAAACCCGTGCGCTGCCAGTTTAATTACCCTATAAATTTTACGATGGAATAAAAAATCCGCCTCCAAAGGGCGGATTTTGTTTTTATTGCAGTGCCTTCCGGTACTCCACGTTCGACTTTGGACTTCCGACCTTCGACTTTATAGTTCGACGTTCGACTTTAGACTTTAGACTTTCGACTAAAATGATTTGTAAATGCGATTGATCGGAATCCCAACGCCTTTCTTGAGAATGACGCTGTTGTCGGTCAGGCCCCAAACCGTGGTTTCAACGACTTTTTTTGAATCGGTATCTTCGAAATAGATGCGTATCTTTGAATGTTCGAGGTTGCCGAGCAATAATGCGCGATGCAATTCGGATTGCCTGAGTTTACGGGCTTCGGTGTCTATAAGGACGTCGCCGTTCGGAAATTTCAGGTCGGAAATATATTCTTTCTCGATCGTTTTGAAGTTCGGGATCATAACTGTCTTGTTGGTTGATAAATTTTAAGGCAGCGGTAAATTTAGAAAAATATATTTCTCACGCAATTAATTTGTTAAAAAAGTTGATTATACTTTGATAAAGACTCTTTCACATAACGGATTCTCAGCCGCAATCGATTATCGCGGAGCAGAGCTGGTTTCCATCAAATCGCCCGAGGGCAAAGAATATATCTGGGAAGGCGATCCGGCATTCTGGGGTAAGCACTCTCCGGTATTGTTTCCGATCGTCGGTACGCTAAAAAACGATCGCTATCAATACAAGGGAAAAGACTACCGGCTGTCGCGGCACGGTTTCGCGCGGGAAATGGAATTTTCGCTAACGCACCAATCGGAAAACCAAGCCGTTTTTTCGCTTCAGTTTACCGAGGAGACGCTGGAGCGTTATCCGTTCAAATTCTGGCTTCAGATCAATTACCGCCTGCTCAACAATACGCTGCTCGTCGGATACAGCGTGAGTAACGAGGGCATGGAAAAGATGCCGTTTTCGCTTGGAGCTCATCCTGCCTTTGCACTTCCGGGCAAGTTTGAGGACTACACCCTTGAATTCGGCAACGGCAAAGCTTTGAAGGCAAATTTGCTTGAGAACGATCTGTTATCGGACGAAACGCAAACCATCCTGCTCGAGAACCAAAAGTTGAAACTGACATACGATCTGTTTGAAAAGGATGCCCTGATTCTCAAAAATCTTTCTTCAAAATCCGTTTCCATTTTAAAGAACGATGAAAAGATCGTGACTGTCGGGTATGACGATTTCCCGCATTTGGGCTTGTGGACCAAGCAGGACGCGCCGTTTATCTGCATAGAGCCATGGTTCGGATATTCCGATAAGGCCGATTCCAACGGAGATATCTTCCAGAAAGAAAGCATTTCAATACTCGAGGGCGAAGGTGTTTTTAACACGAATTTCACCATAGAGGTATTTTAACATCTTTCGCCGTGGCGTATATTTGGGTAAATACCACTTGAATGTCTACATCCCTGCGCCTATGGCGAAATCTTGCCCTCATGGTTGCGCTTTCCGTTGCGCTTTCAGGTTGCGGCTCGATTGTTTTACCTCATCAGAAAAAGCGGCCGGATTTTCTTCCGGAATATCTTTTTAAATCCAAAAAACAAAAAACCAGATACTTTAAGGCCTACGAGCAGACACTTACCCTTTTCGATGTGGATTACGAAGAGCTTGATGTCCAGACGCGTTTCGGGCCTACCCACGTCATCGTCGCCGGTCCTAAAGACGGACAGCCGCTCGTGTTGCTTCACGGTATGGACGCGAGTTCGGCAATGTGGTATCCGAATATTAAAGCGTTCAGCAAGACGCATCGGGTTTATGCCATCGATTATATTATGGATGCGGGAAAATCGGTACTGATGACCATGCCGCTGAACAAGCGCCAGATCGCCCTGTTTTACAGTGACGTCTTTGATCAGCTCCAGCTCAAATCGATGGACGTATTGGGTACTTCGCGCGGCGGATGGGTGGCGGCCTGGCTTGCAATACAACCAAATAACAAGATCCGTCGCCTGGTTTTGCTCAGTCCTGCCCAGGTTTTCGGTATGGTCGACCTGAGGATATTGCCGGCCATGTGGTTTAAGATGTTCCCGTCGCGATCGAGCCTGGAACGGACGATGTCGACCTTTGGGACGCATCCCGAAAAAATCCATCCGTTTTACAAGGAGCAGTTTTACATCGCCAGCAAATACGGCGACAGCAAGCCGCAGGTGGCCAAGATGATGCCGTTTTCGACGGACAATCTCGAGAAGCTGACGATGCCCGTGCTTTTTCTCATGGGCGACGACGACTGCATGAACGGCGATAAAGCATACGAGAAGGCGACGAAATACATTAAAAACGTGAAGATCGTGCGCGTTCGCGATTCCGGACATTTCCTGGTTACGGACCAGCCGGAAATTGTGAACGAAGAAGTGGTAAAATTCCTAAATTAGCGCATGCTGACATACGACTTTTCCACTTTTCCGGTACTGGAAACCGAGCGTTTGATTCTGAGACGCCTCAGGGATTCGGACGTGAACGAAATATTTGAGATGCGCTCCGACCCTGAGAGCATGAAGTACATTCCGAGGCCGCTGACGCAAAACCATGAAGATGCCTTGGCCCACATCGCGAAAATCAACGAACAGATCGACCTTAATCAGGGCATTAACTGGGCTGTGACGCTCAAAGGCGACGACATTCTCGTGGGTTTGATGGGATTCTACCGAACGGAATTCGAGAATTACAGGGCAGAAATCGGGTATATGATCCATCCGGGATATCAAAGGCGTGGCATCGTTTCCGAAGCGATTCAAAGAATGGTTTCCTTTGCGTTTTCAAACCTGGGCCTGCATTCGATCGAGGCGGTTATCGATCCGGAGAATACGGCATCCGAAAAGGCTTTGCAGAACAACGGCTTTGTCAAGGAAGCTCATTTCCGTGAAAACGGATTTTTCGACGGTAAGTTCATCGACTCGGTCCATTACTGCATATTGAACAGATAGTTTTAAATCGGATGTAAAAAACCACGATGACAACCCGAAGCGGATCATAATCGTGGCAAATATTTAATTGCATTACTATTTTTCCCGCACGAACGGGATTTTCTGGCCGCCTTCGAGCAGCGTAAGATTTTTGCGCGAAGCATCAAAAGTAAATTCCGGCCCCTGCCCTTCCGCCGTTGTAAACACATCGTCTCCTTTGTAACGCAGCTTGTATTCCTGTCTGTCGAATCCGAAATATAATCCGTCTTCCTTTTCAGTGAAAACCAGTTTTACCGGTACCTGCTTGTTTCCGAAAATTCCGGTAAACTGAGCCAGGTCGAGGTCCCTTTCCAACGTGCTTTTACCTGATAGCCAGACGTTGTTTTCAGAGTTTATATCAGGAAGCGACCCGGAAGGGTTCAGCGTAATGCTTTCAATTTCAGTCGTGGATGCATGCCTGAAAGTCCAGGATGCGTTGCGCTGCCAGACTTCTACAGGCAGTTTCACGCGCTCCGTCTCACCCGATTTATACCTGATATCAAGGATAACCGGAGCGGGCATTTGCCCCAGATTGTCCACCGTAATGAAAACGCCTTTCGAAGGATCGTTTTTTCGGTACATAATTTTTGAAACCGCCTGGTCCATCGGCCATTTATTTACAAACCAGGAGCGCCAGAACCAGGCCAGGTCTTCGCCCGAAACGTTTTCCATCGTATAGAAAAAATCTTCCGGCTGCGGATGCCTGAACGCCCAGCGTGCGATGTACGTCCGGAACGCATTGTCGAAACGCTCCGGTCCGAGCACCTCGTCACGCAACATTTTCAATCCGGCCGCCGGCTTGAAATACAGCAACCATCCGATATTGGCTTCTTTCATGTTATCCGGGGCGCTCATAACCGTCTCCATATTCTGCGTCGTCAGGGCAAGTTGCGCCATGGGAATAGCAGGCTGAACGTATTCGCCATTGTTGAACGCCTCGGTGCTGAGTCCGTTAATGAACGTATTGAAGCCTTCGTCCATCCATCCGAAAACACGTTCGTTGGAACCGACGATCATCGGAAACCACGTATGCCCGAATTCGTGGTCGGTCACGCCCCACAAACCGCCTTCTTTTGAAGTGTATTCGCAAAAAACGATGCCCGGATATTCCATTCCTCCAACGATGCCTGCTACATTGGTGGCTGCGGGATAAGGATACTCGAACCATTTTTGGGAATAATGTTCGATTGATGCTTTCGTGTATTCGGTTGAACGTCCCCAGGCTTTCTGACCGTCGCTTTCCTCAGGATAAGCCGAAATCGCCATGGCCTTTTTCCCGCTTGGCAGATTGATCCTTGCGGCGTCGACAATAAATGCTGCGGAAGACGCCCAGGCCACGTCCCGTGAATTTTTTATGGCGAAATGCCAGGTCAGTTTTTGCTTGCCTGACGGACGCGACGATGCAGCTGTTACTTCAGACGCCGAACGGATCATCACCGTTTTGTCGCTTTGCTTTGCCTGGTTCCAGCGCTTGATTTGTTCTGCAGTATAGACTTCAGCGGGATTCAGCAGCTCACCCGAACTGACCACAATGTGATTGGCCGGAGCGGTAATTTTCACATCGAAGTCGCCGTATTCCAGATAAAATTCGCCGGCTCCAAGATAGGGCGCCGTGTTCCATCCGCGGATGTCGTCGTAAACGCACATTCTCGGGAACCATTGGGCGACTTCGAAAATCTTCCCGTTTTTGGTAGGCTGTATTCCCATCCTGTCCGATCCGTAATCCGGAGAGATGAACGAGAACGCTATCTTTAACGATACTTTGCCTCCTGATTTAAGATCGGACGGAAGATGAACCTGCATCCTGGTATCGGAAATCGTAAACCGGACGTCTGATTCCGTCGTTTTTCCTCCTTTTTCCGTTGTAACCAGCTTTACGGACTTGATTTTATGCCCTCCGTCGAAAATCTGGCCTTTGCCGCCATTACGGCTTCCGGATGACGGGACGACGGCATTGCCACGCGACTCTTTTGCAAAAAGGTTCTGGTCGACCTGGAGCCACAGGAACGACAAGGCATCGGGACTGTTATTGGAGTATGTCAGGATTTCAGATCCGACAATTTCCCCGGTCTGGTCATCGAGGGATGCCGTGAGTTTGTAATCTGCGCGGTTCTGCCAGTATTTGGGACCTGGCTGTCCGCTGGCGCTGCGATATTCGTTTCCCGAATTGTTGTAAAATCCCGGCCCGAACGCCGCGTGGTAATCATAAGATGATGACGGACTCTTTTCCTGCGCCTGCATAAAAGTCGCAGCGAACACGCCTAAGATCAAGGATAATCTCATGTGATACTATTTTTAGGTTGCCGAATTTAGGCAATTGGTCGTATGCTTAACGCCATTGTTACCAAATTATTAACGCAAACAAAAAACCGCCCTTTCAGACGGTTTCACAAAAATTAAATGATCTGTTATTGTACGGCAAGCGACGCATTGATATTTCCGTATCCGAACTGGGAATTTTTGGACGGATAAAAATGAGACGACTGGCGCAGTCGGTTCAAAACCTGATCTCTGGTCCAGGACGGATAACGCGACCAGACCAGCGCCGCCATTCCTGCCGTTGTCGCCGTTGCTACGGAAGAGCCTCCGACGTAATCGGATTGGTTGTCGTAATAGCTGACCACCGGAACCGTATTGCCTGACGTTCGTTGCATCGCCACGGTAAATTCCACTTTCCCGCCGGAATGGCAATCGTCGCATTTGCTGTAAGTTCCTTCTTTAACGCCGGTTACCGCGATAACCTCGTTCATCGTGGCCGGAAAGATCACGCCGACGAACGTCGTAAAATTGGTGGAAGTTCCCGCCGCGCAAAAAATGAGTTTGCCTTTGGAGTGGGCGAACTTTATCGCATCGGATATTTTCCCGACCGAAAACACATGGCCCATCGACATCGAAATGATCTTCACTCCCGCATTGTTGCCTAAAGCCGTAAACGCTTTTTTGACGCCTTCCTGCTCGTGATAGCCTTCAAGGACAACATTCGATGCGGCCCGGTAACTCACAACGTTCGCATTATAGGCTACTCCTACCGGAAGACCTTTGTTATTGCGGGGTGACGCTGCCGCGGATGCCATGCTCGTCCCGTGTCCGCAAAGGTCGTTGAAACCGTCGGTGCCTGTTGACCACGGCCAGGCCGAATCGACGTAAACTCCGAATTTTTGTATCGTCCTGCCGCTGGAACCGCCGCTGTTGAAGCTGTTTCCCAGCAAGGTTTGTTCAGGCGAAATGCCGGTATCGACGATCCCGATCCCGACGCCGCTTCCCGTGGACAGGTTCCAGGCTTGGGGAACGTTGTGCTGCGCAAGCGTCCAGGAGACTTTTGCGTTTGGTGAAATCGTAGTAAAATCAGGAGGGGCCAGGGCAATCGACTCATATCCGCAGCCTGAGCCTGAACTCACCCCTGAACTCGTGGTGCTCCAGTCGGCGGGCCGTGCATCCGGATTCCGCGTAGCCATAAACCGGTAGTTGGCCGGCTCCACGTACCGGACATTCTTGTGTTTACGAAGTGCGGCGATTGTATTTTCGCTTTTGATAATGACATCCATCGTATTCAATACGGGATCGGATATGATAAGGAATTCGCGCTTATCGACATTTTCCAGATCGGCAATCAGCGTCAGCAGGTCGTTTTCCATGGCTTTTGCCCTGGACGATTTAGCGCGGTCGATGTCCGACGAAGACGATCCGAATCCGACCGAAACCACGAATTCGCTGTGATGGATTGCGCTCCATACGAAATGATCGGATGACTGTTTCCAGTTGAAATCACCTTTCCGATCCAGTGAATTCTGGATTTGGGCGTTGATTTCCGAGATTGCGAAAGGCTCGCCTGTATTGATGGTTAGCTCATGCGGTTTTTCAGATTCCTGGTCCGAACAGGAAACGAACATGACGATGGAAGCGGCCGCGAACAGCTTAAGATAATTTTTTCTCATAACGGTATATTTTATTGGTAATCACCAAAGTACCATATTTTCACAGGATGGCTCAGCAGGAATTCCTAAAGTTATGAACAGGTGGAGTTTTGTCCTGCGCCCATTTTGCCGTACATTTGCTCCCCTGATGCAAAAAACCGTCAACATATTAAACAAACGCGCGCGATTCGATTACGAAATCATCGAAACGTATACGGCCGGAATCGTGCTCACCGGAACGGAGATCAAATCGATCCGTCTCGGCAAAGCCCAGATCACCGAAGGTTTTTGCGAATTTAACGAACAGCACGAATTGTTCGCGATCAATACGTCGATCGAGGAATATTCGTTCGGGAACACGTTTAACCACAAGTCGAAAAGCGAACGCAAACTGCTTCTTAACAAGCGCGAGCTGAAAAGCCTGGAGAAAAGCGTGCAGCAAAAAGGCCTGACTATCGTGCCGCTGCGGCTCTTTACGAATGAAAAAGGCCTGGCCAAACTCGACATTGCGCTTTGCCGCGGAAAGAAAACGTACGACAAACGCGAATCGCTGAAAGAACAGGATACGAAGCGCGACATCGACCGTATCAAAAAAGAATTCCGATAAGATTATTCCGATGCAAAAACTCCATGACCTGCTCAAAAGCGGCCGCATCGAAAAAGGAATGACTACAAGGCAGGTATCTGAAACCCTTAAAATCGACCAGGCGCTCATAAGCAAATTCGAAAACGGCCTGAGGCGCCCCACGCAAAAACAGGTCCTGGCACTTTCATCGCTTTACGAAATTGATGAAAATTTATTGGTACTGGCCTGGCTGACCGAAAAAATCCTGTCGGAAGTAGATGGCGAGCCGCTTGGATTGGAAGCCTTAAAAGCCGCAGAAGCGCATCTGGGACAACTTCCGGATAAAAAAGTCGAAGACCAATTCCAGAAACTGCTTCGGGAAATGGATGCGCTCAAAGGCATGCTCGGCAAGAAATAACGCTCAATTTTTGTTCTCGAGCAGCGGTACGAAACGGAATTCCCCGAATTCGTGCTTTTCAAATTTCGTTTCGTCCTTTCGTATCAGCATCGTCATGACCTGGTGCTTGTCCCCGAAAGGGATCACGAGCCTCCCTCCTATCTTGAGCTGCGACATCAGCGCAGGCGGGATTATCGGCGCACCGGCCGTTACCAGGATGCTGTCGAACGGAGCATAATTCGGCAAGCCTTTATAACCATCGCCGAACGTAAGATGTTTCGGACGTATCCCAAGCTTCGGCAACAACACCGACGTGATCTTGAACAGCTCGTTCTGTCGTTCCACGCTGTACACCTTGGCGCCCATCGTGCACAACACGGCCGTCTGGTAACCGGAACCCGTTCCGATCTCGAGGATCTTATCGTCTTTTTTCAGGTTGAGGAGCTGGGATTGAAACGCGACGGTGTACGGTTGGGAAATCGTCTGCCCTGCCGCGATCGGGAACGCTTTGTCCTGATACGCGAAGTCTTCGAACGACGAATCCAGGAACAGGTGGCGCGGAATCCGGGAAATGGCCGCCAGCACATTTTCATCGGTGATACCTTTTTCACGTAAAACGGTAACTAATTGATTTCTAAGTCCTTGATGTTTATTAGTGTCTCTCAATTCGCAGTTTGTTTGGAAAGCAAAATTAGGGCTTGTCAGTGATTTTTCCAACGGAAATTGTATTTGTGGGCGTGGCGGCGGGTTCAAATTCAGGGCCTGATCAGCATCCTGGCCGCCGCCGGGCTTTCCGCTTTTATCTTTTGCCTTGACCCTTTGCAAAATACGGCAAATTTTTTCGGGCAAAAGGATAACCGCTGCAATCCCTCACGCATTCGTTCGACTTTCGACATTCGACTTTAGACGTTCGACATTCGACGTTCGACTTTGACGTTCGACATTCGACGTTCGACGTTCGACGTTCGACGTTCGACATTCGACTTTCGACTTTAAACATATTACCCTACATTTGCTAAAACACAAACCAAATGCTTAAAGTTGGAGTTTTGGGCGCCGGCCACCTGGGTAAAATCCACCTGCGCCTTTTGCAGCAATCGGAAAAATACGAACTGGTCGGGTTTTATGACGAGAATCCGGAGTACGCCGACCGTATCGAAGCCGAATTCGGATACAAGCGCTTTACGACCATTGCCACGCTCATTCACGCCGTGGACGTAATCGATATCGTCACACCGACGCTGTCGCACTACAAATGCGCACGCGTCGCCATCAGGTCAGGAAAGCACGTCTTCATTGAAAAACCGATCTCGAACACGATTGAGGAAGCCGATGAGATCATCGCCCTTGCCTCTGAATATGGCGTAAAAGGACAGGTCGGCCACGTGGAAAGGTTCAATCCGGCGTTTATCGCCACGCGCGACATGATCCAGAATCCGATGTTCATCGAAACACATCGACTGGCGGAATTCAATCCCCGCGGCACCGACGTTCCCGTAGTTCTCGACCTGATGATACACGACATCGACGTGATCCTGAGCGTGGTGAAATCGCCTGTAAAGGAAGTCCATGCCAGCGGAGTTTCGGTAATATCAGACACCGCCGACATCGTCAATGCGCGTCTCGAATTTGAAAGCGGCTGCGTCGCCAACCTTACCGCAAGCCGTATTTCGCTGAAGAACATGAGGAAATCACGGTTTTTCCAGAAGGACGCTTATATATCGGTCGACTTTCTCGAAAAGAAATGCGAGGTCGTCAAGATGAAGGACGCTCCGGAAAACCCGGGCGATTTCGATATGATCCTGCAAAATGCGGAAGGCGTCAAAAAGCAGATTTACTTCAAGAATCCGGAAATTGCGTCCAACAACGCCATTCTGGACGAGCTCGAATCGTTCGCCGACGCCATCGTGAACAACACGCGCCCTGTCGTAACCCTGGAAGACGGCACGGAGGCTCTTAAAGTGGCATATCGAATAATTGAATCGTTTAAAGTTTAAAATACTTGACTCAACTTCTAACCTTAAACTTTAAACCTTAAACCTCAAACTTTAACCTCTAGACTACATGAAAAACATTGCCGTAATCGGAGCCGGAACCATGGGCAACGGAATCGCCCACACATTCGCCCAAAGCGGATTTACAGTCAAACTGATAGATGTCTCTGAAAAGAACATCGAAAAAGGCATGGCCGCCATCGCGACGAATCTTGAAAGGATGGTCGCCAAAGGTTCGATCACCGAGGAAGACCGTATGAAAACCATAGGAAACCTCATTACTTATACGGATCTGAAAGATGGTGTTACGGGTGCTGACCTTGTAGTAGAGGCAGCAACTGAAAACGTTGATCTCAAGCTGAATATATTCCGCCAGTTAAATGAATATTGCGATCACGGGACCATTCTCGCTACGAACACTTCTTCCATATCGATTACTCAAATTGCGTCCGTGGTAACACATCCTGAACGCGTGATCGGCATGCATTTCATGAACCCGGTGCCGATCATGAAACTGGTTGAGATCATCCGTGGCTACAACACGTCGGACAGCGTAACGAACACGATCATGGAACTTTCCGAAAAGCTTCGAAAAGTGCCCGTTGAAGTCAACGATTATCCCGGTTTCGTGGCTAACCGCATCCTGATGCCGATGATCAACGAATCTGTCGAAACGCTCTACAATGGCGTGGCCGGGGTTT
>Ga0265798_10003581_pt1 | contig 21955 bp, 19 predicted proteins | sample P3T30metagenome_FD_192430 | JGI IMG/M metagenome (GOLD analysis project Ga0265798, IMG submission 192430) | Plant litter microbial communities from East Loma Ridge, Irvine, California - P3 T30 | ecosystem: Environmental > Terrestrial > Plant litter > Unclassified | place: USA: California... | reverse complement strand
CACGCCGGCGACGGCGCTCATGCCGAGGACGCCCGTGAGCGCGGCGGCGACGCGGCCGGGCGTGTTCTTCGAAGCAGACATAGACTCCAGAGTACGGGAAGGGTGTATGGGAACCCGTGAGACCTGTGCGCCGGCCGCCCGCGCCCGTCCCGTCATGCATCCAGACCCGACCGGCAAGGAGCCGAGATGACCGCAACGCCCGGGCAGTGGGAGTACCTCACCACGCCGCTGATGATCCACAACACCGCCGCCATCCTCAACACGTGGGGTTCGCAGGGCTGGGAGCTCGTGCAGGTCGTCACCGGGCCCGAGGGCGGTCTCGTCGCGTACATGAAGCGCCCCGTCGCCGGCGCCGAGCACGGCGCCTGATGGGCGCGATCGCCGACCGCCTGGCCGAGCTCGGGATCGAGCTGCCCGCCGTCGCGGCGCCCGTCGCCGCCTACGTCCCCGCCGTCGTCCACGGCGGCCTCGTCTACACGAGCGGCCAGCTGCCCTTCGTCGACGGCGCGCTCGCCGCGACCGGCAAGGTCGGAGCCGAGGTCTCGGCCGAGGACGCGAAGGCGCACGCCCGCACCTGCGCGCTCAACGGGCTCGCGGCCGCGGCGGACGCGGCGGGCGGCCTCGACCGCCTCGCGCGCGTCGTGAAGGTGACGGGCTTCGTGGCCTCCGCCGAGGGCTTCACGGGGCAGCCCGGCGTGATCAACGGGGCCAGCGAGGTGCTGGGGGAGATCCTCGGCGAGGCCGGCATCCACGCGCGCTCCGCCGTGGGCGTGGCCGAGCTGCCGCTCGGATCGCCCGTCGAGGTCGAGCTCGTGATGGCGCTCGTCGACTAGGCGCCACCCGTCGCGGCGGGCACGCGAGGAGGGCCGGGTGCGGATGCACCCGGCCCTCCTGCCGTCCAGGGACGTGCGCTCGGATCAGCCCGCGCTCATCCGGTCGCTGATGACCTGCATCACCTGCGTGTCGGCGAGCGTGGTCGTGTCGCCGACCGCCCGGCCCTCCGCCACGTCGCGCAGCAGGCGGCGCATGATCTTGCCGGAGCGGGTCTTCGGCAGCTCCTGCACCACGAACACGCGGCGCGGCTTCGCGATGGCGCCGATCTGGTCGGCGACGTGCTTGCGGAGCACCTCGTTCGGGTCCTCGCCGCCGAGCGCGCTCGCCTCGGCCGTGCGGAGGATCACGAACGCGACGACGGCCTGGCCCGTCGCCTCGTCCGAGGCGCCCACGACCGCAGCCTCGGCGACGTACGGGTGCGCGACGAGCGATGACTCGATCTCGGCGGTCGAGAGGCGGTGCCCGGAGACGTTCATCACGTCGTCCACGCGGCCGAGGAGCCACACGTCGCCGTCCTCGTCGAGCCGGGCGCCGTCGCCCGCGAAGTAGCGGTCGCCGAAGCGGTCCCAGTACGTCTCGCGGTAGCGCTCCGGGTCGCCCCAGATGCCGCGGAGCATGCCGGGCCACGGCTCGGTGACCACGAGGAGGCCGCTCTCGCCGCGGCCCACGGGCTCGCCCTGGTCGTCGACCACGGCGATGGAGATGCCGGGGACGGGCGTCTGCGCGGAGCCCGGCTTGGTGGCGGTGATGCCCGGGAGCGGCGAGATCATGATGCCGCCGGTCTCCGTCTGCCACCACGTGTCGACCACGGGGACGTCGCCGCCGCCGATCACGTCGCGGTACCAGCGCCATGCCTCCGGGTTGATGGGCTCGCCCACGGAGCCGAGCAGGCGGATGGAGGAGAGGTCCCGCGCGTCCGGGATCTCGCGGCCCGTCTTCATGAACGAGCGGATCGCGGTGGGCGCGGCGTACAGGATCGTCACGCCGTGCTTCTCGACGATGTCCCACCAGCGGCCGGGCTCCGGGGTGTCCGGCGTGCCCTCGTAGACGACCTGCGTGGCCCCGTTCGCGAGCGGGCCGTAGACCACGTAGCTGTGGCCGGTGATCCAGCCGACGTCGGCCGTGCACCAGTAGACGTCGGTCTCGGGGTGCAGGTCGAAGACGTTGCGGTGCGTGTAGGCGGCCTGCGTGAGGTACCCGCCCGAGGTGTGCAGGATGCCCTTCGGCTTCCCGGTCGTGCCGCTCGTGTAGAGGATGAAGAGGGGGTGCTCGGCCTCGAACGCCTCCGCCTCGTGCTCCGGGTCGGCGGCTTCGACGCGCTCGTGCCACCAGAGGTCGCGCGCGTCGTCCCAGTCCACCTCGTTCCCGCCGCGCCTCACCACGAGGACGTGCTCGACGGATCCCGCCGACCCCACGAGCGCGGCGTCCACGGCGGGCTTGAGCGGGAAGACCTTCCCCTTGCGCCAGCCGCCGTCGGCCGTGATGACGACGCGGGCGGCGGCGTCGTCGATGCGCGCCCGGAGGCTCTCCGCGCTGAAGCCGCCGAACACGACGGAGTGCACGGCGCCGATGCGGGCCACGGCGAGCATCGCGATGACGGCCTCGGGGATCATCGGCAGGTAGATCGCCACGCGGTCGCCCGCGACGACGCCGAGCTCGAGCAGGGCGTTGGCCGCGCGCTTGACCTCGGCGGTGAGGTCGGCGTACGTGAGGTCGCGTGTGTCGCCCGGCTCGCCCTCCCAGTGGAGCGCCACGCGATCGCCGTGCCCGGCGATGACGTGACGGTCGAGGCAGTTGTAGGCGACGTTGAGGCGGCCCTCGGGGAACCAGCGGGCGACCGGTGCGTCCGACCAGTCGAGCACCGTGTCGAAGGGGGTCTCCCAGGTCACGAGCTCGCGGGCGCGCTCGGCCCAGAAGCCGAGGCGGTCGGCGGCGGCGGCCTCGGCGAGCGACTCGTCGGCGACGCGGGACGCGCGGAAGGCCTCGGTGGGCGGGTGCACGGGGCGCGGCTCCGAGGGCCCTGCCGTGCGGGAGAGGGACGCCGTCCCCTCCTCGTCCTCGTCGCGCGGGGCGGCCAGCGGGGATCCGGGCTCGGTCGATAGGGGGTTCGTGGACATCGTCATCCTCTCCGCGCCCCACGTTAGCGGTGGTCGTGCGGGCGCCGCGAGGATCCGCGCGGGCGTCCTGCCCGAGAGACCGGTGTGGGAACGGCCAGAACGCGCACAACCCTCCCGTGAGGGGAGGCGCGCGGCGTATGCTCATCCGGTCGGGCCAAGTCCGACGTGTGACGACTGCAGGATTCCCCCGATCCGTCGTCACGTGGCGGCGCCCGTTCCCCCGATGGGCGCCGCCCCTCTCTCCTTCCCTCCCCAGCGGCGGTCGGTCGTCGGCCGTCCCGATGCGTCGGGCCGTCCGGCCCGGCCGCCCGCCCGATCCGTAGCCTCCGCGCATGGATGAGCGACGGGGATCCACGACCGCCCGCGGGGCGCTCCGACCACGGGAGCAGCAGGAGGGGACGCGCCGCGGCTCCGGCCCGGCCGCGCCGACCCGAGGCGGACCGGGCGCGCCCGGTGCCTTCGTGCCGCGGCCGCGGCACGGGCCGCCCGTCGCGCTCGAGGCGGGTTCGTCGTCCGCGGTCGTCGTGTCGGCGGGAGCTCGTCATGCCCCGGAGGCCTTCGGGGCGCTCGGGCCCCTCATCCGGGATCCGCGGACGACCGACGTCTTCGTCAACGGCGATGGGCAGGTGTGGGTCGACCGCGGCTCCGGGGCGGAGCGGCATCCGGCCGTCGACCTGGGGGGAGAGGCCGCGGTGCGGTCGCTGGCGGTCCGCCTCGCGTCCGAGGGAGGCCGGCACCTCGACGAGGCGGCGCCGTGCGTCGACGTGCGCATCGGCGACGGCATGCGCGTCCACGCCGTGCTCCCGCCGGTGTCCACGCGGGGAACGCTCCTCTCGATCCGCCTCCCCGCCCGGGCGCGGCCGACCGTGGATGCGCTCGACGCCGCAGGCGCGTTCCCGCCGGGCTGTCGCGCGCTCCTCGAGGAGGCCGTACGGCGGCGCACCAACCTGCTCATCACCGGTGCGGGCGGCAGCGGCAAGACGACGCTGCTCGGCGCGCTGCTGGCACTGGCGGATCCGCGCGATCGCATCGTGCTCGTCGAGGACGTCGCGGAACTCCGGGTGCGGCACCCGCACGTGGTGTCGCTCGAGGCGCGCCAGGCCAACATCGAGGGCGCGGGCGAGCTGTCCCTGCCCCGGCTGGTGCGGGAGGCCCTGCGGATGCGGCCGGATCGTCTCGTCGTGGGGGAGTGCCGCGGCAGCGAGATCTGCGAGCTCCTCGGCGCCCTGAACACAGGGCACGACGGCGGCGCGGGCACCCTGCACGCGAACGGCGTGGTGGACGTTCCCGCCCGGCTCGAGGCGCTCGGCGCGCTCGCCGGGATGGACGCGGTCACCACAGCGCGGCAGGCGGTCAGCGCCATCGGCCTCGTCGTGCACCTGGCGCGGACGCCGGCCGGGCGTCGCGTGGTCGGGGCGGGACGGCTCGCGGTGGGACCGGAGGGCCGGCTCCGCGTGCTGCCGGTCCGCTGGGAGGTCACCGGCGCTCCTCCGGAGGTCGAGGGGCGGCCGGGCGCACCGGGTGGAGGTCCCGCGTGAGGGGGATCGTCCGCTCCATGCGCCGCGGCCGGGGATCCGCGGGCGGCACGGCCGTGGAGGAGGTCGAGGAGATCGCCGCGCTGGTGCGTCGCCTGGCCGTGCTCCTCGGCGCTGGCCTGCATCCCGAGCGCGCCTGGCAGCAGCTCGCGCCTCCGGGCGGGCGGCCGCGGCGGTCGGACGGGGCGGTCCGGGCGGTCGTGCGGGAGGTCGCGGCCGGGCCGCGCGCGACGCCGCTGGCGGAGCGGATCGCGCGGGCCGCGTCGGTCGTCGGGGAGTCCGGGCCCGGCGATGCGGCCCGCGCCTGGCGGGCGCTCGCCACCGGGCTGGAGGTGGCCGATCGCACGGGTGCGCCGCTCGCGGTCGCCCTCACGAGGCTGGCCGACACGCTGGTCGCGGTCGGCCGGGTGCGGCGCGACGCGGGGACGGCGCTCGCCGGTCCCGTCGCGACGGCGCGGACGGTCCTGCTGCTGCCGGGAGCGGGGCTCCTGCTCGCCGCGGGGCTGGGGTTCGATCCCCTCCGCATCCTCCTGACGACCGTCCCGGGGGCCGCCTGCCTGTTGGCCGGCGCCACTCTGGTCACGCTGGGCTGGCGCTGGAACCGGCGCCTGGTGCGGGCTGCGACGCCCGCGGACCCGGCGCCGGGACTCGTGCTCGACCTGGTCGCGACGGCCATGGCGGGCGGGTCGTCCGTCCCGCGGGCCACGTCGATCGTCCGCCTCGCCTGCGAGCGGAACGGCCTGCCCGTCGGATCGGACCTCGAGCGCGTCCACGACGTCGTCGCCGAGGCGGCCCGGACGGGGGCGCCTGTCGCGGTGCTCCTCCGGGGCGAGGCGGATCGGGCGCGTCGCGACGCGTCCACGTGGGCTGAGCGGGCGGCGGCGCGGCTGGGGGCGCGGTTGATGCTGCCGCTCGGGGCGTGCATCCTGCCCGCCTTCCTCGCCGTCGGCGTCGTCCCGATGCTCATGGCGGTCGTGTCCTCAACACTCGGCCGCGGGTGACGCAGTCCACGGGCCGCGGGCGACCGGCTCGGCGACGGGCGGGCGCGGGAGATGGTGACCACCCGGCCGACAGGCGGCCGGGCGAGCAGGGCGGGGCGGGAGCTCCGCCGGGGAGGACGAAGGACATGTCACGGATCGAGGAGAGCGGTCGAGCGGTCGTCGCGGAGCGCATCGAGGAGCAGCCGGTGGGGCTCGGTGCGCGGGAGGTCTGGCCCCTGACCTCGTCGTCGGCGGAGCGGGTGCCGAGCGGCAGCGTCTCCTGCTGCGCGTGCGTCGGTGCGGCGCATCCGGCGTCGACGACGAGCCTGCCGACGCGCGCGGCCCTCGCCGCACGGCGCGCGGTGCGCTCGTGCCTGCGGGACGACGGCGGCGCCGCCACGGCCGAGTACGCCATCGCGACCATGGCCGCCGTCGCGTTCGCGGGGCTGCTCGTCGTCATCCTGCAGAGCGACGAGGTGCGGGGGATGCTCCTCGACCTCGTCCGGCGCGCGCTCACCTACGACCGGTGAGCGGAGGGGCGCGAGAGCGTGGCGGGGCCGCGGCCGTCGCGGACGACCGAGACCACGGCCGCCACGGCGGCGGGGACGCCGGGGCGGCGGCCGCCGAGCTGGCCGTGGTGCTGCCCGGGGTCGTGCTCGTGCTCGGTCTCTGCCTGGGCGCGGTGCAGACCGTGAGCCAGCAGGTGGCCCTCACCTCGGCCGCGGAGGAGGCGGCACGGAGCCTCGGCCGCGGGGAGGCCGCCGACACGGCGGCCGCGCGCATCGAGGGCGCGGCATCCGGCGCGTCCCTCGGGGTCGACCACCCGGGGCACGCCGTCTGCGTCGAGCTGAGCGCGCCCAGCCGCTTCGGCCCGGCAGCCGCGGCCGGGATGACCGTGCACGCCCGGGGATGCGCCTGGCAGGAGGCATCGGATGCGCCGTGAGGGAGACGCCGGGTCGGGCTCGGTGCTCGCGGTCGGCATGGTCGGAGCGGTGACGGCGCTCGCGGTCGCCGCGGTCGCCGTGTCGTCGCTGCTGGCCGACCGGGCGGTGGCGGCGGGGGCGGCGGACTCCGCCGCCCTCGCCGCCGCCGACGCGGCCGCCGGGTACGCCAGCGGTCCTCCCTGCGACGCGGCGCGCGAGATCGCCGGCGTGGTCGGGACCGAGCTCGTCGGGTGCGACGTGACGGGCACGACGGCGGAGGTGCGGGTACGCGTGCCGGGCACCCCCTTCGGCGTCCCGGTCCTCGCCCGGGCGCGGGCGGGGCAGCCCGCGGGCGGCGATCCGGGTCCGCGCGAGGGCGGGTCGTGAGCGTGTGCACGCCCGCGGGGAGGTCCGCCCTGTCGCGGGGCGGCCGCACCGGGACGGAGCCGACCCATGCGGAGGAGCACAGGAGGGAGCGTCCCGACGCCGTGCCCGAGTCCTCCGATCCGGCGTCCTCGCGGTCCCGGCGGGCCTCGGCGACGACCGCGCCCGGAGGCTTCCGGGATTAGGTGAGCGGTCGGTGCTCGTGTGTATGGTGTGCCTTGTCGGGGACCCCGCCGCACGTCGCCCGGAGCGCGTGCCGTCGCACATCCCTCATCCGGGCCGAGATCGGCCCCACGAACGCATATATAAGGAGTCACGTGCCCGGCACGAAGAAGTTGGTCATCGTCGAGTCGCCCGCCAAGGCCAAGACGATCGGCCAGTACCTGGGCAGCGGGTACGAGGTGCAGGCCTCGGTCGGCCACATCCGCGACCTCATCGAGCCGAAGAACCTGCCGCCCGAGCTCAAGAAGGGCACGCTCGGCAAGTTCTCCGTCGACGTCGAGAACGGCTTCGAGCCGTACTACGTGGTGAGCGACCAGAAGAAGAAGACCGTCGCCGATCTCAAGCGCGCGCTGAAGGACGCCGACGAGCTCTTCCTCGCGACGGATGAGGACCGCGAGGGGGAGGCCATCGCCTGGCACCTGCTGCAGGTCCTCAAGCCCAAGGTGCCCGTGAAGCGCATGGTGTTCCACGAGATCACCAAGGAGGCCATCGAGCGCGCCCGCGACAGCACGCGCGACATCGACACGGCCCTCGTCGACGCGCAGGAGACGCGGCGCATCCTCGACCGCCTCTACGGCTACGAGGTCTCCCCCGTCCTCTGGCGCAAGGTCGGACCGGGGCTGTCCGCCGGCCGCGTCCAGTCGGCCGCGACGCGCCTCGTCGTGGATCGCGAGCGCGAGCGCCTCGCCTTCGTCACGGCGTCGTACTGGGACCTCACCGCATCGCTCTCGCCGCTCGAGCAGGAGCTCCCGTTCGACGCGCGCCTCGTCCGGATCGACGGCGCCCGCATCGCCGCCGGTCGCGACTTCGACGACAAGGGCGCGCTCAAGAACGACGCGCGTCCCCTCGACGCCGCGACGGCCGAGTCGCTGGCGGAGGCGCTGCGCGACCCGTCCGTACCGCTCACCGTGCGGAGCGTCGAGTCGAAGCCGTACACCCGTCGACCGGCGGCGCCCTTCACCACGTCCACGCTCCAGCAGGAGGCGGCGCGCAAGCTCCGCTTCTCCGCCCGGCAGACCATGAGCGTGGCGCAGTCGCTGTACGAGAACGGCTACATCACCTACATGCGCACCGACTCGCCCTCGCTCTCGCAGCAGGCGATCTCGGCGGCGCGCCGCCAGGCGGCCGAGCTCTACGGCCCCGAGACGGTCCCCGACAAGCCGCGCCTGTACGCCGGCAAGAGCAAGAACGCGCAGGAGGCCCACGAGGCCATCCGCCCCGCGGGCGAGGACTTCCGCACGCCGCAGAAGCTCGCGTCCACGCTGCGCGGCAACGACCACAAGCTCTACGACCTCATCTGGAAGCGCACCATCGCCTCCCAGATGGCCGACGCGAAGGGATCGACGGCGTCGGTCGTCATCGCGGCGGGCCCCACGTCCGCCGGCGAGGTGGCGGAGTTCGCCGCCTCGGGCACGGTCATCACCTTCCGTGGCTTCCTCGCCGCGTACGAGGAGGGGCGCGACGAGGAGCGCCACGGCACGGCCGAGCCGCGCGAGGCCAAGCTCCCCGAGCTCAAGAAGGGCCAGGACCTGCGCCTGGTCGACGTCGACGCGAAGGGCCACGAGACGAGCCCGCCGCCCCGCTACACGGAGGCGAGCCTCGTGAAGACGCTCGAGGAGCTCGGCATCGGGCGCCCGTCGACGTACGCCGCCATCATCTCCACCATCGTCGACCGGGGCTACGTCACGCCCCGCGGCACCGCGCTCGTGCCCAACTGGATCGCGTTCTCGGTGGTCCGCCTGCTCGAGGAGTTCTTCACAGAGCTGGTGCAGTACGACTTCACCGCGGGCATGGAGAACGACCTCGACCGCATCGCCGACGGGTCCGCCGAGCGCGTGGACTGGCTGAAGGGCTTCTACTTCGGCAACGACGCCCACAAGGGCCTGCGTCCCACCATCGACAACCTGGGCGAGATCGACGCCCGTGAGATCAACTCGCTGCGGATCGCCGACGACATCACGCTGCGCATCGGCAAGTACGGCCCCTACCTGGAGGTGCACGAGGAGGGCGCGGCCGCGGACGCGACGCCCCGGCGCGTGAACCTGCCGGAGGACCTCGCGCCGGATGAGCTGACCGCCGCCAAGGCGCGCGAGCTGATCGACGCGCCCGTCATCACCGACCGGGTCATCGGCATCAACCCCGAGAACGGGAAGCGCGTCGTCGCCAAGGACGGCCGCTACGGCCCGTACGTGACCGAGCTGGATCCGGAGCCCGAGGAGGCGGCCGCCGCGCCCGCCGACGGGGTGGACCCGGCGACGGGCGAGGTGCTCGAGGCCGCCGCCGCCGCCCCCGCGTCGGCTCCCGCGAAGAAGGCGCCCGCCCGCAAGCCCGCGGCGAAGAAGGCCGCCGCGGTCAAGCCGCGGACGGCGAGCATCTTCAAGTCGATGGACCTCGCCACCGTCGACCTCGAGACGGCGCTCCGCCTGCTCGACCTGCCGCGCGTCGTCGGGGAGGACCCGGAGACGTCGACGCCGATCACGGCGCAGAACGGCAAGTACGGGCCCTACCTCAAGAAGGGCACCGACTCGCGCTCGCTCACCAGCGAGGAGCAGATCTTCGAGATCGACCTGCCCGGGGCCCTGGAGGTCTTCGCGCAGCCGAAGTACGGCGCCCGCCGGCCGTCGAGCGCGCTGAAGGAGTTCGACGCGGATCCGGTCAGCGGCAAGGGCATCAAGGTCAAGGACGGCCGCTTCGGCGCGTACGTCACCGACGGGGAGACCAACGCGACGATCCCGAAGGGGGAGTCCGTCGACGACATCGACTTCGACCGCGCGGTCGAGCTGCTCGCGGACAAGCGCGCCAAGGGGCCCGCCAAGCCCAAGGCCAAGGCGAAGGCCAAGGCGCCCGCCAAGGCCAAGGCGAAGGCCCCCGCGAAGGCGAAGGCGCCTGCGAAGGCCACGGCCCCGGCGGCCGCGAAGGCGACCACCGCGAAGGCGACGTCGGCGACGTCGGCCACCCGGTCGGCCGCCGCCACGAAGGCCGCCGCCACGCGGGCCGCGAACAAGGCCGCTGCCGCGGCGAAGGCGGCCGACGCGACGTGACCGGTCTCTTCATCACCCTGGAGGGCGGGGACGGCGTGGGGAAGTCCACGCAGTCGGCGCTGCTCCGGGGGTGGCTGGAGGAGCAGGGACGCGAGGTCGTCCCCACCCGGGAGCCCGGCGGCACGGAGCTCGGCGCGGAGATCCGCGAGATGGTCCTCCACCGGCGAGGCCACATCGCGCCGCGTGCCGAGGCGCTGCTGTACGCGGCGGATCGCGCGCATCACGTGGACGTCGTCGTGCGGCCCGCGCTCGAGCGGGGTGCCGTCGTCGTGCAGGACCGGTACCTCGACTCGTCCGTGGCGTACCAGGGCGCGGGGCGCGTCCTCGACGCGGAGGAGGTCCGCGGGCTGTCGCTGTGGGCGGCCCAGGGCCTCCTGCCGGATCTGACGGTGCTGCTCGACCTCGACCAGGCATCCGCGCGCTCGCGCCTGGACGCCTCCCGCACCCGCTTCGACCGCCTCGAGTCCGAGCGCGCCGAGTTCCACGAGCGCGTGCGCCGCGCCTTCCTCGCGCTCGCCGAGGCGGAGCCCGGCCGCTTCCTGGTCGTCGACGCGTCGCTGCCGCGCGAGGAGATCTCCGAGCGGATCCGCGACCGTGCCGCGACGCTCCTCGCGACGGGCGCGCGCGCATGAGCGGAGTCGCCGCCACGGCCGACGGACGCGCCATCTGGGACGACCTCACCGGCCAGTCCGAGGCGGTCGCGCTCCTCGCCGCCGCGAGCAGCCCCCGGGCCACGGCCCGCGATGCCGCGGGCAGCGCGCTGGCCCACTCCTGGCTCATCACCGGGCCCCCCGGATCCGGCCGGTCCAACCTCGCCTACGCGTTCGCGACGGCGCTCCTCAGCGACGGCACGCCCGAGGGCGACGCGGCGACGGCACGCCAGGTCGCCGCGCGCAGCCACCCCGACCTCGGCGTCCTCGCCACCGAGCGGGTCATCATCGCCATCGACGAGGTGCGCGCGCTCGTCACGTCGTCGCAGTACTCGCCGTCGGTCGGCCGGTACCGCGTCATGGTCGTGGAGGACGCCGACCGCATGACCGAGCGCACCTCCAACCTGCTGCTGAAGGCGCTCGAGGAGCCGCCGGAGCGCACCATCTGGATCCTCTGCGCGCCCAGCGAGGCCGACCTGATCCCCACCATCCGCTCGCGCGTCCGCAGCGTGCGGCTGCGGATCCCGTCCGTGGAGGACGTCGCCGCGCTCATCCAGCGGCGCGACGGGGTCGACCAGGCGACGGCCACGCGGGCCGCGCGCGAGGCGCAGAGCCACATCGGCATGGCCCACCGGCTGGCGACCGACTCGGAGGCGCGCGAGCGCCGGAGCCGCACCCTGGAGCTCGCCCTGGGGATCCGCACGGTCGGCGACGCCGTGCGCACGGCCGCCGCCCTGCTCGAGCTCGCGGGGCAGGACGCGAAGGCGTTCACCGTCCAGCGCGACGCCGACGAGCGCGAGCGGGCCCTGCGCTCCCTCGGCGTGCAGGAGGGCGGGTCGATCCCGCCGCAGCTGCGCTCGCAGATCCGGCAGCTCGAGGACGACCAGAAGCGGCGTGCCACGCGGAGCCTCCGGGACGGAATCGACCGGATCCTCGTCGACCTCATGTCCCTCCACCGCGACGTGCTGCTCCACCAGCTCGGCGCCGACCTGCCCGCGGTCAACGAGGCGATCGCGCCGCGCATCGCCGAGGCGGCGGCCGCCGGATCCGCCGCGGCCTCGCTGGCCGTCCTCGACGCGGTCGCGGTCGCGCGTCGGCGCATCGACGGCAACGTCTCGCCGGCCCTCGCCCTCGAGGCGATGCTGGTCTCCCTCACGCGGACGCGCTCGGCGGGCCGGTCGTGATGCGGCGCGCCCGTCCGGCCGCGACTCCCGCGCGCGGGGCCCGCGCGGCGGGGCGTCGTCGGTCCGCGCGCCGTGCGGCCGGGGCCGTCGCCGCCCTCGTCGTCGGCGTCCTCGTCCTGAGCGGCTGCGGAGCCTTCGGCATCCCGGCGCCGCGCAGCGCCACCTCCAGCCCCACCGCGGAGGAGGTCGCCCCCGACCTCGCCCGCTACTACGACCAGACGCTCGAGTGGTCGCCGTGCGAGGACGGCGCCCAGTGCACCACCGCCACGGCGCCCCTCGACTGGTCCGCGCCCGACCCCGCGAAGGACATCCGCCTCGCGCTCGTCCGGCACACGGCGCGCGGCTCGGGCCAGCCGATCGGATCGCTCTTCGTCAACCCCGGCGGCCCCGGTGCGTCCGGCGTGGACTTCGTGAAGTCCGGCGTCGACTCCGCCACCTCGCGCGCGCTCCAGGACGGCTATGACGTGGTCGGCTGGGATCCGCGCGGCGTCGGCGCCTCCACGGCCGTCGACTGCGTGGACGACGCGCAGCTCGACGCGCTGCTCTACCAGGAGACCGACGCCCCGCCCGGCACCCCCCAGGCGGACGCCGAGGTCATCCAGGACTCGAAGGACTTCGCCGCCTCGTGCGCAGCCCGGTCCGGCGAGCTCCTCGAGTTCATCGACACCCGGAGCACGGCCCACGACCTCGACATGCTCCGGGCCCTGGTGGGGGATCCGCAGCTCCACTACCTCGGGTACTCGTACGGCACGAGCATCGGCGCCCAGTACGCCCAGGACTTCCCGACTCACGTGGGCCGCATGGTGCTCGACGGCGCCACCGACCCGGCCGCGAGCCCCTTCGACGTGACACTGGCGCAGACGACGGGCTTCCGCGAGTCCTTCGAGGCCTACATGGCGGCCTGCCTGGCCGCGAGCGGCTGCCCGTTCTCCGGGTCCGTCGACGACGGGATCGGCATGGCGGCGTCGCTCCTCGCCACGCTCGACGCGAGTCCGGTCCGCGCCGCCGACGGACGGGAACTCGACCGGTCCGTGATGGACAGCGCCGTCACCGGGGCTCTCTACAGCGAGAAGCAGTGGCCCACCCTCACGGCGGCGTTCACGCGGGCGATGCAAGGAGATCCCTCGATCGCGTTCGCGCTCGCCGACAGCTACTTCGGGCGGAACGCGGACGGCACCTACCGCGGCAACTACTTCGAGGCGTTCCTCGCCATCTCGTGCATCGACCAGCCGATCGAGCGCGACCCGTCGGTGCTCGCGACCGAGGCTCGGCAGATCCGCGCCGCGGAGGGCGCGCTCGCCGACCCCGACACCTCCCGCGACGGCGAGCCGGATGCGATCTGCGCCGACTGGCCCTACGCGGCCCGGCAGGCGCCCGCGCCCGTGTCGGCGGAGGGGGCGGCTCCCATCGTCGTCGTCGGCACCACGGGGGATCCGGCCACGCCGTACTCCTGGGCGCAGGCGCTCGCCGGACAGCTGTCCTCGGGCGTGCTCCTCACGTACCGGGGCGAGGGGCACATCGCCTACGACGAGCGGGACCCGTGCATCGTCGCCGCCGTGGACGGCTACCTGCTCCGCGGCGACCCGCCGGCGGACGGCACCACCTGCGGCTGACGCCGGGCCGGCCGGTGGACGGGAGGGCCCTCGGCATCCGGTATGCTCTCTATTCGTGCCCGGTACTCGCTGAGTCCGGGCCGGGCCGCCTTAGCTCAGTCGGTAGAGCATCTCACTCGTAATGAGAAGGTCGTCAGTTCGATTCTGACAGGCGGCTCCACGCGCGACATCGCGCATCCGCATCCCGCCCCCGATCCACCCGTGCGTCTGCGCACGGCCACGGAGGCCGACGCCCATGAGCCCGGCGCCGACATCGGGCCCTCCCCCGGGCGTCGACGCTCGGGCTCGCCGGCGAAGGGCGGCGGCAGGGGATCCGTCCGGCCCCGCCGTCTAACATGGCCCCATGCGATCCCCAGCCGACGGCCCCGACGCCCCGCGCGCGGACCGCCGCGCCACGGGTCCCACCTCGCGCCGCGCCGCGACTCGTCCAGAGCGCCGTCGCACCCGCACGGTGACGGCCGCCGTCGCCGTCGTCGCCCTCCTCGCGGCGGGCGCCGTGGGGGCGGGAGCGCTCACCGGCCGCGCGGGCAGCGCGTCGGCGAGCGTCGCCGCCACCGCGGATCCCACGCCCACGCCGAGCCCGACGCCCACCGTCGCCCCTGCGCGGCCGGCGCCCGCGAGCGCCGACGCCGCGCGCGACCTCCGCATGTGCTCCCTCTCCTCCCTGGCGCAGGACCCGCGGCTCGCCACCTTCGAGGGCCAGGTGCGCGACGCAGCCACGGGCCGGGTGCTGTTCGACCGGAACGGCGGCACGCCGGAGCGCACGGCGAGCGTCATGAAGGTCATCACCTCGGCCGCCGCCCTGGCCGCCCTCGGGCCCGACCGGCGCATCGCCACCACGGTCGTCCGCGGCGCCGAGCCCGGCACCGTCGTGCTGGTCGGCGGCGGGGACCCGACGCTGTCGCGCCTCACGAGCGGCAGCTCCGTCTACCCCGGCGCCCCGCGCCTGAGCGACCTCGCGCAGCAGGTCCGCACCGCGTGGGCCGCGGATCCGGCCACCGCGGGCACGCCCATCACCCGCATCGTCCTCGACACCTCGCTGTTCTCCGGCGAGACCTGGGCGCCGTCCTGGGCCGCGACCGAGCGACAGGCCGGGTACTCCAGCTTCATGACGCCGCTCCAGCTCGACGCCGACCGCGCCGACCCGGCGGCCATCGTGTCGGCCCGCAGCGAGGATCCGCTCGCCCGCGTCGGCACCACGTTCCGCTCCATGCTCGGCGGATCCGCGCAGGTCTCGCAGGGCACGGCGCCCGCCGGTGCGGCGGTGCTCGGCAAGGTCGAGTCGCAGCCGGTGTCGTCGCTCGTCCAGACGGCCCTCATCAACTCGGACAACGTGCTCGCGGAGTCGCTCGCGCGCCTCGTGTCCATCCAGGTGGGCGCGGGGAGCACGCAGCAGTCGCTGGCCCAGGGCATCCCGAAGGCGCTCCAGGCGTACGGGCTCGACACCTCGAGCCTCACCATCGTCGACGGGCAGGGCCTCAGCCCCGACAACCGCGTGCCGCCGTCCCTGCTGGCCCAGCTCATGATCCAGGTCGACCAGCGGAAGCAGGCGCTCGGCTACCTGCACGACGGGCTGCCCGTCGCGGGGAAGACGGGCACCCTGTCCAGCCGCTTCACCGGGGACAGCGCCGTGGCCCGCGGCCACGTCGTGGCGAAGACCGGGTGGATCGACACGGGCTACACGCTGGCGGGGATCATCGACGCGGCCGACGGCTCGAAGCTCACGTTCGCGTTCTACGCCATCGGGAACGTGACGGGGAACGCGAAGATCGCCCTCGACGCGCTCGCGGCCGGTGCGTACCGCTGCGGGGCGGACCTGGGGGACGAGTGACGCGCGGCCCGGTCCCGGGCAGCGGATCCACGGCATCGGGCATCGCCCGGGGAAGGAGCGGCGCATGAGCCGCGCGCTCTTCATCATCGACGTGCAGAACGACTTCACGGAGGGCGGCGCCCTCGGCGTGGAGGGCGGCGGCGAAGTCGCCCGGGGGATCACCCGGCTCCTCGCCGACGAGCCGTACCGGTACGACCACGTGCTCGCCTCGCGCGACTGGCACGAGGCCACCGGCGACAACGGCGGGCACTTCGCCGCCGCCGGCACCGTGCCGGACTTCTCGACCACGTGGCCCGAGCACTGCGTCCAGGGCACGACGGGCGCCGAGTACCACCCCGACCTCGACGTCACCGCGGTCGACTTCCACCTCCGCAAGGGCCAGGGGGCACCCGCCTACTCGATCTTCGAGGGCGCCACCGAGGACGGCGTGCCGCTGGCGGACCTGCTGGTCCTCCACGACGTGACCGACATCGACGTCGTCGGCCTCGCCACCGACTACTGCGTGCTCGCCTCGGCGCTCGACGCGGTCCACCAGGGGAAGCGCGTCCGGATCCTCGCCGACCTCGTCGCGGGCGTCGCGCCGGCCACGAGCACGGCGGCCCTCGACCGCCTGCGCGACGCCGGCGCCGAGATCGTCGCGGGCCCGGCCGACTGAGCGGGAGGCGGGCGTCGCCCGACGCCCGCACCGACCGGCAGCGCGCGGTCCGCCCGCGCCGCAGGCGCCGCACGCGCGGCCCGCGCCGCACATGACAGCACGACACGCACGACCCGAAGCTAGGACAGCATGACCGCATCCACCGAGACCGACCTCCTGGCCGGGACGCCCACCACGCTGCTGATCGGAGGCGGGCGCGTCGACGCCGAGGCCGGCGCGACCTTCGACGTGCGGGATCCCGCGACCGACGAGGTCATCGCCCGCGTCGCCGACGCGAGCCCCGCGGACGGCATGCGCGCGCTCGACGCCGCGGTGGACGCCGCGGCGGAGTGGGCGTCGACCGCGCCGCGCGTGCGGGGCGAGATCCTCCGCCGGGCGTTCGACCTGCTGCAGGAGCGCAAGGACGAGTTCGCGCTCCTCATGACGCTCGAGATGGGCAAGCCGCTCGCCGAGTCGCTCGGCGAGGTCACGTACGGCGGCGAGTTCCTGCGCTGGTTCTCGGAGGAGGCCGTGCGCATCACGGGCCGGTACGGCGTGAACCCCGAGGGCACCGGCCGGATGATCGTGTCCCAGCACCCGGTGGGGCCCGTGCTCCTCATCACCCCGTGGAACTTCCCGCTCGCGATGGCGACCCGCAAGATCGCGCCGGCGCTCGCGGCGGGCTGCACCGTGGTGATCAAGCCGGCCGATCTCACGCCGCTCACCACCCTCCGCTTCGCCGAGCTGCTCGCCGAGGCCGGGCTGCCCGCGGGCGTCCTCAACGTCATCCCCACCACGGACGCCGCGGGCGTCACCGGCCCGCTCATCGCCGACCCGCGCCTGCGGAAGCTGAGCTTCACCGGATCCACCCCCGTCGGTCGGCAGCTCGGCGCGCAGGCGGCCGAGAACGTCCTGCGGGTCTCCCTCGAGCTGGGCGGGAACGCGCCGTTCGTGGTCTTCGACGACGCCGACCTCGACAAGGCCGTCGACGGCGCCATGGCGGCCAAGTTCCGCAACGTCGGCCAGGCGTGCACGGCGGCCAACCGCTTCATCGTCCAGGCGTCCGTCGCGGATGCGTTCGCCGACCGCCTCCAGGAGCGCATCGACGCGATGCGCATCGGGCGGGGCACCGAGGAGGGCGTCACGGTCGGCCCGCTCATCGACGGCCGGGCCGTCGACAAGGCCGACCGGCTCGTGCGCGACGCCGCCGAGCGCGGCGCGACCGTGCGCGCGGGCGGGGAGCCCCGGGACGGCGCGGGCCACTTCTACCCGCCGACCCTCCTCACGGGCGTCGTCGAGGGCAGCGACATCCTGCGCGAGGAGATCTTCGGCCCGGTCGTCGCGATCGTGCCGTTCGACGACGAGGACGACGCCGTGCGGCTCGCGAACGACACCGAGTTCGGCCTCGTGTCCTACGTCTTCACGCGCGACCTCGCGCGTGGGCAGCGCATGATCGAGCGGTTGGAGACCGGGATGACGGGCCTCAACATGGGCGTCATCTCCAACGCGGCGGCCCCGTTCGGCGGCGTCAAGCAGTCCGGGCTGGGCCGCGAGGGCGGGCTCGAGGGCATCCACGAGTACCTGAACACGAAGTACACGCTCACGCCCGACCCGTTCGCGTCGTAGTGGCGCACGTCGTCCCGATCGACGATCTCGCGGATCCGCGGCTCGCCGACTACAGCCACCGCACCGACGTCGCGCTCCGCAAGGCCGAGGGCGCGGGCCACGGGATCTACCTGGCCGAGTCGGCGCTCGTGCTCGAGCGGGCGCTCCGGGCCGGGCACTCCCCGCGGTCCGTGCTCGCGCTCGGCGGCACGGTCGACGAGGCGCTGGCGCTCGTGGGGGACCGCGACGTGCCGGTGTTCACGGGTCCGGGCGAGCTGCTCGCGGAGCTCACGGGGTACGTGCTGCACCGCGGCGTGGTCGCGTCGCTCGACCGGCCTGCCCTCCCGTCGGTCGCGTCGCTGCTCGCGGACGCGCGGCGCGTGGTGGTGCTCGAGGACGTCGTGGATCCCACGAACGTCGGCGCCATCTTCCGCTCGGTCGGGGCGATCGGCGCCGACGCCGTGCTCGTGACGCCGCGCTGCACGGATCCGTTCTACCGCCGGGCCATCCGCGTGAGCATGGGCACGGTCCTGCAGGTGCCGTGGACGCGCACGGGGGAGTGGCCGGAGACGCGCCGGGCGCTCGCCGACGCCGGCTTCCACGTGGCGGCGCTCGCGCTGACGCCGGACGCCGTGTCGCTCCGCGACTTCCGCGCCGACGCGCACGAGCGGCTCGCCATCGTGCTCGGGTCGGAGGGGCCGGGCCTCTCGGCGGAGGCGATCCGTTCGGCGGACACGGTCGTGCGGATCCCCATGGCGCACGGCATCGACTCGCTCAACGTGGCGGCGGCCAGCGCGGTGGCCCTCTATGCGCTGACCTGATCTCCGCGGACAACTCGACACTGCCGCTATCCTCATCGTGTCCGACCGACACGAGGGAGACCGACATGACCTACCGCTGGCGCCGACCCACCCCGCTGGCGTCCCTGTACCTCGTGCTGGCGCTGGCCGGCGTCGTGGTGACGTGGACCTACAACATCACCGCCATCACGTCCGGGCGCGACTACCTCGGCGACTGGTTCGGCAGCGGCCCGTCGGTGTCGTCGCTCACGGCCGACGTGCTCATCGCGGCCGTCGCGGCCGTCGCGTTCATCCTCGTCGAGGGGCGCCGCCTCGGGATCCGGTTCGCGTGGGTCTTCGTGGTGCTCATCCCGCTCGTCGCGCTCGCGTTCGCCCTCCCGCTGTTCCTCGGCGTGCGCGAGATGCGGGTGCGCGCGGAGGCGTCGCCGGTCTGATCCGGAAGGCGGCGCCGGCCCGCCGCGACCGTCCGCCGCGGGCCAGCGCCTAGCCTGGCCCCATCGACGACGGAGGATCCCCATGAGCACGCGTCCCGCACGACGGCGTCCCACGCGCCTCGCCGTCGTCTACCTGGTGCTCGCCGTGGCCGCCTTCGCGCTCACGTGGTCGGCGAACATCCGCGTGGCCCTGGAGGGCCGGGACTTCCTCGCCGACCTGGGCGCGGGCGGTCCGGCGGTGTCGTCGCTGTCGTGGGACCTGCTGATCGCCGCGGTCGCCAGCGTGACCTTCATCATCGTGGAGGGGCGCCGGCTTGGGATGCGGCGGGTGTGGGTCTACGTGCTGCTGGCGCCGCTCGTCGCCTTCGCGGTCGCCCTGCCGGTGTTCCTCGCGGCGCGGGAGATGCACCTCGCCGCCGCGGGGCACCGGGATCCGACCCCGGGCGACTGACCGGCGCGGCACCGCCGGAGCCGACCCGCGGACCGAGCGGCCGCGGCGCCGAGCGCGCTACACGAGCAGCTGGTGCTTCGCGAGGTCGCGGTAGAGCGGCGTCGAGACGACGAGCTCCGCGTGCGTGCCCGTGCCGACGACGCGGCCCTTCTCGACCACGACGATGAGGTCGCTGTCGACGACGGTCGAGAGCCGGTGGGCGATGACGATCAGGGTCCGGTGCTCGGCGACCGCGTCGATCGCCTTGCGGAGCAGCTGCTCGTTGAGGCCGTCGAGGCTGGAGGTCGACTCGTCGAGCAGCAGGATCGGGGGAGCCGACAGCAGGGTGCGCGCGATGGCGAGGCGCTGGCGCTCGCCGCCGGAGAGCATGATGCCGTCCTCGCCGACGGGCGCGTCGAGGCCGAGCTCGTTGCGGGCGAGCACCTCGGTGAGGTTCACGGCGTGCAGCACCTGCACGCAGTCCTCGTCGGTGGCGTCGAAGGCGGTGAGCGTCAGGTTCTCGCGCAGCGTCCCGGCGAGCACGGGGGCGTCCTGCTCGACGTAGCCGATCTGGCGGCGCAGGTCCTCGCGGTCGAGCGTGCGGATGTCGCGGCCGCCGACGCGGACCACGCCGGAGATCGGGTCGTAGAAGCGCTCGATGAGGGCGAGGATCGTGCTCTTGCCGGCGCCCGAGGGGCCGACGAGCGCGATACGCGTGCCCCGCTCCGCCCGGAAGCTGATCCCCTGGAGGACGCCGCCGCCCGTCCTGTCGGCACCGGGGGCGTCGTCGTGGTCCGGCGCGGTGTCGTCCGCGGGGCGGGTCGGGGCGGCGGCGGAGGCGCCGGCCGTCGCGCGGGCGTCGTCGCCGGCGTCCGCGGCGGAGGCCGCGGCCGCATCGGCCACCGGGTAGGCGAACCGCACGTCGACGAGCTCCACGGCGGGCGCGTCGGTGCGGTCGATCGCGGCGGGCTCGTCGTGGCGGAGGCGGTCGGCGAGGTCGGCGTCGCCGTCGTCCTCGACGGGCAGCTTCACGATCTCCTGGATCCGGCCGAGGGCGCCGAGCGCCTGGTTCACGGCCGTGACGGCGCCGAAGGCCTGGCCGAGCGGCATGATCATGAGGAACAGGAACAGGATGAACGCCACGAGGTCGCCCACCGCGATGGCGCCCGACGCGACGCGGAACCCGCCGACGCCGACCACCACGAGGAACGACGCCTGGAGCGCGATGCCGGCGATGGGCACGACCACGGCCGACGCCTTGGCGACCTTGATGCCCATCTCCCACGCGCCCTCGGCGTCCCGCTCGATGGTGCGGATCTCGCGGTCGGTCGCGTTGCTCGCGCGGACGGTGCGGATCGCCCCGATGGCCCGCTCGACGCTCGCGGCCAGGTCGCCGACCTTGCGCTGCGCGCGCTGGCTGGCGACGCGGATCCGCCCGGAGAGACCCACGACCGCGACGACCGACGTGGCGACGACCAGCACGGTGAGGCCGAGGAGCACGGGGTCGATGATGAACATGGCGACGATCGCGCCGAGGAAGGTGACCGCGCCGCCGATCGCCTCGACGAGCCCCTGCGTGAGGACGGCGCGGAGGAGCGTGGTGTCGGAGCCGACGCGGGAGACGAGGTCGCCCGTGCGGCGGGTGTCGAACTCGGAGATGGGCAGGCGGAGGATGCGGCGCACGAGCGTGCGGCGCGACGAGAGCACGATGCCCTCGCCCATCCGCTGCAGCAGGTAGTGCTGGTAGCCGGAGAGGAGGCCCGACACGACGACGAGCCCGACGAGCGCCCACACGAGCGCGCCGAGCGCTCCGCCGGTCTGCACGACGCCGACCACGCGCTGCACGAGCAGGGGCTGGCCGAGGCTCGCGGCCGCGCCGAGCACGCTCAGGACGATGACGAAGGCCATGAGCCCGCGCTGCTCGAGGATGTACGGCACGAGCTCCGAGAAGCGCGCGCGGGGGCCGTCGTCGGCGGAGTCGCGGCGCGCGAACGGGCTGCGGGAGCGGGCGCGCGGGGCGGGGGTGGAGGGGCGGGCGGTGCTCATGCGTGGTCTCCGGGGGTGAGCGGGATCGAGGCGGGCGGCCGCGGTCTCCCGCAGGGGCGTCGTCGGCGGGCCGGGAGCCCGGGATCGGGTGCGTCGCACCGCCTCCAGGACTCTACGCGCCGCGCGCCGGGCATCCGCCGGGCGTCGGCGGAGGCTCGAGGGCGTCGCGCCCGGGATCCGTAGGCGCCGCCGACGCATTCCCGCCCATGGTGAAAACCCGCTCCGCTCCCTAGGCTGGCTGATCGTGCCCACCCCCGTCATCACCGCCGACCGCCTCGTGAAGAAGTACGGCGACCATGCCGCCGTCGACGGCCTCTCCTTCGAGGTCGCGCCCGGCGAGTCCTTCGGGCTGCTCGGCCCGAACGGCGCCGGGAAGTCCACGACCATGCGCATGATCGGCGCGGTCTCCTCGCGCACGGGCGGCTCGCTCGACATCCTCGGGCTCGACCCCGACACGCACGGCCCCGAGATCCGGTCGCAGCTGGGCGTCGTGCCGCAGGCCGACAACCTCGACCTGGAGCTGAAGGCGCGCGACAACCTCATCGTCTACGGCCGCTACTTCGGGCTGCCGCGCAAGCAGGTCGCGGCGCGCGCCGACGAGCTGCTCGAGTTCGCGCAGCTGAGCGACCGGGCGGGCGCCAAGGTCGACGACCTCTCCGGCGGCATGAAGCGGCGCCTCACGATCGCGCGCG
>Ga0265798_10003580_pt1 | contig 21961 bp, 9 predicted proteins | sample P3T30metagenome_FD_192430 | JGI IMG/M metagenome (GOLD analysis project Ga0265798, IMG submission 192430) | Plant litter microbial communities from East Loma Ridge, Irvine, California - P3 T30 | ecosystem: Environmental > Terrestrial > Plant litter > Unclassified | place: USA: California... | reverse complement strand
CCTGGCTCCTTTCACTATTCAAAGATCGTCGCTGGACGGGGACATGGCTGTCTCAAACTCTCATCTGATCACTTCAAATCCGGGGTCCGGAGAAACAACGTTCGCATGACTGTTCGTTTTTTTTTTGGATCCTTTCAAGACGAAATAGACACCCTTACCATGCGCTCGACACCAAAAGGGCCAACATCTGGGTCCTATGGCCGCTCTTCTGTCTTCGCCTTGCGATACTGTGTAAACCCTTGAGCCTCGCAGAGCTACATATACTCCACAACCACTCTTTCCACCGTTCGTGTCGAAAAGACCTGGTCCAGAGTCCAATGTGCCTGACCGCGCTCCTGTCCGCTGCCAATCCACCGAGTTTGAAGACTAAGGCGCATTCATGAAAGTTCGCAGAGCCACTCGATCGAATGATAAAATACAGTCTATCGACATGGGAAGTAGGGAGTGTTGCTTGGAGTCTCATTGTATGCAGGGGATGTTTTGCTCGAAACGAGACTTTTGAGCGCCACGAAATACTGGTTTCAGGCTGCTGGTGTCGGACTGTGATCATACGGAAATTGAAGACGCCTCTTACCTTTCATGCTTCGTGTGACTGGCCCGAGCACAGTAAGCATAGCCTGTAGGCAGCGAGGGAAAAAGGGAATCAAGACGCTTGTTCACAATGTGCACAGGCAGCATACAACAGAACATGATTTTCTAGCAACTTTTCCGAGTACATTTGTCCTTCAATACTAGTCTCCCCAACTGAAATCCACAAAAGTGTTAGTGTAAAGAAGTTAAATGTCGATCTAACATATCCTCCACATCGACAGCACGGCAAGATTCGTGATGCCTGGTCGAAAGCACCTGCGCAAGTGAGCCCAGCTGTCTCTAGTCAGGCGGGTCAAGATCCCTGTTGACTCTCAGGGACCTGACCACATATCGCGCGTCGAGCCAGGCGTGCTGCGATGTGAGCTGATCCAATGACGATAACGTATCTGACGTGTTGGTGGTCGCCGGACAATCCGCTGTTGGTGATGCGTCGGTCGTGGGCCGGTGATACGCATGCAAATTGCAGCAGGTGGTAGGTGAGGCTTGCAGCCAAGACGAAAGCTCATCGTAGGAAGAATGTTCCTAACTAAGTAGAAACATCGTATCAGCCACCGATCTGGCTGGCGAAAGCGGTAGACACGCTGCGCGCATCATCATCGTCGAAGCCATTGAGGCCTCCAGCACGCGCACCACGGCCGGCACCAAAGCCAACAGCCATGTTTGGACCCTGGCGAGTAGATTCGACGAACTTGTTGAGGCGGTCAGACTGGTTGAATGACGTTGGCTTGTTGTAGTCATTCAAGCTAAGACCAGACAGGCTAATGCCACCAGGAGCATCGCTGCGAGAGTCGGTCAGTTCACTAGCCGCGACCGACTCGCCCGCGATGCTTGCAGGTGCGCCGTTCTTGACCTTTGCGCCAGACCCTGGACGGCCGGGAAGTGGCCAGGACTCCTGGAAGCTGGAGAACATCGGAGGGTAGTTGGACGGTACGCCAACGCCGCCAAGAGCAGATGAGTGCACCGAAGATACATCATCGGGGATATAGCCGACGATCGAGCCATTATCGTTGTACTCCTGGCGAGTAGGCTTGTTGCCATTCCAGCTGGCTTGGCGTCCGGATGTCATGGCATTAGCATGTTGGTAGGCCATTTGATAGCGCTGAGGTCCACGGTAGGTCTGCTTAGGCCGGCTGAACTGCAGTAGGGAGACTTGAAGATTGGTCAAGGGTCCTTCGACAAGGCAGTTGCGTTCCTTGAAATGCAGGAGAAGGTAATGCCACAGAGGGTGCTTGGAGAGTACTTTAGGGTTACCAAGAATGACCAGGCCATACTTCGCTCGGGTCAATGCGACGTTGAGTCGACGAGGATCGCTCAAGAAACCGATTCCCTGGTGATCGTTCGAACGCACGCAAGAGAGAATGATGAAGTCTTTCTCACGACCTTGGAACGCATCAACAGATGCAACCTCGACGTCCTTGTAGTTCTCCTTCTTGAAGCTGCCGGTAGCCTGCATGGAACTAACAACATAGCTGCGTTGACCTTCATATGGGGTGATGATGCCTATATCACCTGGCTGCACACCCGCCTTGAAGAATCTAGTGACAATCTTCTCCACATTCTGTGCCTCAGTACGATTGAGGTAGGACGTTCCTGAAGCGGAGATCTCTTCAGCGCCAAGGTTCGACCAGAACATCATGGGGCTGTCTGCAACTGGCCAGGGAAAGTCAACGTCACGGCGAATCCGCTCTTGCATCGTGACGCCATTCTGAAGCGAACCTTCGTAGAACATGTTCGACGGGAACTCAGATAAGCATGGATGCATACGATACTGGACCTGGAGTCGAATCGGCGAACATCCGAGGATAACGAGACGTTCGAAGAGCGACTGGTTGAGTCCAGCCGTGGCCGCCTTCTTGTTCATGATGACGGGTCCCAACTGCTGGTGATCACCAACAAGCACGACTTGCTTGCAACCAAGCACCAAGGGTATCATGCACTCCGGCTCAGCAGATTGTGTCGACTCGTCGATGAGCACAGTACGGAACTTCATCTTGGAGAGACGAGGGTCACCTGCACCAACGCAAGTGCAGCAAATGACATCAGCCGCCATCAGAATCTCGCGCTCAGCTGCACGTGTGAGCTGCTTGAACTTCTTCTCGTCCTGGCTGGACAGCTCGCCGACGTCGCTCTTGAGCTGGTTCAGCTTGTTGAGCTCGACGTTGGTGTCGTTCATGCGGACTTGCTCGTGGAGTGACAAGAAGCCGACGGGCGACTCGACATCTTCCCTGGACTTGGCCGTGACACGGACCGTCTTCAACCCAGTAAGATGAATACGTTCGCACAACTGGTCCACCGCAACGTTCGAGGGCGCGCAAACAAGGACCTGGCTGGCACTGATCTTACACAGGTGGTAGATGATGGTGGCGGACGTAACAGTCTTTCCAGTGCCCGGTGGGCCCTGAATCAAGCTCAATGGCTTCTGCAACACGCTCTTTACAGCATTGATCTGGCTGCCGTTCAGCTCAGGAAGCCCGGGCACGCTGAACTTGCGAGGTATGGTGATCTTCATCGGCGCTGATGCAACTTCGTGACCAAGCAGACGGTGGAAGATGTAGCCAGACACGCTCATTTCATCGATCGCAAATGTCTTCATAGCATGCTGCATGCGGTCGAAGGAGGTGGCCTTCCACACGTAGTCGGCGCTGAAGTTGTGGGTGCACTCAGTAGGCACAGACTTGTGGTCGCCGCCCTTGCTGCGAAGCTCGATCGTGACCTCGTCAGACTGGTTGTTGGGAATCTTGATGACATATCCGACGCCCTCCCAGTGTGGGCGCAACTCTCCAGAGTAGCGCAGACGCATCTCGTCACCCACAGCAAGCTTGACGTCACCCAGCTCCAGCTTAGGAAGGATGAAGCTCGCCGTGTGCTTGTTGTTCAAGGCCATGTCCCAGCGCACCACGAGGTTGTCCTGCGACTGCGACTCTTTGAGCTTACGATCATAGTCGGCCTCGATCTTAACCAGGGGACCAAAGACATTCTGATACTGGAACGCATCATCGTAGCGCAACAGGACCTTGGCAATGACCTCTTCTTGACCAGCGCCCTTCTCCAGGTCGGCAATTGTAGCATTCGCGTTGTCCTTCCACAGCTCCTCGAGCTTCGCTATGGTCTGGGGGCTGAGGTGGCGAGCACGCAGCTGCTCCTGGTCGGTCGGGGCAGGCACGAGCCAGGGCAGGAACGAGCGGTCCTCAATCAGCGGCTGCCAGCGCGAGGTGTCCCAGTTCATGTCCTTTTGCGAGGGCATCGAGGCGCATGGCTGACGGCACAGCAGCACGACGACGGTGTCAGACTTGGCGGGGATGAAGCCGAGGAGGAAGACGTTCTTGGTGCCGCAGTTGTAGCATTCGAGCGTCGTGTCTCCCAGCGAAGAGGCGGGGTGCAGCTGAACCTCCTTGTGGCGGGCGCGCACGAGATGGTTGATGATGTGCGAGGAGGAGGAATTACCACGTGCACTGCAAAACCACTTGGTACACGAGAGGCACTTGACGACGCTGCCGGCGTTGTGGATGCCGCAATATGCGCATGCGTGTGGCGGAAGTTCGACGACCCTGCAGTTTCTTAGACGGTGCCCACCCACGGTGCTTCATACGTGTGTATGCATTCTCTTACTCTTCCTCTGCGCGCATCGCAGGCTTTCCGTTCGCTCCGCCCACGGGCATGCTTGCCATGCTCTCCATGTCGTCGTCATCGTAGATATCGGTCTCGTCATCCTCCTCGCCGATGCGGCGTCTACGTGAGTTGGTGAGGCCGTGGTCCAGGATGCTCTCGTCGTCGCCGGCCCCGGCATTAATGGTGGCCGCTGAGTCGGAGACCAGGTGGTTGCCCATGTGCGTGAATGCGCCCTCCATTGTGGCGGCTCTTCGCGCCCTGGGCACGGAAGTGAAGATTACGGTGTAGTCTGAGAGCGAAACTCTGCTCTAGGCAGTGATATAGGTGTTGGGTAGTCTGTGTATTCACACCATCTCCAGGCGCAGTAATTGTGACTGCGCGGGGTGTTTGCGGCGCAAGGGGAGCTCTGAGGCAGGTGCGGCAAGAAAGTTGTGGTGCGGGACGTTCGCTCCCGCTCGGAGAGCGGCCTTGGCAAGGGTCCATAACAGCATTAACCACTCACCACTCACACTCTCACACAGTTATCCAAATTCATCTTCTCACTCATTGCCTGTAAAAAAAAGGTTATTCCAGCTGCTAAGAATGGCCAAGATGTGGCGTTTGTGGCAGGCGATCTACTGCACGTCACAGGCGCTACGGCATCCTCCCTTAGTTGTACCACCGTGCAGATAGAGCCGCATGTGGGCCTTTACAACCTCCAAAGCCTCAGGCTGCCATTTTAAACGAGCTTAGAAGATGCACGCATCTCGGAAGCACAATGAACCCTCACAGCCCTCGTAACAGCAGGCGCTGCTGGCTTAGCTACAATGTTTGCTCGTTGTCCTTCACCTGCCAACATGCTGAGGATATCGTCAAGTGTGATCAAGGGTAAAACAAATCGAGGAGTTTGGCTGGTGTCGAAGACAACACAAAGGCATTCAATGCAGAGTATGGCCATACCTCACACCCTACGTCAGACCTCCAGAACTTGGCGCCCCCACGCTCACCTTAAATTCTCCTGAAGTACTGGTACAAGATAATACTATCAGAGTGTCGAGAACGGCCTACAAATTGCATCTGCAAGGCAAGGCAATGCATCATGCAGAACACTATCGCCGGACATCATCCGAGTCCCCGAACTATCCTATTGGCGATTCCAACATCGCATCGGCTGCCGACCCATCACTGCTTCATATACCCAGGTCGAAGCGTGCCGACGCGGGACTGTCCGGCTGATCGATGATGCTCGTATCTCGTGTGAGTGCGGGGTTCAGGCGACGCGAGAAAGATCAATCATGTTCGCATTGCCAGGGAGGGATTGAGAAGAGAAAGCATTGATGGAGAGATGTTGTGATGACCTTGCTCGCCATTCATGAAATTGCATTGATGACCTAGATCATCGGATAATCGGTAACACGTCCACTGACTGTACTCTTGCTAGAACTCGTCAGGCTACACTACCGTTCCGTCTTCCAACTACCACGATACACAACCCTTGCTGTTACTGATACTCCAAACTTGATTTTGAAGCCGCTTCATACAATCGCATGCATACCTAACGCAAGACTGCATCTCCAAGACCAAGATTTCACCAGCGAAGAGAGGTCCGCTGTCATAGAACGACGACCGCGTCCCAATCAATCGCTCGCTTACATGCGCCGTGTTCATGATCGACCTCGACGTATAGCATTCCTGATTATACGCGATCAGGATGTCAAAGAGCCAACACTATCGGCAAGCTTTCCAAATGCAATGAAGCAGTGCGACCAGCGGTAACTGCGGTTACGGCAATAACTTGTAGGTCAATCACAAAAGCCATCTGCTCACTTTCATGCCTCCCGCAGGCATGACATAGCTCAAGCAAGCAAGATATGCTCCAGGAGTCACATCAGCTTACAGAGATCACGCCTCACAGCCTCGAACCCCAACTTTTAGAAACTGTATGCAATCCCACGCTGCACACAATCACACCACATCCATACCGCACATGGCCGTCTCCATTTCGCGCAGGTGGCACAGCCAAGCACAGACACCGTCAGCCTGCATATTGTCAGCTTAGAACGACATCCGAACATGTTCGCCAGCGAATCGTCGCCGTTCGCTTCGTAGCTCGTTATGCAGCACTCTGCTCGGGCAGGATGACATACTACAACGGCAAGCTGCTTCCGTGAGCATGACGGCGTTGGGAATAGAGTCGCAATATGCACGCGTTTAATGCTGTGGTCGCTTGCTCACCGGACTGTCACATTGGTGTCGTTGTGCAATTAATGTCCAACATTGAACGAACTTCGAAGCGAGAGCAACGACGCCAGGAATTGGTAAGCGAAAGACCCCCATCGAGGACGCTTTCGAGCCAATGATGATATTCAAACATCATCTGGCGTCCAATCCCAGAGCAAGTCGCATGTCGCTTTCACCCATGAATCCGAATCGTACTGTACCTGACTCGCCTCACGCCCAAGCTGACTGTAATCGGAACATACCACTACATCCATCCAGCGCCCACGAAACAAAGCGGGTAGGGCAAAGACATGTTTCACCCCTCCCTACTCGCTACGCCGCGCTTAATCTACCCGCTATCCCATTCGCCGCGCTAGCAAGTACATCAAACCTTGACCGATCAATGCAATGTAATACGATCGGATCTCACACGCAGCACGCAACTCAGCCTCCCCTAAAATCGTACTCAGCCACAGTGGCATTATTCGAACACTTTTTCGAAGAAGATTGGCGCACTGTGCGAAGGTGTCAACGCAGCTCACCACTGCACTTGCACGGCTTCTTCTTCCACCCACGCATTTCACAGCATCGAACATGTCAAAGAGGGGGGAAATTTGTATTCACCGGCCTATCAACGGAAACGCGCATAGGCCCCCGCAATTCCTCATGCATGACATTCCTGTTTGTGTGCTGCTGTACAACACGCGCTAGGTTGTAGGTGCATGTTGTTGATACGGAGCAGTAAGTCATGCATACTGCACAGCCGCATCATGGATCGACTACCAAATACAGTACCTAGTCCTTCAAAAACACAAAAGGCACTTCAATAGTCAGGCGTAAAAATAAGGCGCAGTCAATTCATCAACACCCCACAGTGGCGCACGCAAACAACGGACGCGAAGCGATCGAAGTGGGGAAGACAACATCCCGCCCGTGCGGCGCCGTCTCGTTACCGAATGCGAACGTAGATCAAACAAACACCTTCACCACCATCGCCCCTGGTCAAGTCGCTGTATTGTGTTAGTGTAGCGTCGATGACGACACGCACGTGGACACGGCTGAACGGAAAGAGAGCGTTGCAACGCAGCTCTCCAGAGACCTTGTCTAATTTCGAAAATCGTTCGGCGGATAGAGCGGGAAGCTAGCCACGTCAACGGGATTGGCACGACCGAGCGGGTGGTCATCAGACGAGCATCGCGGATGCGGGGCGCGGAAGAAACATGAATATGCCATGGAAGCGTTGCGCCGAAACTATGTTCATTGTCACGATGCAAGGCCTGAAATGAGTGGTGGGGTTGAGAGAGGTTAGTGCCACTGAAGCACGAAAAGTGTGGTATCATTTCTATGTTCTGCGATATGTTGTTTGTAACGCGATTGTGGTATCATGCCATAGCCTGTTTTTCCCTTGCCCAAATGCCGAGTGTGGAGTAGCGAAGCGCACGGGAGGGGTGCCATCGAGCCCGACGCATCCTTCCTCCGAGCCGACCCCTAAGAAAATGTCCTGCATGCTCTAGCGAAATGAAGTGAAGTGTAGTAGTCCTCCAACAGGGGCTGAATTGTTTCCAGGCCTGCAGTGAGACGACAAATGCGCAGTCGTTGGTCGTTCCGTCGTCAAGAAGTGAAAAGGTCTTTTGTTGTACAAAGAAAAATGAGAAAGTATATGCAGCGGGAGCAATGAAGCCCTTTGATGAACAAGAAAGGGCAAGTCTAGGATATCGCTTCAATCAGGAAAAAGTGCTCAAAAGGGTATTGGACGCACGCCGGCGAACTAATAACCTGGTTGTGAACCCATAGCATCCTACTGTTGCGCCGGTGACACCTGGTAGGTCGCACAATAGATGACAATGGGTATAATGAGAAGTGAAGAGCAGATGGTAATGGAAACCAGCAATCGTAGTTCCGCCGGGATAAGATCGAATGAAAACTTTTTTTTTCGAGACAGGGGTCGCAGCCGAGGCATCGTATAGAACGCGTTGAGCAAACATCCGCATGCGACATGGAATTGCGGTGAGAACGCTTTGCGTTGTTGCGCGATGGCGTAAAAATAGCTCAATGAATCGCTGTTGTTGTCCCGTCTGGTGATGGGAACAGGAGCAGTCCGCCATGACTGGCCCGGCCTGTAGCGTCGTCCGTCGGAAAAGCTCTTTGATCCCGTGTTGAGTACGCAACGCCTTGAGCCAAAATGTAAATATGAACAAATGAAAAAAAGTGTGATACATCGCGAGGGGGGCCAGTACAGCGAACGCGTGGATGCAGTCGTCATCAGCTGCAGGGAGTGGGGCATCACTCCACATTCGAATCACCGCTCCAGTGTGGACGAGCGGCTGATGAGGTCCAGATCCGACTCGCGCGACTCATTGCCAGCATACTCCTCAGTGCGCTTTCTACGCTCACTAGGATTGCGGCTGATGAGGCGTCTGACGAAATTGCGAGACTTGATGTTCGTTCCTTCCTGAAGCGGGCTTGCAGGTTCGCCATTCGACTTGTAAGAAGCAGCGCGCTGAGGAGAAGGCTCAGGTGCATCGACAATGTCCTGCTTCTTGATCTTGCAGAACAGGGTAGAAAACAGATATTGTTCGCCATTGCTGTCAAACAGAGGGAGGTGACGGAAGCCTTGCTGGATACTGTCGAGCTTGGCTGTGAAGCTGGCCAGAGGGGCATGATTGGTGGTGCGAGCATCGAGGGAGTTCCAGACCGTCCAGCGCACGAAGACCAGGCTTGGGAATCTAGTGTTGACTTTCATGTTGATTTCGTTGCCGAACTCAGGATTGTAGCCGTTGCCCTCAACGATACGGGTACGTTTCCGGAGAGGATTACCGAGGCCAGAGTGACCATTGGGCGCTGACGCATCTTGCCCACCGACACCCGTAGCATTAGCACCCATGTCTTCTGCGCAGTACATCTCAAACTCAACATATGGGTTGATGTTTGCTTCTTGACCCAGGCCTCGGGGGCGAGGCAGCTGCTGAGCTGAGATGATCTGAACGGTAAACTTGACTTCTTTCTTGGGTGCCTTCCTGGGACCGAAAAGCGGCGTATGCGAGACACGGCGCAACGCAGTAGGCTTCAGGACGTAGCCTGTTCGATCAACACCGCCAGCGAACATGGCCTGGTTGAGTTGCTGACCAAGGTCAAATGTCTGCCAATTGAGGGCCACCATTTGCACGCCTCGACGCCAGCACTTGAGCGGATCGAAGTTCGATGAGTTGATGCGGAAAGCATGAGGATACACACGCATCAGGCAGCGCATGTTGTGCTCCTCTAGGAATTGCTTCTCACGTGAACCAGGCCTCGTGAGACCCTCGAATTTGCGCTCGTTCAAGGAAAAGACGTGGTTGAACGTGTTGGCATCGATGCAGGCAAAGTCAGAGAACTTGACTCCGCGAGTGTACACGCCAAGATCTCCCAGACATTTGGAGATGTTACTGGTCTTCGTCTTCTTCGACTTCTTGGTGTCTTCGGTCGCGGTTGCTTGTGGGCTATCGCTGTCTTCTGCGGAGCTGACAACGGCAGAAGGAGGCATGGTGGTGTTGGTCGACGTTGTGGAGGTGCGCGGAGAGGCCCAAAATGTGGTCGTGCGCTCAGGTGGGCTCATGGACGGAGGACTGGAAAGTAGAGGTGAGGTCGGGATTATGCTGTCGTTCAATTGTATGGGTCGTGACCATGGTGAGCTGAAGCTACGTTGGCGTCTAGCCGACAGCTCGTTTGTCAAAGCGATGGTATCCAAGTCCTCGGAAGCGGCCTTTACTTTGATCAGAATGCGGTTCTTCAGCTCCTCTGGTGATGGAAGGATATGCGACTCAAAGTCGAGCGGCTGCAGTACGAGCTTCTCCTTGAACTCGCCGATCATGAGCTTGACCATGTTGGCCTGTTGCGGGGCTGAGCAGTGCACTTCAAGCGACAAGATAAGTGGGTACGGTGATTCGGTGAAGGCGTATTTGTTGATGACTTTGATGGTGTCGTGGAAGGAGATAGACTTGGTCAATGTGCGGCCGTGCATGACGACGGGGAACTCCTTCTCGCCGTCCCAGCAGTCAATCTCTAGACATCGACAGCCCTTTTGCAAAGCACTGATGTATGCTTCTGTGCTAGATTCGCCTGCAACCTGGCGACCTAGAAGATAGGTGTTGTGCGAGCTGGAGATGTAATATTCGTTCAGCGGTCGGTTGAGCCGTACTTCTGGTTCGATGGACTTGAGTATCGAGTTCGCACTCGATGTCAGAAAAGTCTGAAAAGCGGGAAAATTCATCGATTGTGGCGCCGGAAGCTGGTCACCTTCCACTGGAGTTGCTTTGGGTTTTGTAGCACGTGCAAACTTGTCGAAGATAAGTGTCCAGTGCTCAGGATCTGCGCCGACATTGATACCCTGCTCATCCTGCAGAAACTTGAAGAATGTGGACGAGTCCATCTCCTTTGCCCCAGAGGCTAGAGACTTGAAGATTGCCTTGATTTCCTTGCGTTCCTTGAGCCGCTTTACGAAGTGCATAAATTGAGCTTGGTTCAACTTTCCTGATTCGTCGGTGTCGGCCTGGAAGAAGAAAGCTCTCAAGGTGTTTTCGGTGCAGTTGATGTGTAGGCTTCGGCACAACTCGACGGTGGTCTGAAAGTCCAGCGACTCTTCGCCGTTGCCGCGCTTCTTCATGGCTCGCTGCCAAACAAGCTTGGCGCTCTTGTCGGCGAACCCTAGCAGACCGGCCATCATGTCAATGCGGTTGCGGGACACAGATTCGAGAGTCTGGGTCCACATGTTGAACACACCAGCATCTGGTGCAATGAGGTGCATTGTTTTTATCCGGCCCTTGGAGCGGGTAGTGTCGGTGTACACGATGGTAAACCACAGGGAGGCACAGGTCTCAGAAACGTCGCACTCCTCGCGGTAATGCTTGGCCTCGGGACCTGAGCGGATCTCCTTCACATCGTCGATGTAAAAGGTCTTGGAGGGACGTGACGGGTCCCAGAAAACTTTGGCCGATTCCAGATCGAGGCGCAAGTTGATGTCTTTTCTCTCTTTTTTTGTGACCTTTTTGAGCAACGTGCCCTGCTCGAGGCGTGAGGGGAGCACGGGCGCGATGACGCGGAGGTCGGATGTCGGGCTGACGGTTGGGGCCATGTTCGAGATGCCCAGTGCGTTAATGGGCGGCTCGCCGTAGATGTCGTCGATGGCCTCCTCCTCTGCAATCTCCAAGTCGGAAATGCCCGTGTTTTCGGCGTCGGCGGCAGCCTTGCTGTCACTACGGCGGCGCATAATCACAGGTCCCGAGCTCTTGTCACGCAGGGCTGAGGTGTTGTTGCGGCGGAAGCGGTTTGGGATGCCCTGTGCGCCTCGGCTTACACGTCGAATCAGCCCTGGTCCTTTGCTCAGCGCCTCAGCCATGGCAGACGGCGAGGACGTGGGCGGCGAGAGCATGGGCGGCGGAAGGAGCGCCTCGGGCAGCGTGTAGGTAGGGACCGCGGGCAGCGAGGAGGGCGAGAAGGGCGTCATTCCCTCCGGAGTCGACTGTAGGGAACCGTTGAAGTGGGACATCATCGAGGCCGGGCTGCCACGCGAGTGGGGGATAGTGATGGAGGCCGTCATCCGGGCGAAGCTGGGCTGGGGCGACGGCATGCGAGGCCGTGGTGAGGCCTGGTCGTGGAGCAGCGACATGGCGGCGGTAGTGAAGGGAGTGGGTATGTAACAAGGTGGGTGCGTGTTAAAGCGTCTTCATGGCGTAGATGCAGGCAAGGCAAGCTGGCGATCGCGTTCAGACGAAGAGCAACAGAGCGGGCGGCGGCACTGCAGATAAAAGCAGACAGGATCAGCCGGCTGGGTCCTGGGTGCGACGGCGGACGGGGCGCGACTAAGTGTGCATTGCGATGCAAGTAGGTATCGTGAGTTTGACGGCTATGACGGATTGGGCAGACGAAGCGCAGCGCCTCTTAGAGGGCAGAGACACAGACAAAGCAGACAGACGCGCGACGCGGTCAGCTGCCTCGTGCTCTCGTAAAATTGGCGTGCAGCAGCGTGCAGGACTGGCGGTGCAGTGCGATGCTGCAGGGGTCGTGTGCGTATATTTGGGCTGTGGTACGATGGCAATCCTCTCCGGAGCAATTCGTGTGGGGGTGCGCAGGCTGCGAGGGTGTCTGTAAGCGGCGGGAGTGCAGAGTGACTGTGCTCGCGTCGGGCGAGGTGATATGTGGTGAGAGTAGGATGGTATGTTGGAATCTACGAGCTTCACAGTGCACAGTACGGTAGGTAGGTGAATGAGGTATGGGGCGCTCCTATCCTTTTCTAAATAATGAGCGGGTCTCTCCTGGGCTGGCAGCAACGGTCGAACTTAGGGCAAGGTACAGTTTGGCTACCGCACCATGGAAACAGCACGAGCTTGGCTGCAACGGGCAAGGCTCGAGAGAAAAGCTAGTCCTATGGTGACGATCCCTTGACTCCTCCGCCACGTCTTGATGGCAGACCCCTGGCTGGAGGCTTTCGCTCGTCGGGCACCAGTCAAGTCCGCGCAGCTCAATTCGAGTACCGTACGATTGATGCCCCACACGTGCAAGCGTATCCGGCTTCGGCACAAATAGTTCGTGAAACGCTCAGGGAGCCTTGAAAATGACGTTTGGGCGCACTCAGAAGCCAATTTCGATCTTCAGGCACCCAGCATGTGCGCCTGCGCCTCGAATACCTGAAGTTGTAGGTGGTGCCACTCTTTGCACTGCAGGATCAAAGTCCAAGTCGGGGCCTGCGTACATGGCAATACTACACCACGTTGCCGTACCATCCGGCCAAGAACCGGTTGCAAGGCTGAGCGTCTGCCAGCGTGCTCGTGCCTGTGGGCAAATACTCCGTGACCGGTTGTATGAATTGGCAGCGCTGCGTAACAAAGACTGAGTACGAGTAGCTTGCCTTGGAAAGCATTGGCTGCATCGCAAGCGCAGCCTATTCTCAATTCGCTCCAGTCTCGTCGTCCCTTCCGACCTTGCCGGCCAGCACCTATGATTTGCAACGGAGAACAAGACGGTGAGCTTTCGGGTAATACTGCCGCAGCTTTCAGGCACGCAGGGCTTCATTGTCTTGGCTGAAGGAGCGGTGTTGAGCCACGTATGAATTCACATCGTACGGTGTGTCGAGTTGCAGCGTACCAAGTTTTCTCCATTCTCCCACACGTGGTGCGGGCCCGTCATGTTGATGAAACGTGCCGGCTGTGCGGAGACGAGTTTCTAGGCGCGCCAGTCTCAACGGTCCTTTGCAACGCCAAACAAAGTTTCAATGATGGCCTCCTCAGCAGCTTTTCGCTGCATCTGCATGTAGATACGGCTTCGGCCCACCAAGACGATGAGTGTGCGAATGGCGCGACAAATGGGTGCTGATTCTGCTCAAACTCCGCATCGTCATGCGCTGTGCTTCCATGCGGCAGGCTAAAAAGTCAAGCTTCGAGAAGCCAGCAGGACTTTGGCCCCTGAAGATGTTCGCGAATCAGGATCCGCACATCAACCGCCGTCCCACCCAACTGTGGCTCAGGTCCACTGCCTGCTCGTTCAGCTGTTCATGTGATATGTAAGCGGTGTGACACCTCGCGTTGTCGTCGCCTTGTGTCCAATCGATATGTTCCCTCAGTGATACTACCCGCACGTCACTCGATGTCTTATCGCAGGCGTTCTGCGTGTCGTCAACTACCGACTGCCACATCTGTCACTTGGTCTGCTGTGGCTGGTGGAGCCATGCGTCTGGCTGTAAATTGAAATTGACAGTGCGCTCTTCGCTAACAGATGGGAACCCGGTCCTCCTGTCGACAGCCATCCCCACGCCCTGCCGGAAATAGTCCCTCGCACGTATCATCCTCTGCTCCGCGGTGCTGCTTCACACTGACACATTGACGGATGACATGCATCTACATCGTAAGCCCCTGTCCTCGATACAAAATAGGGACCGTGGCCCCATCGAGACGGGTAAGGCTTCGGTCTCGCTGTTATAGGTCCATCTTCCCATCAATGTGGGACTTGCCTTCGCTCGTGCATTCAGGGCGCACAAAGATGCTGCAGTGAGCCTTAAGCAACTTGCGGCTACGAGCTGCGAGCCAATGGAAGGGATGCATGTGCTGTGGAAAGTTCTTTTGCATAGTGGCGAGCTGAGCTCATGCTTCTTGCAGGTCACACAAGGCTGCACCAATCGGAGGAAAAGCCCTCAGTAAAGTCCCTATCATTATTGTCGGTACTGTGAGATGACTGTCGCTAAAAAAACCTATCAGATTTCGAAAAGACGCTGTGCTGGCCGGCGGAACCTCAAGCGTGCAATTGCCACATCAGCACCCACCTTTCATCAACGGACGCTCGACAATCTCTCCAGCGTCACAAGCTGTCACGGTCGACCACGTGTATTCTACCCTCATCACTGTCCGGCAAGTCGTAGATGGAGCGGCGCTTCACTTTGCGTCTTGTCGCGTGACCGCTGCTTGCCTGGGTGCGTGCAATCAAGCTGTCCCCACCATAACGAGCGTGTTCCAGACCGCTGCGGAATGTTCCTATGCTATTAAACGTCCCTGAAGAAATGAGGTCGGTTTCGCCAGAAGCGTTGTTTTGCATAGAGGTCCGAGTCACCGACTGCTCACCGAAGGCGCTGCGCTCAGCCGACCTGTAACCCTGATCCTGGTCGCTCACTTCTTCGATGAAGCCTGCACTTGTAGCGGCCGGTGAGTCGATCATTCGTGGCGCAGACTTTACAGCATCTTGTATGCTGTCGCTCATGCGTGAGGGACGCCTCGGTGTCTTCCTGAACGGTGTGGAGCGTATTGAGCTCACCGCAGCAGACAGCGGTAAGTAGCCAGAGGAATCTTGCCGCGCTCTGTGTGCGCTGCTCTCACGGTGAACAATTGGCGTCTCCGAGACCCGCTCCTCATCGCTTCCAAAGACAAAGTGTTGCCATCGTTTCTCTTCTTCACTTTGCTCTATCAAAGCTTTCTTCTCCCTGCCGGTCCAGCATTCCGCGACTGTGTGTGCAGGTGTACGCATCTGGGAACCTCGCTTCAAAGAAGGCAAAGAAGCAGACGTCAAAGACGAGCTGTGCATTTCGTTTCCTTGAGTTGCATGTTGCGACCAGTTGGTGCGTTCCTCTTCGTGTCGCTGATTCGTAGCGGGATGCTGCAGGATACCGTTTCTACGCTGACTGGACTTCGGAGCTTTCGCATGGCTCGAGCTCTGCTCGGAAATATCTAGCAGTGACTTCCACTGCTTCTCATCGACGATCACGGCCGCGGCTATCGCCTCACTTTCAGACTCATGTTCGGGTCCGCTGCCGAAGTCATGCACGGAGCCAACTTGGGAATCACCTGCATGCGCAGTATCAAGCTCTTCGTCTCTGGGACGCACTACATTGCCGCGATAATCATCAAGCGAGGAGACTGGATCTTCGAACACCAGGCTTAAAGGATGCGTGGCACCCTCAACGTGTTGCATTATGCGAGGTGTGCGTACGCTGTCCCCGAGGTTCGATCGCACTTCGCCGAAGGTTTTTGGGGACGCAAGATTGATTCGGTGTTTTCTTGCATCAAGCGCGCCAGGGTCTTGAAAGCTTGATACTGGCCTCATGGGGTGCGAAGCGTTGAGTGGGAAACATGTACGCTCACTAGACAAGGCCGTGTCGAGACCCATTGCCCTCTTGCTCTCAAGAATTGCATGCGTATCGCGGCGGTCTGCACCAGTGTACATTGCATCTTGTCTGCCTTCTGGTTCAACATCCGGTGTCTGCTGATCAAAAAGCATGGGTTCAGATGATGCATGTGACTGGCTGAACTGGTCCGGCTCAGTCGAGCATGCCGTTGTCAGAGCATCCGTACCAATGCGTATGCGGATGTTGTCTGGATGGTGCTGTAAAGCAACCGTGTCCGTATGGTCCAGTGGATGCTCTGCTGGCATTCTGAAGCTGGCGCCATCTCTATGCCGGACAGCCGCGCCATAATTGCCTTCGACTCTTCTGCGTCTGCCGACTTTTTCTTTCTCCTTGCTAGACAAGAAGCGAAGATTGAGTGGTCGTGAAGAACCAACACCAATCCAGTCGTTCTGTCTCAGCAGACGCTTCCGGTTCGCTTCCAGCAACTGCATCTCTGAGTCTGATTTCTCCACTACCCGTTCGTCAAATTGCTCATCTGCGAAGTGTTAGCAACTTGGTATGTCATTCAGCTCATCGCGTGAGAGTGGTAAGCTGGCTAAACATAGCGGTGCTAGACTCACATATTTGTATGCGCGTGGGCTGTTGCTCCGCTGCCGATACAAAGCGCCTGGGTGAGCCTCCTTTGTGCTGTTCTGGGGCGTCCCTCTGGCGTCTCTGTGACAGCTCTTGGTCAGCTTCTTCACGGTGGCGCCGAGCTGAATGTCCAGTGTGACGCACCGATCCGGATCCAAAGGACGGCAGACGCCTTGTCAATTCGAAGCTGTCATCGTTCTGTAAGTAGCTGGGTCGAAAGGGCGCGTTGGGTGAGTCCGGCCCGTTCTGAAGGTTCGTCCGAGCTTTGGCGAAGTGGGCTTTTTGCTTCTGCACGACACCTTTGCTCGCAGTCTTTGTGCGTTGTAGCGTTCCGCCTGTCCAATTCATTTTCACTGCCTCATTGTTGGAACGTGGATGTGGTTGATGGTAGGTGAGTGGCGTCGCGCGTTAGTTTCGTGTCATGGTAAGTCGCGCCTTCCAGTTCGTGAGTGCAGGTTTTGCACCTGCTTCGAAAGCTTCAGCATGACCAAACACAAAGCTCATCTCAACTACAGATATTGCTACAACGCTTTCCCTCCCATGGCGCACTCAGTGGCTTCGATACAGCTCGGCGGCATCTCAGCTCTTCTATCACGATCCGCTGTGAGCACCGGATCGAATGGCCAGGTACTCAGCCAGCAGTACAATCTTGCCATTCTACAAGGTGAATGCTCCGTTTCCCCGGAACTCCTACTCACTGCTGCGCCGTGGTGCTAGACATCCGGTTAGCCGTTTCAATAGGCATGGGGTGTGCGCACCGGGAGAAGGACAATCACACCGCCGCACATCTTACCCCGATCTGACAGCGGAGTCCTATGGGGTAAGTCTGCACTATCGCCCAGGCTAATTCCTCTCCGCCCCGTGTCGGCACAACAGTGGAGACCTCGTATGGTCAGGGAAGCTCGGCAGCGAACAGTGGACCTCAAGGTGCATTTCGTCCCCACTATTGACTCTAAATCTCACATGATCCGTCAAGAGCAATGTAACTACAGAGCCATAGAAGTCCCACGATTCTCTTACACAGTACTCCCTCAGCGCCGAGAGAACATAGGTCCGCAGGGATTATGCATCCCATCTTCGTTGCAGTCCGGCTTCTCCGCCTTTGGAAACCCGAGTGAAGTATGAAGGTTTGCATGCACGACGACTCAAGCCATCATCTGCCGCTTTAAAAAATCATGGCAGTTGTGAGCTTTGAACGGCACTCATGTCTTTACCGCTGTCTCTGTCGCTGTGCTCAATACCAATGCAGAAACTAGTCCAGCGCAGTCAGACACGGCATATCTCCTAGAGTATGCTGTATGTAGTTCGCGCCCGTATTCCATGCGTGAGCTCTGTACTGCTACTCGAGAGTATATCGGGACGATCCGCAATCCCAAATGTCGGTGAAAGCTGCGGCTGGCGCGAGTAGGACTCAAGAGACCCCGTCGCTTGATGCTGTCGCGAGAAGAGCCAAATAGAACACTTGCGTCTGGGCATCGGGCAGTAAGCTTAGGTCAGTGTGCAGTCTACAAAGTCTTACGTTTGTTCTAATTGCTGTTACGCCTGCACACAGCCTACGGAAACACGAGCGATGTGCAAATCGATAAAGCGGCTGGATGTCTCATTCACGATCCTCTCGTTTCGAGAACTGGGTCGAATCGCTGAATCAAGCATCGTTGTAATAATTCTTCACACCCTGAGAAGTACCCAGCAAAGTTGATATGGTAATGTCGCTGTATGGTTACGTCAAGCGCTATAGCCTCATGCAATGGTGGGTACATTGCTCGCCAGCTGTCCACCGCGTGTCGAGTGCCCCGGCCGCGATTATGCACATGGCTCCAATACGAAGGTTGGTACTCTGGGAGCATGTGAGAGAGCGATAAGCATTGGTCTCACACCAATAATCAGTAGCCGTGCGGCGTAGGTGTACACGGGAATGTCAAAATGTGGTTACCCACCTCAGCACAATATTCACGCAACCTTAGGTGCGAGTTTGGGCGGTCGAAAGCCTGTAGAATAATCATTGCAGAGCGTTCTCTACCTCGGTCGTCCAAATTGCGCCTCTCACAAACTGTTGGATGCATGGCGGCGGTAGCCGCCCGGATCATTCTCGCTGGAGGCTATGCGCGTATCGATCGGAAGGAACATCAAGATTCCCACGCCAGATTCAAAGGGTTGCCATTCGATGGTTCAGCGAGCCGAAGATGCGGCTGCTTCGAAAACGTTTCGGCCGCATTGATGTCATCATGCAGAAGTTTAAGGCGCCAACGTAGACGGCAAGATGCGCGAACTGCTAAAAGGACTACCGTGGGTGCTACCACCTCAACCGCAACCTTGCCGATGTCCACCATCGAATGAAATTCTGGCAGCGCTGCACAGTCAGTCCCACATGGCTACCAGGTACCCTTTCGTGCGAGGTTTGCTATCGACACACCAGGGCTGGTAGATGTCCGTTGCTTCAATCCAAAGTATGACGCCATCGATGATCCACCGGCAGCGAATCACAGCCGATAAGCTTTTACTCAGGGTTCAGCGATTGGCGTGCAATGGCGGATGGACTTGTTCGCCATTCGGTCGGCGAGCCTAATCGGTGTATTCACGAGTAATGAGGATTCCAACAATCGAAAGTCGCGCCGGCAATTTGTATAAAAACACCTCGCCGAGCCTGCAGTCACTCCTGAACATCGCATCCACAGTCCAACTCCACGCTACCCACTACTTCTCTCCGCTCATCTGGGGTCCCATCCGTGCTTCGCCCACCCAGGTATAAAGGCCCTATTTTCCCCAGACTATCAGTTCCACAATAAGGCCGACACAAGTCGAAAGTTCTTCACTCTTCACCATCTACGCTTATTACACATACAATATGTCTGCCCCATCCCTCGTTGTTCCACCTTCTCGTTTCGCACGACGACTCTCGTCGACAGAGGCTACTCGAGAAGATGTGAGCAGAGGACCGACAGTAGTGGTACCACCTCAACATCTCATGGCTCCATCTGCTGGATCAGAGATTGCGACAGGTTTCGAGTCAGCGAGACACCGCCTCGAATCTGTTGGTACGCCTGGTTCACCAGTTCTTACTCCACCCGAAACTTTGGTCACAGACAAGTATGCTTTTGCATTCGATATCGACGGAGTCCTCATTCGAGGAGGACGACCCATTCCAGAGGCTGTAGAAGCCATGAAGATGTTGAATGGTGAGAATGAGTACGGCATTCAAGTCCCTTACATCTTCGTCACGAACGGTGGCGGAAAGACTGAAGCCGAGCGCTGCATTCAGCTCAGCCAGCAACTGGAGCTCGAGGTGTCACCAGGGCAGTTCATCTGTGGACACACGCCTATGAGGGAGATGGCGGAAAAGTTCAACACCGTTCTCGTAGTTGGAGGAGAAGGTGAGAAGTGTCGCATCGTAGCCGAGGGTTATGGCTTTAAGGACGTGTAAGTTTTGCATGTTCGTCTCAAATTAATGAAGTCGCTGACCGCCTTCCAGTGTCACACCAGGAGACATCATCAAGGACAATCAAGACACAACTCCTTTCCGCAAATTGACCGACGACGAGTTCCAAAATTCTCGAGCGCGCAACTTCGGCGAGGTTGAGATCGAGGCTATCTTCGTGTTCGCCGACTCACGCGATTGGGCAGCTGATCAGCAGATCATTCTCGACCTTCTGATGAGCAAGAACGGCCGCCTTGGCACAAGGTCCGAGAACTATGATGAGGGTCCACCTGTCTTCTTCTCCCACAATGACGTTGTCTGGAGCGCTTCTCACGATCTGACCCGCATTGGCATGGGTGCTCTACGAGTTTCCCTCGAAGCTATGTACAAGGCCGTAACTGGCAAAGACCTCGAGACTACTGCCTTTGGCAAGCCTCAAATCGGCACCTTCGAGTTTGCAACGCGACTGCTACAGCAATGGCGTAAAGAGACACATGGTATCGACTCACCGCCATCGACAGTGTACTTCGTTGGTGATACACCCGAGTCGGACATTCGAGGCACCAATGAGTACGATAAGCACACCGACGATGCTGATTGGTACTCAATTCTGGTTCGAACTGGTGTCTTCCAAGAAGGCACGAAGCCCAGATTCACACCGAAGGCAACCGTTGACAACGTTCTCGATGCTGTGCGCCACGGCATGGAGCGCGAATACAAGAAGGCTCTCAAGGAGAGCATGTTTACGGCAGACGTAATTGAGGAGTAATTCTCTTGCTCTCCACTCATAGCTATTTCTCTTCCCGCATTGCCACTGGCGTTATTAAGTTTAGGCGTTCCTATACATTTTACGATTCTCAACGCATTTGGCGTAAGACATACCCATATCGCAAGTCAGTCCTGTCATCAGAAGATTAATTCGTGTGTCCACAACATTCAACCGGTTTATGCATGCGTGCAGTACTTGATCTTAGAGTAGATTTAATTACTGTACTTAGTCAATCAAGAGTTCTAAAACAACTTTCTTAACTTTTCTTCCACTTGTAAAGTCGATGTGAAAACGTGCTGCCAACAAAAACACAGTCTGCCTGGGCGGCCGATTCTTCTCGATCCGTGAGGACATTCACGAGCTAACTGTCCATGTCGTCAAGCGGCTCTACCACAACGCTAAACCCTCTCACCTTGGCGTACGCACAAATGCTCGAGGTCTATTCGCGCAATTCTTCGCCGTCTTTCGCACCGGCTTAGTGAACAGGAGTCGGCCCGACTCGGATAACACTCACCGAAAGGTCAATTGTGGTCATGACGAAACCGGAATTAATAAATTCCTACGAGTAGACTTTGACCAACCCAATAACATGCGAAGAGCCGAAACTCTGCCCATGTGAAGGTTGGTCTACAAAGGTATTATTCATTAAGTTCTACGATGTTTCTTGTTCAAATTCATAGTATGTCTCTCGCCACGGCTCGCCGTTTGTGGCATTTGAGATTGCCAGGACGATTCGAACGCCACAACCGCGATCCGATGCGGCCCATGACTCACGCACGTGGACCCTCAGAAAGTACCGGTATTCTCCTCAAACTCGAGATGTCGCTGAAACACGTGCAATTTCCTGCTCGCTCGAGAGATCCACGATCGACGATTGACCAGTTTACAGCCACCTCCCTTGTGACGCAATCTAAGATGATCAACATTGTTTCGCTACAACTCCGCTTAGTTGTGGGACGGGTACTCGGTATTCTCTATCTGCTTCGACTCTTGGATGGGGAGAAACTATCTTAGTGGTATGGTGGACAAGAAGTCATTGCGGACCTGTTCAGGCTTGAGCAATGAATGGTGATATTGCAAGCATCTTAATCTAAAGCAGCTAGAGACAGAAGCCAGGAGGCTTCATGAAAAAGAATGCTTAGCATGTCTAATAATCTGCCCA
>Ga0265798_10003579_pt1 | contig 21966 bp, 15 predicted proteins | sample P3T30metagenome_FD_192430 | JGI IMG/M metagenome (GOLD analysis project Ga0265798, IMG submission 192430) | Plant litter microbial communities from East Loma Ridge, Irvine, California - P3 T30 | ecosystem: Environmental > Terrestrial > Plant litter > Unclassified | place: USA: California... | reverse complement strand
GTGGGCGGCACCCTGCCGCTGGCCGCCTTCTACCAGGCCGCCCTGCACGGGGTGGCCGAGGCCCTGCCCGCCCTCGCCCCGGGCGCCGACCTGGCCGCCGCCACCCTGGCCCTGCGGCCGGTGCTGCGCGCCCGCCTGGCCGCCGCCACCGCCGCTACCACGCCCGTGGAGGCCGCGACGCCCCTCACCGTGGCCGACCGCCTGCGCCAGGCGGCCGCGCTTTTCGGCCCCACGTTCCGGCCCGATGTGGAGTTTGACTTCCCCACCGCCGCCGCCCGCACCACCTACGCCCAGGCCACCAGCGCCCAGGCCGCCCACGACCTGCTCGCCCACTACCCCGACCAGCCGCTGGCCCTGCAAGAGTGGCTGCACAGCCTGGGCGCCGTGCGCGAGCCCCTCAACCACCTCGATAAAGTGCTGCTGATGCAGAGCATCCTGCACCCCGAGGCAGAGCCCGCGCTGGCCCTGCGCCCCGCCCAGCTCGCCGCCAGCGCCGTGCCCGGCGAGCCCGCCTACTGGCTGGGCCTGCGCTGGCCCGACGACGCTAGCTACACCCCGCCCGCCGATGCCCTCTCGCTGCTGCAATGGCTGCCCGAGGGCTACCAGCCCACCGACCCGCAGTGCGCCCTCTGGCTCGATGAGTGGACCGAAACCCTGCCCCAGCCCGCCCAGGCCACGGCCCTGGCCCTGCACTACGACCAGCCCAACGCGGCCGCCCCGCAGGCCCTGCTGCTCGTGGTGTCGCCCCGCGCCCAGCCCACCGCCTGGACCATGGACGACCTGCTGGGCGCCGTGAACGAAACCCTGGACCTGGCCAAGAAGCGCACCGTGGAGCCGGCCAGCCTGGCCTTTACGCCGCTGGCCACCGTGCTGCCCGCCGTGGTGGCCCCCGTGGCCCAGCAGGCCGTCACCTTCACCCTCGACCTGGGCGTGCTCAATGCCAAGGCCAACTTCAACGAGGAGGTGCTCCAGGTGCCGCCCGCCATTCAGTAAGCCCGGTTTTTCTTCTTCCGCCGCGCCCATCCTAGCTTAGTAGTCAATGCCTTATCCAGCCAATTCTCCCCAGCGCGGCCCCGATGGCGTGCCCGCCCTGCTCGCCGCCAACCGCCTCGAAGCCCGCCCGCGCAGCGCCGAGTTCAACCGCGCCCTGCGGGCCGAAGTGCGCGACCCCACCTGGCTGCTGGCCCGCCAGTGGCAGCTGCACGAGTTTCGGGCCGAAGACCGGGGCACCCCGGCCAGCGTGCGCCTCGTCAGCCGCGAGCTGCCCCTGGGCCAGCTCGCCGTGGGCAGCCAGGCCGCCCGCGCCTACGACCCCCTGAGCCAGCCCCTCGAAGCCGCCGTGGAGGCCCAGCCCCGCGTCATCGGCCTGGGCCTGCGCCTCCAGATGGGCCAGTACTGGCTGCGCCAGCTGCGCAGCGCCCTGCGCGGCGCGGCTAGCCCCCTCAGCCCCAGCGACCGCACGGCCCGGCTAGCCGGCTTTGCCCAGGCCTTTGGGGTGGTGGCCCCGGTGGCCGGCCAGGCACCGCTGGCCCACGCCCTGGCCGCCAGCCAGGCCGAAACCCAGGCCCTGCTCACCATGGCCGGCCCGCTGGCCCTCGATGGCTACGCCCTGTACCAGGCCCTGCTGGCGCCCTTCGCGGCGCAGCTCGGCGCCGCCCAGGCCGACAACGACCAGCTGCTGGCCCTGTTGCAGCAGCGCGATGGCACGCCCCGCCTGCCGCTCGCGCAGCGCCTGCTGGATGCCTACCCCGCCGCCGCCCAGGCCTGGGCGAGCGCCCTGCCGCTGGCCGCGCTGGAGGCGGCCGCCGTGCGCTTCGTGGGGGCGTTTCACCGCCTCTACCTGCTGGGCGAGGCCAGCGACGGCTGGTCTACCGAGGCCATGGCCTACCGCTTTGCGGCGGGCGCGGCCGAGGGCCAGGGCCTGGGCAGCCCGCACTACGAGGGCGGCGCCGCGCTGCCCTGGTACGCCGTGGATGCCCAGCCCGCCCCCGCCGGGGCGGCCGGCGCCCCGGCCGCCCCGGCGGCCGTGACGCGCACGCGCCAATTGCTACCCACCGAGCTGCAATTTCCGGGGGCGCCGGCCGCCCGCTGGTGGGAGTTTGAAGACCGCCGGGTGGATTTTGGCCAGGTTACGGGCGCGGCCTCCGACTGGGGCCGCATGCTCTTGCAGGAATTCATGTTTCTGTACCAAAATGATTGGTTTACGGTGCCTTACCTGCTGGAAAACGGCCGCGTGTGCCGCTTCGACCAGGTGGTGATTACCGACGTGTTTGAGCGCCAGTACACCATGCAGCCCGCCGGGGCCGGCCAGCTCGCCGAGGCCGACGGTACTCTCATCGACAACGATGCCGGGCGCTGGCGCCTCTTTGCCCAAACCGACCCCGCCCACGCCGGCGCGGCCCCGCAGCTTTACCTGCCGCCCACGGCGCTGGCGCCCCTGGTGGGCCAGCCGGTGGAGCAGGTGAGCTTCCGGCGCGAGGAAGCCACCAACCTGGTGTGGGCCGTGGAAAGCATTGTGCCCGACGGCTTTGCCGGGGGCCTCGACGGGGCCGGCGCCGCCGCCCGCGTGGCCGAAACCCTGCGCACCCTGGCCGCCGAGCCGCCAGTGGCGGCCGCCGACGCGGCCACCCCCGCCTACACCTACCAGCTGGCCAGCACCGTGCCCGAAAACTGGATTCCCTTTGTGCCGCTGACCGGCGCGGGCGTGGCCCCCGGCCTGGAGCAGGGCGCCCTGCGCCGCCAGGGCCTGCTGCTGCCCGAGGACGACTTGCTGGTGCAGCCCCGCACCGGCCTGCTCCAGCTGCACCCCGGCCAGCCCTACCCGCTGCACGAGCACGAGGTGCCCGCCACCGGCGTACGCGTGGAGGGCCGCAGCTACCGCGCCCGCTGGCACAATGGGCGCACCATCAGCTGGTTTGGCCGCCAGCGCGGGCCGGCCCAGCCGGGCGGCAGCTCGGGTATGGCGTTCGACCGGCTCTTGCCGGGCCAGCCGGCCTAGCCACTTTTTTTGCCTAAGTACATCCGAAGGTTTTTATATAAAATTGGTTGACTTTGGACGCCGGGGCCGGCCTTTTGGCCCCGGCGTCTTGCTTCCCCTGCCTTTCCCCCCACTTTTTAGCCCACCCCCGTTATGGCGCGCAAAGACCTCGATACCCTCACCATTGAAATCAACCAGGCGGTGCCGCCCCTCGGGGGCGAGCCCAAAGTCACGGCCCCCGCCCTCAACGCCCTGCTCACCAGCCTGGCCCAGGAGCTAACCAGCCTGCCCCAGGCGGTGGCCGGGGCCGGGGCTAGCCCGGCCGTGGTGCTGGCCCCCACCCTGGCGGGCCTACCGGCCCAGGGCCGGGCGGGCGTGCTCTACGCCCTCACGGCGGTGAGCGCGGCCAGCAGCCCGGTGCTCTACCGCTGGGAAGACGCCCCGCAGCAGTACGTGCCGGTGCTGCCGGCCCTGCCCGCCGGGGCTAGCCCCGGCCCGCTGCCGGTGCGCGTGCGCGAGGCCTTTGGGGCGGCCGCCCCCATTACCTTCGACCAGGATACCGACTTTGAGAATGCCGATGGCTCGCCGCTCACCGAGGGCTTCGACGCGGCGGGCTCGGCGGGGGCCTTCAGCTTTGCGGGGGCGGTGCGCGGCACCACGGTGCGCGTGCCCTACTACTCGGGCACGCCCTTCCGGCTGCCGGCGAGCTTCAACCTGCTCACCGGCCCGCTGCCTACCGATAACGTCAAGACTATCTTGTACTTCCGCTACGTGCGCGACCACGTGGTGGACGTGACGGCCGGCACCAGCCAGCCCGGTACCTACCTGGCCCGCTTCTGGGCCATGCCGGGCGCGGCCGACGTATTTATTGGTTTATATATGGGAACTGATACCCAGGTGCTGGCCGTGAGCAGCGAGGGCCGCAAGGTGCGTAGCGGGGCCTTCAACGGGGGCGGGCCGGGTGTGCATTTTGACGACGCCAGCGGCCACCGCTACGTCGATTTGTTTACCTACGCCGGCGACCCCAGGCTGCCGGCGGCCACGGGCACGTTTGGCGGCATCGGGCCGGTGTACGGGGAGCTGAACCTCGACGTGCTGCCCGAGCTGGGCGGGTTTTGCAACCTCCAGTTTTCGCGTGGCTACACCAAGGTCATCGCCCACAAGCCGGGCCTGGACCTGCTCATCGCCTACCGCTACGAGGGCACGCTGCTCGATTTGTCGCAGTGCGTGGTTAGCACCATCAACGCGGGCAGCTCGTACTGCACCAGCCTGGCCCTGCCCCCGCCCAATGAGCACCTCACCTCGCTCAGCCTGGGCGAGCACCGCCTCTACAACCAGGGGCTCACGTTCCCGAGCCTGCCCAACCTGCGCTTTCTCGACCTGGGCACCGGCCAGCACCACGTCGGGCGCCTCGACCTGCTCGATATTTCGCAGCTGCCGGGCCTGGGCGAGCTCTACACCCAGCAGTCGGCGCTGCGCACGCTCGTCATCGGCGACAATGCCCTGGGCCACCTCACCACCGCCTATTTCTACATGGGCCGCCTCACCAGCCGCCCCGAGCCCTTCGGCCAGGGCCACTTCGCCACCGTGCTGGAGCTGGCCCGGCGCGCCCACCAGCTCTCCAATTTCAACCTGGGCTTCAATGGCCTGAGCGAGGCCGAAATCGACCAGCTCGCCGACGTGCTGCTGGCCGCCCTGCCCGCCGCCGTGGCCGGCCACAAGCACCTGAACCTGGCCGACTACCCCGGCGCCACCACCTTCAGCTTTGGCGACAACGGCTACCCCAACCCCGTCAACCACGACTACGATTTTGGCTTTGCCTACAACGCCCCCGTGGTGAGCACCGCCACCCGCGCCAAGCTGGCCCAGCTGCGGGCCGGGGGCTGGCAAATCACCCACAACGAGTTTATCCCCCTCTCCCTCAGCTACCTATCGCCCACCACGTTTCGGGGCACCTACCAGGGGCCGGCCCCCATCGACCTCTGGGCCGTGGGCGCCGTGCTCACCCTGCAAAGCTCGGACGGCCGCTACGTGCCCGACGGCCCCTACCGCGTGGTGGGCGGCGCCGGCCGGGCCTGGGAGTTTGCCCTGCCCGAGGGCCAGGCGCCGCTGCCGGGCTTTGGCGAGGGCGTGTGGGGCGCCATCCGCCCGCCCGAAAACACGGCCGGCTAGCCCCCACCCCGGCTAGCCCGCCCCAACACGCTGGCTACCACCGCCTCAGCCCGCCGCTAGCCGGCCGGGGCGCGCCCGCATTTTTTGTCTCGTAAAACTTTGATTTATCTTTATATAAGTAAATCATGTATAGTTAATTTATCATGGCCACGCTCAAAGACCTCGACACGCTCACCACCGAAATCAACCAGGCGGTGTCGCCCCTCGGGGGCGCGCCCAAAACCACCAGCCCCGCCCTCAACGCCGTGCTCACCAGCCTGGCCACCGAGCTTACCGCCCTGCCCCAAGTGGTGGGCGCGGGCACCCTCTACCCCGGCCCCGGCCCCGCCACCGACGGCGCCATGACCCAGCAGGCCACCACCGACGCCCTGGCCGATAAGCTCTCGCTGAGCGCCCCCGCCAGCCAAACCGTGGCTAGCCCCCTGGTGCTGGATAACGGCGGCATTGACATACTTAAATTTTACGATGGCGACCTCGAAGGCACCGCCCAAACCCGCCTGGGCTGGCGCGCCACCGACAGCGGCGCCGCCGTCGATGTGGGCCTCATGCGCCAGCAGGCCGGCGTGCTCAAGGTAGTGGGCACCGGCACCGGCGACTACGCCCAGCTCGAAGCCGCCGAGCTTACCGCCCGCAGCGCCCCCGCCGCCCTCAACAGCATCGGCAAGCTGGCCACCGCCGCCGCCGCCCTCCAAACCCGCCTCGATGCCCCCGCCGACCTCGTGGGCCCCACCCACGCCGGCATCGCCTACCCCACACTCTACGCCGCCACCCGCGCCGCCCAGGCCGGCGACACCGTGCGCCTGCTGGGGCCGGTGCTCGACCCCGCCAGCGCCGACGGCGAGGCCGCCGTGGACGTGAAGCCCGACGTGACCGTGCTGCTCAACGGCCACGACGTGCGCAGCCCCAGCCCCAACCGCGACGTGGTGACGCTGCGCGGCGGCCGCAACGTGCTGGTGGGCGGCAACGCTACCATCACCCAGCGGCCCGAAAACCAGGCCGGCGGCTGGCTGGTGGGCGCCTACGCCAGCGCTACCCTCGACGCGGCCATCTACGACCTGCACCTGAGCCTGACCACCCACAACAGCGTGGGCTTTGCCCTGTTTGCCACCGGCACGCTGCGCTACCGGGGCAATGTGAGCTCGGTGGGCCGCTACGTGGCGCGCCTCTCGCCGGGGGCTAAGCCTCTCACGTTCAGCGGTGAGGGCAGCATCACCCAGCAGGATGGCACCATCTTCTGGCTCCAAAACCCCACGGCCCAGGCCGAGTGGCGCGGCGACATCACGGCGCGCGGCACCGCCTTCATGAACCTGGAGGCCGGCACCGTGGTGCTGCGCCAGGGCCTGCTGCGCGCCGAGGCCCGCCCCGCCGGCTCCGAGGCGCTGGTGGTCAAAAACGGCCCCGGCACCACCCTCATCCTCGAAAACTACACCGTGCTGGGCACGCCCGGCGCGCCGGTTATCAACGTGGGCACCCTCATCCTGCGCGGCAATTCGGTGGTCATCGGCACCATCGTGGCCGACACCATCCTCGACGAGCGCCCCGCTGCCGCCGCCGGCGGCGCGGGCCCCGCCCCGGCTAGCCAGGTGCTGGAGTTTGTGTTCGAAACCAGCTTTGCCGACGAGGTTACCCGCACCATGGGCGCCCGCCAGGCCGGGACCTACGCCAGCGAGCAGCGCCAAAACGTGGCCAGCGCCGCCTACTACCTCAACGGCCGCCCCACCGCCACCCCGCTGCCCCTCACCCTGGCTGCCGCCGACGTGCTCACCGTGCGCCTCGTGCGCACCGACGCCGGCCAGCCCGCCATCCTCAGCCTGCTCAGCGCCTAGCCGCGCCAGCTTAAAATTATTTTCTTTTTTAATTAAAAGTATAAATCTATGAATACTAAATCCCCTTCGCAGCTTCGCCAGCTGGCGCAAGGCCCCATGTGGGGCCTGTGGGCCGTGGTAGCCCTGTTTGTGGCCCTGGGCATCGGCTCTAAGTTTACCGACCTGGGGGCCGGCAACGGCAACCTGCTGCTCGGCGCGGCCGCCCTCATCACGGCCGTAGCCGTGGGCGTGGCCCTGGCCAAAGACCGCGCCGCCCGGCGCCGCGCCACCTAGTGCGCAGCCTGCTGCTGCTGCTGGCCCAGGCCGCCGGCCTGGGCGCGTGGGTGGCCTTCACCCGCTGGGAAGTGCGCCAGAATACCCGCCTCATCCGCGCCGACGGCGCCCGCGACAGCCTGCACGCCGCCTTTCACCGCCAGCGCACGCTGCTGCGGCTAGGGGTGGCCCTGGCCCTGGCCGGGGCGGCCGCGCTGCCCCTGCTGGGCACCGGCTCCCCGCTGCTGCTGGGGGCGCTGGCCCTGCTGCTGGGCTGCGGCGCGTACTTCACCTGGGCCTTCACGCCGCAGCTCAACGTGGCCCGGGGCCTGCCGCGCTACTACGTGAGCTTTGCGCCCCAGGCCGCCCACTTCCCCGACCGCCTGCTGGCCACCCGCGCCGCCCGCCGCTACCCCGCCGATGCGGCGGCCCAGCGCGCCTGGGCCGCCGCCCGGCTGCGCCGCTTGCTGCGGGCCGCCCTGGCTGCCGGCGCCGCCGCCTACCTGGGCCTGCTGGCCGCCGCCTGGCACCTGGCCTAGCCCCTTGTCTTTCCTCCCTATTTTTTAGTCAACTCCGTGGCTCTCCGGCTTACCACCTACTACTCCAATCGCCTGGCCCTCAGCGGCGACTTGCCCACGGCGGGCCTGCGCCTGCACCTGCGCCCCGATGCGGGCCAGGGCCTGGCCACCGCCCCCGACGGCACCCTGGCCACCTGGGCCGACCACAGCGGCCACGGCCTGGTGCTGGTGCCCGGCGGCGGCTCCCCCGCCCCTGCCGTGGTGCCCTGGGCCGGCGGCACGGCCCTCTACCTCGATGGCCGCCAGGCCCTGGAAGGCATCGAGCTGGGCGGCCCCGCCCCCGAGGTGCTCACCCTGGTGTTCCTGGCCCAGCGCGAGGCGGGGGCGTCCAGCATCATGCCCCTGCACATCGGCCACGGCCCCAACCAGGATTTGTGGCTCGATAGCAACCATTTTGGCCTGAACACCTACGGCGGCGACATCCTGGGCATCGACCAGGCCCACGCCGTCTTCGACCAGCCCGTGCTCGTGGTGGCCGAGCTGCACACCAACGACCCCTACCGCTTTCGCCTCTGGCTCAATGGCCAGCCCCAGCTCGTGGAGCAGCAGCAGGGCGGCACGGGGCTTCGCGGCCTCGAAACCCTGCTGCGCATCGGCGGCTACTCCGGCTGGCTCTGGCGCGGCTGGCTGGGCGAGCTGCTCGCCTACGACCGCCCTCTGGCCGACGCCGAGCAAGGCCCCCTCTACCAGGCCCTGCGCACCCGCTACCCCGGCCTGCTGCCCTACGTGTCGCCCGAGCCCCTCGCCCCGCCCCTCGTCACCAACGAGCAGCCCCCCACCGCCGCCGATGTGCCCGCTGGCCCGCTGGCGTGGTGGCGCGCCGCCACCGGCCTCACCCACCACTCTACCGGCCCCCTGGTGCAGTGGGCCGACCTCAGCGGCGCGGGCCACCACCTCACGCCCGCCAGCGTGCGGCCCAGCCTGCAAAGCTGGGCCGGCAGCCAGGCCCTCTACCTCAAAGGCCAGCAGCTCAACCCCATCGAGCTGGGCGGCCCCGCCCCCGAGGTGCTCACGGCCGTGCTGCTGCTGCAACGCGAGGCGGGCGCCTCCAGCATCATGCCCCTGCACATCGGCAATGGCAACAACCAGGATTTGTGGCTCGATAGTAACCACTTCGGCCTGAACACCTACGGCGGCGACATCTTCGGCATCGACCAGGCCCACGCCGTCTTCGACCAGCCCGTGCTCGTGGTGGCCGAGCTGCACAGCAACGACCCTGCGGGCTTCCGCCTCTGGCTCAATGGCCAGCCCCAGCCGGTGAGCCAGCAGCAGGGCGGCACGGGAGTTCGCGGCCTCGAAACCGCGGTGCGCATCGGCGGCAACCCCGGCTGGCTCTGGCGCGGCTGGCTGGGCGAAATCCTGCTCTACAACCGCCCCCTCACCGATGCCGAGCAGGCCCAGCTCGTGGCCTACGTGCGCGGCCGCTACCAAGTGCCTTTCTAACCTCCACCCCCCGCCTGCCCTCCCCCAAGAGCGCGACCGAGCCCCGGCCCGGCCGCGCTCTTGGGCGTTTGGCCCGGCTGGCCCGGCCGGGGCTAGCCCCCCTGCTCCGGCTGGCTAGCCCGTAGGCGCCGCCTGCGGGCACCGGGGCCGCCCGGGCGGGCTGGGCGCCCGGCCGCGCCCGGCAGGCCCGCCTGGGCCACCAGCGGCCGGCTATTCGCTGTGCCGAACCGTTGAGCGGGGACGGCGCTCGCACCCCAAATAATGTACCTACACGAATCGGCCACCTTGCGCAGCTTGTGGCCGCGCCCCGTGGTGGCTGGCTGCACCACTTTTCCCTTCTCCATTCTCAAAAAAAAAATCGACTCGCTCTTGTTTCGAGTTCTTTTAAGATTCTTTCTTATTCTTTTATTATTTAGGGGGTGCCTAACGCATTGATAACCAATTTGTAGCGAGCACGAACTAAGGAAGAAATGCCGTTGAACTAAGGAAGAAATGCCGTGAACTAAGGAAGAAATGCCGTTGAACTAAGGAAGAAATGCCGTGAACTAAGGAAGAAATGCCGTCAACTAAGGAAAGTTGTTCGTTCCTTCCGTACTTCACGGCATTTCTTCCTTAGTTCACGGCATTTCTTCCTTAGTTGCCCCGCGCTCGCTATGAAAAACCTGCAAACGACCCGGCTCAACGAGGTCGCCTTTTTGAGCAATACCATTATTCGCTCGCCGCTGTACCTCAGCAACATAGAGGCCCGCTTGTTTGCCCTGGCCCTGGGCTGCCTGCACCAAAAGGAAGACTCGCTGGAGTTTGCCGTGCACTTCAACGACGTCACCGCTTCCTCGCAAAACGGGGGCAGCCAGTACACCGTGCTGCACGAGGCCCGCGCCCGGCTCACGCAGCCGCTCATCACGCAGGGCAAGAGCAACGGCAAGCGCCGCAGCGACGCCATTCCGCTCTTCACCATCATCACCCTCGACGAGGGTACGAGCCTGGTAACGGGGCAGTTCAACCCCATTTTGAAGGAGTACCTGCTGGGGCTGGCCGGCAAGTTTACCACCGTGGAGCTGGAGCTGCTGCTCACCCTCAAGAGCGCCCACAGCCAGCGCCTGTTCTGGATTTTGCGCAGCTACCACAACCAGACCTGGCAGGAACCCATCTCGTTTGAGCAGCTGCGCGAGTGGCTGTTTGGCGAAAACTCCGACGTGTACCCGCTCTGGACCGATTTTAACCGCTACGTGCTCAAGCCCGCCCTCAACGAGTTTAAGGCCATTGGCTGGGAGGTGGATGTGACGGTGGAGAAGCGCGGCCGCCGCACCGACGCGCTGCTCTTCAAAATGACCAACACCCAGACCAGCAGCGAGATGCCCGAGCTGAGCCGCTCCAAAAAAGCCCTCACCCTGGCCGAGATTACCGAGTTTCGCGAGACGCTGGCCGCCAAGTACAAGGAGCTGCCCGCCCTCTACGACCGCCTGCGGCTCGACTTTGAGCTGAAGGAGTACCAGGCCCGCGAGGTGGTCAACAACATCACCGACCTCACTAGCTACCAGCTCGTTACCAAGGTGCTCTACGACGTGCGCCTCGCCCTGGCCGCTCGCAAGCCCATCAAGTCGCTGCCCGCCTACACCCTCAGCCAGGTAAAGGCCGTGCTGCCCGTGTACCAGCCCCTGGGCGAGCCGGCGCCGCTGGCCCCCGCGCTGCCCCCGGGCAAGGCCCGCGCCAACGCCCCCACCGGCCCGCAGCAGCGCCTGGCCGACGCCCAGCTGCGCCTCAAGTTTGTGCAGCAAGACGCCCCCACCACCCTGTTTTCGGAGCAGGAAAAAGCCCAGCGCACCGCCGAAATCGAGGCCGAGATTGCCGCCCTCACCCGGCAGCTAAGCCAGTAGGCACCGGGCGCTGAGCGCCCCGAGCGCGCCGCCGGGCGCGCCGTAAAAAAAGCGCTACTTTGGGCGCTTCTCGTACCGCAGTGGGCGCGAGTAGTATGCACGCATCCAGAGAGTTGAATACGTGTGAAAATTGGGGCGTAGTTTCCCGCGCAGTTTCCCATTTTCCCTGCGCGTGCCCCTGCTCTTGCTTGCTTTTTTGCGTACTCACTGGCGGCTGCTGGCCGTGGTAGTGGCCCTGGCGCTGGCCGCCAGCGCCGGGGCGGCCCTGTGGCAGGCGCGGCAGCAGGCCCGGCAGGCCCGCCACGTCCGGGCCACGCTGGCCGCCCAGGCCGCCCACCAGGCGGCCGCCGCCGCCCAGCAGCACCGCGCCGACAGCGCCGCCGCCTACGAGGCCGGCCGCCTCGCCGAGTTGCGCCGCCAGGCCGCCCTCCTCGCCCATGATGATGAAGTACTTACCCAGCGCCGCCCTGCTGCTGTGCACCTGCCTGCCCACCCCCCGCGTGAGCGCCCAAACCCTGCCCCCGCCCGTAGTGCAGCTCGATAGCGGCCTCACCCTGCGCCGCCCGCTCATCGGCCTCACGCCCGCCTACTACCAGCGCCTGCGCGCCGCCTACGCCGCCGATACGCTGCTGCTGGGCGTGCGTGCCCGCCGCATTGCGCTGCTGGAGCGCGGCGCCCAGCTCGCCGATACCGCCCTGGGCCACCGCGCCCAGGCCCTGCGCGCCAGCCAGGCCGCCCTGGCCCAGCAGCAGCAGGATTTTGCCCGCCTGAGCCAGCAAACCCAGGCCGCCCTGGCCCGCCCCGCCGCCCGCCCCCTGCTGCTCGATACCCACACCTACCTCGGCGCCGCCCTGGGCGCGGCCGCCGGCCTGCTGCTGGGCCTCACCCTGCGCTAGGGCCGTGCGCCGCCCCGGGCCGCCAGTACCTGCTCCTTCATTTCTCCTCCTTTTTCTTTTTCTATGAACATGCGTTTCTTGTTGGGTATCTGCTTGTTGCTAACCCTCATCAGTGCCCTGGGCTGGCTGGCCGGCGTGGCTAGCCGCGTGCTGGTGTGGCCCATGCTGCTGTTTGGCGGGCTCGCCTTTTTGGGCTGGGCCGGGGGAGCGGGGCGCCGCCCGCGCACCCTCAACGACCGCGTGCGCCCGCGCTAGCCCCGCCCCGGCGGCCGGCCCCCAAGACCGCGTGCTCCTGTCATTACCTAGTAAAAAATATGTATAAGATGACTGCCAACGACCAGGCCCAAACCGACCTGCTGGCCCTGCTGGGCCAGTTGGTGCGCTCGGCCCCCGACGCCCTCACCACGGCCGCCGATGTGCGCGCCTTCCTGCAGGCCCTCACCACCGAGGTGCTGGCCCGCCTGCCCACCCCCGAGGCGCTGGCCGCCCTGGCCGGCACGGCTAGCCCGCCCAGCGCCACCAATGCCTTCGTCACCGACGCCGACCCCCGCCTGGCCCCCGCCGCCCTCACCCCCGATGCCGTGGAGCAGCTCGTGGCGCCCGTGGGCCAGGATTATTTCTACTACGTGCTCGCCGACCGCTACGAGCTGGCCGAGGCCACCGGCGTGCGCAACGTGGCCGCCTTTGCCTACCAGCTCGTGCAAGGCCCCAATGCCTGGCCCGTGCGCCCCACCCTGCCCGGCCTGCACGACGACCTGGCCCAGCTCACGGCCGCCGATGTGCGCGGCGGCTACACCATCGGCGTGCAGGTGCAGCGCCTCGATGCCCAGCAGCCCGCCTTTGCCCGCCTGCGCCTGCGGGCCGTGGCGGAGGTAGCGGCGGGCGGAGTTAATGAATCATAATTACTATAACTACTACTATGAAGTTCGTTGCTACCACGGCCGTGCCGTTTAGCCCCGTCACGGCCGGCCCCGCCGACGTGGCCTGGACGCCCGCCATCAGCCTCGACTGCACCCAGGCGTTTGTGCGCATCCCGGGCATGGGCCTCTGGATGCCCCCCACCGACTACACCCTGGAGTTCTGGTGCTTTTCTACCGGCTGGGGGCCGAGCGCGGCCTTCAACATGGCGGACGATGAGGACGGCCGCAACCGGGTGCTGGCCCACCTGCCCTGGACTGATGGCCGGCTCTACTTCGACAGCGGCAACCTCTCCACCACCGGCCGGCTGCACCAGCCCATGCCCGGCACGTTTATGTACCAGTGGCACCACCTGGCCCTCCAGGTCGATAGCCAGGCCCCGGCCATGCGCCTCTTTCTCGATGGCCAGCTCTACGCCGCCACCACGGCCACCGACACCTTCAAGCCGCGCCCCGTCGATTTTCTCATCGGCCTCAGCCAGCCCGGCCAGCTCGGCGAGTTTCGCCTCTGGAACTACGTGCGCACCCCGGCCGAAATCCAGGCCGATATGCCCCGCGTGCTGGCCACTTCCCGCCCCGGCCTCGTCGGTTGCTGGCGCCTCGACGACACCCTCGCCCCCGGCGGCCGCATCCAGGACCGCAGCGGCTACGGCCGCCACGGCACCCTCAACCGCCGCTAGCCAGCAGCCCCGCTAAAGGCCTGAATCATATGCGTTTTATCACCACCACGGCCGTGCCGTTTGCCCCCGTCACGGCCGGCCCCGCCGACACCGCCTGGGCGCCCGCCGTGAGCCTCGACTGCACCCAGGCCACCGTGCGCATCCCGCGCATGGGCGAGTGGCTGCCCCCCGCCGACTACACCCTGGAGTTCTGGTGCTACTCGCAGTCTACCGACTGCACCACGGCCTTCAACATGGAAATCGACGACGGCGGCAACCGCGCCCTGGCCCACCTGCCCTGCGGCAACACCCTCTACTTCGACAATGGCAGCATCTACACCACCGGGCGCGTGGCGGTCACCATGCCGCCCGATTTTCTCCTCCGCTGGCACCACGTAGCCTTGCAGGTCGATAGCCAGGCCCCCGCCACCCGCGTGTTCGTCGATGGGCAATTGCTGGGCCAGTCCACCGGCTACGACACCCACAAGCCCCGCCCCGTCGATTTTATCATCGGCATCGCCCACGCCGGGCGCCTGGGCGAGTTTCGCCTCTGGAACTACGTGCGCACCTCGGCCGAAATCCAGGCCGATATGCCCCGCCTGCTGGCCAGCTCCCGCCCCGGCCTGCTCGGCTGCTGGCGCCTCGACGACACCCTCGCCCCCGGCGGCCGCATCCAGGACCGCAGCGGCTACGGCCGCCACGGTATCCTCAATCGCCGCTAAAGTAAACCAAGTAGGTTGTATATTCTTAAAAACTTAAATTTTTACTACCCTAAGCCTAAAATCCCTCGTACATTCGCAGCAGTAGTGGCCCGTTTGCGGCGCTGCCGGCGGCCATCCGGCCGGTTTTGCCCGCTCGTTTCCGCTTCGCTCATGGCTTTCGCAACCCGCGCCGACTCCCTGCCCGCCCCGCCTCCCGGCCTCCCGGGCGCGGGCGGGCTAGCCCCCGCTGGGCCGTGCGGCTGGCTGGCCGCCCTGTTTGCCCCCGCCGCCCTGCCCGCGCCCCAGCTCCAGATTCGTAGCTTCGGCGCCGGCTATGCCGCCGGGCTGGCCCCCGCCGGCGTAGGCCAGCTAGCCCACCCCGGCGGCCCGCCCACCGCCGGCCCCCTCACCACCCCCAACTACCTGCGCCTGAGCTGGGCCGCGCCGCTGCCCGCCGCCGTGCTGGCCGCCCGGCCCGCGCTGTGGCTCTTCACCCACCACCACGGCTGGCCCGCCCCCGCCGCCGCGCTGCCCCCCGCCGGCTGGCACCACCCCGCCCACCTCAGCGGCCCCCACGCGGCCCCCACCGAGTTTGGCGGGGCGGCTGTGCAGCAGGGCCTGGGCCTGGGCCTGCCCAGCGTCACCCTCGTCCTCGATGCCAACCACTGGGTTGGGGGCGGCCCCGGCCAGGCGCCGTGCCCGCCCGGTAAGCCCGGTAAGCAGGGGCCGGGGCGGCGCTTTCGCTTCGCGCTCGTTGTCGAGGCGCCCACGCCCTCGGGCCGGCGCATGGGGCCGCTCAGCAGCGAGGTGTGGCTCGCCCCCCAGCCGCAACCCCACGCCTACGCCTTCCGGGCGCCAGCCCCTACTAGCCTCTACTCCTGAGTGTTGCCTCCGATAGCACTGCTGGCCAGCCGGGCCAGCGGCGCTATGAGCCGCCCCGGCCCCGGGCAGTTTTTGCCCACTGGGCCACGCCGTGGTGCTGCCCGCTACGGTGGCCCTTCCAGGCCACCCGCGCCGGCAGGCACTAGCCGGGGCGGCTCGCTGCCGGGGCCGCTACTAAGCTGGTAAGTACTTGACTTTAAATTGCTTTACCTAATACACAACGCCGCCGCCGCGCCCCGCAGTACCCAGCCCCTACCGCCGCGTACGCCGCTGAAGGCTGGCGCCAGAGGCCGGCTGGCACCGGGTTTCCCCACGCGCTGCTACGCCCCCAAACGCCTGGAAACCCAGGCTGAAAGAACCAGGGCTAGCCGCCCACCCCGGGCACCCTGGCCACCGGAAAGGCCCCTGGTACTGCGGCGGACGCCCGCAAAAGCCATCAGAAAATAAAATAGTAATAAATAAAAATAAACAAGTTATTGCGGGCTGCGGCGCGGGGTATAACAACTTAACAAACAAGAAACTATGGCTTGGAAACCAATTGCCGACCGCCTAAAAGATTTGCCTATCGTGCTGGCGGGCCCTATCCTGCGCCGGGTCGAGAAGGATAACGTGTCGGTGTGGCTAGCCCTGAAGGAGCCTTGCCTCCAGAAAGAGGGAAAGGGCCTTACCCTGGAAGTATACGACAGTGGCACGGGCACGGGCCTGGGCAGCATAGTGATGAAGGGCGGCCGCGATACCGTGTCGCTGGGCGAGCACTTGCACATCGTGGTGCTGACCGCCAAGGCCAGTGGCACCCTGCTCCGGCAAGGGGTCACGTACAGCTACAATGTGATGGGCAACGGCGTGGATTTCACAGGTATGGAGGCCATTTGCTACACCAGCGCCGGCTTCAGGCTGCCCACGTTTTCCCTGCCCCCCGCCAACCTCAGCGAGCTGCGCATCCTGCACGCCTCGTGCCGCAAGCTGCACGCGCAGGGCACTGATGCCCTGGCCGACATCGATGGTATCTTGGTTAATGCGGCGGCGGTGCCCGCCACCCTGGCCACTACGCGCCCGCACCAGCTGTTTTTGACCGGCGACCAGGTTTATGCCGACGACGTGGACCCGGTGCTGCTGTTTTTGATTCGTGACCTCTGCGAGGGCGCCGATGCCAAGCTGGATGTCGACGCGCTTAGCCCGCGCCCCCCCGCCAAGAACTTGCTCAACTGGACCGAAAAGCTTCGGGTCGGTACCCGCTACAGCCAAAGCACTCACCCCCACCTGGTACCGGAGCATCCCCTGGTGCTGAAGGGTGAGTATAAAGACGCCCTGGAAGTGGGGCGGCGCAGCGAGCTGCTCAAAAAAGAGTCGGGCCTGCATTTTCCTGCCGAATGGGAAGTGGTGAACAACCACTTGATTAAGCTGGGAGAATACTACGCCATGTACCTGCTGATGTGGTCGCCCGTGCTCTGGCCAACCGATGCCGAGTACCCAGAGTACAGAAACATCTATTCAAAAGTGCATTTCAATGACCCCGAGCCGGACGAGCTGCCGTCGGACGGGGGCGAGGTGATGGCGCAAAAGTCCTCGGAGAGCGCCCACGACAAGGGTACCTACGTGCCCTACCTGCGCTCGGTGACGCGGGCCCGCCTCTACCAGGATGAGCTGCGGGCCATCCGCCGGGCCTTGGCCAACATCCCGACGTACATGATTTGCGACGACCACGAGGTGACCGACGACTTGTTTCTGGACTATAACTGGTGCGAAACCGTGCTCTCCAGCGCGCTCGGCAACCGCATTGTGCAGAATGGCCTGACGGCCTTCACCTTATTTCAGAGCTGGGGCAACACGCCCGCCCAGTTTGAGGGGCCCGTGGGCCAGCGCCTGCTGGCCCTGATGCCCCGCTGGGTAGAGCCCAACAACTACGACAACAGCGACAACCCGGCGGCCCCGGCGGGCTGGCCCACCATGGCGGCCTGCGTGGGCATGCCCTCCCTGGAGCAAACCGTGGCGCAGCACCGGCTAGTGCCCCTGGCCGCTGACCACCTCAAGCATCACTTTTACATTGCCTGGGAAAAGCACGAGGTACTGGTGCTCGACACCCGCACCGCCCGGGATTTTCCGGGCTCCGGGAGCGACTTTGCCGCCCTCATCAGCCGCGAGAGCCTCGAAACCCAGTTTGAGTCGTTCGCCACTTCCAGCACCATAGAAGTAAGCTTCCTCGTCATTGCCACGCCGATTTCGGGGATTCCCCATACAGAAGAAAGCCTTAAACATATGGCTAGGTATGGAGGAATGGTTAAAATAGGACTTAGTAGTACTAAGCCAACCGTCAGTGAGCGAAACTATTACACGGACGGGGAGGGCTATGGCTTTCAGCAAAAGGGCTTGCAGGATTTATACGCCCGCATCTGCCGGTGCGTGGCGAAGCGCTCGCCGGCTGGCTCGGCCGCCCCGGCCCGCATAGTCGTGCTCTCCGGCGATGTGCACTACGGCTTTACCAACCGGCTGGAGTTTTGGGGCGACCGCTTTGCCGACATGGCCGAAACCGACAGCCCCAACCCCACGACCACGCACTTCGTGCTGGCGCAGCTGTGCGCCAGTGCCCTCAAAAACGAAAAGGATGCTTATATAAAAATAATTCGCACATCCGTCGGCACCTTTGGCTACAAGAGCATCGACGAGCAAGGCTACACCAAAGACGAGCTGCTGGAGCCCCCCGTGTGGGTGGGCTGGGTGCCCCCGGCAACAGACCGCCGGCTGGTGGGCTCGCTCTACTACGCCGGCACCGTGCCCCGCCAACCCACCCGCAAATACTGGGTGAGCCGGCTGGAGCCCGTGCTGCGCATCCGGGCGCGCGACCTGCACAATGGGCAAATGAGCTACTCCTTCCCTGCCGCCCCCGACTGGATGTACCGCATCACCTACATCAAGGCGCTGCGGCCCCCGCTAACCCCCTCGGAGTACCTCGCCGTGAGCGACCCCGCCACCAGCCCGGCCGCTACCCCCCAGCAGCGCCTGGCTGCCCTCCAGGCCTACACCGCCGCCAGCCAGAACGACCGCCAGTACCTCCTCACCGATGCCGCCGGCAGTGAGGCCGTGGGCCGCAACAACTTCGGCGAAATCACCTTCGCCTGGGGCACCACCGAGGATACCAAGTTTGTGCGCCACAACATCTGGTGGAGCCGGCCCGGCCCCGGCGGGGTAGACGAAAAGCGCCAGCCGCACTCCATGTTTAGCGTGCTGCTGGGCCAAGACGCCACGCAGTATCCCAAGCCCACGGCTCCCTACACCACCTAACTCTTGCCGTCATGCGCGTACCCTTAATGACTGCGGCCTTTCTGGAAATTCAGACCGCCCTGGTTCCCCTTTTTGACGCTTTTGAGAGCGAGGCCCACCAAGAGTACCTGCTGGCCATGGTCGGCTACGCGCCCGAGGCGGGGAGCTTTGCCAGTTTGCGCACCCTGGTGCAGCGCGTGCAAACCGGCTACGCCGACCTGCAAACCCTGCTGGCGACGCCCGCCACCAGCCTGGCCGACCTGCAAGCGCAGTTTGCGAAGGTCCAGAACCTGCTGCTCCTAGTAGCCGACCTCCAGGCCCTGCTGGCCCCCAACGCCGCCGCCGCCCCCGCCGCCGAGCTGGTCGAAGCCCTGACGGTGGCCCTGTTTGGGCGCTACCTGCAGGGTGCCCACCCCACCCTCTACGCCCTGCTGGTGCTGCTGGAGGTGGTGAGCGACCCCGCCGACCACGAGCCCGAGCCCGCCGTGCTCACCGCCAACCACGAGCTGGTGCGCGCCAGCTACCGCGCCTACCACTTTCATTTCGACCGCCTGGGCGCCCTCTTCAGCAACCCGGCCGGCTACGTAAAGCAGCACTACTACCCCGCCGGCCTGCCCGACCGCGCCACCGCCAACGCCGTGGCCGACAAGCTCTTCCCGCGCCTGGGCCAGCTGCTGCTCTCGCTGGGGCTGCACGCCAGCTACGGCATGAGCCCCAACGAAACGCTGAGCTACGGCCCCACCTCCGACGAGCTTCAGCGCCACATGCTCACGGTGGTGCTCACGCAGGGCCGGGTGGTGGCCTTTGGCTTCACGCTGGCCCTTTCCTCGGCCCAGGATGGCGACCTGGGCCTGGTGGTGGCCCCGTTTGGCACGGCCACCTTTCACCACGATTTTGAGCAGTGGCTGGTTGATATCCTGCTGTCGGTGAGCCTCAAGGGCTTCGCCATTGGCCCGCAGGGCGTGCTGCTCGACGGCGGCCTCGGCGACTTCAGGGCCACGGCCAGCGCCAGGAGCCACCCCGACGGGGCGGGCAGCGCCTTCCTGTTTGGGGCGCCCGAGGGCACGCACCTGGCCATCGGCGAGGTGGCCTTCGAGGCGGGGCTGAGAATCGCCAACGGCCAGGCCGATTACGGCGTGCTGGCCAAGGCTAGCCAGGCCAAATTTGTGCTGCGGCCCGAGGCGGCGGGCGGCTTTCTGGGCGCCATCATCCCGGCGGGCGGGGTGGCGGGCACCTTCGACCTGGGCCTGGGCTGGTCCAAGGCCAAGGGCTTTTACCTGCTGGGCAATGCCGCGCTCAAGGCCCACTACACCATCAACAACCCCGTGAGCGACCGCCTGCTGGTTATCCGGGGCGTAGACGTGGGCCTGCTGGCCAGCGCCGACAAGCTGCGCCTCAGCGCCACGGCCTCAGGCCGCGTGCAGCTGGGGCCAGTAGCGGCCGAGCTTACCGACATCGGGGCGGTGGCCGACATCACGTTTCCCGGCGCGGGCGGCAACCTGGGCGTGGCCAATGCGGCCGTCAGCTTTCAGTACCCCCGGGGCCTGGGCATCAGCGTGGAGTCTGACGCCGTCAATGGCGGCGGCTACCTCTTCTTCGACCCCGACAACCACCGCTACGCCGGCGTGGCTAGCCTCGAAATCAAGGCCGGCCCCAACCGCATCAGCGCCACGGCCCTGGGCATCTTGCAAACCGAGCTGCCCGGCCACCCCGACGACTACTCGCTGCTGCTGCTGCTCACGGCCACCTTCACGCCCATCCAGCTGGGTATGGGCTTCACCCTCAATGGCCTGGGGGGCCTGGTGGGTATCAACCGCCAGAGCAATATCGACTACCTGCGCGGCATGGTGCGCCAGGGCCAGCTCAAGCGCCTGCTCTTTGCCCAAGACGTGCTCGACGACCCCGCCGGGGCGCTGGCCCTCGCGGACGCCGCCTTCCCGGTGGCGCGCGGCCAGCACGTTATCGGCCTCATGGCCCAGCTCGGCTGGGGCTCGGGGGCCAATATCATCACCCTCGATGTGGCCGTGCTGCTGGAGCTGCCCCGGCCCGTGCGCATGGTGCTGCTGGGCGTGCTGCAAGCCGTGCTGCCCTCGCCCGAAAACGACAAGCTCAAGCTGCGCGCCGACTTCCTGGGCGCGCTCGACCTGGGGGCCAAGCGGGCGGCGTTCGACGCGTCGCTCACCGACTCGCACCTGCTCAGCTTTGCCCTCACCGGCGACCTGGCCTTCCGCCTCTACCAGGGGGCTAACCCCCTGTTTGTCATCACGGCGGGCGGCTTTCACCCCGCCTTTCAGCCCCCGGCGGGCGCCGGCCTCACCGGCCTGCGCCGCCTGGGCCTGGGCCTGAGCAAGGGCAGCTTGCAGCTGGCGCTGGCCAGCTACTTCGCCGTCACGGCCAACACCGTGCAGTTTGGCGCCCGCCTCGACTTGGTGTATAAGATTACGCGCGGCTTCCGGGTGGAGGGCCACTTTGGCTTCGACGTGCTGTTTCAGTTCAGCCCCTTCCGCCTGCTGGCCCACGTAGAGGCCGGCGTGGCCATCAAGCGCGGCAGCTCCGAGTACCTCAGCATTCACCTCGCCCTCGACGTCACCGGCCCCGGCCCGTGGCACGTGTGGGGCGAGGCCAGCTTCCGGGTGCTGGGCTTCAAAATCCGCTTCCGCGTCGAGGCCACCATCGGCGCGGCCCCGGCCGAAACCACCCTGCCCGCCCCCCAGGTGCGCGAGCTGCTGGTGGCCGCCCTCAACGTGCCCGCCAGCTGGGAAGTGGAGGCCCCCGCTACCGCCCTGCCCGGCGGCGTGGTGCTGCGCCCCGTGGCCCCCACGGCCGGCCAGCTCTTCCTCGACCCGCGCGGGGCGCTGGCGCTGCGCCAGCGCGTGGTGCCGCTGGGCCTCACAATCGACAAGTACGGCAGCAGTCCGGTGAAGCCCGTGGGGGGGCAGCTCTTTGAGCTTACCCACCTGCAAGTGGGCGGCACTACCTACGCGGCAGCCCCCGCCGGCGGCCCCCTCGAGGGCACCCGCGAGTTTTTCGCCCCCGACCAGTTTAGCCGCCTCACCGATGCCCAAAAGCTCTCGGCGCCGTCCTTCCAGCTCTTGCCCAACGGCCTGCGCCTCAAGCAGCTCAATGGCCTCGTGGCCGACCCTCGCGCCACCCGCCGCATCATCGAGTACGAGAAAAAGCTGGTGAGCGGGGCCAGCGGCGGCAGCCAGCCCCCGGCTAGCCCGCAGGCCATCGACCAGACTACCTACCGCCAGCTCACGCGCGGCAGCGCCCTGGGCCGCGCCGTGCAGCAGGCCCAGCCCTCGGCCCGCGCCGCCCAGCCCCTGGGCTGGCACGAAACCACCTACGAGGTGGTCGATGCCGCCACGCTCGACGTGTGCGACGCGGCCCACGTCGGCTTCCAGACCCAGGCCGAGGCCGAGCAGTACCGCCAAGCCCTGCTGACCGCCGCCGCCACCCGCGAGGTGCTGGTGGTGCCCACTTATCAACTGGCGCTGGCGTAGGGCCGGCCCGCTAGCCCCCGCCGCC
>Ga0265798_10003578_pt1 | contig 21971 bp, 20 predicted proteins | sample P3T30metagenome_FD_192430 | JGI IMG/M metagenome (GOLD analysis project Ga0265798, IMG submission 192430) | Plant litter microbial communities from East Loma Ridge, Irvine, California - P3 T30 | ecosystem: Environmental > Terrestrial > Plant litter > Unclassified | place: USA: California... | reverse complement strand
GCGCCCGGCGTCGCCGCCGGCGCAGCGACGCCCGCGAACCGCGCCGCCAGCGCCTCGGCGCTGACGCCGACGTCCTTCATCGCGCGCTTGCCGTCGCCGAGCGGCGGGAGCACGCGGCCATCGACCGTCACCTCGACCTGATCGGGCCGCCCGATGTTGAGCATCGGCTGGTCGACCCCGGCCGGCACCTCAAAGGTCTGGCCGGGCTGCAAGGTACCGGTGAACAGCGTCTTTTTCGCGCCGTCATAGACCCGCATCCATACTTCGCTCTTGGCGGTCAACACCACCTTGCCCGCCGGGGCCGCGGTCGGGCTGGGCGGCGGCACCGGCGCGCTGCGCGCCACCGTCGTCGGGCTGGCCGCGGTTTCGGGCGCTTCCGCGGTGCCGCGGAACATGCCGGTCGACAGCCACAGCACGCCGAGGATCAGCACCGCCAGCGCGACCCCCGCCGCGACGATCACGGTCGCGCGCGACGGCCCGCGCGACGGGTCGGCGATCTCCTCGATATGATGCTGGCGCATCGGCATCGCGCCGCGCGCCAGTTCGCCGCGGATCCCGCGCCCGATCTCGGCCTGGTCGAGCCCCACCGCCCGCGCATAGGCGCGCGCGAACCCCGAGGCATAGGTCGGCGAGGGCAGCAGATCGAGCCGGTCGTCCTCCAGCGCCTCGAGGAAGCGCTGCGTCACGCGGGTCCGCGCCGCCACCTCGGCCACCGACAGGCCCTGCGCCTCGCGAGCGGCACGCAAACGGGCCCCGACCGTCCCGGGCTGCGGAGCGCCGCTGGGCGGCGTCGCCTGCGCCGGATGCTCGCCTTCGCTCATTCCTGTCTCCGACCCCTGCATTAACCGCGATGCGTCCGCATCGTCTTTCAAAGCGTCACGGGTGTGTCAACACACCGCGCCGCAAGACGCTGGCTCACTCCGTCGTAAGACTATGCCAGTTCGACGCCCTGCTCGGCCGCCCAGCGCGCCAGCGCACCGCGCAGATCGCGCGGTGGTCGCGACAGCAACTCGTCCATGAACGCGGTCAGCGCGCCGCGATCGAGCGAGCGGATCATCGCCTTGACCGGCCCGACCGCCGCCGGGGTGATCGACAGCCGGTCGATCCCGATCCCGATCAGCGCCATCGCCTCCAGCGGCCGCCCGCCCATCTCGCCGCACACCCCGACCGGCACCCCGGCCTGCGCCGCGGGCACCGCGACGCGGCGCAGGAAGCGCAGGATAGAGGTCGACAGCCAGTCGTAACGCTCGGCGAGCTTGGGATTGGCGCGATCGGCGGCGAACAGGAATTGCGTCAGGTCGTTGGTGCCGATCGACAGGAAATCGACCGACGGCAGCAGCAGGTCGAGCTGATAGGCGAGCGCCGGCACCTCCAGCATCGCGCCGTAATTGACCTCCAGCGGCAGCCGCTTGTTGCGCGAAGCGAGGAAATCGCGCTGCTTCTCGAACAAGGCGCGCGCCTCGTCGAACTCCCAGGCCTCCGACACCATCGGGAACATGACGTTGAGCGTCCGCCCGGCCGCCGCTTCCAGCAACGCACGCGCCTGCGCCTTCATCAGCCCGTCGCGCTCCAGCGCCAGCCGCAGCGCGCGCCAGCCCATCGCCGGATTTTCCTCGTCCTCGGCGTGGATCAGATACGGCAAGGCCTTGTCGCCGCCGATATCGACGGTGCGGAAGATCACGGGGCGCGCGCCCGCCGCATCCAGCACCTCGCGATACAGCCGCTGCTGGCGCTCGCGCTGCGGAAGCGTCGCGGACACGAGGAACTGGAATTCGGTGCGGAACAGCCCGATCCCGTCCGCGCCGGTCACGTCGAGCGCCGCGACATCGTCGCGCAGCCCGGCATTGACCATCACCGTCAGGCGGTGCCCGTCCTTGGTCTCCGGCGCGACGTCGCGCAGCGCGGCATAGGCGGCCTTGCGCTTCTGCCGCGCCGCCAGCTTGGCCTCGAAGGCTTCCTCCATCCCGCTGGTCGGACGGACCGTCAGCGTGCCTTCGGTGACGTCGAGCAACAGCAGGTCGCCCTCGGCGATCAGCCGCCGCACGTCGCGGACGCGCCCCAGCACCGGCACGCCCATCGCGCGCGCGACGATCGTGACGTGCGCGGTCAGCGATCCCTCTTCCAGCACCACGCCCTTCAGCCGGCGACGATCATATTCGAGCAGTTCGGCGGGGCCGAGGTTGCGCGCGATCAGGATCGTGTCCTGCCGCAGCCCCATCTGCGCCGCGGTCCCCATCTGCCCGGAGACGATCCGCAGCAAGCGGTTCGACAGATCCTCCAGATCGTGCATCCGGTCGGCGAGCAGCGGATCGTCGATCTCGCGCATCCGCTGACGGGTGCGTTGCTGGACGCGCTCGATCGCCGCCTCGGCGGTCAGCCCGCTGTCGATCGCCTCGTTGATGCGCCGTGCCCAGCCCTCGTCATAGGCAAACATCTTGTAGGTGGCGATCACCTCCTGATGCTCGTCGCCGACGCCGAACTCCGCCTCGCGCGCGATCCGGTCGATCTGCTCGCGCATCTTGTCGAACGCGGCATAGACGCGGTGGCGCTCGGCCTCGGTATCCTCGGCGACGGTATGTTCGATATGGATGCGCGGCTGGTGGAAGACCGCGCAGCCCGCCGCCATGCCGTCGACCAGCTTCTGCCCCGGGATCCGCGTCGACGCGGTGCTCTGCGGCCGGTCGCGCGGGCTCGCCTGATCGATCAGCCCGGCATTGGCGATCAGCTCGCTCAGCACCATCGCCACGGTCTGCAATGCCTCGATCTCGACATCCTCGTAGCGGCGCGGGTCGGCGTGCTGCACCGCCAGCACCCCCACCGCACGCTCGCGCCGGATGATCGGCACGCCCGCGAAACTGTGATAGCGATCCTCGCCGGTCTCGGGCTTGTACGCGAAGTCGGGATGGCTGGCGGCCTCGTCGAGGTTGAGCACCTCATTGTGCTGCGCGATCGTCCCGACCAGCCCCTCGCCCATCGCCAGCTTGGTGACGTGGACCGCGGCGGGATCGAGCCCGCGCGTCGCGAACAGTTCCAGCACGCCCTCGCGCAGCAGATAGATCGAGCACACCTCGCTATCCAGCGCCTCGCCGATAATCTCGACCACCGAGTTCAGCTTGGCCTGCGCGTTCGAGCGCGCCGCCATCACGTCGTGCAGATTGACGAGGATTTCGCGGGCGGAGCGGGCGGCGGACACGGGCATGAGCCTGTGGCTATCAGACCTGTGGCTTGGGTGCCACGCAGCAATTTATTTTCGCAGCGCCGCCGCACGGCGACGCAAAACGGCCGGCGATCGAAGGATCGCCGGCCGTCAAGTCGGGAATATTCGTCGCGATCAGAGCGCGAACGGCACCTTCGTCGCGGTTTTACGCTTGCTGCGACGCAGCATCGCGCCCGCACCGCCGAAGCCGATCAGCATCATCGCCCAAGTCGACGGCTCGGGCACTGCCGCGGTCACGATCCGCAGCGTCGGCGTGCCGTAGCGGATGTTGACGTTCGAGGTCTGGATCAGCCGCAACGATGCGCTGCCGTCCAGCAGCGAGGCGAAGGTCGCGCTCGACAGCGCGATGCTGAACGAACGATACGCCTGCCCGCTGAAATAGCAATTCATGGCATTCAGGCCGCATACGGTGAAGGCGGTATTGCCATCGACCGAGGCATTGAACGACGCCGTGCTCGACGAGACCGTCGAGGTCCCATAGGTGCCTTCGAGGAACGCCGAGGTGATCGACGACCCCGGCGCGATGGCGTAATTGAAGGTGCCGATAATCCCACGATCGATCGGAAAGCCGCTGCTCGCCTCCGGACCGTTATAGCTCGCCAGCGTCGATACGATCGTCGCCGCCGACGCCGGAAGCACGCCCAGCGTCATCGACGCGATCGCCGCCACTGCATATGCCTTGATGTTCATTCTGCCCCCCAGAAAACGACGCGTCATTGCGTCAGCGGGGAGAAGGTTAACAAAAAGTTACGAAGTGGTAAATCTAGATCAGGACGTTATTTCTTACGTTTAGGCAGGCTCAGTCGAACAAGCCGTCCTGCGATCCCGCCGGCGGGTTGAGCCCGAGATGCTTCCACCCGCCCGCATTGAGCACCCGGCCGCGGGCGGTGCGCGCCACGAGCCCGAGCTGGATCAGATAGGGTTCGATCACTTCCTCGATCGTGTCGCGCGGCTCGCTGAGCCCGGCGGCGAGCGTCTCCACTCCGACGGGGCCGCCGCGATAGATATCGGCGATCATCATCAGATAGCGGCGGTCCATCGCATCGAGCCCCAGCGAGTCGACCTCCAGCCGGTTGAGCGCGCGATCCGCCACCATCGCGTCGACCACTGCCGACCCCGCGACATTGGCGAAGTCGCGCACCCGCCGCAGCAACCGTCCGGCGATCCGCGGCGTGCCCCGCGCGCGGCGCGCGATCTCCATCGCCCCGTCGCGCGCGATGCCGAGGTCGAGCAACTGCGCCGCGCGCGACACCACCCGCTCCAGCTCCTCGACCGTATAGAATTGCAGCCGCACCGGAATCCCGAAGCGATCGCGTAGCGGCGTGGTCAGCAAGCCTTGCCGCGTCGTCGCGCCGACCAAAGTAAAGCGCGGCAGGTCGATCCGCACGCTGCGCGCCGACGGCCCCTCGCCGATCATCAGGTCGAGCGCGCGATCCTCCATCGCCGGATAGAGCACCTCCTCCACCGCAGGCTGCAGCCGGTGAATTTCGTCGATGAACAGCACGTCGCCATCCTCGAGATTGGTCAGCAACGCGGCGAGATCCCCCGACTTGGCGATCACCGGACCCGAGGTGGCGCGGAAGCCGACCCCCATTTCGCGCGCGACGATTTGCGCCAGCGTCGTCTTGCCGAGCCCCGGCGGGCCGAAGAACAGCACATGGTCGAGCGCGTCGCCGCGCCCCTTCGCCGCTTCGATGAACACGCGCAGATTCTCGCGCGCGGCCTTCTGCCCGACGAAATCATCGAGCGTCTTGGGGCGCAGCGCGGCGTCGACATCCTCGACACGGCGCGCGGGCGAGATCAGGCGATCGTCCTCGGTCACGCTTCGTTCCGTAGCGAAGCACGCGGCGGGAGCAAGTCCCGGCGCAGCGTCAGCCGAGTCGGTCGACGATCTGCCCGCTGGGGGCAAGCGATCCGGTCCGGCCATAGGTGACCGCGCCCGGCGCCATATTGGCGCGCAGCTTCTCCATGACGCGATCGAACTGGTCGAGCTGCTCGCCGGCGGTACGGATCAGGCTGCCGGTCGAAGCGACCGGTTCCTCGCGCCTGACCGCGACGGTCGCCGTTGGCGGCGCCGGTTCAGCCGCTGCGGCCGCACGCGCGGCTTGCATCGACCGCAAGATCGACGAAGTCCCGGCAATGGGAGACACGCTGGTCACGTCCGCAATTCCTCCGACCGGCGCGCCACGCTCCCGGCCGCTCGCTCTTACGTCGCCGAATCTTGCCTAAAGGTTGCGCATTCGAAGCAATCGGCAAAGGTTCCCGTCGCCTTCACCATTACGGGTCACCGCGTCGCATTGTAGCGGAGCTGATCCTGCGTGAGCTGAAAGCCGACCAGCGCCTCGAACGACGCCGCGGCGACGGCCGAGCGCACCTTCGGATCGGCGAGCGGATCGACCGCCGCATCCTCGTCGCCCGCCTTGCGACGGCGCGTCAGCCGGTCGCGCACTTCCTGCGGCAGCGTCGCGGCGCTGCGCGTCACCGCGCTGCTGGCCTCGGCGCTGGTGGTGGCAAGCCCCTGCCCGGCATCGAAATGCAGTCCGACCTGCGAGATGCGCTTGGCGACCACCTGGCTGCCGCCGCGCGTGACGACGATGAAATACGGCAGCGTCACGTCGCGCGCGCCGTCGGTGCGGGTACGCCGCGCACGGACGTCGAAGGTGACGCGCGTCGTTACGTCCGCGCCCTGGTCGTCGCAGGTCGACCGGACGTTGCTGATCGTCGCGACCACGTCGATGGCGCTGGCGGCGCGGCTGTTCGACGGATCGAACAGCGTCACGTCGCCCGTCCCCGCGGGCACGCCGACCGTCGGGCAGGCGCTGCGCACCGCGGTGATGCCGGCGCCGCCGCCGGAGACATCGATCTCCCCGCTCTTCGCGCATCCGCCCACGAGCAGGAGGATCAGCGGAGCGGCGATTTGGCGAGCGTTCACAAACACAATCCCGGGCAATGGGCACAAATGATACGGCGCCGCGAAACGGCCCCGGGTCGTCGCCAGCATAGGAACCGTCTATCGCCGGAGCAAGCATTCGCGTAGAGCCACCGCCATGGCCGATCCCGTTACCGACCCCGCCGCCACGCCCCGCCGCCCGCTGGAATTGCTGATCGCCGCGCCGCGCGGCTTCTGCGCCGGCGTCGACCGCGCGATCCGCATCGTCGAGCTGGCGATCGAGAAGCACGGCGCGCCGGTCTATGTCCGGCACGAGATCGTCCACAACAAGTTCGTCGTCGATTCGCTCAAGGCGAAGGGCGCGGTGTTCGTCGAGGAACTGACCGAGGTGCCCGATGGCGCGCCGGTGGTCTTCTCCGCGCACGGCGTCCCCAAGTCGGTCCCCGCCGAGGCGCAGGATCGCGGCCTCGACTATCTCGACGCGACCTGCCCGCTCGTCTCCAAGGTCCATCGCCAGGCCGAGCGGCTGGTCGAATCCGGCCGCCACATCCTGTTCATCGGCCACGCCGGCCATCCGGAGGTGATCGGCACGTTCGGACAGGTGCCCGCGGGCGCGATGTCGCTGGTCGAGACGGTCGAGGACGTCGACGCGCTGGTCGTTCCCGATCCGCAGAACCTGTCGTTCCTGACGCAGACGACTTTGTCGGTCGACGACACCGCCGCGATCGTCGCCGCGATCCACCGCCGCTTCCCCGCCGTTCAGGCGCCGCGCGGCGAGGACATCTGCTATGCCACCTCGAACCGGCAGGCCGCGGTCAAGGCGATCGCCGATGCGTGCGATGCGGTGCTGGTGATCGGCGCGCCCAATTCGTCGAATTCAGTCCGGCTGGTCGAGGTCGCCGAGCGGCAAGGCATCCGCGCCGCGCTGATCCAGCGCGCCGCCGATCTCGACTGGGCGTTCCTCGACGGCGTCGGCACGCTGGGGATCACCGCGGGCGCCTCCGCGCCCGAATTGCTGGTCCGCGAGCTGGTCGACCGGCTGGCGACGCGCTTCGACGTGACCGAGCGCGAGGAGGAGACGACGCGCGAGACGATCGCGTTCAAGCTTCCGCGCGGGCTCGACGCCGCCGCCTGACGCACGCACGATGGCCGTCTACACGCACGTCTCCGCCGAGGCGCTCGCCGCCTTTCTCCACCGCTACGATGTCGGCGCACTGGTCTCCGTCAAGGGGATCGCCGAGGGGGTGGAGAATTCCAACTACCTCGTCGATACCGATGCGGCGCGCTTCATCCTGACGCTGTACGAGAAGCGCGTCGCGGCCGACGATCTGCCGTTCTTCATGGCGCTGCTCGACCATCTCGCCGCGCGCGGCCTGGCCGTGCCGCCGGCGATCCCCGATCGCGACGGCGCGGTGATCCAGACGCTGGAAGGGCGGCCGGCCTGCCTGATCCGCTTTCTCCCCGGCGTCTCGGTGTCGCATCCGACGCCGGCGCAGGCGCAGGCGGCGGCGGCGGCGATGGGCGACATGCACGCTGCGCTCGCCGACTTCCGCCGCACGCGCGTCAACTCGATGGGCATCGCGACATGGCGGCCGCTGCTCGATAAATGCGGGCGCGACCTCGACACGATCCGGCCCGGACTGTTCGACCGGATCGACACCGCGCTGGCGACGGTCGAGCAGGCGTGGCCGCTCGGGCTGCCGGTCAGCGCGATCCATGCCGACCTGTTCCCCGACAATGTCCTGATGCACGGCGACAGCGTCACCGGGCTGATCGACTTCTACTTCGCCTGCACCGACGTCCGCGCCTATGACGTCGCGGTGATGCATTCGGCATGGACGTTCGACGCGCGCGGCGAGAACCCCGATGCGGCGGTCGGCGCGGCGCTGCTGGCCGGCTACACCGCCGCGTTCGGGCTCAGCGATGCCGAGCGCGCCGCGCTGCCGCTGCTCGCACGCGGCGCATGCATCCGCTTCCTGCTCAGCCGCGCATGGGACTGGCTCCACACCCCCGCTGACGCGCTGGTGATGCGGAAGGACCCGCTCGCCTATCTCCGTCGCCTCGACTGGTACGAAGCGCATCCGGAGGCGTTCGCATGACCGAGCTGACACAGGTCGAGCTGTTCACCGACGGCGCGTGCAAGGGCAATCCCGGCCCCGGCGGCTGGGGCGCGGTGATCCGCGCCGGCAAGCACGAGAAAGAGCTGGCCGGCGGCGAGCCGCTGACCACCAACAACCGCATGGAGCTGACCGCCGCGATCGAGGGGCTCAACGCGCTGACCCGCCCGTGCCGCGTGACGCTGTCGACCGACAGCCGCTACGTCATGGACGGGCTGACCAAGTGGATCCACGGCTGGCAGAAGAACGGCTGGAAGACCGCCGACAAGAAGCCGGTCAAGAACGCCGATCTGTGGCAGGCGCTGCTCGAGGCGGCGCGGCCGCACCGGGTCGAGTGGAAGTGGGTCAAGGGCCATGCCGGCCACCCTGAAAACGAGCGCGCCGATCGGCTGGCGAGCGATGCCGCGGTCGAGGCGGGGCGGACAAGGGCTACGGCCTGATCCCGTAGACCAAAGCCCCACCGTCGCCCCGGACTTGATCCGGGGCCCCGCTTCTACCGCTGCCGTCAAGAAGAAGCGGGACCCCGGATCAAGTCCGGGGAGACGTTTATCGAGGGTATACCCGCACGCAAAAACCCCGCTCAACCCCGCGCCGACAGGTCCTCGCCCACCACCGCCGCCGCCGCCAGCCCGCGCACATCAACCCGCGCCTTCAACCGCGCCGCGAGCAGCGCCGTCCCGCTCACCTTGCGCTGGACGAACAGCGTCTCGACATGCGGGACGTGCCACGTCGCGCGGTCCGCGATCATCGCCTTCGCCTCCTCGCGCACCACCGGCACGAACGCGCGGTCGCCGAAGTCGAACGTGCCCGGCCGGTTGAGCGCCGCGTCGATCGCCGCGATGATCCGGTCGATAGCCGGGCGATGCGCCGCCGCCGCCGCTTCGCCCAGAAACCCGACCTCCACGGCCGTTTCGCGGATCGCGTCGCGGTCGCGCGCCAGCCCGGCCGCGATCAACCGCCGATACCCCGCCGCCGTCTCCGCCGGCACGCGCCGCGCCGCGCCGAAATCGAGCAACACCAGCGCGCCGGTCTCCGGCTGCCAGCGATAGTTGGCGAAATTCGGGTCGGTCTGCATCACCCCGAACTCGAACAATTCGCGCAGCACCAGTGAGATGAGCGACGTCATCGCCGCATCACGCTCGTCCTGCGAGGCCTCGGCCAACGCCTCGATCGGTCGCCCCGCAACGAACTCCATCGCCAGCACGCGCTTCGTGGTCAGCGCCTCTTCAAGCGCCGGCACGACATAGCGCGCATCCCCCTCCAGCCGCGCGCGATAGGCTCTCAACTCCGCGCCCTCGCGGACGTAATCCGCCTCCTCGGCAAGCTGCCGCTTGGCCTCCTCCAGCAACGGCTTGAGGTCGAGCGTTGCAGGCAACAGCCCCGAGACGCGCAGCAGCGTCGCGACATTGTCGACATCGGCGCCGATACTGTCGGCGACGCCCGGATATTGCACCTTGATCGCCAGCACCCGCCCGTCGGGCAGCGTCGCGCGATGCACCTGCCCGATCGATGCTGCGGCGACCGGCGACGCCTCGAAATGCCGGAACCGCCGCCGCCAGTCCGCGCCCCATTCCTCGCGCAGCACGCGGTCGAGCTGTTGCGGCGGCATCCGGTACGCCTGATTGCGGAGCTGCGCGAGGATCGTCTGCAACTCGGGCGGGAGCACGTCGCCCGCGTCCATCGAGATCATCTGCCCCAGCTTCATCGCCGCGCCGCGCAGATGCGACAGCCGGTCGGCAACGCGCGCGGCATTACCGGGCGTGAGGATCAGGTCGCCGACCTTCGGGCGCTCGCCCGCCGCGAGCCGCCGCGCGCCCTCGGCGAGCATCCCGCCCGCGACCCCGCCCGCCAGCCGCCCGAACCCGCCGAGCCGCGCCAGCCGCCCGCTCGGCACCGCGCGGTGGCGGGCCTTGGAAAGATCATCATCCTGCATCCCGGCAGAGCGCGGGAGAATGGCGCGCGGTTCCACTATCCCACCGTCATCGCGAGCGTAGCGAAGCAATCCAGGGCGTCTTGGTCCGGCTCTGGATTGCTTCGCCACGCTCGCGATGACGGAAGGGTCACACCCGCGCCAGCAACCGCCGCGCCTGCACCAGATGCGGCGCGTCGATCATCTTGCCGTCGAGCTGCAACACGCCAGCCTCAGGCGACGCCTCGAATGCCGCGACCACCGCCCGCGCGTGCGCAGCCTGCGCCTAGCTCGGGGTGAAGGCGGCGTTGATCGTCGCGACCTGCGCCGGGTGGATCGCCATCATCCCCGTGAAGCCATCGCGCGCCGCCCGCGCTGCATAGGAGGCAAGCCCCGCGTCATCCCGAAACGCCGGATAGACCGTCTCGATCGCCGCCACTCCCGCCGCATGCGCCGCGAACAACGCCAGCGATCGTGCCAGCTCGTACGGCGCGGTGAACCGTCCGTCTTCCTCACGGCTGGTCGCCGCTCCGATCGCGGCGGGCAAATCCTCCGCCCCCCACGTCAACCCCGCGAGCGGCACCCCGCACCCGGCATAGCTGCCAAGCTGGAAGATCGCCGCCGCCGTCTCGGTCGCGATCGGCAGGATCGGCGCGGTGATCCCCACCGCCGCCAGCCGCGCCGCGAGATCGCGGACGCTCGCCGCCCCCTCCGCCTTCGGTAAGACGATCGCATCCGGCGATTTCCCGTCGAGCGCCGCGAGATCCTCGTCGAGCAACGCCGTCCCGAGCGGATTGACCCGCACGAACACCGCCACAACGCCGCGATCGGCCCGCAACCGCGCCGCCACCGAAGCGCGCGCCGCCGCCTTGGCGGCCGGTGCGACCGCATCCTCCAGATCGAGGATCAGCGCATCCGCCCCGCTCGCCGCAGCCTTGTCGAACCGCTCGGGCCGGTCGCCGGGCACGAACAGCAGCGAGCGCAGCCTCATGCCGCGCGCCGCTTGAGCAGCGCGGTGCGCAGGCACTGGCAGACCAGCTCGTCACGCTGGTTGAGCAGCCGATGCGTAAAGGTGACGATCCCCGCCTCGGGCCGCGAGCGGCTGTCCTTCAGCTCATGCACCTCGGTCTCGGCGCGCAGCGTGTCGCCGATGAACACCGGCTTCGGCATCACCAATTTGTCGTAGCCGAGGTTGGCGACCAGCGTCCCGAGTGTCGTATCGCCGACCGATAGCCCGACCATCAACGCGAAGGTGAAGGTCCCGTTGACGAGAATCTGCCCGAACTCGCTCGCCCTCGCCGCCTCGGCATCGAGGTGGAGCGGCTGCGGATTGTGCGTCATCGTCGTGAACAGCAGATTGTCGGTCTCGGTCACGGTCCGGCGAATGTCATGGACGATCCGGTCGCCGACCTGCCATTCGTCATAATGCCGCCCGGCCATCATTCGTCTCCCGCGCTGATCCGCGCCAGCAACATGCCCTCGGTCACCTGCGCACCCTCGACGACCTTCAGCTCGGCGACCACCCCGTCGAACGGCGCGAGCAACGCCTGCTCCATCTTCATCGCCTCCAGCACCAGCAACCGCTCGCCGCGCGCGACGCGCTGCCCCTGCGCGACCAGCACCGCGATCACGCGCCCCGGCATCGGCGCGAGCAGCGCGCCGTCGCCCTCGCTCGCCCCGCCGAGATGATCCGCGCGTCGCGCCCCGAACGGCCACGCCTCGCCGCCGGCGAACAGCACGCCATCGGCGGCCTCGGCACCCAGCAACGGCGCAGGCTCCGCGACATACGGCTGCCCCGCCACTTCCACCGCGACCTGCATCACCGGTGCGGCATTGGCGCGGAACCCGCGCAAGGCGGTCCACGGCGTATCGTCCCCCGCCGGCAGCAACGCCGCTGCCGCTGCCGCAACCACCGCCGCCGATGGCTCGGCCGCCGGGATCAGCGTGTCGGCATGGCGCGCGATGAACCCGGTATCGACGCGCCCCGCCACGAAGTCGGGATGCGCTGCCGCGCGCGCCAGAAACGCGGCGTTGGTGCGCACCGGCCACACCTGCGTCCCCGCTGCCGCCGCCGCGAGCCGCTGTGCCGCCTGCGCGCGCGTCGCGCCGTGGACGATCATCTTGGCGATCATCGGGTCGTAGAAGGGCGTCACCGCCCCGCCCTCCTCGACCCCGCTGTCGACGCGCACCCCCGCCGGGAAGCGCAGCCGCTCCAGCGGCCCGGTCGACGGCAGGAAGCCGGTCGACGGATTCTCGGCATAGAGCCGCGCTTCCATCGCCCAGCCGCTGATCGCGAGTTCGTCCTGCGCCTTGGGCACCGGCTCGCCGCTCGCGACGCGCAACTGCCATTCGACCAGGTCCTGCCCGGTAATCGCCTCGGTCACGGGATGCTCGACCTGCAGCCGCGTGTTCATTTCCATGAACCAGATGCGATCGGCGCGCAGCCCGTCGGAGGCGTCGGCGATGAACTCGATCGTCCCCGCGCCGACATAATCGACTGCCTTCGCAGCACGTACCGCCGCCTCGCACACCGCAGCGCGCGTCGCCGGGTCCATCCCCGGCGCGGGCGCTTCCTCGATCACCTTCTGGTGCCGCCGCTGGAGCGAGCAATCGCGCTCGAACAGATGCACCACCTGCCCGTGCGTGTCGCCGAACACCTGCACCTCGATATGGCGCGGCGACAGGATGTATTTCTCGATCAGCACGCGATCGTCGCCGAACGACGCCGCCGCTTCGCGCTGACAGCTCGCCAGCGCCTCGGCGAAGTCGGCAGGCGCGTCGACCTGCCGCATCCCCTTGCCGCCGCCGCCCGCGACCGCCTTGATGAGCACCGGATAGCCGATCGCGTCCGCCTCGGCCTTCAATCGGTCGGGCGACTGGTCTTCGCCCAGATAGCCCGGCGTCACCGGCACCCCCGCCGCGATCATCCGCGCCTTGGCGGCGTCCTTCAGCCCCATCGCCCGGATCGCCGCGGGCGGCGCGCCGACCCACACCAGCCCGGCGGCGACCACCGCCTCGGCGAACTCGGCGTTTTCGGACAGAAAACCATAGCCCGGATGGATCGCCGCCGCGCCCGTAGCGCGCGCCGCATCGAGCAGACGGTCCTGCCGCAGATAGCTGTCGGCCGCCGCCGCCGTCCCGATGCAGACCGCTTCGTCGGCCTCGCGCACGAACGGCATGTCGGCATCGACATCCGAGTGGACCGCGATCGTGCGGATGCCGAGCGTCCGCGCGGTGCGGATGATCCGCCGCGCGATCTCGCCACGATTGGCGATCAGCAGCGAGGCGATCATGACGTGCAGCCCTCGGTGCGTGCGGAATAGGTGACGTTGAGGATCTTCCACCCCGCCGCCCCGCGCACCACGTCGAACAGGTTATAGCCGCATTGCACCGGCTTGCCCGCCACCGTGACGGTATAGGGCGCCCATACCATCGCGGCATGATCGTCGATCTCGATCGCCGGCGTGCCCTGCTTCTCCGCGACCGGCCCCTGCTCCGGGGTGAGCTGCGCCGCCCAGTCGGCCCAGCGCAGCGTCCGCCGCTGCGGCGCGCCGTCCGGCCCGATGCGCGTCACGGTGATCGTCCCCTCGGGCAGCGTCGCGGCAAGCGCGGCGGCGCGGTCGCTCGTCTCGATCGCGCGCAGCAACGCCGCGACCGGCGCCATCACCTGCGCCTCTTCGCTGCCCGGCGGCGGCAAGGCGGTGCCCTTGACGATCGGGGCGACGGGCGTGGTCTGCAGGAGCAGCATCAGCAGGATCATCATCGTCTCTCCCAGATCACATCCGGAACACGCCGAACTGCGCGCGCTCGGGCACCGGCGCGTTCAGCGTTGCGGCAAAGGCCAGCCCCAGCACGTCGCGGGTCTGCACCGGATCGATGATCCCGTCGTCCCACAGCCGCGCGGTCGCGTAATAGGGATTGCCCTCATCTTCATATTTCTGGCGGATCGGCGCCTTGAAGCGCTCCGCTTCCTCGGGCGTCCACGTTTCGGCATCGCGGTGGACGGTCGCCAGCACGCTCGCCGCCTGCTCGCCGCCCATCACCGAAATGCGCGCGTTCGGCCAGCTGAACAGGAAGCGTGGCGAGTAAGCGCGCCCGCACATCCCGTAATTGCCCGCGCCGAAGCTGCCGCCGATCAGCACGGTGATCTTCGGCACCGAAGCAGTCGCGACCGCCGTCACCAGCTTCGCGCCGTTCTTGGCAATCCCCTCCGCCTCATACTTCCCGCCGACCATGAAGCCGGAAATGTTCTGGAGGAACAGCAACGGAATGCGCCGCTGGCACGCCAGCTCGATGAAATGCGCGCCCTTGAGCGCCGACTCGCTGAACAACACGCCATTGTTGGCGAGGATCGCGACCGGCATCCCCCAGATATGCGCGAAGCCGCACACCAGCGTGGTGCCATACAGCGCCTTGAACTCGTGAAAGTCCGAGCCGTCGACAATCCGCCCGATCACTTCGCGCACGTCGTAAGGCGCGCGCACGTCCTGCGGCACGATCCCGTACAGCTCCTGCGCGTCGAGCGAAGGCGCGCGCGGCTCGGCGAGCGCCACGTCGGGCACCCGCGGCTTGCCCAATGTCGCGACGATATCGCGGACGATCAGCAGCGCATGTTCGTCATTCTCCGCGACATGATCGACCACGCCCGAGCGCCGCGCATGCGTCTCCGCCCCGCCCAGCTCCTCGGCGGAGATCACCTCGCCCGTCGCCGCCTTCACCAACGGCGGTCCGGCGAGGAAGATCGTCCCCTGATTACGCACGATCACGCTCTCGTCCGACATCGCCGGCACATAGGCGCCACCCGCGGTGCAGCTCCCCATCACGCACGCGATCTGCGCGATCCCCTCCGCCGACATCTGCGCCTGATTGAAGAAGATCCGCCCGAAATGCTCGCGATCTGGGAACACCTCGGCCTGATGCGGCAGATTCGCGCCGCCGCTGTCGACCAGATACACGCACGGCAGCCGGTTCTCGCGCGCGATCTCCTGCGCGCGCAGATGCTTCTTCACCGTCATCGGGAAGTACGCCCCGCCCTTCACGGTCGGATCGTTGGCGACGATCATGCACTCGCGTCCCGATACCCGCCCGACGCCCGCGATCATGCCCGCGCCCGGCGCACCGTCATCGTACATGCCGTTCGCCGCCAATGCGCCGATCTCCAGAAACGGCGCGGCCGCGTCGAGCAGCCGGTCGACCCGCTCGCGCGGCAGCAGCTTGCCGCGTGCGACATGCCGCGCGCGATGCTGCTCGGACCCGCCCAGCGCGCTCGCCGCCGCCTTTTCGCGCAACGCCGCCGCCAGCGCGCGATTGTGCGCGTCATTGGCCGCGAACGCCTCCGACCCCGCGTCGACCAGCGAGCGGATCGCGGTCATTGCGCCCTCGGCGCGTCATGCCCGATCAGCTCGCGCCCGATCAGCATCCGCCGCACCTCATTGGTTCCCGCGCCGATGTCGAGCAGCTTGGCGTCGCGCCAGTAACGCTCGACCGGCCAGTCTTTCGTATAGCCCGCGCCGCCCAGCGCCTGGATCGCCTCGCCCGCGACCTTCACCGCGCTCTCCGAGGCGAGCAGGATACACCCCGCCGCATCGAAGCGCGTCGTCCGCCCCGCGTCGCACGCCTTCGCCACCGCATAGACATAGGCGCGCGCCGAATTGAGCGCGACATACATGTCCGCCACCTTCGCCTGCATCAGCTGGAACTCACCGATCGCGCGCCCGAACTGCCGGCGCTCGCGGACATAGGGCAGCACCGTGTCGATACACGCCTGCATGATCCCGAGCTGGATGCCCGACAGCACGACGCGCTCGTAATCGAGCCCCGACATCAGCACCTTCACCCCGGCGTTCAGCGGCCCCATCACCTGTTCGTCGGCGACGAAGCAATCGTCGAACACCAGCTCGGCGGTCGGCGAGCCGCGCATCCCGAGCTTGTCGATCTTCTGCCCGATCGAAAAACCCTCGAAGCCCTTCTCGATCAGGAAAGCGGTAATCCCCTTCGACCCCGCCTCGGCATCGGTCTTGGCATAGACGACCAACGTATCGGCATAGGCCGCGTTGGTGATCCAGAACTTGGTGCCGTTCAGCTGCCACCCGCCGTCGACCTTGGTCGCGCGCAGCTTCATCGACACGACGTCCGACCCCGCGCCCACCTCCGACATCGCGAGGCTGCCGACATGCTCGCCCGAAATCAGCTTCGGAAGATACTTGGCCTTCTGCTCGGCCGAGCCCCAGCGCCGGATCTGGTTGACGCACAGATTGGAATGCGCGCCATAGCTGAGCCCGATCGCCGCCGAGGCGCGACTGACCTCCTCGCACGCGATCACATGTTCCAGATAACCGAGCCCCAGCCCGCCATCGGCCTCCTCGACGGTGATGCCGTGCAGCCCGAGCGCGCCCATCTCGGGCCACAGCTCGCGCGCGAAGCGATCCTCGGCATCGACCTCGGCCGCGATTGGCGCGATCCGGTCGGCCGCGAAGCGTCGCACCGTGTCGCGGATCGTGTCCGCCATCTCGCCCAGACCGAAATCGAGGTCCATCGCTCTCTCCTATGCGTCGTTGCCGCCATCCTAGAGCGTCGCGGCACCCCGGCAAAATTGAAACGCACCGAAGCTGGGTATAGATATTGTCTATGATCGACCGCTATCACCTGCGCTATTTCCTCGCCGTGGTCGATACCGGCAATTTCTCGCGCGCCGCCGCCGCGTGCAACGTCGCGCAGCCCACGCTGTCGGTCGGCATCGCCCGGCTGGAGGCATCGCTCGGCCGCACGCTCTTCAACCGGACCAACCGCCGCGTCGCGCTCACCGAAGCCGGCGCCGGGCTGCTCGCCCACGCCCGCGCGATCGAGAGCGGCTTCGCCGCCGCCGAGCGCGCGGTGACCGGCGCCGCCGCCGCGCCGCTGCTGCGGCTCGGTGTCCTCACCACGATCCCGCGCCACGCGATCGAGCGCTGGCTGGCGGCGCGCAGCGGCGACCGCGTCGAACTGGTCGAAGGCAACGAGCGCGACCTGCGCGCACGGCTCGCGCGCGGGCGGATCGACGCCGCGCTGACGATCCTGCGCGACGGCGACGATCGCGGCGCGGGCCAGCATCTGCTCACCGAGGGCTATGCGCTGGCGATCGGTTCGACGCATCCGCTCGCCGGACGCGCTTCCCTCAGCGCCGAGGAGATCGCGCACGAACCGATGATCGTCCGTCGCCATTGCGAGATGCTGTCGGAGACCAGCCGCTTCTTCACCGCGCGCGGCGTCCGGCCGTTCTTCCCGGCGCGCACCACCAGCGACGACCGCGCGCTGTCGCACGTCCGCGCGCGGCTGGGGATCACGGTGATGCCGGAGAGCTTCCACGCCGACGGAGTCGCACGCGTGCCGCTGGCGGATTTCGATGCGAGCCGCGACGTCGGGCTGGTCTTCGCCGCCCACGCGCCACCCGATGCCGCGCTCATCACCGGCCTCCGGGACGCGCTGACCTATTCCCGGTCATCCCGGACCTGATCCGGAATCCCATCCCGCCTTTTCCTTGAAGCGAGCCTCCGCGGCGATGGTCAGGCTAGCGCTTGCCCCGCGTCATCAGGTCCGGCTTGCGCGGTTTCGTCCATCCCTCGGGCGGCACGACCTGCTGGCGACTGGTCCCCAGCCCCATCGCGCCCGGCTGCTGGCGTTTGAAGCCGTCTGCCGCCGCCGCCTCCTCCACCGACGCGCCGTTCCGCAACAAAGCGATCACGTCGCGCAGCCGGCGCGCCTCCTCGAAGTCTAGCGCCGCGGCCGCTGCGGCCATCTGCTCGCCCAACGCCTGGATCGTCGCCGCTGGTGGTTGGTCCCGCGCCATCCCTGCACAACCGGGCGACCGCCCGCTCGTTCCACATGTCACCCGTCGCCGCGCAACCGATAGCCGACCCCCAGTTCGTTGGCGATCACGCTGCCGACCGGCGCGGGCGCCTCCAGCTTCTGGCGCAGGTTGCGGATCACGATCCGCAGATATTCGATCCGCGCATCCTCGCCGCCGCCCCAGCAGGCATCGAGCAGCCGGTCGTGCGTGACGATCCGCCCGATCTGCCGGACCAGCATCGCCAGCACGTCATGCTCCTTGCGCGTCAGATGCACCTCCTCACCACCGCGCCGCACGATCCTGCGGTCGAGATCGATGTCGAGATCGCCGCGCGTCACCACTTTCTGCACCTCGGCGGGCGGCCCGCGATGCCGCAACGCCACGCGCAGCCGCGCAAGCAATTCCTCCGTGTCGAACGGCTTGCCGACGAAATCGTCCGCGCCGAGGTCCAGCGCGGCGACCTTCTCGTCGACCGCGTCGCGCGCCGAGACGACGAGGATCACCACCTCCGCGCCGGCATGGAGCAGCGGGATCAGGCCCAGCCCGTCACGATCGGGCAGGCCGAGGTCGAGCAGGATCGCCGCCGGCTGCTCCGCCGCCGCCTGCTGCAACGCGTCTTTGGCGTTCCCCGCCTCGACCACCTCGTAACCGGCGCGCATCAGCGTGTTGCGCAGCAGCCGCCGGATCGCGGGTTCGTCATCGACGACAAGGATCTTCGCGGGCATCAGGACCGACCCTCCATCTCGGCATCGCGCACGATCGACGCGGCGGGAAAGACCAGCGCGAACGCGGCGCCGCCCGCGTCGCTCCGGTTACGCGCCTCGACCATCATCCCCATCGCCTCCGCGAACGCCTTGACGATCGCCAGCCCCAGCCCGGTCCCGCCGATCGCGCGGTCCGATCCCTCCAGCCGCGTGAACGTCTCGAACACCTCCGCCTCGCGCCCCGGCGGCAGGCCCGGGCCGTGATCGAGCACCGCCAGCCGCAGCTCGCCGAACCGGTGCCGCCCCTCGATCACGATCTCGCTGCCCGGATCGCCATAGCGCCCGGCATTGTCGAGCAGGTTGAGCAGGCAATGGTGGAGCAATTGCGGGTCGGCGCGCACCAGCGGCAGGTCGGGCGGCACGTCGAGCCGCACCTGATGCCCTTCCAGCGCGCGCCGGGCATCATGCGCCGCGCCGGTCACCGCGTCGCTCAGGTCGATCGCCTCGACGTTGAGCCGGATCGCGCCCGCCTCGACCCGCGCCATGTCGAGCAGGTTGGCGACGAAGCGGTTGAGCCGCGCCGATTCACCCTTGATCGTGCCGATCAGTTCCGGCGTCGCGCCATGATCGAGCTGGTCGGCGGCAGCGATCACCGCGGTCAGCGGCGTGCGCAGGTCGTGGCTGACCGACGACAGCAGCGCCGCGCGCAGCCGGTCGCGCGTCCGCACCATTTCCAGGTCGCGCATCTCCGCCTGAAGACGCAGCCGCTCCAGCACCAGCGCCGACTGGTCGAGCAGGCTGCTGAGCAGCGGAAGCTGGTCGGCGCGCACCGGATTGGTGCCCGCCTCGTTCGCCACCCCGAGCACCCCCAGCGTCCGCGCGCCCGCCTTCAGCGGCTGGAACAGCCATTCGGAGGCGGCGAGCGTCCCCGATCCCTTGCCGGCCGCGCTGCCGGTGTCGAACGCCCAATGCGCGGCGGCATGGTCCATCGCGTCGAGCCGATAGCCGGGATCGCTCGCCGCCAGCACCTCCAGCGCACCGCCCGCCGCCGCGCCGAGCAGCACGACCTGCACGTCGAGCAGCCGCCGCACGTCGTCGCAGATCATCCGCGCCGCCTGATCGGCGTCGTTGACCGCCGCGATCTGCCGCAGGAACCCGGCGAGCGTCGCGTTGGTGCGCGCGCTGGCGGCGGCGAGATCGGCCTGCGCCCGCACCCGCGCGGTCAACTGGCTGGTCGCGAACGCGATACCGAGCAGCACCACCACCGAGATGACATTCTCGGGATTGTTGATGCTCAGCGTCCCCACCGGCGGCAGGAAGAAGAAATTATAGGCCAGCGTCGAGGCAAGCCCCGCGAACAGCCCGGTCCGCAGCCCGTAGAGGCTCGCCGCCGCCATCACCGGCAGCAGATAGAGCAACGCGACGTTGCCGAGGTCAATGACATGGACCAGCGCGCTTCCCGCCGCCGTCACCCCCGCGACCATCGCCCCCGTCACCGCAAAGCCCGACGGCGCGCCCCATGGCGCCGGCCGCCGCGTGCCACGCTCGCTCCGCCCCGCCGCCACCGGCAGGACGTGCACGGTCACATCGGGCGTGTCGCGCACCAGTCGGTCGACCACCGATCCGTGCCGCAGCTCGAACCATCGCGAGCGCGGCGACTTGCCGAGCACCAGTTGCGTCGCGCGCGCGTCCGCAAGAAACCCCTGTATCCCCTCCACCACATTGGTCGCGGGTACGGTCGCGACCGCCGCGCCGAGCTGCGTCGCCAGCGTCATCGCCGCCGCGACCCGCGCGTGCTGCGCATCGGTGAAGTGCGCGGCGCGCGGCGTCTCGACGAACAACGCGGTCCACGGCCCCCGCAGCCCGTCGGCGATCCGCTTGCCCGCGCGCACCAGCACGTCGCTGCCCGGCAGCTCGCTGATCGCGACCACGATCCGCTCGCTCCCCGCCCATGTCCCGCCGAGCCCGAGCGCGCGAACGTCGTCGAGCATCCGCGCATCGACCGCCTGCGCCGCGCGCCGCAGCGCCAGTTCGCGCAGCGCCGACAGGTTCGATCGCGAGAAGAAATGCCCCAGCGCGCGCGTCGCCTCCTCGGGCAGATAGACCTTGCCCGCCTTCAGCCGCTCGATCAGCTCGTCGGGCGGAATGTCGACGACCTCGATCTCGGCCGCCTCCAGGATGCTGTCGGGCACCGTCTCGCGCACCCGCACCCGCGTGAAGCTGGCGACGACGTCGTTGAGGCTCTCGACATGCTGGATGTTGATCGTCGAATAGACGTCGATCCCGGCGGCGAGCAGTTCCTCGACATCCTGATAGCGTTTCGGATGCCGGCTGCCCGGCGCATTGGTGTGCGCCAGCTCGTCGACCAGCACCAGCCGCGGCGCGCGCGCCAGCACCGCGTCGAGATCCATCTCGTGCAGCACATGCCCGTCGTGGTTGACCGCGCGCCGCGCGACGATCTCCTGCCCGCGCGTCAGCGCCTCGGTCTCGGCGCGGCCGTGCGTCTCGACGACGCCGACCACCACATCGACCCCGTCGCGCCGCCGCGCCTTGCCCTCGGACAGCATCTCATAGGTCTTGCCGACGCCCGGCGCCGCGCCGAGGAAGATCTTCAGCCGCCCGCGCCCCTCCTGCGCGGCGGCGCGCAGCAGGGCGTCGGGATCGGGCCGGGCGTCGCCGTTCGGCGGCATCAGCGCGCGGCGGCGTCCAGCGCGCGGTTGAGCGCCAGCACGTTGACGTGCGCGTCGCCGAGCAACGACGTCTCGGTCTGCGCCGCGACAAGCGCGCGAACCCGCGCGACCGGCAATCCGCGCACCCGCGCGACCCGCGGCGCCTGCGCCAGCGCGGCGGCGGGCGACAGATCGGGATCGAGCCCCGACCCGCTGGCGGTCACGAGATCGGCGGGCACGTCACCCGTTACCCCCTCGCCACGCCGCGTCGCGACGTCCTGCGTCACGCGCTCGGCCAGCGCCTTGCTGGTCGGCCCGAGGTTCGACCCCGACGAGGCCAGCCCATCATAGCCCTTGCCCGCCGCCGAGGGCCGCGTCTGGAAATAGCGCCCGGCGACGAACGCCTGCCCGACGACGGTCGAGCCGATCACCCGCCCCGACGCATCGCGGACGAGGCTGCCGTTCGCCTGCGCGGGGAAGATCATCTGGCCAATGCCCGTCATCGCAACAGGATAGACCAGACCGAGCAGGATCGCGAACAGGATCGTCATGACGATCGCCGGACGCACGGCGGTTTTAATGTCGGTGTTAATTGAAGGCTCCTTACCTAAAGCCCCTCCCCTTCAGGGGAGGGGTTGGG
>Ga0265798_10003576_pt1 | contig 21980 bp, 20 predicted proteins | sample P3T30metagenome_FD_192430 | JGI IMG/M metagenome (GOLD analysis project Ga0265798, IMG submission 192430) | Plant litter microbial communities from East Loma Ridge, Irvine, California - P3 T30 | ecosystem: Environmental > Terrestrial > Plant litter > Unclassified | place: USA: California... | reverse complement strand
GAATGGATATACCGTAACCGCAACGAATTCCGGTGGAAGCACGACGTTTGATGTGGTAATCACAGTGAATGACGTGGCTCCGACAACTTTATTCTACACAACTCCGAACGTGTTTACGGTTGGAACTGCCATCACCAATTTGACACCATCCGTAACCGGAAATGTCACTTCTTTCAGCATTTCTCCAAGCCTACCGGCAGGATTGAATTTCAATACGACCACAGGTGTGATTTCGGGAACGCCAACGGCTGTTTCAGCAATGAATGGATATACCGTAACCGCAACGAATTCCGGTGGAAATGCGACGTTTGATGTTGTGATAACGGTGAACGATGCATTACCATCCGCTTTGTCGTATCCGACGCCTTTGGTGTTCACTCAAAACAGTCAGATCACAGACGTTGTTCCGACGGTTATCGGCAACGGCATTACGTTCAGCATTTCGCCGGATTTGCCGGCCGGATTGAGTTTCGATACGCAAACAGGAATCATTTCGGGAACTCCGACTGAAGTTATGGCCGCCACGATCTTTACCGTTACTGCCACGAATTCCGGCGGAAGCGTCACATTCGACGTGTCGATTACCGTCGATGAAGAACTCGGGGTAGAAAATCCACGCGGGCTTACTTTTTCGGTGTATCCGAACCCGTTTGTTGACTATGTTGTGATTCGCGGAATAAATTCATCCGCAACCTTCAGCCTGTATTCTATCGACGGAAGGCTCGTACAATCAGGCCGTATCGAAAACGACACGATCCGATTCAACGCATTGCCGCAAGGCATTTTCATGCTGCACGTCCAAAGCGAAGGCCAAACAGGCATCACGAAACTGGTCAGGAAATAAGCGATTTATATCAAATGAGAAGGAGGGCGAACAACCCTCCTTTTTTTATGCAGAAAATTATCTGATACTACAATTTCGACATCGCATCATCCAAAGCTTCCTGCCATGATCGTATCTGAAGCGAAAAAACCGATTTGATGCGCGACTTGTCCAACACGCTGTAAGTCGGGCGCTTTGCCGGAGTCGGGAATGCCGATGTCGGGATCGCGTTCAGCTTGACGGATGTTTTGCTCAAGTCGAAAATAGCGCGTGCAAAATCATGCCAGGTCGCCTGGCCCTCGTTGCTGAAATTGTAGATTCCGTAAACGGTCACACCTGATTTTGCTATTGAAATTAACGCTCTGGCCAGGTCAACGGCGTACGTCGGCGTTCCGGTCTGGTCGCTGACGACGCTTATTTCTTCTCTTTCGGATGACAATCGCAGCATCGTTTTCATGAAATTATTCCCGAATTCGGAAAAGACCCATGAAGTGCGGACAATAAAATAGCGGCTCATGATTTTTTGTATCTCGAGTTCGCCATCGCGTTTCGTCAGACCGTAAATTCCGGTGGGATTCGTGGGGTGTTCTTCAGAATAAGGTGTGTCCGACAAGCCGGCGAAAACAAAATCTGTGGAAACGTGAAGCAGCGTACAATTTTTTTCAAGGCAGACCGAGGCGAGATTCGCTGCGCCCGTTACGTTGATTTGCCTTGCTTTTTCAATATCGGATTCGGCTTTGTCCACGGCAGTGTAAGCCGCGGCGTTGATGCAGAAATCAGGAGATATCTGGTCGAAAAGCTTCCGGATTTGGGAAAGATCTGTAATGTCGGCTTCGGATGAATCCGCAAAGTGAAAGTCGATACCGGCATATTCAGAACGGATGGATTTGATCGCCTGGCCCAATTGGCCTGCCGCTCCGGTGACTAGGATTACCATACTTTTCTGGCTTGGGAAAGTGACGGAAGTATTTGGTCTTTCTCAGAAATAATCATCTCAGATTCGGGAAAATTCCAATCGATCCCGATTTCAGCATCGTTGTAAATCAGCCCTCCCTCCGACTCTTTATCGTAAAAATTGTCGCATTTGTAAAAGAAGACCGCCGTTTCGCTCAAGACAAGGAATCCGTGGGCGAATCCTCTCGGCACAAAAAACTGACGCTGATTTTCGGCAGAGAGTAAAACGGATTCGTATTGCCCGAAAGTCCTGGAATCAGGCCGTAGATCGACCGCGACGTCCAGCACCTCGCCTTTGAGGACGCGAACGAGTTTGGCCTGCGCATGCTCTCCCGTCTGATAATGCAATCCGCGCAGCACGCCTTTCGCTGAAACCGATTGGTTGTCCTGGACAAAATGCACGTGTTGTCTGACGCCATCGGCAAAGGTGCGCTCGTTGAAGCTTTCCATGAAGGAACCGCGTTCGTCACCAATTATTTTTGGCTCGAGAATGTAGCATCCGTCGAGTTTTGTGGCAAAAAATTTCATTATCCGATAAGTCCTAGCAAATGTTTTCCGTATCCGCTTTTAAGCAAAGGCTGGGCGAGAATGCGCAATTCGTCGGCTGAAATAAAGCCCATTTCGAAAGCGGCTTCTTCAATCGACCCGATTTTCATGCCCTGGCGCTCTTCGATAACCTGTACGAACTGGGACGCCTGCATAAGCGAGTTGAACGTTCCCGTATCGAGCCATGCCGTGCCCCGATCCAAAATGCTGACTTTGAGCCGGCCTTGTTCGAGATACTCGCGGTTCACGTCGGTGATTTCCAGTTCGCCCCTGTGGCTCGGTTTGATGTTCGAGGCGATATCGATGACGTTGTTGTCGTAAAAATAAATACCGGGAACAGCGTAATTCGATTTTGGCTTTTCAGGTTTTTCTTCGATGGAAAGCACGTTACCGTCCGCATCGAAATCGACGACACCATAACGTTCGGGATCGTGGACGTGGTATGCGTAGATCACGCCTCCGTCAGGATCGTTGTTTGATTGGAGCAACGTCGAAAGCCCGGTTCCGTAAAATATGTTGTCTCCCAGGATGAGGGCTACTTTGTCGTTTCCGATAAATTCCTTGCCGATGATAAACGCCTCGGCCAAACCGTTTGGATTCTCCTGGACGGCGTATTCGAAGCGGCATCCGAGTTTGGACCCATCACCCAAAAGCTGTCTGAACAACGGCAGATCGTGGGGAGTGGAAATGATCAGGATCTCGCGGATTCCCGACCAGATCAGCGTCGAAAGCGGATAATAAATCATCGGCTTGTCGTAAATGGGCATCAATTGCTTGCTGACCGCCAATGTCAACGGGTGTAAACGCGTACCTGAGCCACCGGCTAAAACGATTCCTTTCATATTATCAGGCAACTGCCGCTTTTAACTTCTGGCTTTTGTAAAAATTGAAAAACAGTTTTCCTACAATAAACAGAAAAATGAATAACAACGGTAAAACAAACTTGAGTTTTCCGTTTACGGCCTTCGTGTTCTTTTCATTCAGCAACATGCCGCTTTCCCTGATTATACTGCTGTTGCTGATTAGCTCTACCCTTAAATTCCCTAGTTCGCGAACCAGTTCATCCTTGGTTTTGATGACGTCATTGAGCTGAGTGTTCTGATTGATATACACCTGGTTGGACGACTTTGCCGAACCAGAATCGCCGAGCTGGTTCAGGATCCCGTTGATTTGCTCGATCGTCTGCTCGTTCGATTGCATCTTCATTTTGAAATTGTTGATATATTCAACCTGAAGCTTGCTGAAATAGTCGCTTTCATTCAAATATTTCAACAACGGATCGATCAGATCTTTGCGCGACACTCTCATGTCAGTAGTAAAATTGATTACGTGATAGGTATAATTTTTACTTGTCACAGGATCTTCCACAATTTTTTTCATGTCGGAATCGGCAGACATCAGGCGCACCAATTCCAGATTGGGTTCGGTTTTATTGACAAGGGAATAAATATCTACAATCGGCTCGATCGTGATTTCAGCAAGTTTCTTAGGATTTTTGATTCCGATATTCCTGAAAAACGCCGTGTCTTTTTCCTTGATTTTAGCCTCCAGAAGATCGATTTTGTTGTAGAGGTAATCGACGCTGCCAAAGTTCGGTATCACGACAATTTTGTTGTCATACGTTTTTTGAGTCTTGTCCAGGTAAAGGCCTAGTCCCACACCCAGAATAATACAGATAATTATGGCGATTGCATTCCGTACAAAAAACTGCAACATGCGATAAAGGCTCCGATTCATGCCGTCCATCGAATTGCTGATCTTCGCTTTTAATCGTGCGAGATCTATTTCCTGATCGTTATAATTTTGCTCCTGGCTCATATTTATTCAATGTTTAATATTTGTTCTAGGATTTTGATCGTTATCAGATACGTCGGTTTGACGCCTGTCGTGCCGAGTCCGCCTGACGCGAGCGTGCTACCTGTTTCGAGGGGGTTGTCCGATGCATAATAAGCATAACGGACTTTCACATCCGGATTGATGCTTTTGCGGATCTTGGACGCCGACTGGATCGCTTTCTGATAATACGCACCTTCCATTTCCAACCCGATCACGCCCCATGTCGATTTGTTGAAAAACGTAAGCAGGTCACGGTTTTGAAGCGAAGTTCCCAAAACGGTAACCATCGGTCCCGCATAAACCGGAATGCCGTTGCCTTCGAGAAGTTCGGCTGTCAATTCGTTTTCAAACGGATAATTATCTCCCGTTCCTTCGTTTATATGCGCCGACGGGATCATGATATCGCCTTTTCCGCCTTCCAGGATCCCGGCTTTTCCCATGATCGAAACCGAAACCACATTCAGGAACGTCTTGGTTTTCCCTTCCTGGTACGGTTTGAGCAATTCATCGATCGTTTCGTACGCCTGTTCTCCAAAGGCATAATCCATGACGATGATAACCGGTTTGTCGTCGGCTTTGGCATTCGGAAACGCCGATTTTTTCCAATCGATCTTATCGGTATCGAAAATCTGTACGTCGATGTTCGTGCCGGAAGTATCCGGAAGCGAATACATTCCATGCTCTGACGCGAATTTCTCGACAGGTTTGCGAAGCGCGTCCGCACCGGACCGGCTCAATTCTTCATAAATCGCATAATCGCCTTTGTCCCTGAACTTGCTTTTGAGAACGTGTTCCGCGAAAAGCGAGTTCATGACCGAGTGCATGTTCGCCGATATAATATGGATCGGACGGTCGATTAAACCGTTTTCCTTCAGTACTGATTTAATATTGTTCGCCCAGATTTCCCCGTGGATGTGGTGCCCGAGGCGTTCACGCAAAATAGGGCTGAACGAGATCGTACGCTTGTTGTTTTCGACGAGTTCTTCAATTCCCAATTTCCCGAGCCAATAAATTACGTGAACGAAACGATCCGGATTTTCAGCTACGGCAAAACTATCGTAAACATCAAGAATTTCAGAAAAAGACCGGCCTAAAACATTTGCAGCATGCGACATCGCCTGTTCTTTTTCTTCTAGCTCCAGGCGCTCGCCTCTTTCCACGACTTCGCCCAGTTTTTGCCAGTCGCGGGAAACTTCACCCGTGTTTTCGTCGAGCAAAACGCGTGCTTTGATCTTGTGGGATTCGATGAACAAAAATGTGAGGTGCGTTAAAATATCGTAAATATCCGAACGGCCCCGCGTGATTTCCACGTTCATCTGTTCGTCGTCGATGCGATAGCAGTTTCTTTTTCGCTTTGGCGGAACGATGGCTTTGAAATGCGACTTGGAATAACCTTCGTCCGATGTCAGATTGATGAACCGGCATTGCTCGATCCCGACCGGAAGCCGTTCGATGACATACAAAAGTCCGTTCAATTCCACTTTCTCTGTAGCGATGCTCCCGTAGATTTCGGGCCGCAACGCCAAAAGCGCCTCTCTCAGCGTCTCGCCTGATACGCCCATCGGTTTGTAGAAACCGCGATTGAAAAGATGGCGCATCGTAATATAAAGCCGTTCGACGGCGCTGGACGATTCCTGAGCGCGCGTGCGAACAATATTCTTAAGTTCTTTCATTCAGTATAATTCTCACTAACTGCAAATGTAGGGTTTTTGCAGATTATTTGGTTAGGGAAACGTTAAGGGGATTGGAGGTTTAAAGTTTATGCTTTAGGGCATCGGCGATTTTCCTGTCGTTGGAGAGACGCGGGAGTTTATTTTGGCCTCCTAGTTTTCCGATCGACTTCATATAGTCCTGAAAACCTTGCGCCGGAACTGGCGTAACGATCAGGGTCCGAAGCACATTGCCTGAGATTAAATCGTCGTAATACATGTTTTGTTTGCGCATTTCCGTATCGATTTTTTCGGAAAACGCTTTTAAATCGGATGGTTCGTTTTCAAATTCGATGAACCATTCGTGATAAGGCAACCCTTGTTCCGGATTGATTTGCGGGGCGACCGTGAATTCGTTTACACGGACGTCCGTTCCGGCCATGGCGAGCTGCAGCGCTTCCTCGACTTCTTTCCCGATCACATGTTCCCCGAACGCCGAGATGTAGTGTTTGATGCGTCCCGATACGATCACGCGATACGGTTTTGTGGACGTAAACTGAACGGTATCACCAATGTTGTAGGCCCAAAGCCCGGCGTTGGTCGACAAGATCAGCACGTAATTGACCCCGATTTCAACCTCGCCTATCGTATAACGTTTCGGATTTTGGGTAAAGAATTCTTCAGCTTTGACAAATTCGTAAAAGATACCGGAATTAAGCAATAGCAACATGCCTTTTTCCTTTTGGGAATCCTGGTAGGCGAAAAATCCTTCGGATGCCGGAAACAACTCGATGCTGTCGACCTTGCGTCCGATAAGGTTCTCGAATTTTGCCCGATACGGCTCGTAATTGACGCCTCCGTAAATGAACAGGTTAAAATTTTTGAAGATTTCCCCTACAGGCTTGCCTCCTTTCGATTTCAGTTTTTCGAAGTACATCTGAACCCAGCTCGGAATGCCTGAAATGACCGACATATCTTCATTGATCGTCTCCTCCACTATCGCATCGACTTTGGTTTCCCAGTCCTCGATAATATTGGTTTCCCAACTCGGCATCCGGTTCTTTTGCAGATATTTCGGGACATAATGCGCGACGATCCCGGACAATCTTCCCAGCTTGACGCCATTTTTCTCTTCGAGCTCAGGACTTCCCTGCAAAAAAATCATTTTACCATCGACAAAATCAGCGTTGCGGGTTTCGTGAATATAATGAAGGATGGCATCTCGGGCCGCTTCGATGTGGAACGGCATCGACTCTTTCGTCAACGGAATATATTTTGCCCCGGAAGTCGTTCCGGAAGTCTTAGCGAAATAGAATGGTTTTCCCGGCCAAAGCACATTTTCCTTACCTTTGACCACTTCATCGACATAGTCCTTTAACGCTTCGTAATCGCGGATCGGAACGTTTTTAGAAAAGTCGTCGTACGATTTGATATCCGCGAAAGCGTGGTCACGTCCAAAATCGGTGTTTTTTGCCTTTTCGATAAGATCCAGAAATACTTTCTGCTGTGTTTCCACCGGATTTTGCGCCCATTTTTGGGTCCTGGCGTATATATAATCGGCGAAAAGCCTGGCGGCAAACGATTTGAATGACATATTATTCGAAAGATATGAATTGTTCGGGATCGATAGGATAGCCGTCTTTCCAGAGTTCGAAATGCAGGTGAATCCCCGTAGATTCCTGTCCGGTTGAACCCGCCAATGCAACGACTTCCCCGGTTTTGACGGCATCGCCCTGAGCGACATTCAGTTGGGCGGCATGTTTGTACACCGAAATAAACCCGTTATTGTGGCGCACGATCACGCAGTTTCCGTTCGACAGCGTCCAGTCTGCAAAAATCACGTTTCCGTTAAGGACAGCCTTGATGGGCGTATTCTTCGAAACGGCGACATCGGTCGCAAAATGTTTTTGTCTGGCATTGAATTTATCGGTCACGCTTCCTTTCACGGGTGCAAAAAGCACGACATTTGTTCTGGACGTAGCCTTTTCAAACAAGTTGTATTTATCCTCCTTGTCAACTTCGTTTCGTAGTTCGTGTTCGGCTTCAGAAGCCGTGATCGGCCCGTCGGGGATTTCCATGCCGGCCGCGATTATGGAGTCTTTACTGAGTTTGGCGTAGTCGAGATCGCCGGTCAGGATGCGCCTTATCGATCGGATATATGCTTCGTTCTTGTTTAATGCGATTTGAAGCGAATCAGACTTGAGTGCTAAATCCGTAGCGTTTTTCTTCAATTCCGATGAAGCATATCCCGGAATATATTCGCGCAAGGGCGTAAAAGCAATGATGTAGGAAGTAACGAAAATAATAAGCACCGCTCCTATCGTGGCCACGACAAACACGTTCATAAGCGTCAGGCGCAATGAAAAAATCTCCTCGAAAGTGTCTTCGTTCAAAATAACCAGGCGGTTTTTCGTAAAGAGTTTTCTGGCGATCTTTTTTCGTTTATGCCTTTTTTGAGCCATATCGTCACTTTGTACAAATATATAAAATCCGGATGCGTCTTAATTGCGTAAATGACAGGCGGGGCAATCACAAATATTTGCCAACACGTTTAATGGGCAAACGTGAATTTACGCTATCTTTGCCCTTATATCTCAATTGCTTCGGCATAAATTTTTTATCATGGGAAAATTTGGAATGACTGAATGGATCTTGATCATCGCTGTAATCTTGTTGCTCTTTGGAGGTAAAAAGATTCCTGAACTGATGAAAGGTTTGGGTTCCGGAGTAAAGGAATTCAAAAATGCGGCGAAAGACGAAAATGGTGCCGATAAGAAAAAAGAAGAACCGAAAGACGTTATATAAGTCCGTCGACAAGATTTTTGCCATGAATTTTACGAACATTCACCACAAGTGATTTCGCGAGATTCGTGGCTTCTTTTATAGTATCATCGTGAGTTGGACGCGTTTGCGGTCTTCATCGACTTCGACGACTTTCACCTGAACATGCTGATGCAGCTTGACGACTTCGTTTACATCCGATACGAATCCGTCCTTTAGCTGTGAGATGTGGACCAATCCGCTCTCTTTTACTCCGACGTCGACGAAGCATCCGAAATTCGTAATGTTGTTGACAATTCCCGGCAAAACCATTCCGGTTCGCAGATCTTTTATTGACTTTACCGTCGGATCGAATTCAAACACTTTCGCCGTTTTCCTTGGATCCAGGCCTGGTTTTTCCAATTCTTTAAGGATGTCCTTCAGGCCAAGAATTCCTATGTTTTCCGTAATGTAATTTTCCGGTTTGACAAGTGCGGTCTTTTCTTTGTTGGCGACGAGTTCCGATACGGAAATCTTCAGATCCTTCGCCATTTTTTCCACGATCGGATACGCTTCCGGATGAACGGCCGAATTGTCCAACGGATTTTTCGCTCCGGAAATCCTGACGAACGCCGCGCCTTGCTGAAACGCCTTTTCTCCGAGACGAGGCACTTTTTTGAGTTGTTTCCTGTCAGTGAACGGGCCGTTTTCCGAACGGTAATTCACAATATTTTCAGCTAGCTTGTCCCCGATTCCGCTCACATACGAAAGCAGCGATTTGCTCGCCGTATTCAGGTTGATCCCGACGGAATTCACGCAACGCACCACGACCGAATCTAGTTCATCCTTGAGTTTGGCCTGGTCGACATCGTGCTGGTACTGGCCAACGCCGATCGCTTTCGGATCGATCTTGACCAACTCCGCCAAAGGATCGGAAAGCCGTCTGCCGATCGAGACCGCACCGCGGACGGTAACATCATATTTAGGAAATTCGTCCCTGGCGATCTTCGAGGCGGAATACACCGAGGCGCCGGCTTCGCTCACCACGAAAACCTGTGGCGGATTATCGAACGCGATTTTCTTGATAAAGAATTCCGTTTCGCGGGAAGCGGTTCCGTTGCCAATGGAAATCGCATCGATTTTGTAAGCGTTGACCATCGACCTGATTTTTTTCATTGCGATGGCCGTGTCGTTTTGTGGCGCGTGCGGGAAAATGGTCTCGTTGTACAACAGATCGCCTTTTTCGTCGAGGCACACGATCTTGCACCCGCTTTTAAAGCCCGGATCGATCGCCAGAATTCGCTTTTCGCCCAATGGCGGCGCGAGCAAAAGCTGGCTGAGATTTGTTGCGAATACGTTGATGGAATTCGCATCGGCTTTGGCTTTGGCCTCAGAGAGTGAGTCGTTTGAGATCGCCGGTTCCAATAAACGCTTGTAGCTGTCGGAAACAGCTTTTTCAAGATGGACCGCCGTTTCTTTGTTATTTTTGATAATGGATTTTTCCATCATATCGAGCGCTTCGCCCTTGTCTATATCGACGCTGAGTTTGACAAAACCTTCCTTTTCCGCCCTTAACATAGCCAGCAAGCGATGCGCCGGCGCTTTTGCCAGATTTTCCTTCCAATCGAAATATTGGCTGAATTTCCTGGCATTTTCATCGTCTTTTTTTGCTTTGACAACTTTTGAAGAGATTTCCGCCTGTCGCTGGAACATTCTCCTGAGCGTTTTCCGGATGTACAGATTTTCGCTTATCCATTCGGCGATAATGTCGCGTGCTCCCTGCAAGGCTTCGTCCTCGTCTGCTACATTTTTGTTAAGATATTTAGAGGCCACGAAGTCGATGTCGTCTGCATTTTGGGCCATAATAATTTTGGCTAGCGGCTCGAGGCCGTTTTCCCGGGCGGTGTCGGCTTTGGTTTTCTTTTTCTTTTTGTAGGGCAGGTAAAAATCTTCCAGTTCCGTCAAATCATAGCTTCCTTCGATCTTGCCTGATAGTTCGGGCGTCATCGCTCCTTGTTCCGTAATCGATTTGACGATGGCCTCTTTTCGCTTTACGATCGTTTCGAACGCCGACATCGATTTGGCAATCTGTTCGATCGCGACTTCATCGAGATTTCCCGTCATGTCTTTGCGATAGCGCGATATGAACGGAATCGTGCAGTCTTCATGCAAAAGCTGTACAGTATTCCGGATGCTGGCGGCCGGTACGGAGACGTATCTGGAAATGTATTCGATGTTGGTCATCAGAGGTAGTAAAAGATAGACGAATGGATAGTAACGGACCTGCTTTACCCCGGATGGCCGCGGCAGCCTTTCGCTAAAAAATCCTGGTTTTGCCGTTCCGGGGCGGCGACCAACGGAAGCCAGACCCGGGACGAGAAAAACCGGATTTTTTTAGAAAGCTACAGCAGACAGCCGGATCAGGTACCTATTAAAGTATTACGAACAGGCGATCTTGCCGACGCGTGTAGCATGACGACCGCCTTCGAATTCGGTGGCAAGGAAATGCTCTACCATCTCGACGGCCTGCGGGATCGACGTGAAGCGGCCCGGGATCGAAATGATGTTGGCGTCGTTATGGCGTCGGCACAGATCGGCGATTTCTTTGGTCCAGCAAATTGCGGCGCGCACATTCTTGTGTTGATTGGCGGCCATCGCGATGCCGTTTCCGGTGCCGCAGATAAGGATTCCAAAATCGGATTTGCCTTCGCTGACGTCTTTTGCCACGGGATGCCCGAAATCAGGATAATCGACGCTGTCGGGCGTATCGGTCCCGTAATTCGCGACTTCGTGCCCCAGGGATCTTAGCTTGTCGACGATCGCTTTCTTGTAGTCGGGACCGGCGTGGTCGTTTCCGATTGATATTTTCATGTGTGTTGTTTTGGCAAAGATAATTGTTTCCTGAGTGGGATAAAAGTTTGACGAATAAACCTGCTTAATGCGCATCATTTGTGCACAGGTTTTCAAGTTTACTTATGCCACTGAACAGTAAGCTTTTAAAGGTTATCTTTTTTTTAATTATGCCGTTGTTGACAGAATTATGCAATGCGCTGGAAATCAGATAACCTTAAGTTAACATTGACTGTTAAAAACATTGAGGTAGAATTTTAGAATTTTTATTGGGTGGTCCGGAAAAATTTTCCAATCAAAAAAGGGAAAGACAAATCCTAATGAAGTTTGGGTAAATTTTGGAAAAGTTTTCAATGCCTGAGCCATGGGATATCAACAAATCCAGGATCGAATATTTTCGACAAATTCACTTGAAATCGAATTGTCAACAACTGTTGACCACTATTTAAAATTCGTTGGAAACGAGGTATTTGAAGGTGTTGTCTTATGTTAACAAATCGTTATAACAAAATGAATCGGGCAATCCTAGCGCGTCCGTAATAAATTATGCCACCAATTAACACGCTATAATAACCACCATTTTTAATTTTAAAATTCCCTTCTTTTTTATTTTGTTTTTAAATGATGTTGAAAACTATTTGGTTCAGACGATGCGAAGGGAATGTCCGCCTTTGAGTTCGTCGAGGATACGATTGACGATATCGGCGTCGTTCGGATGGATCTTGAGCTTGATACCGCCGAGCGCCAGTGAATAGAACGGAACGATCGAAGCTGTCGCCTCGTTTTCGAAATAGTAATGTATGCCCTCTTGCTCAAGCCGATGTTTGAGTATCTCGATCTCGTGGGTATATTGGAAAACGGCAATGGTTATAAAATTTTCCATTTTTTAGGTTTGGCGTTGCTTAAAGTTACGAATGTTTTGGATTTCTATGGAATATGGCATAAAAGTTATATTTTATTTAAAAGTAACGCAGTATCAGGGTTTACCGTGGCGTATTTTGTAATTTCACGCGAATTAGACTATATCAATGAGTAAGAAATCATTCAAGCCGGGAGCTGGTAAACCCAAGGATTTTTCGAATAAGATCCTTAAAATACTTGCCCGGAATTCAAATAAAGCATTCAACTACAAACAAATAGCGGCCATACTTGAGGTCGACGACACCAAGAGCCGCAACGAGATCATTCGTGACCTGAAGCTACTTGCGGCGCAAAAGAAGATCGTAGAATCGGAGCCGGGGAAATACCTTGTTAAGGCCGTCAGCCAGGATTACTACCAGGGCAAGATCGATATGACGAGCCGCAAGACGGCTTTTTTCGTCTGCGAAGATTTCGAAGAAGATGTTTTTATCCCGACGAACAACCTGAACCGCGCTCTGGACGGCGATATCGTCCAGGTCTACGTTTATAACCGCCGACAGGGAAAACGACCTGAAGGAGAGGTGGTGGAGATCGTCGAACGCAATAAAACGCAGTTCGTGGGCGTGATCGATATCCAGAAAAACTTTGCTTTCGTATCGACGGCGAATCCTAAAATGTACACCGATATTTTCGTTCCAAAGGAAAAATGGGGCGAAGCGCAACAAGGTGAAGTCGTTCTTGTAGAGATCGAAGACTGGCCTAAACGCGCTGATTCTCCTTTCGGGAAAGTCATCAAAGTACTAGGAAAACCCGGCGAACACGATACTGAAATCCATGCGATCTTAGCCGAATACGGCCTGCCGTACGAGTTTCCGATAGAAGTCGAAGTGTTCGCACAAAAGCTCGACACGTCCATCCAACAGTCGGAAATAGACAAGAGGCGCGACATGAGGGACACGCTTACGTTCACGATCGATCCGCGTGATGCGAAAGATTTTGACGACGCGCTGTCATTCAAAAAACTGGACAACGGCAATTTCGAGATCGGGATCCATATTGCGGATGTTTCCCATTATGTCGAAGAAGGAACCTTGCTCGACGAGGAAGCCTACAACCGTGCGACGTCAGTATACCTCGTAGACCGTGTCGTGCCGATGTTGCCCGAAGTGCTTTCCAATTTTGCCTGTTCCCTTCGTCCGCACGAGGAAAAATATACGTTCTCGGCCGTTTTCGAGATCGACGGTAAAGCGAATGTTGTGGATCAATGGTTCGGGCGTACCGTAACCTATTCCGACCAGCGATTCGCTTATGAAGAAGCACAGCATATCATCGAAACCGGATCGGCTACGATTCCTGAAACTATTTCGTTGACCGGACAAGCGTATGATGCGCCGGCGGAAATCGTCGAAGCGACATTGAAGCTGGATGAACTGGCCAAGATCATGCGCCGCAAGCGTCTGGCCGATGGTGCGATTTCATTCGATAAAGTCGAAGTCAAATTTAAACTGGACGAACAAGACCAGCCGGTTGGCGTCTATTTCAAGGAAGCCAAGGATTCCAATCACCTGATCGAGGAATTCATGCTTCTTGCGAATAAAAAAGTGGCGGAATTCATCGGTAAGCAAAAGAAAACCTTCATTTACAGGATTCACGACGAGCCGAATGAGGACAAACTTATCGGATTGCAGGGCGTCATTTCAAAATTCGGTTACAGCATCGATTTCCGGAGCAAGCAACACATTTCCAAGTCGATCAACAAATTGTTGTCTGACGTTCAGGGAAAAAAGGAACAGAATATGGTCGATACGCTTGCTATCCGAAGCATGAGCAAAGCCAGATATTCGGTAAACAACGTCGGCCACTACGGATTGGCATTTGATTATTATTCGCACTTTACTTCGCCTATCCGCCGTTATCCGGATGTTATGGCGCATCGACTGCTGCAATATTACATTGACGGAGGAAAATCGGTCGACGAAGAAGCATACGAAGAAAAATGCGTGCATTCTACCGATATGGAAATTCTGGCAACCGGGGCCGAACGCGATTCGGTGAAATACATGCAGGTCAAATATATGGCCGATCATCAGGACCAGGATTTTCTTGGCGTGATCTCCGGCGTGACCGAATGGGGAATTTACGTGGAAATAGTCGAGAACAAATGCGAAGGAATGTGCCGCATCCGCGAAATAAAAGACGATTATTATACGTTCGACGATAAGCAATATGCGCTTGTGGGAGCGGTTTCAAAGAACACGATTACATTGGGCGACGAGGTGTACGTGAAGGTCAAAAACGCCGATCTGGTGAAGAAGCAACTTGATTTTCACTACCTCGGGAAGAAAGAAGAATACGAAGCGGCAAAATTACAGGCCGACGAAAATTCGGCAGCAAAATCACAGAAGAAAAAGAAAAAAACAAACAACGAAGGACAATGAAAAGATTAGTTTTATTTCTGGCTTTGGGTGCGTTTCAGTTCGGACTTGCCCAGGTGACAAAGGATCCGGGAGATTTTGACAAGGTAAAAGTGTACGACAGAATCTCTGCAGAACTCATACAATCGGACGCGAACAAGGTTGAAATCACCGGAAATCGCGCCAAGGATGTCATCGTCGTCAACAAAAACGGCGAACTCAAGCTTGGAATGCCTGCGACCAAACTGCTTCAGGGCGAAGAAATCGAAGCCAAAATTTACTATAAATCGATCAAAAGCGTCGACGGAAGCGAAGGTGCCTTTATTTCAAGCGCAAAATCGGTTAGTTCCCCAAAACTGGAGATTACCGCCAAGGAAGGAGCCGAAGTCAAACTACCCGTAGATGCTGAGATCCTCAGGGTAAAATCGGTTACGGGAGCTACGATCCGATTGGAAGGTCGTGCATCTGATTCTGAAATATCGATCGGTACCGGCGGCATTGTCGAAGCTCAGAACCTCGACACGGAGCGCACCGACGTAAGCATTAACGCCGGCGGTGAAGCGGAAGTGAAAGCGTCGCGTTATGTCAAGGCCCGGACGAAAGCAGGCGGCGACATCCGTATACATGGGAAGCCGCAGACCATTGACAAAAAGTCGATTCTTGGCGGAAGTATCACGGAAGAATAAGTTATGACGACCTGAAATAACATATTTCAAATTTCAGATTATATTTGTGTTGCGACATTTATGAGCCTTTTCGATGATTGAAGATATTTTGACGGCGATTCCACTGGGTTTTTTACTGAGTTTCATGATCGGCCCGGTCTTTTTCGTTTTGTTGGAAACAAGCGTCGTCAAAGGGTTCAGGGCTGCATTGTCTTTCGATATAGGGGTTATCATTGCCGATGTCGTCTTTATCCTCATCGCCTATTTTTCAAGTTACAGGCTCATCACGGCTATTAAAGACGATCCTGCATTGTTTATCTTCGGCGGATTGGTCATGCTTACGTACGGAATCATCAGCCTGGTCAAGCATAAAAAGCACAAGAAAAAGAATATAGATCCAGAAGATCCGGTCGTTCTGGCGCAGAATAATTACCTGACGCTGGCCATAAAGGGATTTTTCCTGAATTTCATCAACATCGGCGTTCTGGGATTCTGGCTGGCGATCATCATTACGTTCGGGCCTCAGCTTGAACTGAAGCCGTCGCGTATGCTGACGTTTTTTACATCGGTAATTATCAGTTATCTGATCGTCGATATCTTTAAGATTCTGCTGGCCAAGCAACTCAGGCGCTATCTGAACCCGGAAAACATCCTCAAGATAAAAAAAGGGATCAGCATCGTCCTGATCATTTTCGGGGTCGTCCTGCTGGGACAAGGACTATTTCCGAAAGAACGCAAAATGGTAAATCGCGCTCTTGAAAAACTGGAACACCAGGATTGAAAATAATACCAAGCTAAAATAGTGGCATTTTTTGACTGAAATTTTCAAACTTTAAAAGATTTGGTTACATTTGCCGACCTGATTACAATGGCGTCGTGGCCGAGTGGCTAGGCCGGGCTCTGCAAAAGCTCTTACAGCGGTTCGAATCCGCTCGATGCCTCAACTGACCTGCATGGTTTCCGAAACCTTGCAGGTCTTTTTGTTTTGGGGCGCCGGCGTCGTCTTATAGTTGTGTCAATTTTTTTCGTCACAAAAAATTGACACAGCTTTTGTGTCAAATATAAATGTGCAAAAAAATTGACACAACTCGCTTCTGAACTTTTTACCGGATTGTATTTTTATGTTTTTTGAGTTGGTTTTGTCTTCAACTCCGATACTCCTCCATCACGATCGTCACCGATTCCACATCGCCTCCAATGGGAGGATTGATCTTTGAAACACCCAACGTAATTCGGGAAACTTCCGGAATTTCAGCGAAAACGCGAACAATTATACGATGTGCGACATGTTCGAGAAGTTTTGAAGCCACTGCCATTTCTTCGGTAACGATACGGTTTAAAAGTACATAGTCTACCGTGTCCTTGAGGTGGTCGCTTGCTGCCGCCTTGCGCAAATCGGTTTTTATTTCGAGATCGGTCGAATATTCGGACCCGATCTTGGTCTCTTCCGGCAGGCAACCGTGATAGGAGAACGTCCTTATATTTTTTAGTCTGATGATTCCCATGATAAATGTTTTTACCAAAATTACATTTATAAGTCGAATGTCTAAGGTCGAATGTCGAAAGTCGAATGTCGAACGAGCAATCTGGAAAATCAGGTAATCGTACTTTGGAGTGTTTTTTCGTTCGACTTTCGACATTCGACATTCGACATTGATTAACTTTGCAGCTTTCCATAAAGAATTATGTCAGAAGAAAAATCCCTCAATTTTATTGAGCAGATCATAGAAGAAGATTTGAAAAACGGCATGGCGCACAGCAGCTTGCGCTTTCGTTTTCCGCCGGAGCCAAACGGGTATCTGCACATCGGGCATGCGAGCTCGATCGCGTTAAATTTTGGTCTCGGCGAGACCTATAATGCTCCGGTGAACCTGCGTTTCGACGATACGAATCCGGAAAAAGAAGAGCAGGAATTCGTCGATGCGATCAAACGCGATGTCGAATGGCTTGGATATAAATGGGCTGAGGAGCGTTATGCATCCGATTATTTCCAGCAGTTATATGATTGGACGGTTGAGCTTGTCAAGAAAGGAAAAGCCTACGTCGACAGCCAGTCATCCGAAGAAATTGCCGCACAAAAAGGTACGCCCACGCAACCCGGAACTGATTCTCCGTACAGAAATCGATCCGTTGAGGAAAATCTCGACTTGCTCGAACGCATGAAAAACGGCGAATTTGCTGACGGAACGCACATCGTACGTGCAAAAATCGACATGGCTTCCACGAATATGCTCATGCGCGACCCTTTGATGTACAGGATCATGCACAAACATCATCACCGGACCGGAAATAATTGGTGCATTTATCCTATGTATGACTGGGCTCACGGCGAATCTGATTATCTCGAGCAAATCTCCCACTCGCTTTGTACATTGGAATTTTTGCCTCACCGCGAATTGTACGACTGGTTTCTGGATCAGATTTACGATGAAAAGAAAACCCGTCCGAAACAACGTGAGTTTGCCCGCCGGAATCTGAGCCACACGGTTGTCAGCAAGCGAAAACTGCTCCAACTCGTGAACCAGAAATTCGTTTCAGGGTGGGATGATCCTCGCATGTCGACTATATCCGGACTTCGCAGACGCGGCTTCACTCCTACTTCACTTCGCAATTTTGCCCATACTATCGGGATTGCCAAACGCGATAATCTGATCGATGTTTCGCTGCTTGAGTTTTGCATCCGTGAAGATTTGAACAAGACGGCGCAGCGTGTTATGAGCGTTATCGATCCGGTAAAACTCATTATTACCAATTATCCGGAAGGAAAAGAGGAATGGCTGGATGCCGAAAATAACCAGGAGGATGAAAGCGCCGGCTTCCGAAAGGTTCCGTTTTCAAAGGAATTATGGATTGAGCGTGAGGATTTTATGGAAGATGCTCCACCGAAATTTTTCCGTCTTTCAATTGATAAAGAAGTTCGCCTGAAGAACGCTTACATCATCAAGGGCGAAAAAGTAGTTAAGGACTCCGATGGAAATATTTCAGAAATCCATGCCACTTACGATACGGATTCACTTTCCGGCAGCGGATCTGAAGCCAGTCAGCGCAAGGTTTCAGGAACGCTTCATTGGGTTTCCGCACCTCATGCCCTGGAATCGGAAGTACGTTTGTACGACCGGCTTTTCACCGATGAATCTCCGGATACGCACAAAGGCAAGGATTTTCTTGAATTTATTAATCCGGAATCGCTTAAAATTGTGAAAGCTTTCGTGGAACCAAGTCTTAAAGAAGCTAAAGTAGAAGACAAATTCCAGTTTCAGCGTCTTGGCTATTTTACTGTGGATAAGGATTCTACGTCTTATAAACTGGTTTTCAACAGAACTGTCGGACTCAAGGATGCCTGGGAAGAAAAAGGCAAAAAAGAAGAGAATGCCGTCAACAATTCACTCAAGGAAATCAACAAATATTTCAAAGTAAATTCTGACGAAGAACGCGCTCAGATCGAAAAGTCGATAGCTGAAAATATCAAATCGCTTGAAAATTTCAGTTTGGTACAAAATGCATTTCGCAAAAATGTGACGAATAATAAGAGTTCCCTCCTATTTGCGAATTGGTTGGTGAAATATTCCGACACGATTTCAATTTCGGCTATCGAAGAGGAAATTATCGAAAAATTTTATGGAATGTCCCTCAAAAGCGAGTCGCCGTTTGTGCGCGAGGAAATTTTGAAACATCTGCAAAAGAATGCTCAACTGTCATCTGTTTTTGCCGATCAGATTTTTAATATGAAAGGTTCAGAAAAAAACGAAAGGGTTCTTCAATTGCTTTCTGAATTTTGATAGACAAGGATAATTATTGTTTTAATTGATGGGGTCTGGCGGTAATATGTCGGACCTTTCTATTATTTATAAAAATGATCGGATTAAAAAAGTCATAGATTTTTTCTTTTAAAAACGGCTTTCATAATTTGATTCTGCGGGCATTTTAAAAATTCGACAACTTTCTGTACATTTTTGAATATTGAGCTTCTTAAACCGCCTTATTTGAATTTTCAGATTTAAAAGTTGGTTTTAACGACCCGTTCACTGCCAAATGTTAAAAATTGGCTACCTTTAATCAAACTGATAAATTCAACGACATGTCTACTACTTCAAAAACCGCCGCTGCATTTTTTGTTGGTGTTGCAGTTGGTACCGCGCTCGGAATTTTGTTCGCTCCTGAGGAAGGTTCCAAAATCCGCAAAAAACTGAAAGATGGTTTCGATGAGAAAAAAGACGAATTGATTAAGAGATTCGACGATTTGGCATCTGGCGTGAAATCCAAACTGGAAATCCCGGAATCGCAATTGCAATCGGCATTTGAAGATGTTGCTCAAAATGCAGATGGAAAATCGAACGACATCATCGACAGCCTTGAAAAGAAACTCGCAGACCTCAGATCGGCGGCATCAAAAATGAACGGATAAATGGCTCCCGAGAATCTCAAGGAAAATGTAGAAGATTTAAAAGGCAATGTTAAAGGATTCATTGACAGCAATATAGCATATTACAAACTTTGGTTTTTTAAGGTGGCGATGAAGTCCACGACCATGTTAATCAAGCTGTTGGTAATCGCTTTTTTCGCGACATTGGTCCTGGTTTTTCTCTCCGTAGCCGCGGCGATCGCGATCGGATATGCATTAGACAATTTTGCTTATGGATTTTTGATCGTCGGCGGATTTTACATCATTCTGAGCCTGATCGTCTACAACATCAAAGACAAAATCGTCGAAGGCCCGATTCTCGAAAAATTTTCCGAATTCTTTTTCAACGAATAATATGGAAAAAAAGCGCTATTCTGCCTACGCACAAATCGATCAGGACCTTGAAATACTTAGGGTTGAAAAGGAACTGCACTACCAGAAATTGCTGCAGACGTTTGATAACACCAAAGGAAGCCTGGATCCGAAGAAAATGCTCGGCGGAATTCCTGAAGTCGCCATCGACATGGTTAGCGGGCTCGCCGGACCACTCAAAGGCGTGCTGATCAATTTCGTACTGAAGAAGTTATTCAAATAAAAAGAGGCTTTCGGGCCTCTTTCGTTTATACGGTAATATCTGGATTTTCAGGTGTTTCGGGATAATCTCTTCGGATAATTCCGGAATCTTTGTCCCGATTTTCACGATCGTTCGAATCTTTTCCAGATCCTAATCGTCCTTTTTTCATCGCCTCTCCTACTTGGTTCGACGCTGCAAACGAAACGACCATGTTGTTCAGCATGTCGTTTGCGGCCTGAGGCGTGTTCGGAAGCAGGATCAGGTTCGAATTGCTGTCGGCTCCGATGGCTTGCAATGTGTCGTAATGCTGCGTTACGACGATCAGCGCCGATGCTTCTTGCGAGTTGATTCCGACCTTGTTCAAGACTTCGACCGATTCGACCAAACCACGGGCAATTTCCCGTCTTTGATCGGCAATTCCCTGGCCTTGAAGTCGTTTGCTTTCGGCTTCAGCCTTTGCTTTTGCAACAATTCTGATGCGGACCGATTCAGCCTCAAATGCCGTTGCTGTCTTTTCGCGATCTGCCGCGTTGATGCGGTTCATGGCATTCTTAACCTGGATATCCGGATCGATATCGGTAACCAAGGTGTTGATGATATCGTATCCGTAAGTTGTCATAGCCTCGTTGAGTTCGCGTTTTACGGCAATTGCGATGTCGTCTTTGCGCTCAAATACATCGTCAAGGATGAGTTTCGGAACTTCCGCACGAACCACGTCGAAAACATAAGCCGTAATCTGATCATGAGGATATTCCAACTTATAAAACGCTTCATAAACCTTTTCCTGGATAACTTTAAATTGTACGGAAACTTTAAGTTTGACGAATACGTTGTCCTTGGTTTTCGTCTCGATGATCACGTCCAGTTGCTGGATCCTGAGATTGATGCGGCCTGAAACCCTGTCGATTATCGGAATTTTTAATTGAAGACCGGAATTCCGTACGCTGTGAAATTTCCCGAAGCGCTCAATGATTACGGCACTTTGCTGTTTGACCGTAAAAAAGCACGACAGGAAAATAAACCCTGCAATCACCAGAATTACGATAGTTGAAATGTCCATGATGTTATTTATTTAGTTATTCCGTCAAATTACGAAAATTACTTTAGGTTTGCCTAACCAATAAAAGGATATGAAAAAGTACATTTTAAGTGCGGCGCTGTTCGCATCGGCGTTAATGTCAGCCCAATATGAGTACAAAGATTCGAATATGATCGGGCTTTTCGGCGGTATCAACCAAACCGACCTGAATACCGATAATTTCGAAACGAAAGCGGGATCGGGTTGGAATGTAGGTCTTTCCGTACGAGGAAATTTCTACAATAATTTCGATATGGTGTATGCGATGCAATTCAGCGAAAACCAATTCGGCGTCGGAACCGTAAATCCTTTGACGTTGCAGGCACAAGAAGTCGATTACAAAATCCAGGGCGTCAAAATCATGCTCACTCCAAGTTATAACATCATTTACAACCATTTGAGCATAGAGGCGGGGCCGGTTTTACAGATAAACGGCAAGCTCAAATACGACGAAGATTATGAAAACAACGTCATCGACGGGACTGTTGCGACCGTTCAGGACCTCGAAGATGTCAGTTCTTTTAATGTTCTGGGAGCGGTCGGCATTACGGCCGGTGTGCGTCACGTC